>Ga0209810_1000064_pt1 | contig 318936 bp, 266 predicted proteins | sample Coa_R1_7_FD_187159 | JGI IMG/M metagenome (GOLD analysis project Ga0209810, IMG submission 187159) | Surface soil microbial communities from Centralia Pennsylvania, which are recovering from an underground coalmine fire - Coalmine... | ecosystem: Environmental > Terrestrial > Soil >...
AGATGGCGCGACCACTGGTGTGCCAGTTGCTCTGCCCAGAGCACCGCTGGATAGCTACGTCGCGAAGGGATAAGTGCTGACCGCATCTAAGCACGAAGCCGCTCCCAAGATGAGTCTTCCCGCTCTCCCTGAGAGAGCCAAGATCCCAGGTAGATGACCTGGTCGATAGGCTGCACGCTTACGCCTGGTAACAGGCTCACCCAAGCAGCCCTAATGATCGAACGGCTTGTCTCCTTCGTGTCATCCCCGCTTCTCATGTGGGTCTCGGCAAAATTGAGGAAAGAAATGATTCAGATGTGCAACACAAAAAGGCTCTGCTTGAGATACAATCAAGCAGAGCCTTTTTGTGTTGTGAAGGGATTCCCAGCTCACCTACTCGCTTCACCTATCCCAGCCTGAACTGGCAAGGAATAGCTTTCCCTTTGCGCCAGATAGGTGATGCGGTTGCTAAAACCAGCCTCTTGAGCGGCCCTCAGAAAATCCTCGACGGGTGATTTGAAAACATTGTAATCGTTGTAGTGATAGGAAACACCCCGTTATACGTATCAGTTTTGCCATCGGAGACAGTGTTATAGATAATGCAGTGTTTTTGCCGCAGCCAGATGGGGGAACATGGTTACACACGTCATCATTTCGCTTCATCTTGATAATGTATGTTAGACTGGTGAAGATGTATTTTCTGGTAAGGAACAGATCAAGGTATGGCTCAAGCAGAATTTTATTCCCAGGCAAGCAATCCCGCTATTTCCTATGCTTCTTCTGCGGACTTTCTTGCCGGTGGTGGAGAGATGGGGGAGCGTATCCGCTCAAAAGATTGGTCTACGACGCCGCTCGGCCCTGTGGAACAATGGCCGCAAAGTTTGAAAACGATTGTGCGTATTATGCTGACCTCGCGCCAGCCGATCTGGATTGGCTGGGGGCCGGAACTCATCAAGCTCTATAATGACCCGTATAAAGCAATTGTCGGCGGCAAACATCCTGAAGCGCTTGGTCAGCCCGCCAGCGTTGTGTGGCGCGAGATTTGGGATGTGGTTGGGCCGCGTCTACAGACTGTCGTAGAAAAAAATGAAGGAACCTACGATGAATCGCTGCTCCTGATTATGGAGCGCTATGGATATCCCGAAGAAACGTATTATACCTTTTCCTACAGTCCGGTTCCTGGCGACCAGGTCGGCGTGGGCGGCATGATTTGCGCCAACACCGACGATACGCAGCGCATTATAGGCGAGCGACAGGTGAAACTGCTGCGCACGCTTGCCGCCGAAACGGCTGATGCCCGGACTATCGAGGAAGCCTGCCGCCTCAGCGCAACCAGCCTGGAGCATAATCCCTATGATTTGCCCTTTGCCATGATCTATCTGCTTGACCAGGAAAAGCATAGCGTCTACCTCGCCGGAAGTACAGGTATTGCGAAGGGACATCCTGCCGCGCCGGAAAGTGTTGCGCTCGATACATCCACCCTCTGGCCATTTGCCGAAGTGCTGAAAAAGCAGAAAGTATGTACGGTTTCCGGCCTGGATCAACTGTTTGACGATCTCCCCACAGGCGCATGGAAGCGTCTTCCGCACCAGGCCGTTGCAGCGCCAATCGCGCCATCCGGGCAAACAGGACAGGCGGGCGTGTTGATTGCTGGCCTCAATCCTTTTCGATTGTTTGACGAGAACTATCAGGGCTTTATCAATCTCGTTTCGGGGCAGATCGCGGCCAGTATCGCCAATGCGCAGGCCTATGAGGAAGAACGCAAACGCGCCGAAGCATTAGCCGAGATCGACCGGGCAAAAACGCTGTTCTTCAGCAACGTCTCCCATGAATTTCGCACTCCACTGACGCTCATGCTCGGGCCAATTGAAGATACGCTGGCCGAAAAAGAGCTTCTTTCGCCTGAGCAGCGCGAGCGAACCGAAATCCTGCATCGCAACGCCCTACGCCTCTTGAAGCTTGTCAATATGCTGCTGGATTTCTCGCGTATCGAGGCAGGCCGGGTGCAGGCGCTCTATGAGCCAACCGATCTGGCTGCCCTGACCAAAGACCTTGCCAGCAATTTCCGCTCAGTCATCGAAAAAGCCGGTATGCGCTTGATTGTTGACTGCGCGCCACTTGACGAGCCGGTTTACGTAGACCGCGAGATGTGGGAAAAGATTGTGCTGAACCTGCTCTCCAATGCCTTCAAGTATACGCTCGAGGGAGAAATCAGGGTGATCCTGCGGCGGAGTGGTAATACGGTTGAACTGGCGGTACAGGACACGGGCGTAGGCATTCCCGAAGAAGAGCTTCCACACATGTTTGAGCGCTTCCATCGCGTCAAGGGAACCGCCGGGCGAACGATTGAAGGAACGGGCATTGGCCTCTCGCTTGTCCAGGAACTGGTCAAACTACACGGCGGAAACATCAGCATCACAAGCACGTATGGCAAGGGAAGCACCTTTACCGCCTCGCTTCCCCTGGGAACGGCTCACCTGCCACAGAATCGCATTATCGCGGAGCGCACACTTGCCTCTACAGCCGTGGAGGCGCAGGTCTATGTAAACGAGGCGCTGCGGCTGCTGACCGGACAGGAAGAGGAAGCCGCTATTATTCCTGATGTACCCCTTTCTCCTGGTGGCTATCAACCAGCCGAGGGTGCAGAGCAGCCTACCAACAAAGAACAGACAGTGCGGATTCTCTTTGCCGATGATAACGCCGACATGCGCGAATACGTCAGCCGGTTATTACAGCGGCGTTACAATGTGCTAACGGTGACTGATGGACGGGCAGCGCTTGCTGCCGTGAAGGATTTTCAGCCCGACCTGATCCTGACCGATGTCATGATGCCACAAATGGATGGATTTGAACTACTGCAAGCGTTACGTAGTGATCCACAGACAAGAACGCTGCCCGTTATTATGCTTTCGGCACGCGCAGGTGAAGAGGCGAAGATAGAAGGCATGGAAGCCGGAGCGGACGATTATCTGACCAAACCATTTAGCGCGAAAGAACTGCTGGCCCGCGTAGGAGCGCACCTGGAGATTGCGCGCATTCGCAAGGAAGCAGAGGAGCGCGTACAGGCCGAGCGTCAAAAGCTGCACGACCTGTTTATGCAAGCGCCTGCCGTGATTGCCGTCCTGCGCGGACCGGATCACGTCTATGAGCTTGCGAACCCGCTCTATATGCAAATTGTCGGCCCACAACGCGATATCCTCGGCAAACCCATTCGTGAAGCCCTGCCTGAACTCGAGGGACAGGGCTATTATGAACTGCTTGATAATGTGTATCAAACAGGCAAACCGTTTATCGGCAATGAAATGATGGTCAGTGTTGATCGCACAGGCGACGGAAGATTAGAAGATATCTACTTCAACTTCGTGTATCAGCCCTCGTACAATGCGCGAGGGGAAATCGATGGCATTCTCGTTCATGCCGTTGATGTGACCGAGCAGGTAAACGCGCGTAAGCGGATCGAGGAGCTATCGCAGCAAAAGGACGAGTTCATTGGCATCGCCAGCCACGAATTAAAGACACCCGTGACCAGCCTCAAGGGTTACGCACAACTGCTTGAACGCCGTTTTCGTGGCGCGGGCGACGAGCGAGCGGCGATGCTCTTTCAGCGCATGGATGCGCAATTAGATAAGCTGACCGCCCTTATCAGAGACTTGCTCGACGCTACAAAAATCGAGAGCGGAAAACTGCTCTTCACGCCATCTACCTTCGATTTCAACGAGCTGGTTTCCGAAACGGTCGAAGAGGCACAGCGCACCACGAACAATCACCACATTGTCATGGAACTCTCGACACCTGTCACTATAGTTGCTGACCGCGATCGCATTGGGCAGGTACTCACCAACCTGCTCACCAATGCAATAAAATATTCTCCATCAGCGGATATCATCAACGTGAAAACGACGGTGACAGGCGATGCCGTCATTACCTCAGTACAGGATTACGGGATGGGCATTCCGAAAGAGAAGCAATCACATATCTTCGAGCGGTTTTTCCGCGTTGAAGGAGACGAACGCTCGACCTATCCGGGGCTGGGGCTAGGGCTATATATCGCGGCAGAATTTGTGAAAAGACATCACGGCTCTATCTGGGTGGAAAGCGAAGAGGGCAAAGGCAGCACGTTTTCTTTTTCACTGCCCCTGACGCCACCCGAGGCAGAAGAAGTTTGAGCCACGAATGGGAGAGAGCATGGACAAGAAAAAAATCCTGATTGTCGATGATGACCCGGCAATTCTCGATTTTCTCACCTTGTTTCTGGAGGATGTCGGCTACGAGGTTGCAACGGCCAGCAACGGAAACGTCATACGAGATTTTCCCAATGGCATGCCCGATCTGCTGCTGCTCGATCTCTGGCTCTCGGGTTGGAGCGGGCGAGACATCTGCATCTCCTTAAAAAGCCAGGAAGCAACCAGGCATCTCCCCATTATCCTCATTTCGGCCAATAACGAGACAGAAAAAATTGCGCATGAAGCCGGGGCGGATGACTTTCTCGCCAAACCGTTTAACCTGGATGAAGTTCAAGAAAAAATAGAGAACTTTCTTTAATTGGCATAACATCAATACATCACCGTACCGGCGGAGACGTTGATATCTTCGCCCGTAATGGAGCCGGATTTATCAGAAGCAAGGAAAATCGCAGTAGCGGCGATATCCTTCACAGGCACAATGCGCCCTAGTGGAGAATTGGCGGTAAACTGACGCATTGATTCCTCCTCGGTGATACCCTGCGCCTGAGCCTGCAAACGCACAACACGATGAATACGCTCACCCTCTACCGCCCCTGGCGAGATGACATTGACGCGAATATTATATGGGCCGACTTCCCAGGCCAGCGTGCGGGCGAGACCAACCAGGCCGATTTTGCTGGCGGCATAGGGCGACCTTCCGTATAGAGGGCGCTTGCCGGTCATGGAACTGATGAAAATGATGTTGCCGGAACGCTGCTCCATCATAGCGGGCAAAAAGGCGCGACAACAGAGAAAGGCTCCCGTCAGGTTGCTATCGAGAGTATCCTGCCATTCCGCAAGGGAGATTTCCCAGAGCGGCGCGGTCGGGCCGATGGTGCCACTATTATTCACCAGGATATCGACGCGGCCAAAGGCCTGCAAGGTCTGCTCAGCGAGCTGGCGCACGCTCTCCTCCTGGCGAATATCCGTCGGAACAGCGAGAGCCTTACGGCCAAGAGCTTCGATCATCGAGCGCGTCTCTTCCAAAGCCTCCTGAGTGCGCGAGGCAAGCACAAGATGCGCCCCCTCCCTGGCAAAGGCAAGCGCGATGGCCTGTCCAATGCCACGTCCTCCCCCGGTGACGACAGCTATCTTATCTTGCAATTCCATGTGCTACCCCAGGCTTTCCAAGCCATCAACTTCTTGTCATGAAAAAGTCCCTCTCGCCTGTCATCCTGAGCGCAGCGAAGGATCTCAGGCCTGCACTGGCTCAACACGACAAGCGAGCGATCCTTCGCTGCGCTCAGGATGATATGTGGAGGCAGATGTGTCATAGCATACCTGCTTGATTGTATCATACCATTAGCTCCTGTGTACCTGGTATTCCTCGTCGAACTGCCAGTCATCGAGAGCTTCCAGTTCGACCTCAAGGTGCGGGTGAAGTGGGTCGATATATTTCACAAGGTGAATCGTGACGATGCGATTATCGTTGAGGCCGAGCGCTTCGCAAATAGCATCCTGGGTGATCTTGAGGCCGCCATCCAGGTCGCGCTTGAGGGGCGTTTCAAAATAAAAGGCCAGAAAGAGCGCGAGATAGCCCTGGCGCAAATGCTCGCGCAGTCCTATATCAATGATCCCCTCGCGCTCCAACGCCGCCAGTTTCTGTTTCACCTGCTGCTTAAAGCGCCGCGCAATAGCTGTACTGACGCGATGTCCATTGACGGTCGCGTACTGCTCATTGATACTGGGTGGAATGGGCAGCGTTACGCGCAACAGGTGCTGTTGCCTGGGCATGGCTTCCTCACCTCTTCTCCAAGAAACGCTTCTGTTCTATTGTATCTTTCTTTGGTATGCATGTACAGTTTGAAAGTGGGAGCCATCATTCTTACAGGGCTTGCAATTCCCCATGAAGCCAGTACAATAAGATGGACGAAATTTTTTGTCGTGGGCGGGACTGGAAGATGTATCAGATTTGTATCTCAGCCGTGTCCTCTTCCCAAAAGTAAAAACATATACATATTTTTCGGCCTGACGATTCTATTCAGGCTATAAGAAAGGGTTACATTCATGGAACGAACATTGGTGTTAATTAAGCCGGACGCCATACAACGCGACCTGGTTGGCGAGATTATCCGCATCTTTGAGAGCAAGGGACTGAAACTGGTCGGCATCAAGATGATGGCTTTGAGCGATGAATTGTTGAATGAGCATTACAGCCACCTGGCCGGGCGCGACTTCTTCGCGGAGATCAAGACTTTTATGCGCAGCACGCCGGTCATTGCCTGCTGCTGGGAAGGCACCGATTGCGTTAATACGGTACGCATGATGTGCGGCATCACCAAAGCTCGCGAGGCCGCCCCGGGAACGATTCGCGGCGACTACGCCATGAGCGTGCAGGCCAACCTCGTCCATGCCTCGGACTCTGTAGAAACCGCGCAGGTCGAAGTGCCGCGTTTCTTCAAGCCGGAAGAACTGTTCGAATACGAAGATGTGCTGACTCCCTTTATTTACTCTTCTCGCGAACGTTAGAGCGACAAAACGTTTCTCACATCTTCAGCATGGCAAACCGAGGGCGCTGACACGTACTCAGCGCCTCTCACGTATAGAGATAAGAGAAGCAATACAGAGCCTCGGAGAGAAGACGGGCAGAGAGGTGAGATATCATGGTATTAGCGCGCTTCCTTCCTCAAGATGAGCGTTTTTTTGACTATTTTCACAAGGCGGTCGAAAACGCGGCGCAGGTTGCCCGGGCGCTGGATGACCTGTTCGAAAATTACAGCGATGTCGAACGCAAGGCCCGGCGTGTGCGCGACCTGGAACATCAAGGTGACGAGATCACGCACCAGATCTACGACGCGCTCAACCGCACCTTTGTGACGCCGCTTGATCGCGAGGACATTACCGAACTGGCCGGGCGGCTCGACGACTTTGTTGATACCATTGAGCAGGCAGTTCGGCGCACCTGGCTCTATCGCATCGATGAGCCGCCCGAACATGCGCGCAGGCTGGCTCGTATTATTCGCGACCAGGGAAATCTGATCGCCGAGACGGTGCCACACCTGGAAAACCGGCGGCAGTGGGAACACATGCGGGAGTGCATCATCGAACTGGAGCGGCTTGAGAGTGAGGCCGACGATGTGCTGGATAACGCACTCCAGGAACAGTTCAATGACGTCACCGATATTCCTGGCATCATTAAAGCCATTCGCTGGGGCGAGATTTACCAGGACCTGGAGGACGCCACTGATCGCGGCGAGGACATAGCTAATACGTTGGAAAGGATCATTGTGAAGAATGCCTAGCGGCTCCTTTCTCGTACTCATCCTGATCGTCGCCATCGCGCTCGTCTTCGACTTCATCAATGGCTTCCACGATACGGCGAATGCTATCGCGACCTCAGTGGCTACCCGAGTCCTGAAACCGGGCACTGCTGTTTTGATGGCGGGTGTCCTCAACATGGTAGGCGCGCTGACAGGTACGGCGGTCGCCACAACGGTAGGCAAAGGCATCGTGCCGCCTGCCGACTCAACGCAACTGCTGGTGATAGCCGCGCTGCTGGCCGCTATCATATGGGACCTCGTCACCTGGGCATATGGTATCCCTTCCAGTTCCAGTCACGCCCTCATTTTTTCCATCGTGGGGGCTGGCGCTGCGGCGGCGGGTTGGCAGGCCATTCAGTTTAATGGCCTCAGCAAGACCTTTCAAGGGCTGCTGTTCTCTCCACTACTCGGCTTTCTCGGAGCGTTTTTAGTAATGGTCCTGCTACTCTGGATATTTGCCAGAATGCGCCCGCGATTGGTAACTCGTATCTTCGGGCGGCTGCAAATCCTTTCGGCAGCCTGGATGGCTTTCAGTCACGGCGGTAACGATGCGCAGAAGACGATGGGCGTTATCACGATGGCGCTGGCAAGCTACTACGGGTGGACCGGCAACAACTGGCAGGTGCCGTTATGGGTGATCCTGGCAGCCGCGACCTCAATGGGTCTCGGTACGGCCATCGGTGGCTGGCGTATCATCAAAACGGTGGGGCTAAAAGTGGTCGAACTGCGCCCGATCAACGGCTTTGCGGCTGAAACGGCGGCGGCAGCCATTATCGAAACCGGTAGCCGTCTGGGCATTCCGATCTCCACAACGCATGTCATCTCCTCGGCTATTCTGGGGGTTGGCGCAACTAAACGATTATCTGCGGTGCGTTGGGGAGTGGCCGGGCGCATTGTCATTGCCTGGATCGTGACGATTCCTTCGTGCGTCATACTGGGCTGGGTTATCTATTACCTGCTGCATTTAATCACAGGCGTCAAGTAATTGCAGTACCCTCAAGCGGGTCGAGCAAGAGAGGGAACGCCCGGCGCTTCCAGAAGGAAAAGTATATAGATCAAACCCGAAAAGGTCAAGTGGAAATGCACTAAGGAACTTTTCCGCACAAAGCATCGTCATCCTGTTAAACGCCTCGAAAAACTCTACAAAAGGAGATGACGACAATGAGACGCTTAGCGATCCCTCTACTCGCGCTGGCCTTGTTTCTCTTGCAATCCCAGGCAGCTTTCGCCTGCGGCGGACTGATCGCCCCCGATGGCGATGTACGTTTAGCCCGCGCTACCACGCTGGTAGCATGGCATGATGGCATCGAACACTACCTGACCACCTTTACCTATCAGGGAACCGAGAAAAATGTAGGCTGGATTGTGCCCTTACCAGCCGTTCCACTCAGCATCCAGCAGGGAGGGGCCTGGACGCTGCAACGCCTGGAAATCGAATCGCATCCCGTAACCCAACCCCTCTTTTTTCACGGAGCAGCTACGGCATCCAGCGCCGCCGTTCTCGAAAGGGTCAAGATCGAGGCGTTGAATATCACGGTCATCAGTGGGAGCGGCCTGCAAGTATTGGAATGGGCACGCAACAATGGTTTCTTCCTCAATGCCGAAACGAGCAATCACCTGCTGACATACGCTAAAGGCAGCCCCATCTTTATGGCGGCAAAGTTCGATACCAGCTCGGCCCAGGCTCGCGGACAACTTGAGGGCGACGGCACCCCCATTTTGATAACCATGCGCACTGCTCACATCTGGGTACCACTCGAGGTGCTGGCGCTCGATGGACAGGAAGTACAGGCTGACCTGTTCCTTTTGACCGACACGCCCGTCTACACCAGTGATTTTAATGCGGCCGTTGGACAGTCATCGGTAGGAAGCGATCTTCCCGGCGCGCCCGGCTTTACTCTCGCCTTCCAGGAACATATAGGCTCGCAACTCTACCATGACCTCTCGACCGACCGCAACATGGGCTGGGTACGCCCCGATAGCTGGCTCACCTACCTGACGCTGGACGCCCCCGACTCTAGCGTCACCTACGACCTCGGCGTCAACTCCTATGGCGTCATTCGCCTTGCCCACTTTGGCACGCCGCCAATGCAGGTCGTCGATGGACAATCCTCGCATGACCTACCCGGCTGGCTGCCCAGGCTCCCATTAGGCACGCCACAATTAACGCTGGTAATCGTGGCGCTGCTGTTGATCTCCGGTGGAATCTTTATGATCGTGCGGCATAGGAGACATGTAAGGTCAACGTTTGCCTGAACTGTGAAACGAAATGTAGGGACGTGATTTATCGCGTCCACCAGCCTTGAATCGGCGTGAGAGGCTGGTGGACGCGATGAAAGGTTGACCAAGAAAAAGGGTCTATCCAGGCATGTCATCCTGAGCGCAGCGAAGGATCTCTGTCGCCCAGCCGTCTTGCGCGCCCAGACCGGAGATCCTTCGCTGCGCTCAGGATGACAGAGGGCGAGTATTCCCCCGTATATTGTCAACCTTCCTCATCACGCACCTACATTTTGCCCAGGCGTCGTATCAAAACAGCCAGCAGATTCATCTCCAGAAATAGACCGATCAATGCTTCAATTAACGACAGTAGAGAGTGGAAAGAATCATAATTGTCTGGAAAAAATCCTCGCCCATGAAAGGCGGTGATGCTGAAGACAAGCGCGGCCCCGAAAGAGGAATGCAGGTCAGGCACTTCTCCCGATGAAAGGTAAAGCGCCGCGAAACCAAAGACCAGCGCGAGATACCAGAAAAGCAGCCTGATAGGACGATAGCCATAGCCTGTTCGCAAAAAGAGCAGCAACGAGAAAAGGTAAGCTCCTGGTTTCCCACGCCGCCAGTAGATGGCACGTTGCAGCGATGCCGCTCGATAGGCGAAGCGATAGGCTTTCCAGGCCTTCTAGTCGCCGGAGGGCGGACGCCCATCCTCAAGAAATTGCCACCTGTCGATCTGCTGGCTCATACGGGTTTGCTCTCTTTGCCAGGGTATACTATCCGTTGGTGTTGTCGTTCATTTTGCTCGGCAATTGTTATAGTAGATACACGTTTCATGTATGAAAACAGAGGTAAAATACACAGAAATTTTCTAATAGGGGAAAGGCAGATTGCCATCGCGTTTATACTAAAGGTGAAGCAAAATCGAAAACCTGAACCATAAAAGAGCAAGATAGAAGAAAAAATAGCTTGTACAGAACACAACAACATGGTATATCTGTTCTAACAAAAACAAACAGGACAAAGAGGGCGAACATGAATGACACTTCCTCAGGCATTACCATAATTCTGCCGCATGTGTTGCGTGAAAAGGTAGGCAATCGCAAGTCGGTGATGATAACAGGGTGCGGCAATCGGACAATACGCGAAATTGTCAGCGCGCTTGACGAGGCCTATCCGGGCATGAAATTTCACATCTGCTACGAGACGGGCGAATTGCGTCCTTTTGTCAACCTGTTCTTGAACCGGGAAAATATCCGGTTTCTTCAGGGACTCGATACTCCTGTTGCGGATGGCGCAACGCTGCATATCTTACAATCGGTGGCTGGCGGCAATTTTTAAGCATAAAGGGGTTTGAATAATGAGTAAACGCTTTGCTCCTGGTACTGTCCTGGTAATGGTTGGCACGAAACGTGGCTTATATCTCCTCTCCTCGCGAGACCGTAAGAACTGGGAAGTTGAGGCGACCGGTCTGAAGGGCCGACGCATTTTTTATGCCATGCTCGATCAGCGCAGTGGCGCGCGCATGTTCGCTGCCGAGAACGGTGATTTCTTCGGCTCCTTCGTGAAGTACAGCGATGACTTCGGGGAAAGCTGGCAGGAACCCGAGCAGGGCATCCAGTTCCCAGAAGAGAGCGGCCAGAAGCTGCAAAATATCTGGGTCATCGAGCCGGGACGCGATAACGAGCAGGGGACGCTCTATGCCGGAATCGATCCCGCCAACCTCTGGGTCAGCAAGGATAACGGTGTCCATTGGAGCGTCAATGAGGCGCTATTGAAGCATCCCACACGCGAACACTGGTTTCCAGGAGCGGGAGGCCTTTGCCTGCATACCATCGTGGTTGATCCGACAAACGCGAACCGCATGTGGATTGGCATTTCGGCGGTTGGCTGCCTGCGCAGCGATGATGGCGGGCAAAGCTGGAAGTTCCAGAACAAAAATGTGCGCGCCGATTTCCTGCCAGATAAGTATCCCGAGTTTGGGCAGTGCATCCACCGCTTCGTGCAGCATACAAAGAACCCGGATATTCTTTACCAGCAGAACCATTGCGGCATTTACAAGAGCGTGAACGGCGGCGATGATTGGATCGATATCCAGCACAACCTGCCATCAGAGTTTGGCTTTCCTATCGCCCTGGATGCCCACAATCCTGAGACGGTCTACGTAATCGTGGAAGACCCCTACGGGCGCAACAATGTGGGCCAGCAGTTCACCGTCTATCGCACCGATGATGGCGGCGAATCGTGGCAAAGCCTGACCGAGGGGCTTCCGGCGGGAAATGGCGTAAGCCTCGGCGTGCTGCGACACGGCATGTGTGCCGATACGCTTGACCCATGCGGCATCTACGTGGGAACCAACACGGGCCAGGTCTTCGCCAGCGCCAATCGCGGCGATTCCTGGCAATTGATCGCTGATTTCCTGCCGCCAGTGTTTTCGGTGAAGGCAACCATTATCGAATAAGATGAGTCAGGAGCAGAAGCAGGCGCTTCTGCTCCTGACTCATCTTATTCGATTAATACTTCATACTCTCAACAGCGGCTTTAGCCTCTGCCAGACCTGCACCAGTTTTATCGCGATAGAGCTTGATCGCTTGAATCAACTGGCCCATGCGCACCAGTTGTTGGACATCTTCCATCTCTGGAACTGAGGGTTCGTAAGAACGATACTTCTCCTCAAGACCCAGTTCGCTGAGCAGGAAATTCACTTTGCGCTCAACTTCACGAAAACGCTGGATAAGTTCTACTTCATTCATCTCTGTCTCGCTAACTTTGGATAACAACAAGCTTGCTAAAAAGCGTATCGGCATTGTGACATATAGTTGGGCTTATGTCAATCATGCCATCCCTCACCCAGCATATCGACAGGTATGAGACAATTAGAAGAGAATTTTCAGGCCTCGCATGTCGTTTCTCAATAGGGAGCAAGCACATGGACTTTCAGCCCCTGATTCCAGAATTGAGTGTTTCCGATTTTGAAAAAAGCCTCTCGTTTTATAGCGAAATCCTGCCTTTTCGCGTCGAATTTCAGCGGCCTGAATCCCAGTTTGCCTTTCTTTCCTACCAGGGATGCCAGCTTATGATTACGCACGAACAGACGACATGGAAAACAGGTGCGCTTGAGTATCCCTACGGACGCGGCATTCATCTTGCCATGCTGGTAGACAGGCTCGATAATCTCCTGCAATCGTTGCGGGAACGCTCCTACCCTCTTTTTGCCGAGCCAGCCGAACAGTGGTATCGACAAGGGCAAATCCTGCTTGGACGGCGCGAATTTCTCGTGATGGACCCTGATGGCTATCTCTTGCGCTTTGCGCAATCGTTGGGCGAAAGACCGCTTTGAGTGCAGCGATAGGATTCTTTTTCATGTTTTCATGATAAGGTATCAGTGTTGATATAAGGAGTGGGAAATGGAAAAACGGCAAGCGAGTTCCTGGCACACTGTCGAAGAACTTATTGATATTGGCTACCAGTATTCGCGTGTAGTCATGATGAATGAGTGTCATGCCGGGTGGTTTCGCTGTATTCGCACCCGACGGATAGGTCAACGCATCTTGCCAGTAGCCCATCAACTCGGGGTGCGTTATCTAGCAATGGAAGCATTGTATTCACCTGTAACCAAAGAAGCTAACCGAACTCGCATTTTACCTTCTAATGCCTGGGGGTATTTAGAGCAACCAGAGATGCGCTCATTCATCCAAACGGCGTTGGATTTGGGATGGACATTGATCACGTATGAGGCAGACTTTGAGCAAGAACCACCTGATCTCTCTTCCCTACAACGAAACAACTGGCGTGAAGAGCAGCAGGCAGAACATCTCATTACGGCCCTTAACTCTTTGTCAGAAACTGCCAGGCTACTCGTGTGGTGTGGGAACAATCACCACACTAAAGCGCTGATTCCCATTCGAGATGGAGAGCCAGGTGATTTCTGTGCGTTGATGGGATATCACTTTCGCTTAAAAAGTGGCATTGATCCTTTTGTAATCGATCAAGGGGTTACTGTAGAATGGCCTGATGCCAAAAAAGTAGGATATAAACAGTGGTTGAAAGAGATCACTCCAACACTTGTAACATTTGGGGGAACAGCAGGTTTTTTAGCTAAAGAGGCACCTGCATGCTTGCCTGTGTGTCCCGGCAATGATGCCTATGTGGTCTCGTTGGACAATGCCATGGAAGAGTGGATTCCTACAGGCATGCAATAAAGCGTGTTAATGTCCAGTGCAAGATCATAGAACAATAACAGAGAAACCGCTCTGATCTTGACATTTAAGGATGAGTGAAGCTATCATGATATGTAGTTTGTGTAATGCTTCCTGATAAGAGGAACAACGAGTACATGCGTCATAGATACTGACCGCGTATCATAAACAAAGCTATACCTCATGCTATTCCTTCACGCATAGATGTGCAGATAAGTCTTTTTGTATTGTTTTCATGGCTTCCTGCTCCCAGCAGGGCATTTCTTCCTTCCACAGTAGAGATCCACCTGATTGGTTCCCTTTGCAAACAATCCCGATGCAACCCAATAAAATACTCGAAGGAATCTTTTCCTTCCCTTTCCTTCATCGTCTTTCTTTTCAAGAAGTCGAGATCATTTCCAAGCCAGACAACTCCTTTATTTGATTACCTATAGCGTTAGAACAGCAAAAGGACTTCCTCGATGAACAAGATGCAACGTCTTATACAACACATGCGAGTACTTTCATCTACCTGGTCGCGGGTACTACTCCTCATCTGGAAAACTCACCCTTTCTACGTCATTTGCCTGCTTGTTTTCACCATATTGAGCGGCCTTGTGCCCTCGTTCCAGATACAATTGACCAGTCAAATCATTCAGAATGCTGCCCTGGCTATCCAGCAAGGACACGCATCCCACCTGGTCTCGCTCGCCATCCTCTTTGGGTTCTTGCAAGGTGGGCTGATGCTTGTTTCAGCGGTTATTGGTATCGGCCAGCGGCAACTCCAAACGCTGCTTCAGACAAAACTGGCCAATGTGATTGCGGTGCGCATTATGGAGAAAGCCATCGAACTCGATGTAGAACACTTTGAAGACGATGCGTTTTACGACAAATTACAGCGCGCCAACCGCGAGAGTTCGTACCGTCCCTACCAGATTTTCTGGGGCATGGTGACTATCGGCTCCGAATGCGTAACGCTTGTCTCGGTCGTCGCTGTTTTGCTCTCCTGGAATTGGGGATTGGGTGTCCTGATCTTGCTCGCTCCTCTGCCGTCGGTCGCTTCGCAGATTTTCTATGGACATCAAGGCTACAAAATCGAGCGCGAACGCACGCAGCAGAGGCGGCGTCTCTCCTACTTTCAATTTCTCACGACCAACGCGCAATCGGTCAAGGAGATTCGCCTCTTCCGCCTGGGCGATTACTTCCTGGGTCGTTACAAGCATCTCTATAACGAGTTCTACAAGGTGGATAGCGATCTGGTGAAGCGGGAAACTCGCTCGCTTGTCCCTTTCACTATCCTGACCAACATTGCTTCGGCAGGGGCGCAAATCTATGCGATCAGCCTGACGATTACCACCGGGCAGATCGGCTTTCTCGCTGGCTATATGCAGGCCATTGCGGTGGTGCAGCACACGGTCGAATCGCTTCTGTGGGGCGTGAGCGAACTCTATCAGAACAACCTGTTCGTCAGCAATTTGTTCGAGTTCCTGGATGTCGCGCCTCACCAGATCGCCAGTGGCAAGCTTCCCGTCCCTGAACGCCTGCAAAGTGGCATCGAATTTCGCAACGTGAGCTTTCGCTATCCTGGAACGAGCGAGATGGTGCTGCAAGACCTCAACCTGTTTCTCAAGGCAGGTGAATGTGTAGCGCTGGTTGGTCATAATGGCGCGGGCAAAACCACGCTCGTGAAACTGTTGACCCGCCTCTACGAACCCACAGCAGGCCAGATCTTCCTGGATGGCCTGCCACTGGAAGATTATGATACCCTGGATATCCGCAGGCATATGAGCGTCATCTTCCAGGATTTCGTGCGCTACGAACTGGCGGTGCGCGAAAATGTCGGGTTCGGCTACATTGAGGAAGTCAACAACGAGGAACGCATTCGCCTGGCTACTACCCAGAGCGGAGCAACTTCTCTGATCGAGGAGCTTCCGCAAAAGTATGAGACAACCCTGGGGCGCATGTTTGAGAAGGGCCACGAACTCTCGCTTGGGCAGTGGCAAAAGATCGCGCTCGCCCGGGCTTTTATGCGCCGCGCACCTGTGGTGGTGCTGGATGAACCAACCGCATCAATCGATGCCGAGTCGGAAACTGAGATCTTCAGCCGCCTTCGACAGATCGCGGCTGGCGCTACCACCCTGTTGATTGCGCACCGCTTCTCGACAGTGCGCATGGCTGATCGCATCATCGTCATCAAGCAGGGGAAAATCATTGAGGATGGGACGCACCAGGAACTTTTAGCCGCAGATGGCACCTACGCTCATTTATTCAGGCTGCAGGCGGCTGGATACGTGAATCCTTAAAAGGAAATGCAGCTTCTACTCGCTCAACTCCTGCCTGACCCATTCCAGGACTTTCGTGATTCGTGATTCGCGGCGCGTACTTAGCTTTGAAAGATACGGATCGCAACAATCGGTTTGCGGGTCAATGCTTTCGAGGGCTTCGACGAGCGCAAAGACTTGCGGGTAGCGGTCTTCTGGACGTAAGGCAAGAGCGCGCACAAGTATATCTTCCAGCCGTGAGGAAATACGGGGATTGAACAGGTGCGGCGGAACGAGGGGCATACCCTCATGTTCGGCAGGCAGAGGGCCAGACCTAACATGTAACGGGCCTGATGCAGGTTTCTCCTGCTGAAGGCTTTGCTGCTTTTCTGCTAACAGACGCAGATGGGCGGCAGCTGGCGCATAGCGCGTAAAGAGCAAATAGAGAACTGCTCCCAGGGCATAGATATCCGAGCGCTCATCGCAATAGCCTTTCAATACTTCCGGCGCAACAAAAGGGTTTTCCTCAGCCTCTTTGCCTAGAGGAAATACTTTTGCATAGAGTTGTTTTGCCTGCTCATTCTGTAGGGAAGAGGGCCAGAAACGAGGCGCGGGCGGCCAGGAGACGAGCAGAACAGGTGCCCATTCCGCCGCGCCATTCGCATCGGCCAGGATGGTAGAGGGGTTGAGGGTACCCAATATGATGCCCATACGATGCAAGCGCGCAACAATGCGGCAGAGTTGAATGCTCCATTCCAGCGCAAGGTTCATATCGAGCCAGCCCGGCCATTGCCTGTAAGTCAGTAGCAAATCTCCCAGGGGCAGGGCGACGGCAGGTCGCTGACCGCGTGTGGGACGCAACTGCATAACCAGGTAGTGGCGATCATATTCAACGGCAATGCGATCACCAACGCCCGGCAGGCGTGGTGAGCCGAACATGGCGGGAGCAACAAATTCTTCAAAGGCTGCCTTCTCTATCAATGTGCGCGTCTCAGTTGGTAGGCCGGAGAGGACTATTTCGCGAATAGCAACCGGGGTAGGCTGCGTATCTTCACGTGGCTGCGTTTCATCCTGGCGTGGCAGGCGATAGCCGAGATAGAGATATACGCGGTGACGGTGGTGCAGCACCTGGACAATGCGATAGCGGCCATTGAGAATGATCGCTCCAACTGGAAGCGGCTCTATGCCATCCAGGCTTGTTTTGGGCGAGATCAGCTCGGCTTTGATGACGCGGCGCGCTGGCTGCTGTTCAGACATAGCGGACCGATTGCCATCTTGCGCATCTTCCAATTGGTGCGTTTCTGCGTGCGAAACTGGCGACATGGAAGCAGGTTGTGTTGAAGTGAGAAGCTGTTCGGCGGCATCAAGGGCATCGTTCAAGGTAATGTTGGCGGCGCTCGCCAGTTCCATATGCCGGTCGGCCTTTTCCAATGCCTGTTCTAGCGAGCGCATATGAACATCTTGAGGAACGCCTGGCTCCTCGAATCGCTCCACCTCGTCCATCACATCCTCCACTTTATCCACTGCCGCCTCGAAGGCAGCTACCTCGCGTTCAAGCTCCACCACCCACTTCTCAATATAGGCGAGCAGCATAGCTGGCTGCATGACATCTCCACTGGGTGCTAACAGAACTACTTTCTGGTAGCTATACTATAGCAACAACACACCAAAAGCAATTCTCTGGTACTCATTGCAATACACAAAGATAGGCTAATTCGCTTATCCTCGGCACTGAATAGAACGGAAGAGAGGCAGGAAATCATGGCCTGGTACCTCTTTAATGCTCAGATTCGTTTATAATGTAGTACCTTTGAGGGACAGAACAAACATACCATAGATTGAATGTTTACAAAATTGTAGGGACGCGATTATGGATGTTGACAAAAAAAGAGGGTCTACCCAGCAATGTCATCCTGAGCGCCGCGAAGGAACTCTGGCGTCGGTGTGCGAATCGTCGGGGAACGGAGCTCCTTCGCGGCGCTCAGGATGACAGGCCTGCCTATTCTCTCTTTCATAATCAAAGTGCATCATCGCGTCCTGCCTGGTCTCAACGAACATTTCAGGCCGGACACGATCAATCGCGTCCCTACAGAATTATCCCGAATTATTTTGTACATGGTCGTATTTACCGGATACCGGCAGGAAAGCGAACAATATAGACATGGACAACGACGAAAAGCTAGAAGATGATTTTTCAGAGGAAGAAACGGGCAGCGATGAATTGCTGGCCGCCGATGACCTGCGCCTGCCCGAGAGCGCGGATATTCTTGTGCGGCTGCACGCGGTGCGCGCCTGGCTGGAACGACAACGCAAAGAGGCCACGCTGGACGTGGGTCGCGCTGCCCTGGCCTTACAAGAGGCAATGGAGTCTCCTGTAGAGGAGCTACGACCGCGCAGAAGAGCAATGCGCGAGGGCGATTCCTTCACAGCACGTTTGAACGCGGCGCAGCAGGCATTGCGCAAGGCCCAGGAGCGGCTGAGCGCGTATGAAGAGGCGCAGTCGCTGCTTGAAGATTGCGTGGCGCACACCAGCGGGCAGCGCGTCCTGGTTGAATATTATCTGACATTGGAAGAACTGCTGACCGGGAGCGGGTACGCGCTGCCATCGCAGGAAACAACTCCAGACACAGACTCGCCCTGGTACGACGTGATGCTCGAAGTCATGCAGCGCATCGAGCATGTGACGACGCCCCAGGAAGAAGAATAACCAGCTCAACCCCCAAAGGGGATGGTCGTTCCAGAGCCAATTTGCAGCGACATCCCGGACAGGTCTGGTATGGGCGCGGACAAAGCAAAATCGATATAGCCATTGATTGCCTTACTGGGAAGCACATCGGGCGAGAGATTGACCAGTTTGGGAGCGATGCTCTGCCCATTCGCCAATTGCAAACGGACCAGCGCGGGATAGTTGAGGCCTACCGGTGCCTGTTGATTGGCATCGCCCTGTACCATCATCTCGACGCGCACAACATAGTTCCCCCCACGCTTCAGATCATCTGAAAAAGATTTCGCCTCAGTTACCTGGGTGACAGTAAAGTGGACGGTGTTATAGACCGCGCTATGATTGACGTTCAAGGAAGCGACTTGATTGGTGACTGTGACAGTGACAGGCAACGAATCACCTGTGACATTTCCTGAATCGCGCTCGTGTGGCGCAAAGAAGAGCGTCAAAATGACCGCCAGTGCTATGATAAATAGAGCCAGAGCGACGCGCATTCGATGGGATAGAAAGGCCCGTTTTTTGGGCGGCGTCTCCTCTGGCGTTCTGGTCTGTTGTGCCATATTTTTCTTTTCGCATTCTAACAGGTGATGAAACATCCACACCTATTATAGCAAAAGCGGCTCTTTTTTAAAGTATCCAGACCTCCGCGTTACTAAAAGCCACATCGGTCGAATTGTTTACATCTTCAGCGGCAACGCCAATGCGGCCCTCGATATACGTTTTGTCGGTTATTGTGCCGACGTGCTGCTTATTGATATAGAAGTCAAAGGTATTGCCCTGCGCGACTACGGCTATCAGATTTGGCTGATTGAGAGTAGTATTGATAGCCGACGTATGTTTTGTAAGAATGGTTTTCGTGGTCGTGCTGTTGGTGATGGAGAACTGGTAGGTGCCATCTCTATAAATGCTGAAGTAATACAAATTGTTGCCTGAGTTATCGGTACGAAAGACAATACCTCCTCCATCTCCTTTAAGAATGGTCATTTGTATTTGATAAGCGAAATCACTGAAGTGGGTGGATTTGGTATTGCAGGTTTGGAAGTAACCTGTCTGACCCTCTGTTACATGATATACTCCGCCTCGAAAGACGCAAGTGCCGGAGTTAGGATTGTTGGTATCATTAATTTCGTCCCATTGATATCCCTTGCTATTATCCTTCAGAGGGTCATTCAGCGCAAGCGTACCCGTATTGGGAGGATAGGGATTTTGCGCTGCAACTGCGGTTGCCGTCGCATTAGCGGCTACTGCCGTCGCAGTTCTGGCGGTCGCGGCACGCGCAGTGGATGTAGCATTCAACTGGGCTGTTGTCGGGCCTGCAGGTGCTGAGGGAGAGTTTGCGCGAAGAAGAGCAAATACACCACCACCTATGAGAAGGAGAACGAGAATAGCTATACCGACAATCAGTGGAAGTCTATTAGAGCGACGTGGTGCTGGTGGAGTTGGAGGTGGAGGCGGAGGCGTGTATGGGTTAGGAATTGATCCACTATAAGGATCAGTAGCATATGGACCTGATGAAGTGGAAGGAGGCGGACTATCATAAGGGGTATACAGGTTGGGAGATGACGAGCTGCTATCATAGGGATAGGGATTAGTGCTGTACGATGGCGAGGGGGGCGGCGGTGTCGCAGAAGGGGCCGCGAAGCCCTGATAATTAGAGGGAGGAGATATGTAGGTAGGATCGTAATGGGGAGATTCGGGCCGGGGGCCGGAAACAGCAATAGACGCGCCACAGTTAGGACAAACTCTGGCATTTTCAGGCACTTGCATTCCACAATTGCTACAATTCATATCAAATCCCTTTCCAGTTATATACCACTGTCAGCGAAAGAGCATAACACAAGTGTTTCTTAAACACAAGTGCATAAAGTAAACGGTCGCTACTAAAATTTTTACAGCATGCATGCCATTACAACCCTGCCACCAGATGTCATCCTGAGCGCAGCGAAGGATCTGCGGCGTTGGCACACGATTCGTTGGGGAACACAGATCCTTCGCTGCGCTCAGGATGACATGTGAGCGGACCTTTTTCCTCTCAAGACACTGCACCCTTTCGTTTCCCCACTCTCTCAGATTACAAAAAAGACCTGGAACCATTGGCCCGGTCCAGGTCCTTTCTTCAGAAAATCGCTCTTATGGCTTCGGCAAGAAGTTTTGTGAGCCGTAATCAGCGCCCAGAACATCCTTCGAGGAAGCACCCATCCAGCGGTCGAGGACGGTGGCATAGACGGAGCGGAAGTCGATAGTATATTTGAGATTGCCGTTCTGGTCGAGGCTACTCAGGCTGGGCGGCTCGCCGAAGATGCCGCGATTGACCGGATTGCCGAGAATGAACATGGGCGCGGCGGTACCATGATCGGTTCCCAGGCTGCCGTTCTCCTCGACGCGCCTGCCAAATTCCGACCAGGTCATCACCACCACATTGTCGGCTTTGCCATGCGCGGCGAGGTCCTGGTAGAAGGCAGCAAGCCCATTAGCCAGCGTTGTCATCAGAGCTGCGTGCGTTGCTGACTGGTTGGCATGAGTATCAAAGCCGCCGAGCGTGACATAGCCGACGCGCAGGCCAAGATTCTGCACAATCGCCTCGGCAAGCACCTTTAGCCCATCGGCAAAGGGGCCTTTGGGATAGGTGACAGCCGGTCGATAGGTGGCGTCCGCCTGGTGCAACTGGCGCGAACCATCCTGCGCGGCCAGGGCGGTTGTATCCAGCAAAGCGGCGTAGGGCGCGGAACGCGGGTAGGTGTTGTAGAGCTTCATCAACGCCTGCATACGCGCATTGCCGCCATCGGTATCGGCGGGGTCGGGATAGACGTTATAGGTCTTGACGCTCGACAGGGTAGGCACCTGCGCGCTGATTGATTGCAAAGCCTGGGCAGTCTGCACGCCAATATCGAGCGATTTGAAGGGATGCCCCTGCTGGTCAACCAGGCCCGCGACCAGTTTCCCAAGCCAGCCTTCGCTCCCAGTGCCGTTGAGATCAAGCGTCTGCCAGATGTCCATAGCCTGGAAGTGCGAAAGGCTCTGGTTGGGATAGCCAACGCCTTCGACGATTGCCAGGTGACCGCTATCCCAGAGCGGCTTCAAGGGAGACAGGCTGGGATGCAGGCCCAGGCGGGTATCCAGTTGCACAACCTTCTCGGCAGGAATGCCAAGCGTGGGGCGCATCTTCAGGTAGGTCGGGTCGCTATAAGGAATGACGGTGTTGAGCCCATCATTGCCACCCGCTAGCTGCACCACAATCAGCGTGCGGTCGCTGGCGGTCTGGGCTACGCGGGAGCCATCGAGCGAAAGAGATTTCGCCGAAGCCACGCCCCGGCTAAAAATGGATGGCATAACCATTCCGGCGGAGACGACCAGCAGGCCATCTTTTATCATTGCTCTTCGTGTGAGTTTCATCTGTTTGTTCCTTATTAGTTGAGCTGATATTCTGGTGAAGTCATCATCAGGTACAGCGTGCCGCGCACGCGGTTGAGCGGATAGCTCTTGCCACTGGTCAGCATGATCTGGCCGCCGCGCCCAATATCGCTCGTCGTGAAGTAGTCGAGCAGGACCTGCCGTCGGTCGCTGTCAAGGTTGCCATCGAGCAGGAACGAGGCGAAGTAATCGACGAAACTTTCGGGCGAGTCGATCTTATTCGCGTTGATAATGCCCTGCAGGTCAACCAGAGGAGTTGAGCCGGTGCGCGCGATGGTGCCCCGGGCCAGCAGTAAATCGATATAGTTGAGGCGAGTCATCCAGGTTCCGCTGTTCAGCCAGAGCGCGCTCACTTTGTCTCCCGGCCACCCGGCGACGTTCGGCGGATCAAAGAGCGTCTGCCCCATAAGAGTCGTGATGGTCGGCAGGCCATTGCCATCGCCCGTGATGCCAAGCGCGCGATATGCTCCAACTGTAAACTCAATCGGAGATTTGATCCGGCTGCGATACGCTTTGGCCGAGGAGAATTGTGGCGAGTTCAGCAGCGTTTTCATGACCGCGCCCATATTGTGCCCGCTCTGCACATAGGTATCCACCAGAGGTTTGAGATCATCGGTCGAGGGATTCTCGTAGACGAAGAAAGTGAAAAGCTTGCGAGCGATGAACCAGGGCGTGGCGGGGTTATTGACCAGGATATTGATCACATCCTTGTAGTCCAGGTTGCCGGTATGACCCAGGTACACTTTCGTCAGGTCGTTATGATCGCGCGGGTTATACCTGGAAGTGAGGCCGCGCACGTGCCAGCCGGTCAGGGCAGCCGCGCCTTCGTAGACGTCCCGCTGCGTGTAGTGACCCAGGCCAAGCGTGAAGAGTTCCATCAATTCGCGGGCGTAGTTCTCGTTTGGCTGGTTTTTGGTGCTTTTGGTGAGGTCAAGGTAGAACAGCATCGCCGGGTCGCTGGTGATGCCGAGCAAAATGTTATCGTAGGTATCAAAAGCGTGCTGGCGCAGGAACTGGTTTTGAATAATCATACGCATATAGGCAGCTTTGCCACCCACTTTACGGAAGCTGCTGGTCAGCACGCCATGCCAGAAGAGGGTCATCTTCTCAAGCAGAGGGCGCTGCGTCCAGGCCATGCGTAAGAGCCACCAGCGCTGCTGGTCGTTCGGATTGTTCAGGTTGAGATTGAGAGCATTCAAGCGGCTCTCCATCGCATCATCCGAGACCTGCATGTAGTTGAGCAGGCGATCTACCGCGCCGCTAAAGCCAAGTTTGCGGTACGTATCCATTTCGGCAGCAGTCGCGCCAAAGCCAGCCTTGCGCAGCAGATGACCTATCTGCTGTTCGCTCGCCATTGGGCCGGAGGCAAGATTGTTCAGGCCGCCATGCTGAATCCACTGCTCGAGCGCGATGCCGCCTGCCGCCGCGACTACTCCAATGCCGCCCACTGCTGCGATGCTTTTAAGCGATTTGCCCATAAAGGTGCGGCGCGAAGATGGCTGTCCGGTTGTCTTAACAGTGCCGTTCGCAGGGGAAGGCGCGAGCGGCACAGTTGGCGCGCCGGATGAAACTGGCGGCGGTCCAGCAGCCGGGCCGGAATGCGCCGGGTCGATGCTCTCCTGCGGCGTGGTCGGTTGATCATTCAGGTCCATGTCGAAAAACTCCGTGCTATTCGATTAGATGCCTTTATAGAACGTGACTTAACTTATCGCCGATTCGTTGAAGTGTTCAGTGGTATCTCAGATCGCTTCTGATGGAATTCTAACAGACAAACATCAAGAATTTCTCAAGAAGACGTTTGAATTTTCTTCAGACTGAGTCCACCCAACATCTTCAGGCCGGATTTAATTAGCGCTCATGAAAACAACCGTTGAACGTACCGATACCGTATTTTCTCAAAATACACCCCACATGGGGGCTTATAAAGGCCCGCCGTCCCGCTTCTCTAGAGAACAATTACTGCCTTTCGCCATCTTTTTCGCAATGGTGGGGGCAGTTCTTTTCATGGATGCGGTGCTTCCCTTACGCGACCTCTGGTTTCACGAGGCCCAGCTCACGCAACTAGGCACGTGGCCTGTCCTACCATCACTTATTTTATTTCCAGGCTGGACGCTCATACCACCTGTCCCGTTTCTTCATGCCTCGGGAACGCCGGATGTGCTGGTAAGCTGGGCCAAGCTGCCTCTGCTGTTCAGCGCATTTTTGCTGGTATTCATCATCTATATCGTCGCGCTGTACCGTTTGCCACAGCGTATTTCAACACGGTATATCTTTCGCACTACGGCGCTGCTCGGTCTGCTCTACATGTTAATATCGGTCGTCACCTCGCCCGATCTGTATTCGTATATTGCCTACGCCAGAATGGGCATCATGCATGGCCTGAATCCGATCACCACCATTCCTACTGCGATTCGCAGCGACGAAATCTATCACTTTGTCCTCTGGGTAGATCAACCCTCGGCTTATGGGCCAACGTGGGCCATTATTACCTGCCTGCTGCAATGGTTGATTGTTCTTTTCGGGTCAAGCTACATCCTGCCGATGGTGATAGCCCTGCGCATGCTTGGTCTGCTTACGCACCTGCTCTCAACGCTGCTGGTCTGGTCGATCAGTGGCTATTTGCAGCAGCTCAATGGCGCGGGTTCATCGCTGGCGCGGCAAAAGCGGATTCGCGCTACGCTGGCCTTCGCCTGGAATCCCCTGCTGCTGCTTGAGGCATGCACAAACGCGCACAACGACTCGACGCTGCTGGTATTTATTTTGCTTGCCATCTGGATACTGGTACGCGAGCAGAGCAAAAGATACGCTCCCATTGTTGAGCGCGCCGAAGCTCAGACTCGCTTCATACCAGGAAAAATATGGCGTGTGAACCTGAAAGCGGTTATTCCGGTAATCGGAAATAGTATAATCAATTTTCACTACCAGGATCGGCCATCCCAACCTGTCATCCTGAGCGCAGCGAAGGATCGCGCGTGCCGGATGATGCGTGTGTCGAGACGCACGCATCGCCCGGCACACAGATCCTTCGCTGCGCTCAGGATGACAGAAAAGGCATTCCCAAATTTGATCGTAAAAGTTCAGCATACCATCTGGCAAAGGGTACCTGAGTACTTGCGCGTGCCGATTATTACATCGGTGTTGTTCGCGGTGGCAACGTGCTTGAAAATGAACATCGCCATTTTGTTGCCGGGTCTACTGCTCTACTTCTGGCATCGAGATCAGGAGCAAACACTACAGCAAAAGTTGCGTGTGGCGCTCGCGATTATCGGAAGCTACGCCGGGATTGTGGTACTTCTGTACGCGCCTTTCTGGCAGGATGGAGCGATCTTTAACGTCTTCAAGGTCAACCCGGCAACCTATCGCACCATCAATACCGTCGCGGATACTATGGGGCATCTCGCTAATAGTGTGGGAGCGCTGATGGGATTTCCCCCTGGCGCGCCTATCGGCTCGCCCGCCGAACGCTTCGCGCACACCTTCAGCATGGGCATCTTTGCCATCCTCTACACGCTTTTGCTCTGGCGCGCCTTTCGTTTCCCGCAGCGTATTGCCACGCTTAATGGCCTCTTGCGCTGGATGGCAATTGCGTGGCTGCTCTATTGCGCCGTTGGCTCTCCCTGGTTCTGGCCCTGGTATATGGTGACGTTCTTTGGCCTGTTCGCGCTGATAGAGGCTTCCAGTTCGGTAAAAGAAACCGGCGAACCGAGCGCGCATACGTATGACTGGCCGCGACCGGAAGACCTCACGTGCGCGCGGCTGCTTGTTTTTAGCATGCTCAGCCTCTATTGCTTCATCACCTGGGGGCCTGCGCATACCTTTGTTCCTGGACTTCCCGGGTTTCTCTGGTCCTACTTCAATGGCCTGTGGGTGTGGCTGCTGCCATCAGGTGCCACTGTCCTGCTCGCACGAGAAACGCGCTGGTTGCGCTTCTTAACCCGTCTATAGGGTAAAAGTACCATCTTCTCTCCAATTTAATCTTCCGATATGGGTAATGATGCTACCGTCAGCACCGGCAGAAAGATACATGGCCATACGTTCATCATCTTTGAACAGGTATGATAACGGATCAGCTTGTTGTAGGGACGCGTTGATGAATTTAAACAAGCAAGATCGGCCATCCCAATCTGTCATCCTGAGCGCAGCGAAGAATCTCCCGTCTCGGCTCCCGATTCGTGCGCCGACGCAGATTCTTCGCTGCGCTCAGGATGACATGTGCAACCTTACCGATGCTGGTTGTCAACATTCATCATCACATCCCTACAACGGTGAATGCACATACATGAAAATAGCGTTGGGTTTTAAGGAGAAAGAGGGTTTTCCAGGATGCGCAGGATATATATAACAGGCAAAACAGGTAAATTGCTAGCGATAGTCGGCATTTTTCTCGTGTTGCTGCTCTGTATCGGATTTGGTATCTGGAGCCTGAACGGCGGCCCCTCGACGGGAGTAATGCCTGGGGCAACACCTGGCAGCACCACACGTCCGACTAAAACAAGTCCGACACGTGTGACGCAAAGCGTCTCTCCATTGCTCTTTGGAACCAACCTGGGCCTTTTTGACGCTCACGACCAGGTACTTACTTCAGCGACCACACGTACACTGCTACAAAATTTGCACCCGAAGATTATTCGTATGCCTGTGCGCTCATCGCTTTCGGAGAATACAGAGATACAGGCGGCTCAGATTATCAAAAGTGTAGGGGCTGTACCCCTGGTCGTATTGCGCGGTGCGGTTGATCCTAACGCGCTGGCGGATGACACGCGCATGCTTCAAGATATGAATCGCATCTTTGGCAGCAGCATCGTCTACTACGAGTTTGGCAACGAGGAAGACCTGGCAGGGGTGGATGTCGCGAGCTATGTGACGGCCTGGAATAGCATTGTTCCGAAACTGAAATCGCTAGCCCAACATGGGCACTTCATTGGGCCTGTCAACTACCAGTACGACCGGGACTATCTCACCGCGTTCCTGCGACAGGCCAGGCCGCGTCCCGATGAGATAAGCTGGCACGAGTACACGTGCGATGATTCCTGGGCAAACCCGATCTGCATCAGCCATATTTCACACTGGACCAACCATATCAGCGATGCGCGGGCGGTCATGCAGGCGACCATCGGACAGGTGTTGCCCATTATGATTACCGAATGGAACTACGCGCCCAACGCGGTGCCAAACGACGGGAAAAACAATAACCCCTCATTTATGGCAGCCTGGACAACGCTCGCCCTGCAAACGCTGGCAGCCAACGGCATCTTTGCCTCGATGCAGTACTCCGTCACCAATACCGCTATTCCACTCATTACCTCCGGCAATGTCCTGACCAGCCAGGCGGCGGCGTTTCAGAACCAGTACCAGACGATGATCGTCAACGGGCGCTCGCCGACACCTGTGCCAACTCCACCAGGACAGCCCCAGGGCGGCGGGACTCCCACTCCTGGCATAGGTGGGACATACTCTTCGTTCTCGTTCGAGGATGGCGGAACGGATGGGTGGAGCGGACACAGTCCGCAGATCAGCGCGGTGCAGAACAGTTCGAGTACTGGCATGGGAGATACGCATTCTCTCCAGGTCACGTTCGGCAATATGACCAGCAACGATTACCCGAGTGTAGGCGTCGGGCGCTCCAGCTTCTCAAGCTATCCGAGCGCAGGTCAAACGATCGCGCTCTACATCTACCTGCCAGCGAACTCGCCATCTATCGGGGCGAAGGTCTATCTGATGGATAGCCAGTATCACTGGTTCGACGGCGGCTCAATGGCAGCCCTTAAACCTGGAACATGGAACCGCCTGACCTACACGCTGCCCGGCAGTTTTAATGGGCCACTGCGCCAGCTAGGAGTGCAGTTTCATACAACCAGTTCGAGTCCGGTAAACGAGAGCGTATACATCGACTCGGTGACCTGGGGATAGGAACAACGCTTTCAAGGCAAGCTAGTCGGCTATGATGTCAGCTTATGTATAGCATCAAGCAGGTCGCGCACGTGAAAAGGTTTTACGATGACCTGCTTGATGTAGGTTTTTGGAATCTCAGGCGGGGCAGAACCAGCAGTAATCAGCACAATGGCAGGCATGGGGCGAGATGCTTCCCATTGCTCCTGCAAATGCTGCAAAAAAGCATTTCCATCCATACCGGGCATGGCAAGATCAAGCAAGATGACGGAAGGGTAACGTCCTTCGCGGGCGGCGTTGTCCATCCAGGCAAGCGCTTCCTGGCCCTCAGACGCCTCAGCCGGTTCAAAGCCATCCAGCTCCAGCGCCCAGGAAACCATGTCGCGAATGGCGGGGTTATCATCCACCACCAGCACAATTGGGGCGCGTTCCGTCTTCTGATCCTCCGTTGAACTCATAAACACTCTGCCCTCCTACGATAGCCTCACCAGTGTTTTTCAGGTTTGATGAATGTTCACAAACCAGATCGGTCTGCACCTGTCATTCTACCCCTGTCATTCTGAGCGCAGCGAAGAATCCCTCGTCGTCCCTACGGATTCTTCGCTGCGCTCAGAATGACAGGCTCCATTCATGTTCATGCACCTATCAGATCGAATATAAAAACGTATGAATAGCCGAGAAAAACGCTTCAGGTTGCTCCAGGTTAGAAAGATGACCGGCGCGAGGAATAAGCGCGAATTGCGCGCCAGGAATTTGCGCGGCATATTCACGCGCCACATCTGGCGGCGTCAGACCGTCCTGCTCGCCAACGATTACCAGTGTAGGGCAGGCAATCGATGCGAGTAAGTCCATTGAATCCAGGCGCTGCGCCATGCCACGCGAGGCCGCCGCAATGCCGCGTGGTGTGGCAGCATTAATCATCTGGCGCACGCGGATTTCTACCTCAGGATGGTGCTGGCGGGTATAGTCAGAGATCAGACGCGGCAGTTGCAGATTGGCGATGGCCTCCGCGCCCTCGGTCTCGGCGAGACGCGCCACGTTTTCACGATTCGCCCGCGCCTCTGCGGTATCGGCTCCCGGACGGGTATCCGCCAGGATCAGGCCCGCGAGACGCTGCGGGTATTTACGCAGGAAAGCAAAAGCAGCGTAGCCACCCATCGAGAGGCCGCAGAGGATAGCTTTCTGAATGCCGAGCGCATCCATCAGACCAGCCACGTCATCGGCAAACAGTTCCATCGTAGACACATCGTCGGCGATTTCACTTTCGCCGAAGCCGCGCCAGTCGAGCGAGACCAGGCGAAAACGATTGGCGGCCTCAGAGAGCAGGGCCTGGATATCACCGTCCCACATGCTTTTATTTAATGGGAAAGCATGCAGGAAGATGACCGGTAGCCCTGCCCCATGATCGCTATAGCCAAGGTTGATGTTATTCACAAAAATCTTCATGCGTTCGCTTTTGCTCCATCAGCCTGTTCGTGCGCGTGATACGAACTGCGAACAAAGGGGCCTGACTCCACATGTCGGAAGCCCATCTTCTTGCCTTCCTCTTTGAGGGCGGCAAATTCTTCAAGCGGGACGTAGCGCTGAATGGGAAGGTGCTGGAACGAAGGGCGCAGGTACTGGCCGATGGTCAGAATATCCACATCATGCTGGCGCAGGTCGTGCATGACCTCAAGGATTTCGTCCCAGGCCTCGCCGAGGCCCAGCATGAAGCCGGACTTGGTGGGTGCGTCGGGATTCATCTCCTTCGCCCATTTCAGCACCTGGAGCGAGCGTTTGTAGATGGCCTGCGGGCGCACACGCTTGTAGAGGCGAGGAATGGTCTCGACGTTGTGGTTGTAGACGTCGGGCTTCGCATCCATCACCACCTTCAAAGCATCGTAGACGCCCTTGAAATCGGGAGTCAGCACCTCGACTCTGCATTCGGGATTGAGGCGGCGAATCCAGCGAATGGTGGCGGCGAAGATAGCCGCGCCACCATCCTTGAGTTCGTCGCGGTTGACCGATGTAACCACAGCATGGCGCAGACCCATTTTTTGTACGGCCTCCGCCACGCGCTTCGGCTCCTCCCAGTCCAGACCGAGCGGACGACCAGTTTCCACCGCGCAGAAGCCGCAACTGCGCGTGCAGACACGGCCCAGGATCATGAAGGTGGCCGTTTTATGGCCCCAGCACTCGCCAATATTTGGACAGCGCGCCTCCTCGCAGACCGTATGCAGCTCCTTGCTGCGCATCAACTGCTTGAGGTTTGCGTAGTTTTCCCCGGTTGGGGGGCGCACCCGCAGCCACTCGGGACGCCGTTCTGGAATCGTGGTCGCCATAGTATTTTCCCTTTAGTTAGTACACATCAATTTCTTGTCCGTAGCTTTGCAGCTTGTTGCGCACAGCCTGCAAGAAGCCGCCCGCGCCCGCGCCATCCAGAACGCGATGGTCGAACGAGAGACAGAGATACATCATGTGACGAATAGCAATCGCGTCATCCTCAGTGACAACCGGGCGTTTAACCACTGCATCCATGCTCAGGATGCCCGCATTCGGCTGGTTGATGATCGGCACCGAGATGATGGTGCCGAAGGTGCCCGGATTATTGACAACAAAGGTAGCGCCCTGCATATCCTGCACCGTCAATTTGTTGTTACGGGCACGCATGGCAACCTCGTATACCTTCTTCGCCAATCCGGCAATCGTAAGCTGATCGGCATCATGCACCACCGGAACAACCAACCCGACGTCGGTCGCGACCGCCACGCCGAGATGAATACGCTTCTTGATAACTATTTTATTATCCTCTGTCCAGGAGGAGTTGATGGTCGGGAACTTGCGAATACCCTCGCATACTGCCTTCATGACGAAAGGCACGTAGCTGATACTGTAGCCCTCGCGCCGCTTGAAGTCCTCTTTGTTCTTCTCAAGCCACTTCGCGATGTTGGTCATATCGACCTCGACCACCGTTGTAGCATGGGGCGAGGTACGCTTGCTGCGCACCATGTGTTCGGCGATAGCCAGGCGCATGCGGCTCGGCTCCACAATCTCCTCGTCCAGGCCAGCTACCGCTGGAGCAGGTTTGGGGGCGGCTGCAACAGGTGCCGGAGTTGGAGCGGCAGGAGCGGTGTACGCCGGCTGCGCGACAGGGGCGGTATATTGTGGCGCGGCAGGAGTCGCCTGCCTTTGCTCCAGATAGGCCATAATATCCTCTTTACGCACGCGCCCGCCAATACCGGTGCCCGCAATGTCGTTTAGATCAATGCCATGCTCGCGGGCAAGACGGCGGGCCAGGGGCGAGATGCGCTGGCGTTCCTCTTCTCCAGTGCGAACAGGCACAGAGCGTTGTGATGGCGCGCTTGCTCCGTTGCCACTGCTGGCAGCCGTTTGAGCCTCTTGACGATCCATCACCGCCACCTGCGTCTCGGACGGCTTCTCAACGGGCGCGGCGTCTGGGCCGGGGGCCGCTTCAGCCGGGGGTGAGGCGGACACATCAGCGTTCTCTTCGATCAGGGCAATATCGGTTCCCACCGGAACAGTCTGGTCGGCCTGCACCAGAATTTTGGAGAGGCGACCGGCAACAGGCGATGGCAGTTCCGCGTTGATTTTATCGGTAATGATCTCGGCCAGGGACTCGTCTTTCTCGACCCAGTCCCCTTCTTTCTTCAGCCAGCTTCCCACCGTTCCCTCTGCTACGGATTCTCCTAGTCGTGGCATTTTTACAGGTGTTGGCATATGTTGACTCCTTTGTCAATCGTACTTTACTAATAGGCCGCCAGCTTGCGAACGGCAGCGAGAATCTTATCCGCATTGGGCAGATAAGCTGCCTCTAACGGTGGCGCGTATGGGAAAGGAACATCGGGCGCGGCTACACGAGTGATCGGCCCGTCAAGATAATCAAACAGGTCCTCAGCAATGATGGCCGAGAGTTCTGCCCCAACGCCGCCCGAGAGGTTATCCTCGTAGACGATCAGGACCTTGTTAGTGTGCTTGACCGAATTGTAAATGGTCTCGCGGTCAAGCGGCACCAGGCTGCGCAGGTCTACCACTTCGATATCCAGGTCGTCCTCATCTTCAAGCGTCTGCGCCGCTTTCAAGCACTCGCGAACCATCGCGCCATAGGTAAGGATGGTCATATCCTCGCCCTGACGGCGCACAATCGCTTTGCCAAGCGGAACGGTGTAATCCTGCGAAGGCAATTCCTCGCGCAATTCCGGCAGGCGATAGAGTAATTTATGCTCCAGATACAACACGGGATTGTTGTCGCGAATAGCCGCCTTCAACAGGCCCTTCGCGTCATAAGCGGTCGATGGATAGACGACCTTGATGCCTGGCGTATGGAAAAACCAGGCTTCGGGACTGGCGGAATGGAACGGGCCGCCGTGTGTGCCGCCGCCAGAGGGGCCGCGAATGACCATCGGCGTAGGGATGCCGCTGCGCCAGTACATCTTGCTCGCCATATTGACGAGCTGGTCGAAGCCGCAGGTGATGAAGTCGATAAATTGCATCTCGGCAATGGGTCGCATGCCCATAATGGCTGCTCCGATGGCGCTGCCGATAATAGCGTTCTCGGCCATCGGCGTATCAATCACCCGCTCCGGCCCAAATTCATCCAGGAAGCCCGCGCTCACCTTGAACGCGCCGCCGTAAGTGCCCACGTCCTCGCCGAGCAGGAATACAGCCTCGTCACGGCGCATCTCTTCGCGCATAGCCTGGCTGATTGCTTCAAGATAGGTTACTGCTGTCATCGCTGCCCCACCCCCTCTAACGGAAATACATCCGACTCGGCCATTGTATTGAACGGCTGACCTGTGCGCGTATCCAGGGAGTTGACATAGCGCGAGTCTTGCGCGCCCGGCTCGCCGATAATGGCAACAGGCCCATCCGGCGCGAAAACATAATCCGCGACCGTTGAGGGATCGGGTTCGGAGCTTTGCTCCGCGTAACGCACCGCATCATCGACGACCGCCTTCACCTTTTCCTCAATCTCGGCTTTAATGCTTGCGGTCAAAATATCTTGCTCTTCAAGGTAATGCTCGAAACGAGGAAGAGGGTCTTTTTTCAGCCACTCTTCGCGTAATTCCTGTGGCACATAGTCAGCTTTGTCGGCCTCAGAGTGTCCGCGCACGCGGAAGGTTTTGCACTCGACAAGATATGGGCCTTTGCCCTCGCGGACGTGCTTTACAGCTTTGGAAACGGTCTCGATGACTTTCAAGACATCGTTGCCATCCACGCTTACGCCTGGAATGCCGTAGGCTTTGGCGCGGTCGGAGAGGTTTTCGATGTTGAACTGTTTATAGGTAGGCGTCGAATAGGCATAGCCGTTGTTTTCGACGACAAAGACAATGGGAAGCTTTTGCACCGAGGCGAAATTCAGGGCTTCGTGAAACTGGCCTGTATTGGTGGCTCCATCACCACAGGAAGCCATCACAATCGTGTTCCGTTTGCGCATCTTCATAGTTAAAGCCACGCCACAGGCAACGGGCAGCGATTCGCCCAGCATGCTAATCATGGGTACGATGCCATGATGCATGTCGCCAATGTGCATCTGACCATCGCGGCCAAGCGTGGGCGAATTGCCACGCGCAAGCCACTGGCACATCACCGCGCGTGGAGAGCCGCCGCGTGTGAGATGCATGCCCAGATCGCGATGCTGTGGCACAATAAAATCACCATCGCGCAGCGTCATTGCCGCGCCTACCGTCGTTGCCTCGTGGCCCTGCGCGGTGTAGACGCCGCCCACAACTCGTCCCTGTAAGAAGAGGTTGCGGGTGCGGTCTTCCATCGCCCGGGTGAGGCGCATCAAATAGTAAATCTGTAGCAGGTTTTCCCGCTCCAGTTGCATAGACTGCCTTCCTTCTGGTCGCAAAAAATATCAAGCGCCATTGCTAGTGAATGTCTTCGGGTTCAGGGGAGCTTCTAATTCGGAGAATACTGCTGGCACAAGTTCCCTGTCCAGCACTTGCTACCCCTGCCGGTTCCTCAAAAATGCGTGAGGTTTTCCTTAATCATGCTAGCACCTGTAGAGAAGCGGTGTCAAGTTAGGGCCAGGGTCGGCAATCCCTACCTGTCATCCTGAGCGGCGCGCATGTCATCCTGAGCGGCGCGTATGTCATCCTGAGCGTGAGCGGCGCGTATGTCATCCTTCGCTGCGCTCAGGATCTCGCGCGTGCCATGTCGGGCAAGTGGGGGCCACAGATCTCCTTCGCTGCGCTCAGGATGACAGGAGGGGAGCGAAGGATGACAGGAGGGGAGCGAAGGATGATAGGCGAGAGGGGCTTTTTTATGGCATGACATACAAGGCATTACGGGTTTTGATCGTAAAACTTCATTATCACTGTTCTGGCTATTATAGTGAGACAAATTCGCAGTTTTTCCGTATCATCTGTAAAATTCGGGGATGGTCATGTTGTATGATATCTTGCAGAGTCTCTCGCATCTAAGATGGTGCAGCCCAGGCAAGAGTGTATACAACTTTTTCGTCCTCTTGTAACGCTTCAAAGGAGCGATGATGTTATGGGTATGACCAACGACGGCCTCTCATTCTGGCAGGCCGAAAGCGAAGGTACGGAATTGATTGAAACGACCATTGGCGACCTGCTGGATAACCGGGCGGAGGAAATTCCCACGCAGGAGGCGGTCGTCTACTCGTGCTACCTGGAGTTTAAAGGAGCGCTCGATATTCGATGGAGCTATGCCGAGTTTCGCGAGCGCGTGAACATGGTGGCGCGTGGGCTGATGGCTTTAGGCCTGGAAAAAGGGGAACATATCGCGGTCTGGGCCGCCAATGTGCCGGAATGGGTGCTGCTGGAGTTTGCCGCAGCAAAAGCCGGTCTGGTATTGGTGACTATCAATCCGGTGTACCGGGCGGCAGAGGTAGAATACGTTCTCAAGCAGGGCGATGTGGCGGCACTGTTCTTCATGGCGCAGGTGCGCGACCACAACTGCCTGGAAACCATTCGCTCAATGGTGACGCCGGGGCCGAAATTTGGCGATGTAAGCAGCGAACGTCTGCCTGCCTTACGCTATACCTGTCTGGTTGGCGCAGCTCCCCCAGGACTGTTAGAGTCGCAGGATTGGCGACCGGCGCTCTTTAAAGAGATGGTGGCGGGAGGCGCGAACATTTCACCTGAGATGCTGAAAGAGCGGCAGGCAGAGGTGAAATCAACTGATCCGGCGCTCATGCTCTACACGTCCGGTACCACTGGTTTTCCGAAAGGGGCGATGCTGACGCATCGAGGGATCATCAACGATGTCAGCATTGCCATGAAGCGGGCCAGTACGGAGATCGGACAGGGAGACCGCTATTGCCTGCCCATGCCGTTCTTCCATATCGCCGGTTCCGGAATTGTGGTCGCCATCATCGCCTCGCGCATGACGCTGCACCCCCTGCTTGCTTTCGACCCGCTCAAAACATTGCAAATCATCAGTACAGAAGGCTGCTCGCTAATCTTTGCTGTGCCCACCATGTTAATCGCCATGATGCAGCATCCTGCTTTTGAGCAATACAAACCGACGACTCTTAAAGTGGTATCGTGCGGCGGCGCGCCAGTCCCGGTAGCCTTAATGGAGCAGGTGAAAGAGCGCATGGGAGCCGATGTGTCGATCGTCTTTGGACAGACCGAATCAACGGGCGGCATCACCATCACCAGATCAACCGACTCCTTCGAGAAGAAGTCAAGCACAGTCGGCATTCCCTATCCACATGTTGATGTGAAGATCATCGACCCGGCTACGGGCAAGGTAGTGCCGGTGGGCGAACGAGGCGAATTGTGCTGCCGGGGCTTCCTGGTAATGAGCGGCTATTATAACATGCCCGAGAAAACCGCCGAGGCGATTGATAGTGAGGGCTGGCTGCATACTGGCGACCTGGCAACAATGGATGCCGAGGGCTACGTCAATATCGTGGGACGCCTGAAGGAAATGGTCATTCGCGGCGGCGAAAACATCTTCCCCCGTGAAATCGAGGAACTGCTGATTCGCCATCCCAAAGTGGCCGACGCGCAAGTACTCGGCGTGCCGGATGCCTTCTTTGGCGAGGAACTACTGGCCGTTGTCCTGCCCAAAGAGGGACAGCAGGTGACAGAGGAGGAACTACGCGCATTCTGTGAGGGCCAGATCAGCCGCCAGAAGATTCCGCGCTATATCCAGATCGTCTCGTCCTACCCCATGACTGCCAGCGGCAAGGTGCAGAAGTTTGTGTTGCGCGAACAGGCCATCAAGGCGTTGAGACTGGAATCGGTTGGACAGACGCGAACGGCATAAAAAGCCCTTATGCCCTCGCCATGCTTCCCGCCAACTTCGCTTCATGCAAGCGAAGTTCGTTGCGCAGGCGACGAATGCGCTGGCGGTAGGCGTCCTCGGGCTGCACATAACCAAGTTTGGGTTTGTCGCCCATCGTGACGTGCCATTTACGGAAGGCGAGGCCAATCTCGGTCTGGTAGAGGGCTTTGACGCGCAGCCACTGCCGGAAGCCGTATTTGCGCAGGACGCGGCGCTCGGCTTTCGTGCGCTGGAACGAGTTTTGGAGCAGGGCATATTCACCCACCGTCACTATACCGTTGCTGACCTCAACCGCCAGGAATTCACGGATGACCGCCGCTTCGTGCGCCAGCGATTTAATCAAAATGTAGAGCAGGCCAAGCTGGGCCAGGAACGGCGGAATATAGTTGCCAATGATGGCAATGAGCGCGAAATTAATTACCGCCGGATTGCCACCCGAATTGCGAATCGCGTTGCTGGCTTGAAAATCGACAAAATCAAAGAAGCTATGCAGTACTACGGCTATAAGAAATCCGATAAGTGGAATGACAATCTGCTTCCAACGCACGCGGGTATGGCGAATGTAGCCGAGGGCAGCGCCAAAGCAGGCGATAAACGTCGAGTGGCCCAGCCAGCCAAGAATGATGCGGCCCACGATCAGGAACACGAGGAAGTTTTTCGAGTTCTGCGCGAAGTAGCTGAAGTTTTCGACCATCGCGAAACCAGCGCCGATCAGCGCGCCATAGACAATGCCATCCGTGACGTTATCAAACTCGTCGCGCAGGATGACGAACAGCAATAGTAGCCCGAGTCCCTTGATGGTTTCTTCGGTGACACCCGCGTTCAGGCCTTGAAAGGCAATACGCAGCACTTCACTGGTATTGTTGGGGTCGAAGATGTTTTGCAGGACGCTATCTATGCGCTGCTCGATAAAGAGCGCGGGTGGAATAGCGATCAACGCGCCCCACAAAAAGGCGGCCAGGCGCAAAAACCAGGGTTCGCGCTCGAAACGATCCATGAAATTGACCAGCAGGTTGATGCCGATAGCCGGAATAAGTGGAATGGTGAGAGCCGCGACAATGCTGGACGCGCCATTCTGAGCCAGGGCCGACATACCGATAACGCTGTTGAGGAGAATGGTAATCATGGTGCTGATCGCAAGAATGGCGATGCCTATACCGGCGATCAGCCAGCGCGTGCGCGTTCCCATACGCTGCGGCAGAGCAAACTGCATGGTGATACCTGCTCCCAGCACGCTCTCCTCTTCATTCTCCTCCCAGACAGGTATTTCCTGATCCGGCTCCGGCGGAGAAAGAACCGGGCGCTGCTGCATCATTGTCAGCGCCGGTTGATTGGTCAGCGAGACAGGGGTAACAGAGGTTCTGGAAACGCTTCCGTTTGCCAGACTTAGATTTGATAAATCAGGCTTTTGCGGTGCGATAAGTTGCAGCATGGTGCTGCCAAGTACAATGATATCCTGGGGATGAACGGGCATATTGCTCCCAGGCGGCAGGTTGCGCCCGTTCACGCGCACTACATTTTTTGCCGTCAGGTTTATCAGGTGCCAGCCTGATTGATCCAGAATCAGGCGCGCATGCTCGCGTGAGACGGTCGGGTCCATCAAAATGATGTCGTTATGCAGAGCGCGCCCGATGGTCGTATTCTCACGCGAAATGACGTGGACGAGTCCCTCTTCGGGCAACCAGCCGGTTGTCTGCCGTGAGGAAGTCTGTGCAGTACTGGCAGGTGGACGACCGGGTTTTACCCGTACCACACGTAACACGCCATAGTTCTGGCTCATAAGGCATTCTGTTCCTGGAGCGGGAGATAGTCACCGCTGTATTCCTCAACCAGGCGCACCAGTTGCTCCCAGTGCATCATTACTGAGGCATAGCGCTCCCAGTAATCCTGTCCCTCTTCTTCCACCAGCCTCCAGTAGTTATACGCTTCAATATTTATAAACGTTGTTATGACCAGATAACGCATCCCGGTAGCATGCGGCTGACGTACCAGAGAGAGCTGCTTCACCCCTGGAATCCAGCGATGCATTTCGGCGAAGCCTGTCGCTGCCAGCGTCTCAAAATCAGCCGCCGAAGCATCCGGCTTCAATTGCCAGACTCGTACTGAACAAAACTCACCCATACCTTCATCCCGTTCCAGGCTTCTATGATGCGCTTTCTGACACTTTTCAGCATCCTGCGGTTTTTCAAATATACATGGGATTGACGAAAATGGCAAGAGTCATAGCAAAAACGCCTTTTATGAAGGATAGCTCGCCATCTATACAAACATGGGGATGGGAGCATTCTCTTTCCAGGGCAATCACCACAGCCAGGGCGACCGCAAAAGCCAGGGCGACCGCGAGGGTCGCCCCCTACTATACTATGATGCTTCTTTTATATATTTTTATATAGTAGGGGCGACCCTCGCGGTCGCCCTGGCCCTCGCTCACCAACGACTCTCAGCCCCGAAAATGGCTGCGCACACTGACCCGGCTGACCTCCCGGTGCTGTTCCAGGGCCTGCTCATAGCTCCCCCAGTCGATGCTCAGGCCGCGCTCCATGAGAATTTCCGCCGCGAGGTCGGATGGGAAGCCTTTCTCGGCATGGAGTTTGAAGATCTCCGCGCCGGAAATGCGTCCCTGTTCATGCGGCTGAAGCTTGTCGAGGAAGCGCAGGCCAAGAGTGAGAACACGCGAGAATTGCTTTTCCTCGTTGGTGAGGACGGGGATCAGGTCTGGCACGCGAGAACATTCCTCGCTGGTGAGCAGGCCGCGATGCGCCTCCATAAGGGGCATGAGCAATTCGCCCAGGAATGGACGATCTATACCCAGCACTCTGCCCTGCCGCGAGGCACGCCGGATAAGCCTGCGCACGACCGAGTTACGTCCATCGCGTCCTGGCATTACACCTTCCAGTATTGTGAACAATACCGAGCGAGTGTGATCTAGAATGATACGGCGCGCCAGGATTTCCTTGACGCCTTCCCTCATATCACTCGTAGGCATCAGTTCTGAAAGGCGCTGTGACGCTAGCTGAAAAAGGTCAGTCTCAAACACAGATGGAACGTCTTGCAAGACAGACGCTATCCGTTCCAGGCCCATACCGGTATCGACGCTCAGAAATGGCAGGCGGGAGAGCGAGCCATCAGGATGGCGCTCAAACTCGATAAAGACCAGGTTCCAGACCTCCAGGAAGCGCGCGCAACTGCATCCGGGGCGACAATCCGGTTTTCCGCAGCCGAGAGACTCGCCGCGATCCACAAAGATTTCGGTACAGGGGCCACATGGGCCAGGGCCACCCATCGTCCAGAGGTTATCATTCACGCCAAGTGGAACAATGCGATCTGGGGGAAAACCGTGAAGCTGCCATTGCCGGATGGTCTCTTCATCGGGTGGCAAATCGAGCGATGGATCACCCGCGAAGGTTGTAACCAGCAGCCTTTCCCGGTCAAGTCCCAGGACATTCAAGAGTTGCACCGCCATCTCTATCGCCTCGCGCTTGCCATAATCTCCCACCGACCAGTTGCCGAGCATGAAGAACGAGGTAAGTGTCCGAATATTGGTGCCTACCTCCTCGATATCGATGGTACGAAGGCAGCGCTGAAGCGACGTGAGGCGGGAAGAGGGCGGCGTTTTCTCTCCTCTCAGGTACGGCAAAAGCGGCTGCATACCCGCGATGATAAAGGACGTTGTACTACCAGGGACGACAAGCGGGCTTCCAGGCAAGAGCAAATGATTATGCGCCTGGAAGAACGAGAGATAGCGCTCGACAATCTCTATCGAACGTACTTCAGATTTCATGTGTTTTCTCCTTCTCAGGGACTGTTGAGAGTTCCACTCGCCGTCCAACACGGATTGTTGCTACAAACAAAAAGCCCGCCTCGACGATTTGTCGGGGCGGGCTTAATATTCGTATTTTGCCCGTGGTACCACCCACGTTGAAAGTTGCCCATGTAATATAGGCAGACTTCCCACTCTAGAGACACGGAACGCCCTGTTCAGCAAAGTCGGCCTTTTCGCAAGGCGACTTCACAAAAGCACACGTTCGATGCCCTGCCCTATGGTAACGGAGGGCTTCCGGCAAGAATTACTGGCTGCTCACAAAAGCGGCGTTCATTCCGCGTCGCGGCCTGTCGAACTCTTTCCTTTGCGACAGACCAGAGGGCGGCTGTTCTCCGCGTTAGCAGTCGCCTGGCTCTCATCAACCCAGACTCGCTGTACCTGTAACCACAAAGATTTGTCCCTCGCGGCGATGTTCTATTGCGATATGTCAAGTATAAGAAGTGAGCATTAGTTTGTCAAGCGTGATTTACTTATTCATCAATATATTCTGTAACTTCAGGCAATATCACATCTTCATAAAGTGCATTTAGAGGAATGGTCAGTTGAAGGCTTGTCAATTCTATCTGCTCACCCTGTCCATATGAGCGAAGTGTCCAGAGATTTTCCGTTAGCATAGCACTCATTTTTTAGCCAGGCAATAACCAGCGACTTCATACCCACGCCCGAATCTGCTCTTCTCAGGCAAATCAGTAATCCACTCCCAATGCGCCTCCTCTACAACCGTAAAGTTCTCATGTACAAGTTCAGGAAAATTACGCGGCAGAACGGGCAAATAGCGGCGATGAGCCTCGTCATGGTCAGTGCCATAGACTTCAAAGGCAAAGCCGCGCACATCGGTAAGCAATACAACAAGGCCGCCAACGTCGAGCAGTTGGCGCAAGAGATGGAGATGGGCCTGGATGATGCGCACACGGAAGGATTGTGCAGCCTCCTGATAGCGACGATGGCGTTCCTGCTCGCCAGGCAACGAGGGAGCAACGCGCTGTACGAGGTCGAGGATATCGAGCAGGGGATAGCTGAAAAGCTGGGAAAGCACCAGGGAACTGATGACAAGGCCAAATTCGCGGCTACCCAGTCCCGCTATTTGGGGTGGATCAGGAATGGGACATTGCTCGAGACAGAGCGCGGCGGCATCAAAGAAAGCTCTGGCTCCCTGTCGCGCAAGTTGTTCCCAGGGTTGCTTCTGGAGCAGGCGATTCAGTTCATTGCTCACGCCCCCACTGAGATCACATTCCAGCAGGCGAATTCGCTTTTGCAAACCTGCAACGAGTTCTGAGCGAGCCAGTTGCATAGAGACAAGATCGATGTCGGCAAGCAGGACTTCGTCAGAGGCGCGGGCAAGTTCGGGCAATGGTATCTCTGTGCAGGCACCAGCACCCAGGATGGCAGTGCTATGCGAAGTGCTGGCGGGGCGCAAGGAGAGCGCGTGCGACATTAAGGCTGCGCTTTGCTGCAAATGCGCGGGACTATGCTCGCGCAGCCAGGCTCTACGGCGCGCTCCCTGCGTCTGGGCGTTATTGTAGGAAAGGGTGTCGATACGCACCCGGCTCTATCTCCCTTTGTATTCCGGTTTGCGCTTCTCCAGGAAGGCCTGTACTGCATTGCGGTGGTCTTCTGTCTCGAAGGCGTTGTCCTGCAACTCGCCCTCTAATTGCAGCGAGGTTTGCAGGTCGGATTCTGCCGAGGTGTAGATCAGCTCTTTGATGAGGGCATAGGCGCGAGTAGGACCGTTTGCCAGTCGTTGCGCCAGCGCGTTGACTGTTGCTTCGAACTCGGCGGCGGGAACGCACTTATTGACAAGGCCAATGCGCTCAGCTTCGGGGCCACTCACTTCGTCGGCCAGCATCGACATTTCCATAGCCTTGCCGACACCAATCAAACGCGGCAGGAAATAACCACCGCCGCCATCGGGAACCAGTGCGATACGGGCGAAGGCTTCGATGAAACGGGCGTCTTCAGTGGCAACGCGCAGGTCGCAGGCAAGCGCAATGTTGCAGGAAATACCGGCAGCCACGCCGCGTACCGCAGCTATAACAGGTTTGGGCATATTCCGAATCGCCAGCACCAGCCGGTGATATTTTTGCAGGTGTTCGCTCACTCTAGCCACAGCATGCGTTTCTCGCGCCGCCGAGAGGCTTTTCAAGTCCTGCCCTGAGCCAAAAGCCCTGCCTGCGCCTGTAATGACCACACAACGCACGCTTTCATCCCGCGCCGCTTCCTCGACGGCCCCGGTCAGCGCCTCCAGCATCGTATCGTTAAAAGCATTGAGGACTTCTGGGCGATTCATGGTAAGCGTTACTACACCGCCATCTTGCTTTACCAGGAGATTTTGATAGTCGGTACGCATCGGTTGCTCCTTTACAAATGCCTATTCAGCCTGCGAAGATAAGGGAAATTCTTCCAGATACAGCTCAGTCGCCTCTTTCAGATTCGCGATGGCTTCTTCGATGGTTTTGCCCTGGCTAACGGTTCCAACTTCAGGGCATTCGGCAACATACCAGTCATCTTCTTTATACAGAATCACGGTAAAGGTGTGTTCAGCCATCTCACCCCTCTGACTACCTGAGTGTTGGCAAATCGAGCATCAGCACTTCCAGGGCAGTACGGGCGTTGACGTTCTGGTCGAGGGCCTCCATTGTGCCGAGAATGGTGCGCACCATGCGGCGGGCTTCGACTGCGCCAACTTTGGCCGCCTGTTTTTCCAGGGTGGAACGCATATCTACGTTGACAATCAGATCGAGGCTATTATTGGCGGCCAGGATCATATCGCGCCACCAGAGCAGCCACAACTCAAGTATACCACGCAGCTTGTCGCTTTCGGCGCTGAGCTGCTGGGCAATCTCGAAGCGCTGAGCTTTGCCGAGACGAGGAAGGCCGGTCAGTAACTCTAATTGCGCTTTGCGGTCGCTTAAAATATCTTCGTCTTCCACGGCCTGGATAGCCCAACCCATGCGCCCGGCGGAGAGGGCGGCAACCAGGGCGGCTTCCTGCGGGTCTACCTGCCAGACCTGCTCCAAAGCGGTCTTGATCTGTGTGGTGGTGAGCAGGTGCATAGGAATCTGCTGCACACGGGAAAGAATGGTTGGAAGCAGCATACCAGGGTCAGGAGCAGTGAGCAAAAGCACTACATCCGGTTCTGGCTCCTCTAATGTTTTGAGGAAGCAGTTGGCCGCCTGCACATTCATGTCGTGCATGCCCTCGATAATAAAAATGTTGCGCCGCCCCTCCATTGTCTTACGAGCAGAATCGCTCTGGATGGCGCGCACCTGGTCAATGAGAATAAATTGCTTGTCCGCTGGCTTGCGAATATAATGCACATCCGGGTGATTGTTATGCATCACTTTGCGACAGGCAAGACAGGTATTGCAGGGATCAAGCGGCGCAACATTTGGATCCGGGCCGCCTGTGCAGAGCAGGGTCTGGGCAAAACGCCGGGCAAGCAGCGCTTTGCCAATATGTTCCGGGCCGGTGAACAGGTAGGCGTGGCGCACGCGCTCTGAGGCCAGTGCGCGGCGCAGCGTATTGATGGTGTGTTCGTGACCGACAATGCCCCAGGATGATATAGATTGCAGGTTTGCTTCGCTCATAACTGCATGGTACCAGAAACGCCAGCCGGGCGCAAGACATAGATCTAATTTCAACAATCTTTCAGAAAAGCGGTCTCAAAACCTCTTGACAGGTCGTCTGATTTGTAGTAATATACATCCCGTCAAGAGAAACCGCCTGTATGCGCAGGTGAACCGGTGACAATAGCGAAGAGGGTCCACCCGTTCCCATCCCGAACACGGAAGTTAAGCTCTTCAGCTCCGATGATACTTGAGGGGCAGCCCTCCGGGAAAATAGGACGTCGCCGTTTCACCCGCTCACACGGGCGATTTTCTTTTTTGGTGTCGCCACAAAACCTACCCATACGTGATATACTAGTAATAAAAAGAAAGCTCGTTCTAATAGCTCGGCTATAACATACATACATGCGCCTCACTCAATGCGGCTCCTGACATACAGCGATGTGGGGAAAACATGTGATTTGTAGGAAAATGGGCTTAATTGTCAAGTGCATCACAGTAACCTGGATGCAAATATGTTATGCTACGAAAGTACAATAATGCGTTGGAATTCTGGTATTGCTTATAGCGCTCTGCATTAATGACAGATTAAGGTATATGTAACCAATGGACACTTCTATCCGTCTCTACAACTTGAACAGCGGATTGCGACCGGTGTTGGACACTGAAGCAGTAAGTCGTCCAACCATTCCTTTGCAAAGGGCTGAGGACAATCGCGAAGAGCTTGACATCGGCAGGGACGAAGTAGACGAGGATGAGCGAGTGACTGATGCCATCGCTTCGCAACCCCAGGCTGCTGAGGAACCGGTAGAGAAAGTAGATGTCGCGGACTTTGAAGCGATCTTTCTACGCTTTCAAGGGCCGATTACCAACTTCATCTACCATCTGATTGGCAACCGCGAACAGGCATATGACCTTACACAGGATGTATTCGTTAAGGCTTATAAGGCATTGTTAAATGGTACGGTCGTACAGCCTGGGGCATTATCGGCCTGGCTGTATCGAATCGCAGCCAATACGACGACCGATACGCTGCGGCGGCGGCGGCTCATCTCCTGGCTGCCTCTTTCCTTGTTCAATGAGGATCGCGGCATAGGAGCAGGAGTTGTCTCAGAGTCGGGTGGCTCGGCTTCGGAGAGCTTCAACACGAACAGCGACGAGAGCGATGGACGTGGTGGCAGTTCTCTCTACGAGCGAGGTGGGTATGATGGTGGGGTTTTTGAAAATCGTGTGGCCGACCGGGAAATTGTAGAGCGTATCTTTAAACAGTTGCCGCCCAAATACGCGGTCTGTCTCTGGCTCTATGAAAACGATGGCCTTTCCTGTGCGGAGATCGCCGCAGTGCTGAATATCAGCGCCTCGGCGGTGAAAATGCGCCTGATGCGAGCAAGAGAACGGTTTATTGCTTTGTACCAGCAAGAAGTGGGTGACAAGTGAACTGTGAGCAGGCGCGGTCTTTGTTGACCGCATATCGGGACCTTAAAGACGCAGATTTTGATACAACTGAACTGGATGTTCACCTGGAACGGTGCGCATCCTGCAGGGAGGAACTTGCTCGAGACAGCTTCATCAGCAAGTCTATTCGAGCGTTACCGGCGTTAGAGCCGCCTCCAGACATGTATGCGAAGCTCATGCGCTCGCTGGCAAAAGAACACACAGAGTTTATGCAGCGTTCGGCTCCTGGCACAGTTCCCACTCCAGAGTTTCTCAAACCCTATCTTCACCAGCACGCGCAAGCAGTACATTCCACAGATACATTCAGCGCCCTGTCTACCGCCGAAACCGGGCCGCTTCCCATCATTCATGCCCGGCGCAAAGGACGCCCGCGCAGGCAAATGAATCAGTTCGCGATTCTCGGTCTGGCGGCGGTCTTCCTGATGCTGCTGATGATGGGCGGCATTACCTCGCTGCTCATGGTGGCCCATAATAATTTGCAAAAGGTGCAGCAGCCACTGGCGGTCAACGAACCAATCGCGATTAGCCAGGTTAAGTATACGACCAATACGGACTATCAATATGTGACAAGCGCCATTGCTGATCGGCAGTACATCTACTACACCGCGTATGATAATCCGAATATGCCCTCCTGGATGCTGCTCGAAATGGACCGCCAGTCGCAGGTCAGCACGCCTTTGCTGATTACACCCAGCCAGGGACCGTTGATTGTGCTGGGAAGCACGTCAAACTCGCTTGTCTGGTTGCAATTTGATGCGCCAAAGCAGAAAACGCGCCGCAACCTGCCCAATGTGCCGCAGCATCCCTACGTGCAGTCCTGGAGCATTCGCTACCTGCCGCTCGGTCTGCCAACAACCAGCAGCATCGTCAGTCCAACCGTTATCTTGAAAGGGGTCTATGACCCTGATAGCGGGCCAAACTGGATTACGACACCGGTTCAGGGCATCTGGTTTACCCCGACCGGTCTGCTTATCACTGCCCTTGATAACAATGGCATTTCGCACCTGTGGAGCTATCCACTTGGGAATGTCAATAAACCCGCGCTTACGCAGATAGCAACAGCCCCGGCAGGCCATGTCCTGACCTCTCCCACTGCCAATAGCGATGGCACACAAATCTTCTGGTCAGAGGAGTGGGTTGCCAGTGACAGCAACCTGCGCAGCAATATCTGGGAACAACAGGAGATTAGCAAAGCTGTTCCGCGACCATCGCATGGACGCACAACGAATGCTGGCATGAAAGAGACCTCGACCGGGTTGTTCATCCAGAATGGAATGTCTTTCCATCCGCAGGTGGTAGATGATACGCTGTTCTACCTGAGTACTGATAATACCTCAGTGCAGAATACGACAAATGGGACGCCTTCAACAACGCAAGGAACGCTATCCATCATTCCACAAACCGATCCGAGTATCTACCAGCCCCCGCTGGATGCCTCTATTCATGGCTGGATAGAAATGCTACCTCTGGACAGCAATACAATGCAGCCAACAATCTTGAACACTAGCGGTTTAGCGACCTCATTGCAGGTGGGAACTGACTTTGTTCTCTGGCAAGGCGACAAAGGCTACCAGATGTATGATGTCGCGAATCAGAACAACGTCAACGTCGGCGACATTCTGAACCAGGCCAGTTTCCTATCCGTCAACGGCAACCAGGCAGTCTGGATTGTCAACGACACAACGACTACCGCGACCAGTACCCCTGGCACACCTGGGATCACTTTCCTGGCCTTTAACTGGCCGAAGTGATAGAATAGCGAAACAAGCATTTAGCAATGGAACGCGAGCCATTCTGGCTCGCGTTTCGACGTTTTGGAATGCTTTGTGCAGCACCAGGAACTAAGAATTGCCCCCCGTCTCACCCTCTTCATCCAGCACCTCCTGGCTGACTTTGACCGCATCTAATCCCAACCGCTCCGCGAGTTTTGGATCAAGCTGGCTAAAATGCGACAGGATGTCGGTGTGCTGCTCCTCAAGACGCTTAACAATTTGCAAGATCAAGGTATCCTGATGGTCGAGATGCTCCATTATATGACGAATTTCTTCTTCGCCTTTACAATCGGTAATATAATCGTTTTGCGCGGTAAGCCTGTCTTTCTCGGCTTGCCTGTTTTGTGACATCATAATCAAAGGTGTCGCGAACGCGGCTTGTGCAGACATTGCCAAATTAAGGAGCACAAAAGGATAGATATCCCAATGGTAAAACCAACCAACCAGGTTGAGCGTGATCCACACAACCATAATCGTTGCTTGTGAGATAATAAAACTCCAGGACCCCATTTTCTCCGCAACCTTATCAGCAATGCGCTGCCCCATCGTCAATCGTTCATCGGCCACCTCATTAACATTAATCACGGGCGGATGGTCATGCTTGTAGCGGGGGAACTGGAAATGGACGCCGCCGAACCAGTGCTTGAAGGCATCAGTGTGAGTGTGAGTGTGTTGTGCAGGAGTGGCGGAAGAATTAATGCTGGTATCCATACGAATGCTCCTCTCAGAGAGTTAAACAGATTTCAGATAATTATACGCTCAGCTTACAAGTATTTCAGTGAAATTTTTCACATATAGAGAGGAATGGGCTACTTACTGCTTTACATAAGCGCGTAGTCCATTCCTCTCTATGCTAAGGAGAGCGTGAGAGAATATCAGCAGCCGAGGTGTTTGGCTATGACCATGCGCTGCACTTCGCTGGTGCCTTCGCCGATTTCGTTGATCTTGACACTGCGCCAGTAGCGGGAGACGGGGAATTCGTCCATGAAGCCGTAGCCTCCGTGTATCTGGACGGCCTGGTCGGCGGCGCGTTTGGCGGTTTCTGAGGCGAAGAGTTTCGCCATCGAGGCTTCAGCGGTGTAGGGTTTGCCCTGCATATGCAGCCAGGCGGCTTTATAGTACATCAGGCGAGCCAGCTCGATCTCGGTCGCCATATCGGCGAGTTTGAACTGGATGGCCTGGAATTTGCTGATCGGCTGTCCAAACTGCTTGCGTTCCTTCGCATATGCGAGGGCTTCATCCAGACAGGCCTGCGCCAGACCAACGGAAAGCGCCGCGATAGCAATACGCCCACCATCAAGAATCTGCATGAACTGCTTGAAGCCATCGCCGCGCTGGCCAAGCACGTTGCCTTCAGGCACCACGCAATCTTCAAAGCTGAGTGGACGAGTATCAGAGGCTTTCCAGGCCATCTTTTTATAGGCATTGCCGATAATATAGCCCGGTGTTCCCTTGGGGACGATGATATTCGAAATTTCTTTGCGTCCATCCGGGCGCATACCGGTCACAGTCGAGATTGTGACCCCACCCGTGATGTCGGTTCCGGCATTGGTGATAAAGCTCTTGGAGCCGTTGATGTGCCAGTAGCCATCACGCAATTCAGCGCGTGTTCGCGTGCCGGCCGAATCCGAGCCTGCTTCTGGTTCCGTGAGACCAAAGGCCCACAATCGCTCGCCGCTTGTCAGCATGGGCAGATACTGTTCCTTCTGCTCCTGCGAACCGAAGAGATAGAAAGGAGTGGTTCCCAGCGACGTGTGAGCCTCCATCGTGATGCCTATGGAGACATCGCCGCGAGAGATTTCTTCGATAGCGATACAGTAGGAGAGGAAGTCAGCACCTGCACCACCGTATTCTTCTGGAAAAGGAAGTCCCAGCAGGCCCAATTCGCCCATTTTGCGAACCAGATCATAGGGAAACTTCCCGGTGCGATCCATTTCTTCAGCGCGTGGTTTGATTTCTTGCTCCGCGAATTCGCGGCAGGTATCGCGAATCGCCAGTTGCTCCTCGTTGAGCGTAAAGTCCATTCGATCTACTCACTTTCTTGCGAGATTTCGAGTGTAAGCCAGATAGAACCTTGCCTCATTATTATACGTGGTTTTCGCCTGGAATTGTAGTTCGCAAAAAAAGAACCCGCGTTGGCCGACGAATATTGGCAAAAAAAGGATTGTGTAGGGACACGCTTCATCGCGTCCGGCCTCGGATGCGCGTTCATGCCAGGTGGACGCGATGAAGCGCGTCCCTACACAATCCCTGATTCATCATGCAAATGCAGGTTGTAGACGATCAAACGGATTAAACAGTCGCCTCATCGCTTGTATCAGCGCTGGCACCGACGCCGCGAGTCAGCATGGGCACCTTATCGAGCGCTTCCCAGGGAGCATCGATATCGGTGCGCCCAAAGTGGCCGAAGGCGGCGGTCGGCTGGTAGATCGGGCGGCGCAGGTTCAGGGTCTGAATGATAGCGGCGGGTCGCAGGTCAAAATGCTCGTTGATGAGGCGAATGATCTCCTCATCTGAGATTTTGCCTGTGCCAAAGGTATCGACGTAGAGCGAGAGCGGGCGGGCTACGCCAATGGCATAGGATACCTGCAATTCGAGTCGATCGGCCAGACCGGCGGCAACGATATTTTTCGCGATGTGGCGGGCGGCGTAGGCAGCCGAGCGGTCAACCTTTGTCGGGTCTTTGCCACTGAACGCGCCGCCGCCATGCCGGGCCATGCCGCCATAGGTATCGACGATGATCTTGCGCCCGGTCAGTCCCGCATCACCCATCGGGCCGCCTGTGACGAAACGCCCGGTAGGATTGACAAAGATGCGCGTGTCCTTATCGAGCAGGTGCGCAGGAATAACAGGTTTGATGATATGCTCGATCACGTCCTGGCGAATCTGTTCCTGATCGATATAATCGGCATGCTGCGTTGAGATTACAACCGTATCGACGCGCACCGGGCGGCCATATTCATACTGCACCGTTACCTGGCTCTTGCCGTCTGGACGCAGGTAGGACATGGGGCCAATGCCGCCCCAGGAGCGGCGGCGCACCTGCGAAAGCTGGCGCGTCAACTTATGGGCGAGGCTGATGGGCATGGGCATGTACTCAGGCGTTTCATTGCAGGCAAAACCAATCATCATGCCCTGGTCGCCAGCACCAACGCGCTCCAACTCATCATCGCTCAAAATTGCCACTCCACCCTTTGTCTCCAGCGAGTGGCTCACGCCCATATCGATATCGGGCGATTGCTTGCCGATAGAGGTGACAACTCCGCAGGTGCGATAGTCGAAGCCGTAATCGGCATTGATGTAGCCGACCTGCTCGATGGTTTTACGGACGATGGCAGGCATATCAATCCAGGCGGACGTGGTAATCTCGCCTGCGACGAGGACGAGACCGGTTGTGGTCGCCGTTTCGCAGGCTACACGCGCCATCGGGTCCTGCGCGAGAATCGCATCGAGGATGCCATCGGAGATCTGATCGCACAGCTTATCAGGATGGCCCTCTGTCACCGATTCGCTGGTGAAAAACGCTTTGGGCTGGCGCATAAAACTACTCATAGATCTGGTCTTTTTCTCCCTTCTTTTGGAAAACACGCTAATTATGAGCGGAGATGCGGGGTATAAAAAAACCCCTGAATTCAGGGGTTGAGAGTCACTTACTCGTTTCCCCCTCATCTTGCGGAATGCTCCGCCGGAATTGGCACCCTTCCTACCATGTGGCAAGTGGGTTGCCGGGCTTCATCGGGCCGTTTCCCTCCACCTCTCTTGATGAGAGCAGATTTCTGCTTCACGTATTCGGTTGTTGAAGTGCTATCCGCTTCCTGCCTGTAGTATACGCAGGAAGCGGATGGAAAGTCAAGGAAAATTCGGGGCTAGGTGCCTGATTCCCACGAATGCAGGTATTTGTCCTGTTCGGGGGTCAGGGTATCAATCTTGACACCCATTGCCTGGAGTTTAAGGTCCGCAATTTCACGATCAATCTCAACCGGCAGAGTGTAGACACGCGGCTGTAACTCTTTGGCGTGGGTCAGCATGTACTCGGAGCCGAGCGCCTGGTTGGCGAAGCTCATATCCATGACACTGGCGGGATGCCCTTCGGCAGCCGAGAGGTTGACGAGACGACCATCGGCCAGCAGGTAGACATGGCGACCATCGGCAAAGGTGTACTCATCGACGAAATCGCGCACAGTACGCTTGCCAGTGGAAAGCTTCTCCAGTTCGGGAATGTTGATCTCGTCGTTGAAGTGACCGGAGTTGGCGAGCAGCGCGCCGTCTTTCATGCGCTCGAGATGCTGGCGATCAATCACGTTGACATCACCGGTGACGGTCACGAAGATGTCGCCAAGCGCGGCGGCATCAATGCCCGGCATCACCTGGTAGCCATCCATGACCGCTTCCAGGGCGCGCACCGGATCAACTTCGCAGACGATCACATGCGCCCCCATGCCACGAGCGCGCGAGGCAACACCCCTACCGCACCAGCCATAGCCGAAGACAACCAGCGTGCGCCCGGCGAGCAATACGTTGGTGGTGCGAATAATGGCATCAATGGTACTCTGCCCGGTACCGTAGCGGTTATCGAAGAGGTGCTTGGTGTCCGAATCGTTGACCGCCAGCACCGGGAAGCGCAGCACGCCCTCTTTCTCCATACTGCGCAGGCGAATAACGCCCGTCGTGGTTTCTTCCATGCCGCCAATCACATTTCCAAGCAGCTCTGTGCGGCTGGTATGCAGCGTGGATACGAGATCACAGCCATCGTCCATTGTCATGTTGGGCTGATGATCGAGGGCGGCGTTGATATGGCGATAATAGGTCTGCTCGTCCTCGCCCTTGATGGCGTAGGTCGGAATGCCGTACTCGGCGACCAGCGCAGCGGCAACATCATCCTGCGTAGAAAGCGGATTCGAGGCACATAGCACCAGGTCGGCCCCACCAGCCTTCAGCGTGATGGCAAGATTGGCGGTTTCGGTCGTAATATGCAAGCAGCCCGACATACGCACGCCCTTGAGCGGCTGATCTTTGGCAAAACGCTCGCGAATCAGCCGCAAGACGGGCATGTCCCTGGCAGCCCATTCGATGCGCGCCTTGCCGCGTGGGGCAAGGGAAATATCGCGGACATCTCCTTTGGTGGAGGTCGTCATACTCAATCTATCCTTTCGTTCATGGAATTCAATATACGCCCATTCAGCATATCATCTTTTCAGGGTCTTTCACAAATGGGCACCCTCAAAGAAATGGATGGGACGAAAGACACCTTGATTGAGCGTGTAGAGACATCCCCTTGCGGGTGTCTTTCGTCCCTACACGCCGATTGCACAAAGGGGATGCATATCCTCATGTCCTGGCAGGCATCCACTGCGGTTCAAAATGCGAGCAGGCAACCAGGCTTTTGTAGCGGTCCTTGACATCCTGCATGGTCAGAGTGCGCAGGCGATCGATGCTGAACGCCTCGCAGGCGAAAGAGCCGATAATATTGCCATGCACTACGCCGCGCTTGATATCATCTACAGTATAACTGCCATCCGGTCGAGGTTCGACAGTAGAGAGATAGCCGAGAAAGCCGCCCGCGAAGGCATCTCCCGCCCCGGTCGGATCAATCACTTCCTCGAGAGGATAGGTCGGGGCGCTGAAATAGGTGCCATCCGCGCCAAAGAGCAGCGCGCCGTAGCTGCCCTGCTTCACAACGACGTATTTCAAGCCCATGTCGAGTAACTGGCGCACGCCGCTGATGATGCTGGCGCGTCCGGTATACTGGCGCACTTCCTCCTCGCTCATCAGCAGCACATCCACGCGCTTGATGACTTCCGTGAGCTGAGGGCGGGTGGTCATGATCCAGAGTTCCATCGTGTCCAGAACGGTCAGGCGAGCGTCAGATACCTGCTCAAGCACCTCTAACTGCAACGTTGGCTGAATATTGGCCAGGAAAAGCAACTCACTGCGGCGATACTCCTCTGGCACAGAGGGATGAAAATCGGCATAGACACCCAACTGCGTATCCAGCGTATCACGGGTATTCATATCCAGGTGATAGCGCCCGACCCAGCGGAACGTTCTTCCTTCCTGAATCTGCAAACCAGCGAGATTGATCGAACGCTTGCGCCAGAACTCAAGATGCTCCTGGGGGAAATCGCTACCTACGATAGCCACCAGGTTGACCTGATTGTACAGCGAGGCCGCCGTGACAAAATAGGATGCCGCTCCTCCCAGAATTTCTTCCGCCTTCGCGAAAGGAGTTTCAATGGTATCGAGCGCTACAGAACCAACAACCAGAATGGACATCCATCCTCCCTCGTAATAGCTACAGATCAGACAGGGGTCGAGTCGCTCAAGTACTCGATGACCCCGTCAAGAAAGGCCAAGGTATTACCAAATTTTTCCTGCGCCATGTTCCGCGCAGGAGAAGTATTCAATGATTGATAGAGATCAACGAAACGTTCTTCGATGTGACGTAAAATAGCAGCCAGAACCTCGCTATTGATGGCACGATTGGGGTAACGCGCGCCGAATTCAATCAAGGACGTTACGACGGCGAGACCGCTCAGGCGACCAAGCTTATCAGCATCATAGAGGATACGCCCCTCTAATGGGCCTGCTGCTCGCTGCTCGGCAGAAACCACTGAGGTATGCACCAGAATTGCCTGCTCAACACGCTGAATGCGCTCTTCCGGCACCTGTAAATCGCGTAACAATTGTACGGCCATCTCAGCCGATTTTACATGGTGATCCTGGTAGCCGAATTCTACTGTCGAAATGTTATGCAGGTAGGCGGCCAGCACCAGCGCCTCCAAATCCAGGTCGCTGGTATCTTCTCCGCTATTTTCCATCTCGATAGCCAGCATCTTACAGTTCGCGACAACAGCGCAAATATAGCGATAGCCTTCTCGCCCCAATACTTTTTCCGCGTATCCCGCGACCGCTTGCACAACATCCGTTTCCATCAACGATCAACCTTTTCGATAACGTGATATCCAGCGCAGAGGCTTCGCAGCGACTCTTCATAAGGTGGACGCGCAATTCCAGCCTCCGTTATTATAGCGGTTATATAGATATGAGGAGTAACATCAAAGGCCGGATTCGCTACCTGCACACCCGCCGGAGCTATAGGCATGCCGCGCACAGTAGTTACTTCCGCGGGATTACGCTGCTCAATGGGAATCTGATCGCCCGATGGCAGGTTTAAATCGATGGTAGAACGGGGAGCCACTACGTAAAAAGGAATGGAGTGAGCATGAGCCAGCACAGCAACGCCATAGGTGCCAATTTTATTCGCCGCGTCGCCGTTCGCCGCGATGCGGTCAGCGCCAACAAAGACAGCTTTAATGCCGCCATGACGCATGAAGTACGCGGCCATATTATCGGTAATCAGCGTGAGAGGAATGCCTTCCTGCTGTAGCTCCCAGGCCGTCAGGCGCGCCCCCTGCAAAACCGGTCGCGTCTCGTCAACAAAGACGTGGATATGCTTGCCGGACTCGTGCGCCACATACATAGGAGCAAGCGCCGTTCCCAGGCCAGCCGTTGCCAGCGAACCCGCGTTGCAGTGTGTCAGAAGCGCATCGCCATCGGCGATCAGTTCCGCGCCATAGCGTCCCATGCGCAAGCATGCCTCGAAATCCTCGTCGGCTATTGCCTGCGCCTCATGCAGAAGCTGGCCTGCCAGTTCAGGCCAGCTCTGGCCTTCTCGCATGGCCTTTTCAGCACGCCGGTTCATGCGTTCGATAGCCCAGAAAAGATTGACTGCCGTTGGACGAGTGCGCCGGAACAGCTCGCTGACCTGGGCCAGGTGTTCCTGCATTTCTGGAAGAGTGGGCGTTTGTTCTTGCAGCAAGCGATAGAGCGAGAGCGCGATACCAAAGGCAGCAGTAACCCCGATAGCGGGCGCGCCGCGCACCCTCAAGCTGGTGATTGCCTCGGCCACCTGCTCCTCGTGTCGCAAGGTCAGGTAGACCACCTCACCTGGAAGGCGCGTCTGATCGATCAGGCAGACAGCTTTTCCATACTCATCCTCGTGCCACCACACGGTACGCCTGTTGCGCAGGCGCTGTTCTACGGCCATATAGGGGGTTCTCTCCTTTTGTTTCCTGGGTAAAATAACCGCAATAATCGTACCATATAAGACGAAGCCTGGGCAAATACGGACTGAAAGGCCGTATTTGCCCAGGCTTCGTACAATTTCCCCCATTAGTACTAACTGTAGGGCTAGTGATTTCAGAGAATCGGACAAGTATGCTAACATGTTAACAACAAATCGTGCGAATACCGTTCTTATTCTTAATGTTACTGAAAGTGTTGATTGTCCGTTCCACTACACAGAAGGATACTAGCCTTATCCGCGTCGGCGAAATGGCAGCAGGCCACGCCGCCCGGAGATGCGCAACTATCACGTGCATGGAACGGGCATGTAGGTAGCTATAGCCATCGAAGGGACGTAGCGAATGGCCAGGGTGGAAACCACGGAATCTTCCTGGTCCTTTGACCAGATTTACGACGAATATAAAACTGCCATTTATAATTATATGTATCATCTGGTTGGGGATCGCGAGCAAGCAGACGACCTGACGCAGGATACATTTTTGAAGGCGTTTCGAGCGCTGCCAAAAATGGATTCCAACTTGAAGCTGTCGGCCTGGTTGTATCGGATCGCCACCAATACAGCATATGATGCCTTGCGACGCCGTAAGTTGATAGCCTGGCTTCCCTGGCAAGACCTCGACCACGAGCCGGCGGATGTTGAAAGTGCTGATCCTCAAGAAATTTATGGTACAACTGAACTGGTGCGCGCAGCATTGCGCCGTATGCCCCAACAATACCGGGCCGCGCTGCTGCTCTACACGCAGGAAGGCTTCTCCTATAGCGAGATCGCGAAAGCATTAAACATCGCGGAAAGCGGCGTCAAAATGTATCTGTCGCGGGCGCGCCAGTCGTTTAGAGAGCATTATAAAGCATTAGAACAGGGCGGAGGGAAAACGAAATGAACTGCGAGCAAGTCGAGGAACTGCTGAGTGCCTACCTTGACAATATGCTCGCACCCGATGAACGCCGGTTGGTCGCTGCACACCTGCACACCTGCAGGCATTGCAGCGATATCCTTACCGACTACCGGCGCTATGACTCGTTGCTCTCCCACTTGCCCAGAGTCAGCCCTGATCCAGCGCTCCGCAACTGTATCTTCACATCCCCCGAATTTCTCGAACTCACCGGAACCTTCGACGCGGGTACCCATGTTTCTCCGCACGATTGGACAGTACCGAGAATGCCTTCACGGGGAGCCAGCAAGGAAACCAGAACGCGCCCTAAACTGGTAGCGATACCGGGCGGACGCAGTACAGTCCCCACGCCTGCCGTTCAACCAACGCCCCGCACGCACTCGAGCCGGGGTTTGCGCGTGGTCTTCGCAACGATAGCGGCGGTATTGATCGCGGCTATCGCCATCGGCGGTCTGCTCAGCTTGAATGGTTTACTTCACCAGCAGCCAGCAACAGGCACAAATGGGATTACGCCCCCGGCGGGGCCGGGAGGCACACAGGCGCTCTCTGCTGGCATGCGCTTTGTTTTCCTGCGTGATGGAGCGCTCTGGAGTACGCAGGCCGATGGCAGTCGTACTCATCCCGAGCGGCTGACGCCACAAAACGTAACGGTGGCAGCAAACTGGACTGTCAGTCCGCCATTGCCTGGACGTTCGGCAGGCGATATGATCGCCTATATCGACCAGCAAAAGGCGCTTGTTCACACCTTGCGCAGCGATAGCCAGGAAGATACGGCCATCAAACAACCCTTATTAGGTCCTGGCGTCAACCCTGCCACCATCTGGGATACACAAACAGGCTCAACCATTTTGAATGGGTTGGCGTGGTCAAGCGATGGCACAACCCTGGCTTTCGTCGCCGCTCCCAATAATAGCGGACAAACAGGGCTGTATATCTACTCAACGGCAACCGGACAGGTGCAGCATGTAGCGCTTCCAATTACGGGCAGCGTCTCCCATCTCGTCTGGTCTCCTGATGGTGTGCGGCTGGCATTTGAAGTGACGAATAATGGCGCGGTTAGCATTCTAGATTACAACGCGCAAAATCATGGCGTGCTGACCATCGCGACCGGTATTGGCACGCAGACCAGCGCGGGCGATAGCGTATTGACACTTGATTGGTCGCCCCGACTGGACACACCCACCATTACGTGGAGCATCGGCGTCATTGGACATGTTCATAGCCTGTGGGAACGCCGTGTTGGTGTTGATAGCTCAGTTGGAGCCAGACAATTGTTAAGCGGCGACTTTGTGCAGGCGGTCTATAGTCGCAATGGGCATGATGGCGTGGGTAGCTGGCTGGTGGTCACTTCGCAAGCAGGCCGTGACGGCGACCTGTGGCGCATCGATCTGACGCCCGGCTCCACATTAGTACAGATGACGAGCGGCAAACAGGTAAGTTTTGTGCAGTGGTCGCCTGATGGCCAGCATATCGACTACCTCGATAATCTCTCGGGTGGGCTGGGTACGCTGCACGTCCTCAACGCCCAAACCGACTTCGATGCCTTGATTGCGTCCAACGTAGTCATTGAACCAGCACCGGCATGGTCATCGAACGGGCAGGAAATCGCGTTCAGCACCGGGACGCAGATCGGTATTGTTAACCTGCAGATAAGCAGTTCCGCGAGCTTCCTCAAGCTGAAAGGCGCGGCCTCGGCCATGATCTGGTCGCCTACTTCGTCCCACCAACTGGTTGTGGCCTTAAGCGATGACCAGCTCGGCATCTACCTTGTCGATACGGCGCAGAATACGGCCCAAAAAGTTGACCAGTCAGGCACAGATGGCCCGATTTTCTGGACAGAAATCCCCTGAGACAATTTTCTCCTATTAATCGAGAGAGCACTCACGCCATGTCATCCTTCGCTGCGCTCAGGATGACATGGCTGGATGTATCCCCTTTATTTCTCAAAATTCATTTGCCCCTTTTTTTCCGCTTGCATGGTCAAGGTAAAAATCCGATCTTCACACGAATTTCACATACATATAAGCTTTTTTCGCGGAATATTCACAGGTTGAGAGTACAGTAGATAGCACAGGTTTAACTGACCTGTATGGGAACGTGTGGTGTAAGTGGATTTTGGAGGCAGGGAAAAATGCCCACAGCGCAATCAGTCTTTACAGATCACCTATCACAGCTTTTACACGAGATCGCGTTACATCAACAGACAGGAATGTTACGACTTGAACACATTGGGGAGCGCGGCATCGAGCGGGGTGAAATCTACTTTGAGGCTGGTGAAACCATCCTCGCCCGCACTGAACGGGAAACGGGGAAAGCGGCCCTTATGCAGATGCTCAACTGGGGTAGTGGTTACTTCACTTTTTTTGAGGGGGTGCAATCGCCCTTCAGGCATGTAAGCATTTCCCAACAGGAGACCCGGCTATTGCCTATCCTGCGCGGCGAAAAGCATACGCCATCGACGCTTCCACGCATACCCAAAAGTACCGGCCCCCTGGCGCGAGTGGTGCAGGCCACACCCTTACCGCAGCCAGCGCGCGCACCGCTTAAGCAGGACGAACAACGCACGCTGCCTGGTCAGCACGCCATATTCCGCGCTTTACCAGGCGTCTGCAACGCGAAAACCTTACATGCGCTGAAACGACGAGAACGCATCGTTTTTCTGCTGCTTGATGGAAGGCGCACGCTGCACACCATAGCACAATTAACTCACCATTCCGAAGTCACGGTGGCCCGCATTCTGGTCGATCTCTTCCAGCGCGGTTATATCGAGTATATAAGGGGATAACCACAAAAACCTCCAGAAACCTCAGGCAATTTTCGGCAAAGTTAGAAAATTGCTCTCAAAAGTGATAACTATTTGGTGAGTTATACGTTATAATGTATAGGCCTGGGATGGAAGGCGGGATGTTCGTAAGCAAGCAGATCCACCTCGACGAGCAAGCTTGTAGCGGGCATCTGACTATCGTGCAACCTTTTCCCCATGGGGTTTGCACGCGCGCCACCTGGAGTCTCGCGGTGCGTTGAGCATTCGCGTGGTAGGGGGAGGACGAGCTGGCACCCCGTCCCCCCCTTACTTTTTGTCTATAAGGGATGGCATGCGATTTAAGGTAAGATCTCTGGGGGGCAAGTTAATAATCAGTGCGGCGCTAACGCTTTTGCTTTGTCTGCTCCTGTTTGTATCGCTATCGGCATATGTCTTGAAAGCACTCTACGAGCGCGAAGCAAAAAGTGACGCTACCGCACACCTGGCAACCGTCGAGAAGACCTATGAGACTACTACCAGCGCGCTTGTCCAGACGATGGCCCGAGAAGCCGGAAATTCACTGTTTATCTCGGCTGTTAAGCAACCCCCAACATCTTCACAGTATGACCAGGTTCTGATTACTTTGAACGCCGACATGGTCAATTACCGGCTGGCAGGTATAGCACTTATCTCGAACAATCATACAGTCGTCGCGCAGACAGGACAGCCTTTTTTCAGCAACGTGGTTCCCAGAGGAACAATGCCCCTGGTAGATCAGGGGCTGGCTGGAAAGACTGTGACGTCCTTGCAGGCCGCTCCCACTTCGCTCAACATCGATAGCAGCTGGAGTTTAAATTTTGCTGTGCCTATCAGGGATGGCGCAGGAAATCAGGAAGGCGTGCTGGTTGGAGAGAAAGGCATCAACAACTACTTTGCCGATGATCTTGCGCGCAACAGCGGTATTCGGGTAGCTCTCTGCGCAAATGCGCACCTGCTGGGAACCACCGTCCCAGGATTGCTTAATCAGGACATAACTACACACGCACTTTGCGCGCCTGGCACTCCCCACATCCTCAATGGAGGCGAACACTATCTTTCCCTGGCAAATCGAGTGAGTACGCCTTATTCAATAGCAGGCTCCCCACCGCTTGTGATCGTGGATATTGAACCGCTCTACACAGTAAATACGCACGTCGAACGGACTATTGGAGTATTGCTGGGCATAGGCATTTTTGTCATAGCCCTGGGTGTCTCTGTATATACCCTGATCGCCCGCAACTTTTTCATTCGTCCCTTACGCCGCTTACAGGCCCGCGTGGCAGCCTTGCTCTCAGACAAAGGGGCGGTGCAGGAAAGTCTGGATTCTCCGGCAAGAAAAGATGAACTCAGCATGCTGGATCGCTCGGTGAATCTCCTCTCCGAATCGCTCAACACGCAAGCGCTGGAGAGCCACGCCATCACCTCACAGATGAGCGATATGCTCACGATGAGCGATGTCCTTATTTCGACGCTCAACCTGGAGGATTTGCTCAGCGAAGTGGTTTCCCGCCTGGGAATGATGATGCGCGCAAAGCACGTCTCGCTTTTGCTCTACGGGCGTGAAATGCAGTCGCCCTGGGCGGTTGCGCAGTGGACGGACTCGCAACAGCCGAGCGGCCCTATTCCCGCCACTCCCTCTGGGAAACAGGGAGCGGTGATGGTACATACCGACCCGGCGGGGGATATCGCAATGATGGCGACTACAAAAATGGCTGCCATTCCAGCCTCGTCCACACGGGCTGCTCAAACTTCAAGCGGCAAGCGGCAGGCCATCCGTGTTCCAAAGCTCACTCCACCTGCCGATGCAATGGGTGCGCGCCGCTCGCGCATTCCCCGGCCAGCGCTGCGAGAACTGGACATGATGCTGGCGCGTATGGCGATGCAAAAACACAAGATCGTGTACGCCGAAGATATCGCGGCCATTTACGCTGAGCGCAAAGAGTCCTGGGCATATATGGCACTTGAGACAGGCTATCGTTCTGTCGTATCGGTTCCATTGCTCTTACAGGATCAGCCTATCGGAGCGGTCATGCTCTATGATGATGAAACGGGGCAGGTCACCGGACGCGATACTTTCTTATTGACGACAGCCGCCATTCAAGCCGCGATGGCGATTCAAAACGCGCTGCTTTTCGCCGAGGTCAAAGACAAAAACGCGGCCCTCGAACGCGCGAATCACTTGAAGTCACAATTTCTGGCAACCGTCACCCATGAATTACGTACTCCCTTGCACAGTATCATCAGCTATGGTTCGTTAATAGTAGAGGGGTACGTGGATGGCGAACTTACGCAGGAGCAGCAGGAACATATCCAGTTTATGATCCGGCGCGCCGAAGATCTCTCGCGGCTGGTTGATGACATGCTTGATCTTTCTAAGATCGAAGCGGATCGTCTGGAGGTCAAAGTAGAGCCACTGGCGCTCGAGCAAAGCCTGCGCGACGTGGTGAACGAGTTGAAGCAGATCGCCAGCAATAAAGGGCTGGCGCTGACACTGGAAATCGACGAGGATCTGCCAATGGTGCTGGCAGACAGCCACCGCATTCGTCAGGTCTTGATTAACCTCACCTCGAACGCGCTCAAATTTACGGAGCAGGGCGGCGTCACCATTCGCTGCACCCGGCTTGAGCGTTACGACATGCTGCGTATCTCGGTGACGGATACCGGAATAGGTATCTCTCCGGCGGCGCTCGGCTACATCTTTGAAGCATTCCGGCAGGCGGATGGCAGCACCACCCGGCGCTTCGGCGGCACTGGACTGGGATTGACGATTGCGCGAAAATTGATTGAGTTACAGGGGGGTGAGGTCGCGGTAGAAAGCACAGTGGGACAGGGTTCAACCTTCTCATTTACCTTGCCTATCGCCTCACCAGCGTTGGTACGAGCCAGCGCGACAACAGGGAAAAGACAGGAGCCACGCCAGTAACCTGGCGCGACAAAGGGAAATGGAGATGCAATCATCATCAGGGGCAACCTCGGGAACGCCCACTATTCTGATCGTTGAAAACGAAGTATCCAACCGTATATTGATCGAGCGCGTGCTATCCACACGTGGCTATCGCTGCATTTCCGCCTCGAATGGGCAGGAGGCGCTAAACCTGCTCGATAAGGAAAAGGTAGACCTTATCTTGACCGACCTCTCGATGCCTGTGCTGGACGGCTACCAGACGACCCAGCTCATCCGGGCGCGTCCAGGTATGGCCCAGGTGCCTATTGTGGCAGTCACCGCTTACGCGCTCAACGACGAGAGCGAAGCCGCCATGCGCATCGGCTGCACCGAATATTTGACCAAACCGTTTAAGCCGCGTCAACTATTAGAGGTGGTGGAAAGACTGTTACCGGCTCGCTAAATCTTACAAAAGTCACAAATTTTGGGGAAAATGTAGCACATTTCTTCAGAATTTGTTATCATTTGAACAACTATACATGATTGCCTGACCGGTCGCCATGCGCATGTGACCGGTCAATCTGTTTTGGCAAAAAAAGGGAAGAGTTATTGGCGGAGCGTTTTGTATGAAAATCACATGTATTACCCAGACGGTCAAAGATATCGCCTGCGACGCACTGGTAGTGGGTGTAGCTTATAAAAAAGCCGGGCAGCAGAAAAAACCGGTATTTTCTTCAGTGGCACAGCAGGTAGATAGTCTGCTGGAAGGGCTGCTTCAGGAAATCTATGCGGACGGAGAGTTCAAAGGCGAAGTTGGGGAACTGAATACCATCCACACCTTTGGCAAACTGGCGGCAAAACGAGTTATCGTGGTCGGGCTTGGTTCGGTGGATAAGCTGCATACGCGAGCGATACGCCGGGCTGTAGCAACGGCCGCCCGTCACGCGCAGCAGACCGGCGCGCAGACGCTTGCCCTGGCCTGCACGCTTGAAAATAGTGAGATCAATAAAGAGGAGCAGGTGCAGGCAGAGACCGAAGGCGCGTTGCTGGGCCTGTATACCTTTAGAAAATACCAGTCCAGCCATCTCAATGGGAACGGAAAACACGTGCAAGCCGTCTCGCTGCTGGTTGAAGATGAGCGAGACCCGGCTGTACAAGCAGCCATGCATAAGGGCATCACAATGGCCGAAGCGACGAATTTTGCGCGAGACCTGGTGAACGAGCCGCCCAATGTGCTGTCTCCTGCTGAACTGGCAAGCCGCGCCGTAACAGTGGCAAAACACTTTGGCCTCGAGTACGAGGTGCTGGAACGCGAGCAGATGCAAGAACTGGGTATGGGCGGCCTGCTCGCCGTCTCCTCAGGCAGCGCGCAGCCGCCTAAACTGGCCATCCTGCGCTATCGCGGCGCGCCAGCAGAGAGCAAAGAGCATATCGCACTGGTCGGCAAGGGCATCACCTTCGATACGGGCGGCATTTCCCTGAAGCCTGCCGAACGCATGCACGAGATGAAGGGCGACATGGCGGGAGCGGCGGCGGTAATTGGCGCGATGCAGGTGATTGGCGCGCTGCGCCCGGCTATCAATGTGACGGCATTGATTCCCACGACCGAAAATATGCCTGATGGCTCGTCATATCGTCCAGGAGATATCCTGCGTATCATGAACGGGAAAACGATTGAGATTGTGAATACCGATGCCGAAGGCAGGCTGATTCTCGCCGACGCGCTCTCCTATGCCGTGATAAAAGAGAAAGCAACCACGATTATCGACGTGGCAACGCTTACCGGTGGTATTGTGGTGGCGCTCGGTTCGGCTATGTCCGGCCTTTTCTGTAACGACGATGAACTCAGCCAGAAGATCATTGAAGCGGGACAGGTGGAGGGTGAGAAGTTCTGGCGCATGCCGCTCGACGATGACTACCTGGAGCAGATTCGCAGCGAGGTAGCGGATATTAAGCAGACCGGCGGGCGTTATGCTTCGTCCGTCACGGCGGCCAAAATCCTGGAACACTTCGTCGATTCTGCGCGCTGGGCGCACCTGGATATTGCCGGAACCGATTTTGTGGACAACAAACTTCCCTACCAGGAGAAAGGCGCAACTGGCTTCGCAACACGCACGCTAGCCGCCTTCGTTCTCCGGGAGGCAGAACAATAGAGGTAGCAGCAATGTTAACACATGAGACAACAAAAACACTTGAGTTTTCATACCAGGACGAGCGTATAGCCGAACTGCTGGAGCTGATCCATCCGCTCGAGGATATTCGCGCTCTGAGTTACCTGGCCGAATGGGATCAGAACACGCAGTTGCCTGATGGGGCAGGCGAGATACGCGGCCACCAGTTGGCGACCATTCAAGGCGTATTGCACGAGAGAAGCACCAACCCCCGCATCGGCACGTTGTTAGATGAATTGCGAGAGGTTGTGCAAGGCGAGCAGTATACTGACGCTGACCGCGCCCTGGTACGTGAAACTGGCCGCATGTACGATCACGCGACGAAGCTGCCGCGCTCGCTGGTTGAGGAGATGGCGCGTGTGCAGTCCGGCAGTTTCGAGGCCTGGAGACGTGCCCGCGAGAAGAACGACTTCGCCAGCTTCGCTCCCTGGCTGGCACGCACCGTCACCATTCAGCGCGAGGTAGCCGACCGCTTTGGTTATGCTGAGACGCGCTATGATGCCCTGCTTGACCTGTTTGAGCCGGGCATGACAGCCAGCAAGCTTGACAGCCTGTTCAAGCCGGTACGCGAGGTCAGCACAAAGCTGCTGCGCCGCATCGAGGAAAGCGGCCATACCATCGATGACTCGTGCCTGACAGATGATTTTGACCCGCAGAAGCAGCTTGAGTTGTCGCGCAAGGTACTGGAAAGCATGGGCTACGACTTCGTGCATGGAGCAACCGCCGTCTCGCCGCATCCTTTCACCACCAGCTTCGGCAGCCCGTTTGACGTGCGCCTGACGGTGCATCCTGATCCGCACTTCCTGCAGGCGGTCGTCATGGCGGCAATTCATGAAGGTGGGCACGCGCTATACGAACAGGGTAGCTCCCCAACACTGGTACGCACCCCTGTAGCGGGCGGTGCGTCGATGGGAACGCACGAATCGCAATCACGGTTGTGGGAAAATGCGATTGGGCGCTCAGAGTCCTTCTGGCGCGGTCAATATGCGCTGGTGCGCGAAGCCTTCCCCGATCACTTCGCCAACGTCGATGTCACCACGTTTGTACGCGCCCTGAACAAGGTGCAGCCAAGTCTAATTCGTATCGAAGCCGACGAAGTAACATACAACCTGCACATCATTGTGCGCTTCGAGCTGGAGCGGCAACTGGTCAACGGCAACGTTGACATCGAAAGCCTGCCCGGTATGTGGAATGCGAAGTATCGCGAGTACCTGGGCATCGAGCCGGACACCGACTCGCAGGGCATCTTGCAAGATATTCACTGGACAAGTGGTTTCGGCTACTTCCCATCCTACACCCTGGGCAATCTCTACGCCGCCCAGATTTACGCCACCCTGCGCAAAACCTTCCCAGACTTCGACGAGCGCCTCTCACGTGGCGACACGCTCTCCATCCTGAACTGGCTGCGCGAGCATATGTACGTCTACGGCTCCATCTACATGCCCGAAGACCTCATGCAGCGCGTCACCGGGGAGAAGCCGAATCCTGAGTACTTTGTACGCTACCTTACTGAGAAGTTTGAGAAGATTTACCATCTATAAGATGCACATAAGAAAGCAGGTTTGGAGATGGCTCCAAACCTGCTTTCTTATGTGCTATGATTATGCTCATGAAAATACATATTCGCTATTTTGCCTCGTTCCGCGAACTGACAGGGCGGAACGAAGAAATATTGGACACGTCGGAAGGTGCCAGCGTTGCCAAAGTGCGTGAATTGTTGCTAGAACGCTACCCCAATCTACAGGCGGTGATGGCGCGAGCAACGTGTGCCGTTAACCGGAAGTATGTGAGCGCGGAGACCGAACTGCACGAGGGCGACGAGATGGTGTTTATTCCACCGGTGGGTGGTGGATGTCCTTCTCAGGAGGAGCTGGTATGGAACCTCTGATTAAGATAACAAACGAACCCCTGAACCGCGACGAACTGGTTGCGGCTGTTTCGCATCCGAGTGTGGGAGGAATCGTGGTATTCGAGGGCGTGGTGCGCGATAATGCGCGGGGAAAGCAGGTGCGCTACCTCGAATATGACGTCTATCCTGAGATGGCGATTGAGCAGATACGGGCGATTGTGGTGGAGGCAGAACAGCGCTGGGGTGTTGAACGAGTCGCCATTGCCCATCGCGTGGGACGATTGGAGATTGGCGAGGCCAGCGTGATTATTGCCGTTGCTACGCCACACAGGGGCGAGGCTTTTGAGGCCTGCCGCTATATCATTGATACACTCAAGACAACGGTGCCCATCTGGAAAAAAGAGGTGGCGACCAATGGCGAGGAGTGGGTCGAGGGATAGGACATGCATTTGCGGTCGGTAGAAAATGCTGTCGCAGGGGTTACACATTGGCCGTGAATAAGCTATAATTGTAAAAAGGAGACAATGTTTTTCCCGGAGAAAGACGTTTTCAGGCCCTGCTTTCTCCAGGAGGTTGTGGATGAACTTATTCGAAAAACAGGCACGCCTCAATCAACTCTTCACGCAAAGTCCCGTCAATGCCGCTTACGTGGCAGGCTCGCTTTCAACTCGTACCTCGTTTGGGCATATCAGTGATGTCGATATCGCCATTCTGCTGATGGAGCAGATCAAATCGGATCAGTTCCTTGATTACCAGCTCTACTTTTTCAGCGAACTGGCCAAGCGGCTGGAGTCCGAGAATATCGACGTGGTGATCCTGAATCAGGCATCGCTGCTGCTCAAGCTGCACGTCATTAAATATGGGCAGATTCTGTTCAGCCGCGACGAGAAGCAGCGCGTGGCCTTCGAGACGAAGGCGGTGATGGACTACCTGGATTTCAAGAAGTTTGACGAGATTCAGAACCAGGCCCTCAGTCGCCGCCTGTACGGACAGATCTTGCCGGTCGATAAGGAATTGCTTGAGCGCTACCTCGCGCAGGTGCGCGAAGCGGTGACGATACTGGCCGATCTCGGTAAAACCAGCCGCGAAGAGTTCACGACTGATTTTCATGTCTACGGGCTGGCGGAACGCTACCTGCAAATCGCCATCGAAGCCTGCCTGCAAACCTGCGGCATTCTGGTCTCGGCGCTCGGTCTGCGCAGGCCCGAAGCCTATCACGAGCTGTTGAGCAGCGTGGCTTCTGAAAAGATCATTCCCCAACACCTGGCATACCGGCTGGAGGTGCTGACAAACCTGCGCGATGCCCTCATACACGATCCTGGCAAGCTGAACCGCGATATTCTCTACGATCACATACAATCGCGCCTGGGCGATTTCGAGGCATTTGCCCAGGCCGTCGAGGAAAGACTGGCGAAATAACAAAAGGAAGGTTCCCGGAAACCGCTTATAAAGGTAAATTCACGGAAGACACCCGCAAGGGGTGTCTTCCGGTTTCCACTTGTTCCCAGGTCTTTTGTTATTCCTCTGCGACCCTTAGAGCATTGGCCTGCTCCATTGCGGCGGCGGCATCGTCCAGGCGGCCCATATCCTGGTAAATCTGGGACAGCGTTTCGTAAGCCAGCACCAGCGAGGGGTCCATCGCGATAGCCTGCTGCGCGGCCTCGATGGCTTCATCGTAGCGATTGACCTCACGCAGGGTATCCGCGTAATCGTTGTAGTAATCGGCGTTGAGCGGATCGCTATCGATGGCGTTCTGGTAGTTTTCCAGGGCCTCATCGTAGCGGCCAAGCGCATCATAGGCGGTGGCAAGCTGGTAGTAGCCCTCGGCATCATCTCCGTACTGCTCCAACAACTCCTGGACGGTGCGAATGGCATCATCGTAGCGTTCCATCGAATTGTAGGTATCGGCGAGACCGGCGTAGGCAGCGGCGACATCGTCAGGCTGTAGTTCGGCGCGCGCGTTGATTAAATCCTGGTAGACGCGCATGGCATCATCGTAACGTTCGGCTTCCAGGTAGGTTTCAGCGAGGTTGAAACGAGCGGTGTAGCGCAGGGGATCAAGCTGCACAGACTGCTCGAAAGCCTGAATGGCAGCTTCGGTATTTCCCTGAGCGGAACGCCACGTGCCAAGATGTTCCCATGCTTCCGCATCATCGGGCGCGAGTTCCACAATACGCGAGTAGGCTTCGGCGGCCTGGGCTGGATCGCCCATTGCTTCATAGACCGAGGCCAGCGCATCGTAGCCGGTGCGCTCCTGAGGGTCAAGGCCGAGTATCTGGTTGGCAACCGAAAGGGCCTCGTCGTAGCGGCGCATATCGAGGTAGAGGTTGACCAGTTCGGCGTAGCGCGAGGTATCGCCGGGGTCTTCATCTACGCGGCGTTCCTGGTCCATAATGCGGCGCAACTGGTTGTTGACGCGCTCGCGCACATCGCGCAGGTTATCAGCCGCAACGGTGTTCTCAGGATTGAGAATGATCGCCTGCCGGTAGTTCTGAATAGCATCCTGGTAGAGATACTGGAGGCGATACGCATCACCAACGCTAAGGTAGAGTTCATCGTTGTCCGGGTCGAATTCGAGCGCCTGCTGGAAGGTTTCAAGAGCCTCTTCCTGCATGCCCAGTTCGCCATACAGGTTGCCCAGGTTGATGTAGGCATCGATCAACTGCGGATCAAGGTCGATAGCGCGGCGATACCCGGCAATCGCACTTTCGACATCGCCCAGGTATTGCTGCGCCAGCGCCAGGTTATAGCGGGCGCGAGCATCGGTGGGATTGGCGGCAACCGCGTGTTCAAAGGCGTCGGCTGCTGTTTCGTAGTCGCCTTCCTGGGCGGCGGCATTACCCTTATCTGTCCATTGCTGGGCCTCTAGATTCTCCTGGGGCGCGGATCCGTTTCCGTTCTGGCCGGAGGTATTCGGCCTATTCTGTGCATCATCCATACAAAATATATCTCCTCTATTTTTGCCCTGTTTTCGGTCTACAGGCGCTTCAAAGATGTGTCAAAGTCCCGAGCTAGTATAGCATGATTCGCCGTTTCCGTCCAAAATTGGCCTTATTTTCCAACGCGCAGGATCAGTTGGAAATCGTAGCGCCCCCCTGGAAAATAGTACTCCGCGTAGGCAATGGGCGAACCGGTCTGGTCAGAGGTCGTCGCGGTGAGACTTATACCAGGATGACCAGGGGATACTTGCAATAGTTCGGCCTCGCGCGCTGTAGCTCCATCAGCATTAAGCGTCTGCTCGACGATATAGGGAATGAGGCCTTCGGAGGCCATCAGGGCGTAGAGCGAACCATCGGCGACCTCTTTGGCGCGCTGGTAGACGGCAGTGGCGCGGGGATAGGGCAGATAGTCGATCTCATAGGCGATAAGCACACCATCGGCGGAGCGCAGGCGTTCGAACCGCACGACCTGCTCCTCGTCGCTCAGGTGTAGCAACTGGCGCACCATCTCGGTGCCGCGTGACAATTCGCTGTGCAGCAAGATGCCACCAGGACGCTTGCCACGACGCTGCAATTCGCTACTCAAACTCGTAATCTCCGTCACGTTTTGCTGCACGCGCGGTTCGCAGACAAACGTGCCCCTGCCATGCTGGCGATAGAGCAGTCCTTCGTTGACCAGCTCGCTCAAAGCCTGGCGGACGGTAGCGCGGCTCACCTGGTACTTTGATACAAGTTCCGGTTCTGATGGGATAGCGGTATGGGGCGCAAGATGGCCAGAACGAATCTGCTGCTTCAGCACTTCTTTTAATTGATAATAGAGCGGTAAAGGATTGGATCTTTCTAAAGTAGGCATACGGTCTCCCTTATGTCCAGACAACCACAGTTAAATATGAATGGAATACCAGTCGATAGAGAGAATATAACATAAAAGTCGCAAACAGTCGAGTGGATTCGACAGTATTTTTGCGGATTTCAAGAAAATTGCCGCCTGCTACACAAAAATACGTACCGGTAGGCAGGTTTGGAATGTTTTTCTTCTGTATCTGTCTACCAGTACGCAATTTTTATGCGGTTTATGCAGCGCCGGTGCGGGCAAGCACGCGATCAATGGTGCGCTTCAGGCCAGCCGGGTCAGCGCCAATTACGCGATCAACTTCTTTTCCATCCTTGAAGATGATCATGGTCGGGATAGCCTGCACGCCATAACGGCCAGGGGTACGCTCGTGCTGGTCGATGTCCATCTTCGCGAAGACCATCTTGCCATTGTACTCGTCGCTCAAGCGCTCGTAGATGGGAGCGATGGCGCGGCAAGGACCACACCAGGCAGCCCAGAAGTCTACGATGACGGGTTTATCGGAGCGCAAAACTTTGCTCTCAAAGTCCTGATCTCCAATGTGGATCAAATTGGCATGTGTATCCATTCTGCTTATCAACTCACTTTCGTTTCAGTGTGTGGACAAAAGTATTCTACTTGCGAAAACAAGCTCGCCTTCGTATTTATTCCTGCAATACATTATACAAAGGAAAAGAGAAAAAACAAAGGCAAGAGGGCGGCCTCGTGGTCGCCCTCTCTACTACATTGTCGCGATTGATTAGCGTCTGCCGCGATTGCCACCTTGAAGGATGGTCAGCAGCTCCAGGATGTAGAGAAACAGGTTCAGGACGGTGATAAAGAGCGAGACGGTGATGCCTATAGCATTCGGAAGCGTATCAGCCATATATTTGGCGCGCTGCACGTAGAACAGCACGTAGGCCGAGAAAATGCCAACGCCAGCCACAGAAATGATAAAGTACAGGAAGGGACTGTGGAAAAAGAAAGTGACCAGCCCCGCGACAATCAACAGGATTACGCCCATGAACAGGATGCCGCCGAGACGCGAGAAATCACGTTTGGTCGTCCAGGCATACGCGGCCAGACCAAGCGACGTGACTGCCGTGATGAGGAAGGCTTCGGCAAGAATATCAGGGTATGCTTGCAGGTAGATGTTAAGTAATGGCGAAAGACTCATGCCCTCCAAAAAGGTGAAGAGATAGAGCAGGAACAGGTTCAGTCCTGGCGTGTTGATGGCAAAATTCAGGATGAAGAGAACGAGCAGACCGCCGATAGCCACCACCCAGTAGCCTCCAAAACCGAGGCCGATAGCTCCACCTACAAATGCACCAATGAAGGCAAACAGGAAGGAGAAGGCCAGCAGGCCCATCACTTTACTGATGAGGCTGCCCGCCTGTTCGTTGGCATAAGGCAGGCCCTGGTACTGGTAGCGCGAGGCGAAGGCTCCGCGCCCGCCAAAGCCGCCGCGTCCACCAAAGGGACCATTCATTCTAGGATTAAACATATATGTCACCTCACTGTATAAGCGCTATCATATGACTACATGAAGCGAGACAGTTAGTCTTTTGCTTGCATCAATTATACGAAGGAGGGTACCTACAGGTTGTATATTTCCCTCACTATTGAGCTTATTTTTTAGAACGACGTCCCTTTGGGGGTTCTTCAGGTGGTTCTTCCCGGGTTGCAATCGAGGCAGGCGTATCTACGATGTTGGTGATCTCGCAGCGCGGATGGTTATTATCCGCGTGCCAGAAAAGAGAGCTTCCCGGTAGTTTAATCATGCGACCGCCACAGCGCGGGCAGCGCCGGACATCGGTTTCCTCTTGATCCTGCGCCATGATGCAAATTCCCCCGAAATACCTTGTGACCGAGGCTTACATGACACTCCAGACGCCGCAAATTTCGCAATACGCGATACCGATCTCGCCAAAGGTCCGACTGCGCGTATTCCAGCGTTCGTAGGCAATGGCTATCGAGCCACAGTTCCAGCAGCGGGCGCGACCGCCTGCGTGAGTCTCTTCAGCCAGGCGATGCAATAGCGCACTTCTGGCCTCATCCGCGCCGGTATAGCCCGGGTTATAGGCCAGGTGCAACAGGTTGCCAAGCGGCAGCGATATTTCGTGCGTAGGGGCCTGTGGCGCTGCACCGGTGGCGAAGGTCGCGGCGGGTTGTGGCGCGGGGGTCGGCGGCGGCTGCGGCGGACGGCGGAAGTATTCGCCACGCGCAGTTCGCCTGCCTCCCTCTATCTGTGAATTGTAGTCCTGGCGCTCGACACGGTCACCATTAGAGGACTGCGGCGGCGTGGCAACTACAGGTGGGACGGAAACCCCGTTGTTATACGCGGTTTCGTTGGTAGGAGCTGGCTCGGCAGGCTGGTCAGGAGCAGAATTCGGAGTCTCCTCAATGGGAGTCCCCTGCTCGGCTGCCATACTGGCGGCAGTTTCTTCGGTCTGCTCGGCGCTATGATTGTTGTTCTCCGGCTGCTCTGGTGGAGTCGCTTTTCGGCGGCGTGTAATTGGCATAGGGGGTTGCTCCCTCAAATAGTGTGTGAGTACAGTATTCGCGTAAAATTATAGCATACTGATCTATACAGAGATAGAGCGCTGAACGCGAAAGAGAACTGCGGAAGGCAGGCGAGGAAAGAAATCTTCCCACCTGCCACTATACCACATCATACGGAACGAAGATCAACCTTTGAAGAAATCGGCGTTGATCTTAATATACTGTTTCCATTCTTCAGGAACGGCGGACTCTTCAAAAATGGCTGTGACAGGGCAGGCGGGTTCGCACGCGCCGCAGTCGATGCACTCATCAGGATTGATATACAATTGCTCAGCCGTCTCGAAATCCTCTTCACTCTGTGTAGGATGAATGCAATCGACGGGGCAAACATCTACACAGGAAGCGTCCTTCACTCCGATACACGGCTGGGTGATTACATAGGTCATGTTGTAAATATCCTCCTCTTGGCCCTTTATGGACTAAGTATCTGAATGGCAAAGTGATAATTTCAGCCACGCTTAGTATAGTGGGTTGTGCTGGCAATGTCAATTGTACCAATGCTAATTGGCTCCCACGTTAAACCGGCTTAATCTGCAAATCTGAAAAGGCCACCTCTGTATCAGTTTCCTCGACGTAGAGGCCGATTTCGCCCGAAGAGAAGGCATGAGTAGTGCGATCGATATACGGCTGGCCTACGGAAACGCCGTTGACCTGGAAGGAAAAGATGTTTTTCTGAATGGTGATCGTAATGATGTTGCTCTGGCCGATAGCGGAATGGAGCGAGGAAACGGAGCCGTTGGCCAGCGCATGCCACTGACCATCATAGCGTAAGAACTCGAAAACGCCGCCACTCCAGGCGGAAAGCTCGAACAGATAGAAGTGAGACTGGTCGATTGCGGCGTGCAACACGACCCCATAATAATCTGCGCCATCACGGGAGCCGCGAACTTCGGAGGCCGTCACCGTCAGCCGCATGTCGGAGTATTCGTAGCTGCTGTAAAGGGCCAGCGCCGGTGCCTGCCGGGAGGTATTGTTGATGTAGTACCGTCCATCTTTAAAAAAGAGCGTACTGCTGGTAGGCCAGGCATCCTGATCGCCGGTCAGATGATCGATAATGGGTGTAGGCGTAATTCCGGTAACGGGCGGGCTTGTATGCGAACGGGCGGCAATATTCACAGCAATCGCGGTCGTAATGGAGCCAAACAATACCAGGACGAGCAGACCCACCAGCAGGAGAGAGCGAGTCAAACGAAAACGCGGCGCGGCCCCGGCAGGAAGCGGCTTCACCTGCACCACCGGTTTAAGCGCTTCGCGGTCGCCACTCTGGCCCTTTTGCAAGAGCTTGCGAAAACCATGTTTGCCTGAGTCGGAGCGAGCCGGGGCCTCGGTGACGGCCTTCGAGAAGGCTTTACTGAAAGCTCCCGCCGTCTGATAGCGATCATCCGGCCACTTGGCAAGCGCTTTCCCAAGCACGATGTCGATCTCGGGGGTGATATCAGCGCGTATCAGGCCGAGCGCGGGCGGGGTGTCGTGAACGTGCTGCAGGGCTATTGCGATAGATGACTCGGCCTGGAAAGGCGGTTTGCCCGCCAGGAGATAGAACAGCGTCACGCCGAGCGAGTAAATATCGGAACGGCCATCAAGCCGCTCGCCAAGCGCCTGTTCCGGCGAGATATAATCGGGTGTACCCATGAGGGCTTCGGATGATTTAGGGGATGAATGCGAGTGATCGGTCTGCATCATGCGCACAATACCGAAGTCAGTCAAATAGATATGCCCCTCGTTATCGAGCAAGAGGTTGGCGGGTTTGACGTCGCAGTGGACACAGTTGTGTTCGTGGGCGTAATCCAGGGCGGCGGCGATCTGTTGCAGGTAGTGGCAGGCCACGTCGAGCGGCAGCGGCCCGTGGCGTTTGACATACTCGGCCAGTGTGCCACCGGACATATAGGGCATGACGATGTAGGGCAGGCCATGATCTTCTCCATACGAATAGATGGAGAGGATGTTTGGATGACTCAGTTCGCTGGCGGCACGCGCCTCGCGCAGAAAGCGGCGATAGAAGCTTTTCTGCGTCTGCGTGTCCATCGTTGAACGCGGCAAAAACACTTTGACAGCAACTTTTTGAGTGGAATTGCGAGGCTGTGCCAGGAAGACGGCGCTGGAGCCACCATAGCCCAGCAGCTGTTCGAGGACACACTCCCCAATTTCCTTGCCGATGAGATGTTGCCCCCTGGTGGTGGACACCCGATACTCCTCTCATTTCCCCCAATGGGAAGTTGTGCCAGTCTAAGCCAGGTCTGGGATACAACGGACGAATCTCATACGAAAAATCCAGATTGATTGTACTCGAATAGAAGGGGGGTGTCAATGTATTTTTACACAAGTATCGAGGGAGCGGTGCGCTACGTATCATCAGCATAAAATAGAGGGTATACTTGTATCAAATGAATTCGTTCTTATTGGTATCCGTCATATTTTGCAATCGGCTCGTAGTCGAGGACGGAAGCCACCGTCGAGAGAAGAGCGGGAAGCCACCCGCAAGGGGCTGGCTCTACAATATGGAATAGCTTGTAGAGATATCCCCTTGCGGGTGGCTTCCCGCGGATTCCTGCAAAACAGCTTCCTGGGGTTCGTTCCCAGCAAAAACATGACGCCTACCCAGCTCACACATATGAGCTACAATCAATCGTCAAAGGAGTGCGCTAATGATCCCACCCTCTGTTCCCTCGTTCATTCAAGACCTGCTTGCTCAGATGACGCTCGAGGAAAAAGTCGCGATGCTGGCGGGCACAAACATGTGGTACACCGTTCCTGTTGAGCGATTGGGTATCCCTTCCTTGAAAATGACGGATGGGCCTAATGGAGCCAGGGGAGCCGGAAGCCTCACCGGAGGAGTAAAGACGACGGCTTTTCCGGCGGAGATCTCGCTGGCCTCGACCTGGAACATCGAGCTGGTGGAACGGGTTGGACAGGCGCTGGCAGACGAGGCCAGAATGAAAGGGGCGCAGGTGCTGCTGGCCCCCACCGTCAATATCCAGCGCTCGCCACTGGGTGGACGCAACTTTGAATGTTTCTCCGAAGACCCCTATCTCTCGGCCCGCCTGGCGGTGGCATACATCACGGGCCTGCAGCGCGAAGGCATCGGGGCCTCGATCAAGCACTACGTGTGTAATGACCAGGAGTTCGAGCGCTTCAGCCTCAGTTCCGAGGTGCGCGAACGGGCGCTGCGCGAAATCTATTTGCTGCCCTTCCAGGCTGCTGTGCGCGAGTGCCAGCCCTGGACGATCATGGCCGCCTATAACCTCGTCAACGGCGTTCCCGCCTCGGAAAGCCCGTACCTGCTGACTGAGATTCTGCGCGGCGAGTGGGGCTTTGATGGCGTGGTAATTTCGGACTGGTTTGAATCGGTCAAGAGTACTGCGGCATCCATCAATGCCGGGCTTGATCTGGAGATGCCGGTTCCGCGCTGGCGCGACGAGCAACTGCTTGAAGCGGTTAAGCAGGGTGAAGTATCCGAGACCACGATTGATACCAGCGTGCGCCGCCTGCTGCTGCTGTTGAACAAAGCAGGTCTCTTTGAGCATCCGCAATCTGGAGAGGAGCAGGCTATTGATCTGCCGGAGCGGCGGGCGCTGGTGCGTGAAGCGGCTGCTGAGGGGATTGTCCTGCTGAAGAATGAGCAACAGGCGCTGCCATTGGAGCCATCGGGGCTGACGAAGATTGCGGTGATTGGCCCCAATGCCAAAGTGGCGCTGACCACCGGCGGAGGCAGCGCCCAGGTCAACGCCCATTATGGCGTGACTCCTTTGGAAGGCATCGCGGCGAAGCTGGGCGACCAGGTTCGGGTGAGCTATGAAATCGGCTGCACCAACTACCGGCTGCTGCCATTACTCGATAGCCGCTTCGTGCTGGCCGGGACAGAGGGAAACGAGCATGGATTGGCCTTCGAATACTTCAATAACGACGATTTGAGCGGCGCTCCCATTTACCGCGAGATACAGACAATGACCGATATCATGTGGTTCAACCTTCCCGAGGGGGTTAACGGCGCGATGTTTTCGGCGCGGGCAAGCGGGCGCTTCACACCTGACGAGACAGGCCCCTACACCTTCTCGCTGGTCAGTGCGGGCCTCAGCCGCCTCTCCATAGATGGGCGCGAGATTATCGACAACTGGACGCAACAGACTTCCGGGACGGAATACTTCGGGTTCGGCAGTTCAGAAGTGAAGGCGGTTGTTCCTCTGGAAGCCGGACACGAGTACCTGCTGACGCTCGACTTCGCGAAAGCTGTTACCTCGATGCTGGCCGCTGTGCGCCTGGGAGTCTTGCCGCCGGTTCCAGCCAATGCCATCGAACGAGCGACAAAGCTGGCGGCGGCTTCAGACGTGGCCATTGTCTGCGTGGGCTTTGGCGGTCAATGGCAGAGCGAGGGGTTTGACCGGCCCGATATGGATTTGCCAGGTCAGCAAAATGAGCTGGTCGAGCAGGTGGCCGCAGCAAACCCGCGCACGATTGTCGTCCTGAACACTGGCTCGCCCATCACCATGCCCTGGCTTGACAGGGTTGCGGCGGTTCTGCAGGCCTGGTATCCTGGTCAGGAGTGTGGCAACGCCATTGCCGATGTCCTCTTCGGCGACGTGGTACCTTCTGGTAAACTGCCCCAGACCTTTCCAGTGCGCGTAGAGGATAATCCGGCCTACCTCAACTTTCCGGGCGAAAACGGCAAGGTTTACTACGGGGAAGGGCTATTCGTCGGCTATCGCTACTACGATAAAAAGCGGATCGCGCCGCTCTTTCCCTTTGGCTTTGGTCTCTCCTATACGACGTTCAGTTACAGTCCCTTGCATCTGAGCGCGCAGGAGATGGGTCCGCACGAGACTTTACAGGTGTCGCTAGATGTCACCAACACCGGGCAGCAAGCGGGCAAGGAAGTGGTACAGTTGTACGTGCGAGATCGGCAGGCCAGGCTCCAACGCCCCGAAAAAGAACTCAAGGGCTTCGCGAAGGTACAGCTTGAGCCGGGGGAGAGCAAGACGGTGACAATCCCTATCGGACGTGACGCGCTCGCTTATTATGATGATCGGGAACACCAATGGGTTGCCGAGGCCGGGGAATTTGATGTGTTGGTAGGTGCATCTTCACAGGATATACGGGCGACCGCAACATTTACGCTGAAGGAGTCTGGCAGTTGGCTGTGAGTGTGTTGTAGGGACGCGATTGATCGCGTCCTGCCTCTCGCGCCGATTCACACGGCAGGACGCGATCAATCGCGTCCCTACAACATTATCCCCATTCTTTTATCAACATCCATGAATGCGGCAGGACGCGATCAATCGCGTCCCTACAGTAACCTTTGTTAAATGACGAATTTCCCATCGCGCATGATTACACGGCCATCTACCTCGATGGTGCAGTTGCTGGGGATGACATCGACGTGGATTTTGGCAGACCAGTCGGCTCCGGTGAACTCGGGATAGGGGTTGCCGAAGGCGACGTGCAGGCCAGGCATCTTCTCGTCCTGCAAGAGGTTGCCGCTCAGCTTTGTGAGGCTGGTCAGCGTGCCGATGGCGAACTCGCCGACGCGATTGCCGTTGGGCGTCGAGAAGAGGTAATCGCGCACTTCTTTTGCGATGGCCTCATCCTTGCCAGTGACATCGGTGGCATAGCCATCTTTGATGGTGATGGTGAGCGGGTGCTTCAGGACGCCGTATTTTTCGGAGAAAAAGTCTCCCAGCACATCGCAGACGATCACGCCGTTGACGCTGGCGGGGGCGGTGAAGACTTCACCCTCGGGCAGATTACCCCACTTGCCCGCCTCGGTATAGCGACCATGACAGGGAATCCACTTCCAATCTTCGTGGAAGGTGGCGGTGACATCGCTGCCCTTCTCAGAGGTGACGTGAATGGTTCTGGCGTTGCGCACAAGATCATAGACCTGGTTGGTCAGGCTGAAGACCTCGTCGTAGTCGGCACACATACCCTCGGCCATCACTTCATCGTCAATGCCGATCATATGACCGTGTCGCACGCCCAGTTCCTTGACCAGGAACGGCAGCAAGGGAATACGGAACGCGATTTCGCCCGGTCTGGCGGTGGCTATATAAAAGCTGACCGTTGGTCGAGCCTGTAAAAGATCGTTGCGCAGCGCTTCGGGGAACGAGGTGAGCGGGCGCTCGCCATAGTGTTCAAGGAAGCGTACTGTCACATCGGCATGGCGCTCAAGCGCGGCGACCGCAACGCGGTGGGCAAGGTTCTCGCGCGCGAAGTCGGTAATAATGAAGACACGATCATTGCCGTTGACGCCCATACAACGAACGGCGTTCTCGGCACCATAGTTCAATCGCTCTTCAAAAGACATATTTTCGAGTTGTTGTTTTTCCCCTTTAGTGAGGACGCTACTTGTTTTGCCTGACATACGCATGTTCCTCGATTCCAGTTAGAATAATAGCTTGAGGATATATCCCTACCACAGCCATATTGAGTCTAATCGATATCAATTGAAACGTACCGTTTATGTAATGGTAACGGGAAGTCGCAGAGATTACTATGAGGGTGTTCACGCTCCCTTTGTCATCTTTTAGACACTTCCACTTCGTTCCGCTACCTATTTTATATAGACGTTGTTCCGTCCTATTTATGATAACGGTGAAGCAGAGCAATTTTATTCTATACAGGACTTTGCGCTCTGCTGTAGATGGCGAAGTGGAAATGAGGGATGCAACCGCAGGCCTCATCATCATACCCTCTATAAATACTACGTAGCAACGTTGCTTTGAGTTTTAAATCGGTCTGCTCGTTGGTTGGATGAGCTAAAGAGGGCGGCTTGGCTCTAGGAAGCGACCTCTCGTATCGGGTACACTGGAAGAAATCCTCTATTCGATAGTTCAGGTAGGAGTTAACGTCATGACAGAACAGGCAACAACAGGCTTATATCGTTCCATACACCAGCAGCCCGATGCGATTCGGGCGCTGCTACAGGATTGGGCAGGCCCGGAAGAGGCGGCTGAGCGGCTGGCGAAGGCGGGGCGCATCTTCCTGTCGGGTATCGGCACGAGCTATCACGCGGCTAATGTGGGAGAGTATTTGCTGCGCTACGCGGGCGCTGATGCATGGGCGGTGCGCTCGTTCGAGTTCGTGCATTATCCGAGGCCGTTACGTGCTGACGACGCGGTGATTGTGATTAGTCATCGCGGGAGCAAACTGCATGGCAATCTGGCGGTAGAGCGGGCAGTTTCGAGCGGCGTCTATACGCCTGGCATTACCGGGCGCAACTCGAAGATGCAGGGAGCCAGCCAGGTCATCCAGACGGTGGAGCAGGACCCGTCTTCGACGCATTCCATCAGCTACGTGACGGCGCTCACGCGGCTGGCACAGATTGCGGTACGGCTGGCCGAGCGCAATGGGAAAACTCAGGAGACGCGAAAACTGGAAGCAGGCCTGGAGCAACTGCCGGAACTGATAGAGGGCGTGCTGCGGCGCGAAAATGAGGTGCGCGAGATGGCGCAAGAAGCGGTGGCACATTCGCGGCGGCTCTATTATGTGGGCGCGGGGCCAAATGCCGTAACCGGACCCGAGGGGGCGCTAAAGGCAAAAGAAGCGGCGTATGTCACGGCGGAGGGCTTCGAGTTGGAGCAGGCCATTCACGGGCCGCAGGTAGCTTTCGAGACGGAGGATGTGCTGATTCCCATCAGCGTGCGGGGGGCGGCGCAGTCGCGCATGGCGGATCTAGTGCTGGCGTTGAGCGAGATCGGCTCGCGGGTCTGGCTGGTCGGTGATGCGCCATCGGAGGAGACTGCCGCGCTCTTTAACCGTGAAGGCTGGAGCCGTTTTTCGCTGGGCGATTATAGCGCGTTGCCCGAGGAGTTGACGCCGTTATTGACAGTGGTGCCGCTACAACTGCTAGCCGAGTTTTTGGCGGAGGCACGAGGCACCAATGCGGATAGCTTCCGGGCCGATCAGGAGGCATATAAGCGGGCGGGAACGCGCTTTAAACTTTAAGATGACGTATGACAGATGCCGGAGTGGTCGCGCGACCACTCCGGCATCTGTCATACGTCATCAGTATGCCAGAGAGCGCTTCTCCCCCTGGGTATGGTATACTCTAATATAAGGTGATATTTTTTGGTATAGAGAGCGATATCACCGGGGCGCGCCTTCTTCCGATCATCCGTAGCAGCAGAGAAGGAGTAGTATATGGCCGATACCTTCGGGATTCCTGAGCTTCTGGACTACCTGGCGCAGTTGGGGTTGCGGGTGGCGCGTGTGGATGAGGAAGAGGAGATGGTTGAGCTGGCCTTTCATAGCACGCAGGGGCAATGGCGGATGATTGTGGGCTTTCAGCAGCACGAGGATGCGAGACGCCTCTACTTTGTCGTGCCACACATCTTCGGTATCACGCAGCGCAAACGCATGGAATGCCTAGAAGCGCTGCTGGCGGTCAACTATCGCATTACGCTTGGAAAGTTCGGCATGGACCTGGAGGATGGCGAGGTGCGGTTGGAAGAGGCTGTGCCACTGGCAGAAGATAGCATCACATTTGAGCAATTTCAACTGGTCTTCGGTACGCTGGTACAGACGGTGGTGATGTATCACAGCCTGATTCCCCGTATTGTCTATGGCAATGCATCGGCCCTGGAAGCGGTGGAGGGATGCGAGCAGGAGTTTCAGCAAGAGGTCGCGAACCTGCAGGCGGAAAGCCACGAGACTTCACCTGACGAAGCAAAGCCTGTCGATGAGCCGGGCGGCGAACTGCCAGATCTCGACCCGAATGATATCCTGGCCGAGGTGACGCGCATGTTAGAGGAAAAGGAATAAGCGCGGTCAGAGCGGTTTTTTGCTTTCTGAATAGTGGCCGTTCTGTTTGGCGCGGGTGCGCAGGTCGGGATGCGAAAGGTCTTCTTCCTCTTCGTCGCTGGCACCAGGAAGGACTGGGGGTAGATCCTCGGCAGGATCGGGCGGAGCAGCGTGGCGGGCGTCCATTTTTACCCAGGCGGTGAGGGCTTCTTTGCGCATTTTTCTCTGACGGGTGTAACGCCGACTTATTTCTACAACAGCCCAGGCGAGGATGAGGGCGGATACAACAAAGGCGATATACTGCACAAGTTCCATTACACTACCAATACCTTTCATTACCCAACACGGCATCGAGCTTCTTCATTGTAACGAGGTAAGCGTGCAGCGTCAAGATGCATAAGGCAAAGGTCTGTCCTTTCCCCCACAGCGGTCGGGAGGGGGAGAGAGGGGGAGAGCACCCGACCGCTTACCAGAGGTTGTGTTTGGAGAGGGAGAGATAGAGGGTTGAGAGAGCTATTCAGTTTTGAACCTTTGTTCTACATGAGAAAGATTACCACGACCAGAGCGGTTTGTCAAGATTTTTTGGAACAAATTTTCTAGAACAAAACGTGGTACAATAGCAGGGATAAAGTGCCGCGAGGAATAGCACGTGGCGCTTTCTGCCTATTACCGAAAGAAAGTGAAGTGGAAAGCAACACATGGCAGATGTTCAACCACTAAATGGCATACGCTACAATGAAGAGAAGGTCGGCAACCTCTCTGAGGTGATAACGCCGCCTTATGATGTTATTTCTGACGAGGCGCAAAACCGCTACTATGAGCGCAACCCCTACAATATTATCCTGCTTGAGCTGGGCAAGGACGAGCCAGGAGATAACAGCCTGAATAATCGCTACACGCGAGCGGCGGCGACGTTTGCCGAGTGGCGGCTGCAACAGGTATTGCAACAGGATGCCGAGCCGTCTTATTACCTCTATCAGCAAGTTTTCCAGCAGGGAGAACAGATGTATGTGCGCACAAGCCTGCTGGCGCGCGTGAGATTGGAGCCGTGGAGCGCGCGCGTAGTGCTGCCTCACGAACATACGCTGGCAAAACCAAAGGATGATCGTTTAAAATTGCTGCGGGCCTGTGCGGCCAACCTCAGCCCGGTCATGAGCATGTATGACGATCCGCAGGGACATATTCGCAATATTCTGAATGCATACGCGCTGAATCCGCAGGTACAGATTACGGACGAGGTTGGGGAAGAACACCGGCTGCATCCCATTTCTGACCCGCAGCAGATCGCGCTTATCCAACATTTCTTCTCCGAGCGTCAGTTATATATCGCGGACGGGCATCATCGCTACGAAACGGCGTTGAACTACCGGGAAGAGGTGCGCGAGATGCGCAAGCAGTTGCACGAAGATGATGCGGTGAATTTCGTGCTGATGGCGCTGATTGACCTGGATGATCCCGGGCTGGTGGTGCTGCCGACGCATCGGCTGGTCTCCGGTTTGAGCGAAGAGGCCTTAGAGAACCTGAGCAGCCAGAGACTGGGACAGTACTTCACGATACGCGAGTTCCTGGTGGGAGATTATCCGGTCGAGGCGGCGCTGGCGATGCTGGCACAGGACGGGAACGGCGCGCCATCGTTTGTGGTTGCAACGCCAGAGCAGAGCTGGCTGGTCAGCATCAACGAGCAGGGGCGCGAGCGCATGAAGTCGAGCGGGCATTCTGAAGCCTGGAACGAGCTGGATGTGGCAGTGGCGCATACACTGGTGCTGGAAGACATCCTGGGAATACATCCAGAGGAGATCACGGCGGGGACCTATGCGCGCTACACGCGAGATGCTTCTGAGGCGATGCAGGCTCTGCAAAAGAGAGAGGCACAGGTGGCGCTGCTGTTACCACCCACACGTGTAAGGCAAATCTGCGAGGTGGCGAAGGCGGATGATCGCATGCCGCAGAAATCCACCTACTTTTACCCGAAGCTGATAACCGGACTGGTGCTAAATCCGTTATGGTGAGAAGGAGCGGGCGATGATTATTATTGTCGGAGCCGGATTGGCGGGATTGACCTGCGCGAAGGTGCTGGCGCAGGCGGGAGAGCGCGTGCTGGTGCTGGAAGCGGCAGACAACATCGGCGGGCGCGTGCGAACCGACATGCACGAGGATGGCTATCGCCTGGATCGCGGCTTTCAGGTGCTGTTTACAGCGTATCCGGCGGTAGATAGACATATCGACCTGGAGCGTTTGAAGCTGCGCAAATTCGAGCCGGGGGCGCTGCTGGCAAAGGATGGAGACCTGCGCGAGATCGCAGACCCCCTGCGCAATCCAGGGAGCATTCTGCGCAGCGCTCTGAACCCCCTGATCTCGCCCCTGGACAAGGCGCGGGTGCTGAGGCTGGCGCGAACGGCGCTGGGCCTGTCTACAGGAGAGATTTTCGCAGGAAAAGGGGAGCCGGACGGAGTAGACGTATCGACGGAGCAATTCCTGCGGCGGCAGGGCTTTGGCGAAGGCTTCATTGATCATTTTGCGCGACCTTTCTTTGGCGGGATTTTCCTGGATCGTTCGCTGGCGACCAGCGCCCGTATGTTCCAATTTATCTTCAAGATGCTGGCGACTGGCGATACTATTATTCCGGCGGAGGGCATGCAGCGCATTCCCGATCAACTGGCGGCGAGTTTGCCAAAGGGGTCTATTCGCTGCAAGGCGCGGGTGCAGGCGTTACTGAAAGAGGGCAATCGTGTACGGGGCGTGCGGCTGGCAGATGGGGAGACGCTGGAGGCCGACACGGTGGTGGTAGCGACCGACGCGCCTGCCGCCGAAAAGCTGACTGGCCTGTCGCTGCCCTCGAAGGCAGTGGGAAGTATTACCCTCTATTTCGCGGGAGATGAGCGGCTGTATAAGCAGCGCAAAATCGTGCTGAACGCCAACCCGGAAGGCCTCATTAACGAGGCGGTCTTGATGACCAACGTCGCGCCGACCTACGCGCCGCCGCACAAACACCTGCTCTCGGTGACGGTACTGGACGACGGAGAAAGGGACGATGAGCGCCTGGCCAGGCGCTGCATTCAAGAGTTAGGGCGCTGGTTCCTGGATGCCGATATGAGCCGTTGGAAGTTCCTGGCGGCCTATCGCATTCCCTTTTCGCAGTTCGCGCAACCGCCCGGCATTTATAATCGGCTGCCCGACAACCGAACAGAGGTTGAGGGCCTCTTCCTGGCAGGCGAATACACGAAGTCCAGCAGCATTCAAGGGGCCATGCATAGCGGCGAACACGCGGCACAGGCCATTTTGAAAGCACCTGTGGCGGTGGCGAGGTAAAACGGTGGGGGTCTCCTTTTTAATAAATTTTGACGAATAGGGAACATTTTCTGTAGGGACGCGATTCATCGCGTCCACCTCGGCCCATTGGAACGCACCACAGCCGAGGTGGACGCGATGAATCGCGTCCCTACAGGGTTATCCCCTATGTATTTGTTAACATTCATCACCGCGTCCAGCTTCGCCAATGCGCACTATAGGCGGGGGTGGACGCGATCAATCGCGTCCCTACCACACCTACGATTCGTCGTCGTCGCCAAAGAAGTCGAAAGGGAGGTCGCCAAAGGGGCCTCGTTCGATCGCTTCGGCCATAATGCGCAGCAGGCCGCTTTCGAGCGAGCGGTGCATCATGGCACGCACAAAAGGTTGTTCCTGCGCAGGAATGCCTGAGTCGGGGTGAAGGACTGCCGCGACTGCTCTGATGAGTTCGACATCCTTCGCGCGTTCGACAAGTTGAAAGAGGGCGGCCTGGCGGCGCAGGCGCGTTTCATAGAGCGAACGGGCGCGGTTATCGACAACGTTGGTGATGACCTCGCTTACAAAGGATTCCAGTTCTTGCTTGTAGTTTTCAGCCTTTGGACTGCCCTTGCGCTTGCGACCTCGTGAAGCGTTATCCATCAGGCCCTTGACCGAGATATAGTGATTGACGTAGGGGCGAATGCTCTCGAACGGGTCAAAGAACCAGGACGTGAACTCTTTGAGATGGTAAAGTTGATCGCCGCGCTGGGCAAGCTGCGCGGCCTGGGCATCTACGGGAAGCGGCTCCAGGATAGTTGGATAAGTATTGCTTTCATTGGACTCCGTTCCCTCGATGAAGGGACGCCAGATGGCATAAGCGACGGGTACTTTGTGCCGGGTGCGCTTGTTCAAGGCCCGAGCTTCCGCGATGAGGGAGCGGCAGTAGTCGAACGGCACTACAAAGCTGCCGAAGCCCTGGCTCTCCATGCCCTCGACCAGTTCAGACCAGCGATTGCGCTCCATTTCATCAGTGCCGTAGCAATCTTTGATGCCCCAATCGTCCTGGTAGAGAACGTTGACGCCTTTGAGCCGCCCATCGGGCCGCTCCCAGGAGATCATGACCATCTGCGCACCCGCGCCATCAACAAAACTTACACGCGATTCATACAGTGGGGGAGTCTCAAATTGAGCGGCCATCACCTCATCCTCGGTTCCAGGCGGTGACTGCATGGTCAGGCGGCCTAACGCGGTACGCGCCTGCTGCTTCAACTGGCGGTTGGAGCTATTGGCGAGCAGATAATTCAGGGCAGGGATGGAGTGCTGCGCGGCAATGGGGCCAAGCTGTTCAAGAGCCTCGATGACTGCCGATGTCACCTTTGTAGGCTGGTTTTCGAGCAGGGGAATCAACAGTTTGGCGGCACGCGGGTCCTGGCTCATACCCAGCCAGTTGATAAAGCCAAAGCGGCGCTCCGTCGGCATGCTCAGCACGTCTTCCAGGATCGATTCGACGCCCAATTCGCTCTGTCCCACGAGATCGAGCAGGCGAAGCTGCATCTGAAGCATAGCGGCTTCCGGGTCGTTGAGATATTCAATGATGCCATCATCGGCCATTTCGGAGCCGAGTTCCTTCAGGATGGGCACCAGGGAGAGTTTCGCCAGATCGCCTACGGTAGGGTCGGCCACCACATCTTCCAGTTCTTCCAGGTCATCCTCGGTAGCCAGTTCGGAAAGGATGAGAAGGGCCGTGCTGTGAGCATCTGAGTCGCTGCTGCGCAGGAGTTGCAAAACTTTTGTACGCGCGCCGACTTCCCATTCTTCGTCAAGCCGGTCGAGATAGTGGGAGAGGGTATCTTCATCAATGTCTTTACGGCGGCTCATAGCAAGCAAAATGCTGTCGATGCTTTCACGTGGGGAGCCTCTACGTCCTTTTGGCATACCCTATCTGCCTTTCAAAAAAATGTTGCATGTGAGTGCGTTATCTGGGATATTGTCGTGCGAAGACGGTTCTTTCGCATTGTACCACGATCCATGCGCGGCGTCCATGATTTGAGCTTTTAAAACCGGCCTTCATCCGTATAGAGGCGGCGCGGGCGAATGAACGTCGAAGCGGCAGGCACAATCACGTTATTGAGAGCTTCGGCAACCAGGGCGAGACTGATAAGGTAGTCATCGTGACCATCAACGGGATCAACGTAGAAATCGAGGGTTTCAGGGGCAGGCAGGCGATAGCGCGCAAGGCGAATCTGCCGCCAGCACTCCTCGTAGATGGCGCGGGGAGCGGATTGGCCTGCGTAGAGTTTGAGGCGGTGGCTGTTGATGAGGGCGAGCAGTTGATAGGCCAGGTGAGATTTGCTGGGGCGGGTGAAAGTGAATTGCGTCACCCGGTGAGGGCCAAGCTGGTGTTCGAGCAGGGAGGCAAGGCCAGCGCCCACGCCGGTAGAGTCGATGACTAGCGAGCGAATATTCCAGCGTTCAACCAGGGCGAGAGTTGCGGATAGCTGCTCAACCTGCGAGCGGCCAGTCCAGGCCTGTTGATGCACTACTTCGACGCAGGGCAGGTAAACATCGTTGTAGGTGACGCGACCAATGGTGATAACGGTGCTATCACGGCGTGAGGAGGTTGAGAACGCGGAAAGGCTCGATAAGGCTTTGGGGTCAGCGCGCTCCTCACCAGCTACATCCATACCCGCGATATACCAGCACTCGGGACGCGGCGTCATCTCCCAGGCATGGCTGCCCTGCAAAAGCGCCTGCTGTTCGGCCTTGAGGAAAGAGCCGTTATCGCTGACGGGGCGCAGGCAGTACTGGGTCTGAATGGCGATGTGATCTTCTCCTAGACGCGCAATCTCCTGCTCGACAAAGGCGCGATAGGATGGATTGATGGCCGCCAATGTACGCCAGTCGTATTCAAAGTGCGTGCGGATTCCTGTGCGCCGCTCCTGTTCAAGGTTGACAGCGCGCTGGCGAGCTAAAAGCGTGGTGTCGGACCAGGCGGTGCCGTAAAGAACGGTAGTAGAATTGGTACTCGATGCCATCGGGCGGAAGTCCCTATCGAACTTCTCAGGCGAGACATCCTGTGCTTCGTCGATTTCGAGCAGGATATCGGCGGTCGCGCCAACCACGTTGCTTTCAGGTGAAGCGGAATAGAACATCACACGCGGCCCGGCATGCGATTGTACAAGTAGTGGATCGGCGCGGGGAGCAAGGCCGACGATGTAGCCGTAGCTGGTCCAGACGCGCTCGCGTGTGAGTGCGTTATCGAGCAACGAGAGCAGGCGCAGGCGGCTAGTGAGAATCTGCGGCGTGAAGGTGGGCGCGGCCTTGACAATAGTGCCTTCCTGGCGGGTGAGCAACAGGTAGGCTTCGAGGACGGCGGAAAGCTGGTTCTTGCCAGACTGGCGCGAGAGCATGACGGTGAAGATACGTCCAAGCCCGCCTTCGATAGAGGCAAGGATGGCTTCCGCGATTTCACACTGGTAAGGGTACAGGGGCTTGCCGAGAACGTGCCGGGCAAAGCGAGCGATGGTAGAGGTCGGTTTCATGCGGCTCCGTCGAGAGGAAAGAGGCAGCAACTACGAGGACTTTTAGCGGTCGCCTGGTTAAATTATAACATATGGATGAGGGAAAAACAAGGGGAATGTTGCTCAGGGAGGTGGAGGTTCGGCGCGTAGGGACAGGGGGCGCGAGCGCCCCTACGACGTGGCATACAAACTAATCGTAACCGTTGGTGTATGGATGCGTGCAATCAGGTGGTAGTGGCTGTCCAGCCATTGCTGGGCGGCCTTGACCTTTGCTTCGGTGGCAGGGTCGGGGATGCGACCGGCGATGAAGAAGATACGCGGGTGATGCGCGGCAAAGGCGGCGAGTTTTTGTGGGTCAATGGCGGCATCGGGGCCGTCGTTGGGGTTGGCCATGCCAAAACGTTCCCAGGAAAAGAGGCCGGGTGTATCGGGTGGGAAGTGCGCGCCGCTCGGATAGGCGTCCAGGTAGTATTCGGTGGAGAGCTGGCATTCCATTGCGATGTAGCAGACAAGACCGTCGCCGGGCTGGTAGCGCTGTTCTAGCCAGGGAACGGCGGTATTCCAGTCCTCGACCTGGGCGCTCTGGTAATAGATAGGAACGTAGCGGAGCGCGATCAATAGCAGGCCGACGATGAGAGCAGCCTGTACTACGCGCCAGCGCAGGGCAGCGACAGCCATGCCGACCAGCAGGAACAGAGCCGGTAAAATGGTGACGAGATAGCGACTGGAAAAGAGGCGTATTGATCCCTGAGAGATAACAAAGCTGAGGAGAATGGGCACAAGCAGCCAGCAGAGCAGGGCGCAGGCAATGGGCAGGTACTGGTTCGACCGGCTGGAACTCGTCTCATCGCTGGCTTGATAGAAAATGATGCGCAGCAACAGTTGGGTTGAGCCTGGGAGGCGCGGCAGGAGCGCGACGCCAATGGCAAAGGCGCAGCAGAGAAAGAGCAGGAGCAGGTAGATTTTGCTGTCGGTAGTGATGGTCAGGAAAAGATGGTAGATATCGCTGAAATGCGGCACCGGCAGCCAGCCCGTTTTGGGGCCATGCAGGCTGACGAGCAGCATTGGAATAATCAAGACGCCGATAATGACGAGGCTGACGAGAAAGGCGCGCCAGGTGCGACGGGCGGCGGCCTGCCACGCATTGGGCAGGAAGTACAGGCAGGCGAAGGCGATGACCTGCGAGGCAAGTATCAAGGCGCTGAAAAGATGGTCATAGACGGCCAGTGTGCTGACGAGAATAAAGCAGGCCCACCAGCGTCGGGTATGCGTTTCGCGAGACAGGATGGCAAAGAGCGCGTACCACGCGATGCAGATAAGCAATAATTGCATGCTGTAGGCGCGGGTCTGCTGCGCGTAGGTCAGTTGCAGGAAATTGAGCGTGTAGAGTCCCGCCGCCAGAATGCCGCCAGCGAGACCGAGATAGCGGCGACCAAGCAGGAAGACCATCACCGAACTGAGTACAGCAAAGATGGCTGAAGGGAGACGGACGACAAATTCGGTCGGCAGCAGACCAAAGAGGCCGGTGAAGCCGAGCCAGAAATGCAGGAACAGGTAGTAGAGTTCCATGTTTGGCTCGGGTCCCCAGATGACGTGCCAGATGACCGGAAGCGGCTGCCGCGCCAGTTCAACGGAGAAGGCTTCGTCGAACCAGATGCTCGGATTGCCCAGGCGATACAGGTCAAAACCGAGGGCGACCGCAGCGACCAGCACACACCAGAGCCAGTTGGACGTGCCGAGACGCGCCAGCCAGGGCTTTACAGCATTTGGCTTGCTGGCAACCGAAGTCCGTGATGTTGAACGGCTTTGCTGGCCGGTTCGGCTTGATGTATCGCTTGTCTGTGCCATGAATGTATTTACGCTCCCAAATAAAGAGAACGTTCCGGTGAAAGCGCATGTAACAATTATAGGCAGTATAGCAGCGATAACTGTCATTTGGAATACTTTTCTTTGCCCGGTGTGCGTTAGATTTTTGCGGGGGGAGACGAGAAGGCACCCGCAAGGGGCTGGCTCTACAACGCTCCAGCCAGGCAGCCCTACCGCCCCCTGTCCCTACATTTAGTGGAAAGTTGCCTAAATATGGTTCTGGTTCACGCGAAATTGGCTTAGCACTGCGGTTCATTGAGTGAGAGCAGCTATCTATTGATTTTATGCATTTTGCTGCCCGTGTTTCTCACTGTTTATTCGTAGTGCGAAGAAAGGATGCAAATTCTGTGCGCATTCCAAGAACCAGTCGAAAGCTTCTATTCGTATTTCTCCTCATCGCGCTGATCGGGGTTGGGGCGCTGCTGGCATTGCCGAACGCGAAGGCGCAGGCCAGCCGCACCATTGGCGATACCCCGCGCTTTCTGCACCTGCATGGCAATACCGCTGTCCGGGCGATGTTGCAGCGTTCCGGCAGCACAATGGTGAACACCATTCCATATTGGAGTTCGCTGTTCGCTTACAACGGCAATCTTTATCCCTATCAGATGGTCGGGACTGATCCCTCGGCAGGGTCCGCGACCACCACCGTCCGCACTGTGATTATTCCCTTGAACCTGGTGTTCTCGGATGGGACAGCCTTTGATGGCACCTCGCGTGTTGACAAGACGGAAGACTCGCCCATCTTTGTGAACGCGCAATATACCAGCGGCTACACACAGTATGGGGATGCCATTCAGCGGGCTGAGTTCTGGAAGTATGTCTCTAATCAGAGCAGGAATTATCATGTGCGACTGCGCCATCCGCAAATTCTGCCCACGCAGACGATCAATGTACCGGCAGCTAATGGCTCGGTCGGCTCAAATCCGCATACAAAACAGCCCGAGGGATTGATTGATATCAACTGGTTTGATCCCCAGATTCAGGCGCTGATTACCAGCCTGCATATTGGCCCGAAAACGCTGCCGATCTTCCTGACCACCAATACCTTCCTCTATCAGGGCGACCCCAGCCAGTGCTGCATCATCGGCTATCACAGCGCCATTCCTGGCACCGATGCAAATGGACAAAGCGTTATTCAAACCTATATCTGGTCTACCTATAATGATCCTGGTATGTTCAGCGTTCCCATCGAGGATATCAACGCGCTCAGTCACGAGGTTTCCGAGTGGTTTAACGACCCCTTTACTGATAACGTTGTACCGAACTGGAGCGTCCCAAGCGAGCCACAGTACGGGTGCAGCAACTTCCTGGAGGTTGGCGATCCGGTCGTGGGTGTGAGCTTCACGGTCAATGGCTATCATCCACAGGACGAGGTATTCTACTCGTGGTTTGCGCGGCAGACGCCCTCAATTGGTATCAATGGCCAGTATACCTACCTGGGAACATTTACCGCGCCCGCGCCGAATTGCTGATAACCTTTTTGTAGGAACACAATGACGAACCTTCAAAAATAAATGGGGCATTTTCTTGTAGGGACGCGATTCATCGCGTCCAGCCTCTCACGCCGATTCACCGAGGCCGGACGCGATGAATCGCGTCCCTACAAAATGACATGTCTATTAAAAACGAAGCGCCCTTCCATTTGGAAGGGCGCTTGTATTGGGGTGAAGCCTGGAAAATCAGGCAAGGATCTCGAAGATGCGGTTGCCCCAGTTGGCGACCTGATCGCCGTTGCCAGGGATGTACTGGGTGGCGAGCCAGAAGTTGCCGGACGGGTCTACCTCACCGTTGGAATAGTCGCCCCAGCGTCCAACGCCGCCGAAGGCGGGAGTGTCGGTGAAGCCGTTATCAGGGGCGGCTCCGGCAGCAGCCAGATGCACAGCGGTGAACTGCTTCGCGGAAGCGCTCTTGGTGGCATAGGCGGCGCTCAGGAAGGTGCCGGGGCCACCGAGAGTGAAGACCATCGCCATCGTGCCGCTCTGGTTCTCATTGATGTGCGGGTAGAGCAGGTAGTTGCCCTGCGAGGAGACGTAGCCCTGCTCCAGGATCGACGTACTCGGGCTGACAATGTTTCCGGCCAGCTTCGGCGACACCTGGAACCAGGCTACGCCGCTGCGCTCGGCGGTATCACCGGGGATGGTGATAGCTGTATCCAGCGCGCCATCCAGGTGCCCGTTGATGTACTCCACTTCCTGCATGGCATCGAAGTCGTTGTTAATGATGCCGGTCGTGGCCTCACCGGTGAAACCGTTGAAGCCAGGAGGAGTGACAGCATTGGGCGGGAAGCCATAGGCCTCGCTGGTGATAACCGTCGAGGAGAGGGTGGGCAGACCAGTGCCGCTCGTCACCGACTGGCGGTTGGTCATGGCCCAGACGCCCAGGCGATTGTCAAAGGTGCTGTTGGGATCGAGCGAGTCCATGAAGAACTCGGCCGGGGCGGACGTGTACGAGATCGCGGGCTGCACGTGGTAGGTAATCACGCCAGCAATCGAGAGATTGCCGAAGTGAACCATGTTGGGTGCGGTGGCCAGGGACTCGAGCTGGGACTTGGAGACGGCGTAAATCTGCGCGCCGTTGTACTGCGGTCCCGCGATCGAGAACTCGTTGGTGCTGATATAGACGTTGTACTGGTCGATACCGAACTGCGGATAGTCCGGCAGGCAGGGGCAGCCGTTGTCAATGGCATCGGTGGTGTCGATGCGATAGACATACCAGGTGCCCAGCGGATTGCCGCTCGGATTCACCGCGATATCAACGTGCGAACTCGCCGTACCTGAGACCGAGCCATCGTCAAACTCGAAGATGGTGGCGAACCAGGTATGCGTCGAGGCGTCGAAATAGACACGCGGGTCGCTGGTGACGGTGCCGTTGGTGAAGGCAACCTGCTCCAGGAAGAAGTTGGTGGCGCTGACCGGCCCGGCAACAAGCGTACCGTTCGGCTTATAAACAGCGAGCGCGAGGTTGACGATGTTGATAACCAGACCATTGCCATACCCCAGGCCTTCATCGGGCGGCTCCAGACCAACGCCGCTGGCATTCAAATTCTGCGTGGAGTTGATGCCGTCGAAGTTGTGGGTCAGGCTCAAGCGAGTGGTGGGCAGGCCACCCGACGAGGGCGTAGCAGTCTTCGTAGTAGGGCCACCCGACCTGGGAAGTGGGCGCAACGGCATTGGGCGAACAGTGGGCTTCCCTGCGGTAGTGGCCGTCTTTTTGGCTGCCGCAGTCGCAATGCTGGTTGTGCCTGCAAAGGTAAGGTGGCCCCGAGTGCCTGTGTAGGTGCTGTATGCGGCGGCACGCGCGTGAGTGACATGGAAAAATCCTATTCCATACACGGCGAACCCGCCAATAAACATGGTCAGGGTGACAAGCGCCAGGATAATGCTCCCCCTTGAGCGGGAAAAGATGCGCATAAAATACCCCCTCTTTCACATAGAAAGAACACACTAATCAAAACATCCATTGTTTTGTTGATTTTCAGCCAGGACAGTGAGGTATTATAAGTGCTTCCCTGCCCGAGGGCATTGCCTACAAAGGTATAGATAGTCGGAAAAACGGACTTGCCTTCAACAAGGCATACTACTCCCAGGAAAAGGTGGCACTATTCCTTTCTGGATGAAAATCGAGTAAGGTAGAACGTGTGTTAATGTCCCCAGAAAAAACTAGAAGCCTGAGCTTCACCCCACACAAATTATAATCAGTCATTGACAAAATTTCAATAGTTCAATCTGACTATTCTGCTGAATTTTTATTAATTCACAATTCAAATACCGGCAGAGTTTATGGAAATGATAGAAAAACGTGTGATGAGAAGTTTTGTGAGGAAACACATGATTGATTCGATGAATCGCGTCCTTACAGATGCATATGCCGCATTTTTGCGAAAAATTGCAGGAAAAACATTTAAAAATTTCAGGTTGCAGGCAATTCAGGTTATGTCAGGGGCCACCCCCCATGTTCCTCAATCACCACGTCAATCTGCTCCATGAGCGTAATCGTTTCCTGCAAAGCAGCTACAATTTTGCGGTAATGCTGAATATCATCGTAGGTGAGTACGCGCCCCTTGCGGTCTTTGAGCCATTTTTGACAGACTTGATAGCCGCCGACGTGGAACTCCCAGACTTCGGCAGGCACGCCATCGAAGTATTGCTGTTTGTTGATGGTGACGCGGCCCAGCCCTGGCGTATCCCGCGATTCAAGAAATTCGACCTTCTCCACCCGATTATCGCCCGGCTCGGGAAAACGTACCGTCAGCCTGCCCGTCTTCTCCAGCAGGTGCAGGCTCACCAGTCGCTCGCCCAACGCACAGAGGGCGCGGAACAGCTCCACATTCGAGGTCAGCGGCAGGCGCGGGAAATCGATCTTGAGAAATTCAGCGTACCGTTCGCGATAGGTCGGCGCATGAAACACGGCATACATGTAATCAAAGATGTCCTCCGGCCCAAACGTCTGTTGCAGATCGCCCTTGCCATCGGGGATAAATTGCATATGCAGTTTTTCGCTGATGGCGGCGATGAAGGTTGGGGAGAGGTTGGGGCGGCGACCATTTTGTCCTGTTGGTAATTCAGGAGCGTCAAAGAGGGTTTTTTTGTTTGGGTCGGGGTAGAGGTAAAGAAGAAAAAGATAATTGTTTTCCTTCAAAGAGACTGTGTGGTTCTGAATAATGGAAGATGTGCATAAAACATGTTCCCAACCCCTGCCAATCTCGACATTCCGTGTAGTACTTAACCCTATATTTTTTCCTGCTACTATATGATACATGACTTCTTGGCGTGGACGATCTACTACATCTTCATGATGAAAATACATCCTTGTATCAAAAGGTCGATAAAGACATTGAGTGAAGAATTTTTCCCACTGATTGCTAGCTGTTAATTTTCTTCTTCTTGCACTCAATTTCCAGTCATGAGTATCTTCTAAGTCATATTTCTCAGCTATAACATCGTCTGCAATAGACAAGTTTCGGAAATCCTCTAGTCGTTTTTGTAGAGCAGATAGATCGAAATCAAAGACAAAATGATCTCTATGCGTTTTTACCCCTGTTGAGCTTATTGGAAAAATATTTGTAAGCTTCCATCCATCATGGTATTCGGCTTCGAATGAATTGTTCTGCGGTACAAAAAGATATAAAGGCGCTTGTGGTTTAAGAGTTATCCATTGGGTTGATGTAATATCGTTATCGGAAAGCCAGGAATATTTTCCTCCAATTCTATGATTTCCAGCTTTATCAGTTAACTCACGTATCCCCCACAGGTCTGCATGGTAAACTGTTCGTGATGAGTTTGTTGTATTCCTCTTTTTCACAAAGATACCTATAGCTACCCCTTGTTGGATATCAAATACATTCTCATCTTTAGAGCCATCAGGGGCTTTCTCTTTCTTTTTGCTATTCCCATGCAAATTCAACACATAAATATTATCAAAGCTTTGCATCAAGCTCTGGCGCATTCCCCGGAATGTGGGATTATCCAGATATCCGTGATTTGTAATAAAAGCCAGGATACCATAGCCTGTTTGCTCGATACGCCATTGAGCAAAACGAATAAATTTCACATAATCGTCATTCAAGTACTTAGGGTTGCGCTCGCCTAAAGGTTTGCCATCCACTTCAAAGTAATTGCCTGTTTTCTTGCCTGAGTGGATATCTTGTCCGCGCAGCAGGCCGTTGATCCATTCGCCTTTATTCGCAGAATGGCCGGAATACGGCGGATTGCCCAGCACGACCATGACGGGGTAGGTTTGTTTGACTTTGGCGGCTTCGTTGGCTTCGTCGGAGATGTAGCGACCGAACATGATTTCGGAGCGTTTGAGGGCTTCTTCGAGGGTGTTGGTGAGATAGATGCCCAGGCGTTCATCCTGGCCGAAGGTGTAGGACCAGGCGGCGCGTTCGGCTGGCGGCAGGTCCGCGCCTGTCAGTTGCATGCCGAGCTTGAGATGCGCCATCGCGTAGGGGGCCATGAGCAGTTCGAAGCCGAAGAGACGCGGCAGCAGGTGTTCGTGAACGTAGCCACGCCACATGCCAGCGTTGCCCATGTCGCGAAAACCGTCGCGAATGTGTTCGATGACGGAATAGAGGAAGGTGCCGGTGCCGCAGGCGGGATCGAGCAGCAGCACGCGGGGCGAGGTGACAGTATGCTGCTCGCCTTTGTCGTCGGTGGTGGTGTAGGTGACGGTCGAGGTATCGGCCAGCCCTTCGGGACAATCGAAATGGGTGCGCAGCAGAGCATCGACAGAGCGGACGATATAGGATACGACGGGTTCGGGCGTGTAGTAGACGCCGCGCAGTTCCTTGAGTCTGGGGTCGTACTGCGCCAGGAAGGTTTCGTAGAAATGCACGATGGGGTCTTCCTGGCGCGTGTGCTTGCCGAAGTCCGCCAGCACAGCTTCCATGTCGGTAACGGCCAGCAGTTGCGCGAGATCATCGACGAAGCCGGCAAATGGCTCGTCGTCAAGGTCGGGACCCGCGATGGTGCCAAAGAGCTTGCGCAGGAAGGGATTGGTGCGCGGTATCTCTTTGGCGGCATCCTCGCGCCGGAAGGGCTTTTTGCTTTTGTGATTGTAGCGGGCGGCGAAGAGGCCATAGGCGAGGGTCTGCGCGAACATGTCGGCAAACTCGGGCGCGTCCAGTTCGGGGAGCAAGACCTCTTTAAAGGCGCTGTAGAGGTCTTTCAACTGCTCGGACGCCTGTTTCTTTTCAAAGGCTTCGATGATGATATCGCGAATCATGTGCGCGAGACGGGCCATGCGCCGCGCCAGTTCAGGCGGCTTGCGTATCGGCTCGACATCAAATTCGAGGAAGCCTTGCAGGAGTTTCGCAACCTCTTCGGCTCTGGCGGCATCGAAGGGCAGCTTCTTATCAGTCTTCGGCGTGGAGAGGCTTGCGCTCAGGCGTTTCTCCTGGCGCGCGTACCAGCGAAAGTCGAGGTAGTTGGTCAGGACGAGGTTATCGAGGGCGTGCAGGTAGCGTTTCAATTGTTTGCCCTCGCGGGTCTTTGGTTCGCTGAGCCGGGCATCGCGCTCGATAGCATCCAGGCTGATATCGATATCCTTCGCTTCGACGTAGCCAATGGTGAGGCTGTTCCCGCCTGTGCTGCGCTCGATCACATAGTCGGGCGCGCCGCATGCAATACGCCGGGGTTCGTTAGTCGCGGAGACGCGGGGATCGAGGGTTTCTAACAGGTGTTGTAATTCGCCGCGATAGGTGTGTTCGGTGGCCTTTCCAGCCTTGAAATAGCTTTCGACGTTTGCCAGGTATCCGCGTAGTGCTGCGCTGGTGGTATCGTTCATGCCCTGCTCTGCTCGCCCTTCTAGCTCTCTTCTGTGCCGTGATGTCGTTCCGAGGTGGTGAGTCCTTAGTGTAGCGTATGGTGGAGATAATTACAAGCGTTGACAAGCAATCAAAAGAAGTTCGACGCTGAAAAACTTTCACTTCAGCGTCTTGATAGTAGCCCGGAATAAAGCGAATTGTTTCAGGATGTCGTCGGGAAAGGCGAGAAGGAGAGCTTTGTTTTATGCACCGCGCGGTCTACAAAATACTTATCATACTCGGGCTGTTCTTGTTGATGACAGCATGCTCGTCGACGAACGGGCCGGGAACAAATACGGGAAGTCCAACCAGTAATACACCAACCAGGACTGCCAGCATTACCCCGACTCGCAGTACCAATACGGGGTCTCCCACCATTACAGAGTTTGACCTGCCCGCAGCACTCAGTGTCCCCTATCAAATTACTGCCGGGCCGGATGGGAATGTGTGGTTCACAGAGCTGCGGGGCAATAAAATCGGGCGCATCAGTTCGAGCGGATCAATTAGCGAGTTTTCAGTGCCTACGACAGGAGGAGTGCCCGCCGGTATTACGTTGGGGCCGGACGGTAAGCTCTGGTTCACAGAGCTTTCAGGCAACAAGATTGGCCAGATCGATTCCAATGGCACGATCAACGAATTTGCTATTCCCACGCCCAACAGCCAGCCTCTCGGCATCACTCGCGGGCCTGACAATGCAGTGTGGTTCATCGAGAACACCGGCAACAAAATCGGGCGCATCACCACCAGTGGGGCTATTCGTGAGTTTGCCATCCCTACAGCAAATAGCAGGCCCTTTGGTATCACGCTGGGACCCGATGGCAATCTCTGGTTCACGGAGGTCGCCAGCAATAAGGTTGGGCGCATCAGTCCCAGCGGGGTCATTCGCGAGTTCTCCATTCCTACGGCTGGCAGTGAGCCTCAGAACATTACCCTGGGGCCTGACCACCAGCTCTGGTTCACGGAATTTCACAGCAATCAGATCGGGCGCATCAGCACTGCCGGTACTTTCAGCGAGTTCTCCATTCCTACGACTGGCAGCGCCCCTTTCGGCATCACAGCAGGCTCAGATGGCAATCTCTGGTTCACGGAGATTGTAGGCAACAAAATTGGGCGCATCAGCCCATCAGGCTCGATTAGTGAATTCGCAATTCCGACAGGAGCCAGCAAGCCGTATGGAATTGTTCAGGGCCAGGATAAGGCGCTCTGGTTCACAGAAGAACTGGGCAATAAAATCGGGCGTGTGACGATTCCTGGGTGATCGGCGCTCTATAACTTTTTCTCCATTCTATCGACCTGTGTACTCCGGCGCATACCGGCTCGTTCATAGAGCTGGTGTGCGCCGGTTACGTTGTGAGTATCAACATCCAGGATCACGGAGGTGATGCCACGTCGATAGTACTCAGCGAAAACGGTTTGTAGAAGGTGCAGGGCAATGCCACGCTTGCGCCAGGGGCGAAGGACGGCTACCTGGTTGATAAAGCCAGGGGGGTCAGAGTAGGTGCGGCAGATGACCGCGCCGACAATTCTATCGCCATCCTCCGCAATGTAAAGCATGGAGGGATCGAAGTGTGGATGCTCTAAAACGGCTTCCTGCCATTCCTCAAAGGGGCGGTAAGGATGGCCGCCGATATCGGCGAAGGCCTCTTGCACAACGGCGTGAATAGAGTACTCATCCTCGCCTGGAATGTACAGGCGAACATCGATGCCCTCTAGCGGCTGCGGTTCTGGCGGGGCTTCTTGCAGAACGATTTCCATGCGCCAGCTACTGGAAATGACGGTGTAACCCTCCTGCTGGAGTATTTTTGTCCAGGCCGGGCTAAAGCTCCATACAGAAATGGTAGCGGTTGCTCGTTGCTGGCGGGCGCGCTGCTCGGCAAAGCGCAGGAGGTGATGTTCAAGTCCTCGGCCCTGAAAAGCCGGGTGTACATAGGTTTGTGGGTCGAGCATAAAGTCGTCGTCATCATGGACCAGTCCCGTGTAACCGATGATCGCGCCATCTGGTGCGACGAGTACACGGGCATCGTTTTGCAGGTCAAATCCCTCTGCTTGCCACATGTCGAAAAGGTCTTCAAGGATGGTCTCAGCCTTGCCCCTTTCAGCAACCTCACAGGCAATAACACCATCGATGATGGCCTGTGCCTCATCCCTTACTGGTGGACGGAACATGAAATCGCCGGGAAGCTGGTCAGATGTTGTGGTCATAATATACCGCTCCTTCTTGCTTGTAAGTTCCTTAATGAGGGGAATAATTCTGTAGGGACGCGATGAATCGCGTCCTGCCTGGAGTGCGCGTCGATGCCGGTGGACGCGATGAATCGCGTCCCTACAGAATATGCCCTCCTAAGGTTGTCCGGTAAACAGAAAAAGGCCATGTAGCCTCACTCGTGATGCTGTACGGCCTGATATTTGAAAGGGAGGTTCGCGGATACATCAAAAAGGGCCGTGAGCTATACTCGTGAGGATGATGCGCCCACGGCCAACTTGCGCTACTTCAGGAATGGAAAAACTCAGCAATTACCTGAAAAAGGGCATAGCATGGCTATGGGCGACGGGGAATTCGAGTTCGGCCCAAACTTACCCAGTCGATGACCACACCAGGTCATGCTGTGTAAGCCCTTTGTCGTTGTCATACAATGACCCTCATAGCTGTTATTTACGGTCAACGTGCTTTTAGCACAGGAATAATAGTACTGGATTGAACCTGTAGAGACAACCCCTCGCTGATGTCTTCCGATTTTTTTCACACGTTCCACACCTGGACACGACTGAACACGACATCGGCTGGAGCCTGGTTCATATTGCCTCCAAACACTCCAATTTGACCGGCGTGGTAGCTACTGTCATTTGCACTGGTGATGTACTGCTCGTTGATGTACAGGTAGATGGTATTGCCACGCGCAATGACCGCAAGCGTGTTGACCTGGTTCAGGCCAGTCCTGATGAAGGAAGAGGTGCCTTTTTGTAACACGTAATCACGTGTTCCTGTGTTATCTACAGAGGTGACGAGCGTGTAATTCCCATAGCGGTCGATGAAGAAAGAATAATACTTCACCTGCGCACTATCGGCGCGGAACACCATCCCACCAAATTCCCCTTTGGCGATGGTCATCTGGACCTGGTAGGCAAAGTCGCTAAAGTTGGTCCCTTGAGCCATGCACAGCGAATAGGTATTCTGGGGATTCGCTTTTGCATGATAGGCTCCGCCAGTGAACCCACAGCTAGTCGTCCCATCCGACGAGGTACCCTCGGTCCAATTATTGGTATCGTTCTTCAATAAAGGATCATCGAGGACCGGAGTGCCTTGTGTGACCTGGCTATACATACTCTGCGGTGTCTGTGCAGTAGGCGTGGCTTGCGCTGCCTGGGAAGGAGTGGCCTGTACTGGCGCGGTAGGGGAAGCATGAGTTGCCGGTTGGCGCGTGGAAGAAGCCACTTTAAAAAAGTAGAACGCGCCACCTGCTGCCACGATGAGCAGCGCAAGGACGATCAGCAGCGCAATTATCATTGCTGACAGCCTGCGACGGCGGACAGCGGGTGGAGGAGGCGCTGTTGAAGAATTCGTGTAAGGGTCCGGGTGTGGATAAGGACTCTGCGGGGCTTCTCCAGATGGATAGGGATTCTGCGAGGACTCTCCATAGGAGGTGAAGACTGTCGGGTCAGACGGAGCTACCCCAGAAGAAGAAACATTAGAGGGCGTTACACTGCCACAGGTGGGACAATATGCTGCTCCGGCAGGTAGTTGCGTTCCACAAGTATCACACTGCATAGGAATGCCTCCTCATGCGCTTTCAACGCTCGTTTTCAACAAACTGCCGGATAAAGCCCTGAACTTTTTTATATTCGCTATCATATCATATTTTCACTTATTTTCTATCATTTTTACTCTTGCTAAATAGACTGCTATATATCCTGCCCACTCCTATACTAAAACCAGTACAGGACACGTCTGTGAGAACTCTTGAAATATTTGTTTGAAGGAGCAAAAAAACAATGGGCAATATTCATATCAATACCGATCTGCTGCGCCAGCTTGGGCAGCGTTTCCTCGAGAACTGCGAATATGCGCAGACCAGGATGGTCGCGGAACTGCGCGCAATGACGGCGCAGATCGAGGGTGACTGGCAAGGTGTGAGCCGCATGCATTACGATGAGCTGTTCAATCACTGGGTGCAGAGCGTGAACAGCCTGGTTACCTGGGGCGAGGATATCGGTCGCCATCTCAGCCAGACCGCCGATCAATTCGACAACGTTGATCGCTCGGCATAGCTGGTTTTATGGCTGTACAACATGAAATGAAGCTGTGGGTGCGCACCCACAGCTTCATTTCATGTTGTACAGCCATATTAGCTGGCTTCGGCGAGTTTATTGGCGAATTCCTCGTCAAACCAGATGCGATTCTGCGAGTCTACGCGCAGGCCATCATGGGCATGGCCGTTAGCGGTTGGGGCGGCATAGATGGAGAATGAACCGGTGGCTGTATCGGGGAAGGAGCCGAAGATATTCTGCAAGGAGTCGTCGAACCAGATCAGCCCGTTCTTATTGACGCTGATGCCGGAGGTATGCTCGCCGCAGTTCGAGCAGCTTACTGGATAGGCAAACTCCTTGACGCCGTTGTTCGTGCCAGGAACGGCCAGTTTCACCTGCAATTCGCCGATCATGCCGACGAAGCCCTCACTCCACCAGAGGTTGCCATTGGGATCGATGGTGATGAGGTGGGGCGTCAGGCCGCTGGGGGGATTGCTGCGAATCTTGTACTCTTTGATCGTGCCCTTCGTAAATTCGCCAATCTGCGCGACCGAGGAGTTGTTTTCAGTAAACCAGATGTTGTTGGCCGCGTCCACCACGATACCATAGGGCAGGCTATTGACAGCAGGCGTGGTATATTCCTGAAAGATATGTTTGAAAGGGCTGAAACGACCAATTTTATTGGTGTAGTGTTCCGTAAACCAGATGATGCCATTATGATCGATGGTCAGATCCCAGGGACCCGCGCCCGCCGTAGGAACCGCCCACTTAGAGAAAGCCTTTGTGGCGGGATTAAACATGCCAATGGAGTTGTTCATCGGCATGGCAAACCAGACGCGCCCCTTGCCATCGATGGCGAGGAAAAAGGCCTGCGCATAGCCGCTCGGCAAGTGGTACGTAGCGACCCAGCTTGAAGTCGAGGGATTGAACACAGCCAGCGCACCCGGATTGGAGTTGCCGCACTGGGGCGTCGGGTCGCAACTCGGAATAGCAACCCAGACGTTGCCGCTGGCGTCAAAGGCGGTTCCCCAGGGGTCCTGGCCGGTGGGTACGGTAAAATCACGCGCGGTGACGCCAGCGCGTTGCGCAAAAGCCGAATGCAGCGTGCCCATAAGCAGGGTACCGGCGAGGACAAGCATGCCACAGGTAAATAGAATGTTTTTAAATTTTCGCATAGCCTCTTTTTTCCTTCATTTTTTTTGTAGGGACAGGGGGTTGCTGTGTGGTGGAGTAGGGGCCTCGTGCCTGTCCCTGGTGCCGGATAGTGTTATTGACCTGGAACGAAACAACCGACCCGTTTTTCCCCAACGCCGCCCCAGGACAGGCACGAGGCCCCCACTCCACCACGCCCCGGCCCCCTGTCCCTACGATTGGATACGCCCCCGTCATGATTACGGGGGCGGGGAAAAGGGTTAGCCGGGCGTCCGGTTTACTGGGCAGTTGCCAGGAACGAGGTAAAGCGGACTACAGCGCCGTTCTGGGCCAGCATGCGCAGGCCGCAGTAGCCGGAAGAGAGGCTGCTATCGTTGACCGTCGCCATCCAGTTGGCAGGTTCGGACGTGCCGGTTTGCCAGACCTTCGCCGAGAGCGTGGTGCCGACAACGCTAAAGCGCAGCGTGTAGGATGTTCCAGCGGTGGCTTTAAATGGCACGGTGATGAGCGTAGTAGTGGTGCCATTCACCTTTTTCTGGATAACCAGGTTGGTGCCATCGATGTAGGCCTTGTACCAGTTATTGGTGTCTTTCCAGCGCAGGACAGCGCCGAAATTGGTGTTGTTGAACGAACTGATCGAGCCACTGAAGAGAACCTGGGCATTGGTAGCAACCGGGCCGAGTACGGCATTATAGCTGTTGCCGTTGCTGTTCACCTGTCCGGCATTGTTAGTGATGGAGAAGGAGCTGTTGGTAGCGGCTTCGCCACCCCAGGTCTGCCCATCAGAAGCCTTGCCCCAGTAGGTTTGATTGGCGCGCTGGAAGGTATCCTGTCCAAGCGTGGTGCCAGGAGTTGGTGAGGGCGTGGGAGACATCGTCGGCGACGGCGAGGGTGAGGGCGACGGGGTCATGCCCGGTGTTGGCGATTTGCCAGCCGTGGGTGAGGGCGTCACACCGCTCTGAATAGCTTCAGCCAGCTTGTTGGCGAATTCTTCAGTGAACCAGATGCGATTCTGCCCATCGACGTTCAGGCCATCATGCGGATGGCTATTCGAGGTGGGCGTGTTGTAGAAGGCAAAGGAGCCGGAACCGCCGAGGGGGAACGAACCAAAGACGCTCTGCAGCGAGTCATCGAACCAGACGTTGCCGCTATGGTCTACGGCAATACCGGAGGTATGCGTGCCACAGCTGCTGCAAGGAGGAGTGTAAGTATATTCAGTCACGCCGTTGGTGGTGCCCGGGACAGCCTGGCTTACGATGAGCCGACCAATGGTGGCGGTCCAACCTTCTGACCACCAGATATTGCCATTGGTGTCAACGGTAATCAGGTGCGGAGTCAAACCACTGGGGGGATTGGAACGAATCTTGTATTCTTTGATAGTGCCATTGGTATACTCGCCAATCTGAGCGACGGCGGAGTTATTTTCGGTAAACCAGACATTATTAGAGCCATCAACAACGATGCCATAGGGCTGGCTGTTGGCGGCAGGCGTCGTAAATTCATGGACGGTATGCGTAGATGGATCGAGATAACCAATTTTATTAGTATAGTGTTCAGTGAACCAGACTTTGCCATTGTGATCGATGGCGACGTCCCAGGGGCCAGAACCAGCGGTGGGAACGGCCCACTGCTGGAAGGTATGGTTCTGCGGGCTGAACATGCCAATCGAGTTGGACATGGGCATGGGGAACCAGAGATTGCCGCTGCCATCGAAGGCCAGGAAAAGCGGTTGCGCGTAACCAGATGGCAACTGGTAGCTCGCAATCCATGATGAAGCGGTAGGATTAAATTCTTCGATTTTTCCTGGAGGAGTTGAAGTGCTGCACGTGGGCGAGGGGTCGCAGCCGGGAACAGCCACCCAGACATTGCCCTGGCTGTCAAACGTGACGCCCCAGGGTTCCTGCCCGCCCGACAAATAGAAATCAGTCACCTTTGAAATAGCCCCGGCATTACTTGCGCGAGCATTGTTTCCTCCGCTCAACACAGCAAAGGCCATCAGTACGCTGGCGGTCAGCGTGGCAAATGAAATGAGACCCAGAATTATTCGTCTTTTATACATCCGCTTTCTCCAAACAAACATATATATTGTCCTTTCATTATGCTGGGTTTAGCCGCTGAACACCAGAACTAAGGTATCAGTTTTCTGCATCTTCTGGATATTTCTGACGCGATGCAGACAAAGCCCTTGTGCAATTTCAGGCATGAAAAGAGTCTTCACTCGAAGTGAACGGAGAATTTCGGCCAGTTTTGTATGCCCTCTCACCTGTCATCCTGAGCGCCGCGAAGGGGAAGAATCTCTCGCTTGCCGTATCGAGCCAGTGGGGGCCTGAGATCCTTCGCGGCGCTCAGGATGACATGGGGAGGCAGGTGTGTCATGGCTTGCTGCATGTTTATGAAGCGGTTTACTCAAGATAGGACCGCAATTTGTTTAAGAGGTTGGAAAGCTGGAAAGGCTTCGGCACCCAATCGATTGCCCCTTCAACCGCTTCTGGCCCGCGAATACGGCTATCCGCCGTCATGATAATCACGGGAATATGCTTATAGCGTTGCGAGCGAGCAAGATGGGCAGCCAGTTCGTAGCCCGAAAGTCCGGGCATCATGAGGTCAAGCAGGATCACCGAGGGCAGTTGTTCGTCTTCCAATGAATCCAGAAAAGAAAGCACCTTCAGGCTATCATGAAGACCAATGCCATAATACCCCTCAGTTTCAAGAAAAAACATCAGCACAGAAATAATGGCCTCGTCATCATCCACCACCAGTACATATGGTGAACCAGCAAAGGTTTCGACTGAAAGCGGGGAATCCATCAAGCCAAGCTTGATGGAAGACGTATCCACACCCGTAAACTGCATAAAGGTGCCTCCTACGACATCAACTTACAACATCTTTCTATGATATACCACTCCTCTTTTATTATAGTGACGCTACCAAAAATATTATTACTCCCTATTTCATGCTTTTGATGTTTTGTGATAAAACTTACGCTTCTCTTCTGTAGTGTTATGTCAAGCTTCAAGCAGCTACTTCGGCTGGCATGCAGAGCGCAGCGAAGCATCTGTGGCCTTGACACACGCATCGTTCGGCGCGCGAGATCCTGAGCGCAGCGAAGGATGACAGGCGGAAAGTGAAGGATGACAGGAGGGCGGGGCTTTTTCATGGCATGACAGCAACGATAACAGATTAATTGCGGGAGCGTTTGCGGACGAGGGCAGCTACGCCAAACAGGAGCAGCGAAAGGGTGTAGGAAAGGATAATCAGGTACACCAGCGGGTTGATGCCGGTGAAGGAGGCAGGCGGCTCCTGGTTGAGCGAGTTGCTCAAGGTGGAGTTGCTCGCCGCCGGGCTGACGGTTGGAGTGACGTTGTTATGGGAAGGTGTTGACGTCACCGTAGGAGTTGGGCTGCCTGTCCGTGTTGGCGACGGCGAGGGCGAGGGCGATGGAGTTTGCGTTGGTGAGGGTGAAGGCGAGGGCGACGGAGAAGGTGTCGGCGTCGCGGGTGTCTTGACGGGCGTAGGGTCCGAAACGGGCGTGCTGGTAGGCTGCGGAGCGGGCGTGTTTCCCTGGCCCGAGGAAGCCGAGGTCGGGGTCGCCTGCACGCCACTGCTGCCAAGCAGCACAACTGCTACGGCTGCAAGACGTTTTGTGGCAAGGTCACGCGCAATCAACTGGTGAGAGCCGGGAGTCCAGCTCTGTCCTGTGCCAAACCAGAGGGTGATATCGAACTGGCCTCGATCACCCGCGACCACCTCGGCAGGCGCTCCCTGCTGATTCAATAGAGGCAGCGAGCCATCGAGAGTAAAAGTAACGGTTCCATGTGCCGTGAAGCCCTGTCCATGGAGATGCAGGGCATGACCTGGCCTGACCATGCCATCGCCATACAGTGTAAGTTGCAGGCCGGGAGAAGAGGTAACGGTGCTTTGCTTCTGCTTGTTGCCATTGCCCGGGTTGGAGACGATGGGCGATTTTGTCACAAAGAGCCATTGAAAATGAAAGGCTGTCACCACGAGCAGCAGGCAGGTAAGAAAGAAGAGTAACACGGTTCCACCAAGCCAGAGCAGCGATTCGAGGCGACCAGGGCCGAGCAGCCACCAGCGCAGGTTATCTACCGGATGAAAAGGCTGCTTTGAGCGTATTTTTTTCTCGATGAGCAGTCTGGCTCGTGACGAATGCATGGCGCGTCCGGCCGTCCAGGAGGCGAGATCAGATTCTGTCGCGTGGGTGACAGGCAGCATTTGCTGGGTGGGTGCGGCATGAAACTGCGGCATGGTGTCGATCTTGTCGATATCGCGCACAGCGCCCGGCGCGGGAACCAGGGCCAGCGATGCAGGCAGCGCGGACTCATCCAGGCGCAAGGAAATGTGCCCCTCATTGCGCTCGCTTTCAGGCGCGGCTTCAGAGGTTTTCGGGGGCGTGGTATCCATTTCATCGATGCGCGGCAGGCGGCGCGTGGTTCTGGCAACCGGCGGCTGTGGCCGTGTTGGCGCGTCCGAGACAAAGAGAGAAAGAGCCGAAAGGCTGCCTGCCGCCTCGAAACCGGGTGACTCGTACTGCCGGACAGGAGGCGAAGCTGGCGAGAGCTGCGAAATTTGAACGGCGGGCTGTTGCGCAACCGGCTGTGGACGTCGCGCCGCCTGTTCGCGCTGCTGTGGAACCGGTGGCTGAGGTGTAGCAGGATTTCTGGGTTGGGTGCGTTTCTGCGAAGGCTGGCTCGCGCGCTGCTGCGCGCCTGAACGCTTCCCGGCCTGATTATAGTAGGCAGGATCAATCCAGACCGATGAGGAACCGGAGGCAGGAAGCGAATAGCCGCAGGCGTAACAGGTCGTCATACCCTGATAAAGCGGCTTAGAGCAAAGCGGACACTGATCGAGATGCCCAGTATCATTCAGCCAGGATTCAGTCTGCATAGATATATCTCTTCTTCGGCATAGTTCTTTCTTCCCAACCACAGTGGAAGTCATTGAAATAAACGGGGTTTTCGTGTAATTTACGGACATGCCTCGCGTTCCTCGTACTGGAAATGGCAGAGATGCGGAAAAATCCGCAGCATGTGAAAAAATTTCCAGGTGTGGGAGACGCGAATCGCGAGATACGCAATGTGCTGATTTCTGGCAAAGGGCTTCTAAAGCGAGGTTATGGAATACCTTGTAACAAAAAATGTCGAATCAGTACATTGGCACATATCTTGCAGTAATAGAGAGATAAGGGGGGAAACACCGGAAATTTTTTCGGGATGAGTTGCTGTTCCAGTAATTCATCGGATCAGGGTTGCCTATTTTCCCTCGGTTACCAGTGTGGTATGTGGATTAGAGGTAAAGGAGAAGGATTACTATGGTAGCCATCGCAAAAAGGGCATTGGAAGATGTGGAAGAGCGGAGCGAAAAAAGATTCTCTCGTTCAACCTACTTTTCAGAACCGGACATTCTTTTTGACGATGAAGATGATTACGTGGAGGAGGAAGAAACTTCAGATGATCGGAGTTCGGATAACGCTATCCGGCAGTACCTCGCAGAGATTGGGCGCTACCCCTTGCTGACAGCCGAGCAGGAAATGCGCCTGGCGAAAAGTGTGGTGGAGGGTGATATGGAGGCGCAGCGCCGCCTGGTCGAGGCCAACCTGCGGCTGGTGGTCAGCATTGCCAAACGCTACAACAATCACGGCATTGCCCTGCTTGATCTGGTGCAAGAAGGCAACCTGGGATTGATTCGCGCCGCGCAAAAATTCGATCCCTCGAAAGGCTTTCGCTTCAGCACCTACGCGACATGGTGGATTCGCCAGGCCATCAGCCGGGCGGTCGCCGAACACACCCGGGCCATTCACATCCCCGTACACGTGGTTGAGCTGATCTACAAGATCAAGCGCATTTCGCGCCAGCTTTACCAGGAATTGGGCCGCGAACCCGAGGTGGAGGAGATCGCCAAAGCGGCCAAACTGCCGAAGGAGCGTATCGTGGAACTACAAAGCATGGCCGAGACCCCCATTTCGCTCGACGCCCCGCTTGTCGATGACGAGCAGTACCATCTGGCGGATACCCTGGAAGATACCAGCGCGACTGCTCCCGCCGATATAGTGACGCACCAGGTCCTGCGCGAGCAGATCTCGAGCGCGCTCGAAGCCCTGAACGCCCGCGAGCGGCAAGTCATCGAACTGCGCTACGGCTTGCATGATGGGCATTGTCACACACTTGAAGAGTTGAGTTCGTTTTTCAAGCTGACCCGCGAACGCATCCGGCAGATCGAAGTGAAGGCGCTGCGCACACTGCGCCAGCCAATCCAGGTTCGCCTGCTGCGCGACTTCGCATAAAACAATCCCCAATGGGGTGTAGATAGGAGGGCAACCACAAGTCGAGTGGTTGCCCTTCATTATTTTTAGCTTGCCATTACAACCCTGCCTCCACGTGTCATCCTGAGCACAGCGAAGAATCTCTCACTTTGCCGTATCGAGCAAATGGAAGCATCAGATTCTTCGCTGCGCTCAGGATGACAAGCGAGAGGATTTTTTTTATAGCGAGTCATTCCTCCGGTTGAAATTCAACCGTCCCGCTTTTACCACCGCTTTTCAAGGCGATATAGGCCTGCTCGAGGGTAATGGTAGTATCGACGCCTTTGCACATGTCGTAGATGGTGAGCGCGGCCACCGTCGCGGCAGTCAGGGCTTCGACATCGACGCCAGTTTTATAGTGCGTGCGGGTGCGGGCCTCGATATAGATCAGACCTTGCGCGCTATCCAGGGCGAAATTGAGGTCGATATGCGTCATGGGCAGAGGGTGGCACAATGGAATCAATTGCGGCGTCTGCTTGGCCGCCAGGATGCCCGCGATTTTGGCAACCTCCAGCACGCTGCCTTTGGAGACCTGGTTGGTCTCGATCAGCCGCACCGTCTCGGGACGCATGCGCACCCTTGCTTTAGCGATGGCCTCGCGCCCCGTTTCTGCCCGCTCCGTGACATCAACCATGTGGATGTTGCCGCTCTCATCCAGGTGCGTCAGTTGTCGCGCTTCCTCTGGCATAACTTGTTGCCGCTCCTATTCAGTCTTAACGAATTTTGATTCTTTTGATTATATCATGGACGGATAAAAACCAATGAGCGTTCCGTAGGGGCGGGGGTGGGGCGGCGCGGGGGGAGGGCGCTTGCGCCGCCCTGGGGTCGGGCCGGGAAAACCCTTGCTGGAACATAACGTGGTTTTCCATATTGTCACACGGCGGGGGAACATGCCCCAGGGCGGCGCAAGCGCCCTCCACACTCCGCACCGCCTCTCCCGCCCCTACATGGCAATGGCGAGGGGTTTTCCATATTGTCACACGGCGGGGGAACATGCCCCAGGGCGGCGCAAGCGCCCTCCACACTCCGCACCGCCTCTCCCGCCCCTACATGGCAATGGCGAGGGGTTTTCCATATTGCCACACGGCGGGGGAACATGCCCCAGGGCGGCGCAAGCGCCCTCCACACTCCGCACCGCCTCTCCCGCCCCTACATAGTAGGTGAGGCGATGGCGAGGGGTTCGGCCTGGCTTTGCTCATCCAACGCGGCGAGGAAGGCGTTGACCACTTCGGGGTCAAACTGGGTTCCAGAGCAGCGTTGCAATTCAGTTCGGGCGGCCTCTATCGGCATGGGCTTGCGATAGGGGCGCTGCGAGGTCATGGCATCGAACGCATCGACGACGGTGAGGATGCGCGCACCGAGAGGAATATCGGTTCCGGCAAGGCCATATGGATAGCCGGTGCCATCCCAGCGTTCATGGTGCGCAACGACCAGCGAGGCCAGGGCGCGGAAGGTTCCGCCAAGTTCTTCAAGAATGCGGCGGCCAATTTCGGGATGCTCCTTCATTACCGCCCACTCCTCGTCGGTCAGCGGGCCGGGCTTGTGCAGAATGGCGTCTGGAATGCCGATCTTGCCGATGTCATGCAGGATCGCGCCCAGGCGCAGCAGGTGCATCTCTTCCTCGGAAAGGGCTAGCTGCCTTCCTACCGAAAGGGCTAGTTGGACGAGGCGGTAAGCGTGTGTATAGGTGCTGAGGTCGCGAGCGGCAGCGGCGGCGGTCAAGGCCTGGATGCCAACGACTTCTCGGGTGTGATTCTCATTGAGAGACGCATACTCGTCTTCCACAACCTGCCCATCCCTCATCGAATGGCCGACATCCGCGATACAGACTCGATTGCGCCCGGCACGTTTTGCCGTGTACATGGCATGGTCGGCGGCCTCTATCAGCTCCTCGCGGGTAGAGCCATGCAACGAGTACACAGCCACACCAATGCTGCCACTGATGAAGATGGATGGAGGGTTGCCAGCCTCATCCTGTTCCAGAGTACAGGGTTCCGCGTTCAACGCCACCAGCAAGCGGTTAGCGGCCTGAGTTGCTCCCAGAAGATCCGCGCCGCTCAGGATCAGGGCAAATTCTTCGCCGCCGTAGCGGCCCACGAAGTCTTCCTGTCGAACGCAGGAGCGCAGGCGCTCGCCAACCTCGCGCAGGACGATATCACCGGCGCGATGCCCCCAGGTATCGTTGACGCGCTTGAAATGATCCAGATCGACAAACACGACGGCGCATGAGGAATCATTGCGGCGGCAGCGCGCAAGTTCTTCGTCAAGGCGGCTGATAACGGCGCGATGATTCGGCAGGCCGGTCACAGCGTCGGTGACAGCCGCCTGAGCCTGTTCGTGATAGAGGCGGTCGAGTTCGGCAAGCAGCACCTGCTGCTGGTCGTATGCCTCTTGCAACTGGCCGCGCAGCGTCACCTCGCGATCATTCAGGCGCTTTTGCTCGTGCAGCAGGGCATAGACACGCGGAAGTTCACTGCCAAGCAGGCCCGAGACGAAGGAGACGAGGGTAATGCCCGTTACCAGGATCGCCCAGTTGGTATCCGGAATCATGCCCGGCAGCCAGGAACTGGAGATAGTGGCCCAGATACCAATCAGCGAGGTCGCGACCCCCATGCATGACAATCCCAGCAAAACAAGGCGCTGCCAGCGAGGGACATCGGCGCGATTTTTCCGCGCTATGATGGTACGCAGGACAAAAACGAACAGCAGGATGCCCGAGAATACCCAGATCACGGTCGCCGACGCCTGCAAGATATTGTAGACTTCCAGCGCGAGAGCATCCGGCTTGATAAACGACCCGAACATAATGGGCACAATGAGCAGCGATATCAATGCAATAATCCCTGATAGGGATGACTGCGTGACGATACTGCGCGCCGGAACTTTCCAGCGGTTCAGCTTAGTCAGTCCAACAGGAATACGCCGCTCCTGCCCAATAATGACAAGCAGGCGCGAATAGAGCAGGATATAGGCAGTTGTCAGGAATAACTGGCTGATGGCGAGGATAACCGCAACTGTATCGCCAGCCTGCGCCCCGAAGACCCTCTGGACGGCGAGAATATTGGCGGACATCCCGCCCGCGCTTGCAGGCGGAACCACAACCATGACACCGAACGTACCCAGGACATAGCCTAGAAAGACAATCGCGCTTCCCCACCAGACATAGCTTGAAGCCCGCCGCGTGCCTTCCGCGCCACCGCGAATCTCGCCGCCCATAAACATAGGCACATCAACGCCGAGGTAGGCCAGAATCACCACGCCGTAGACCGCGAAGTTGCTGCTGGAAGGCAACCAGGCCGAAGGCGAATTTAGAGAAGTGGCAGGCGCGTGCCCGGTCGCGAGCCAGTAGACACCGGCGCATCCTATTAAGGCGAACACGCTGACATACAGCGAAGTCACTGCCAGCAGCACACGTTTGAGCCAGCGCAAAGGCAGGCAGGCGAGGCTGGTTGGTATTACCAGCAGCAGGATAATCGCGATACCCTGCTGGGCCGGGCTAATAAACCAGTTCGGAGCAAGGTATTGCATAAATATCAGGCAGCTTTGCATGATGGAAACAATGACCAGCACACCCGGCATCCAGGCGCAAAACGCTGAGAAAAAGCCCCAACGCTGGCCTAGCACCTGTACCGCCCATAGATACGGCGCTCCCTGGCCGGGATAGCGCCGCGCCAGCCAGCGCGTCACGTAAGCACACGGAATGAGAAAGGTTATCAGCCCAATGCCCCAGTAAATCATCGCTGAAGGTCCCGCGAATTGTACCGCGTTGTTATTGGCAACGAACAGCACAATCAGCACCAGCAACACCACAAGGTCAAACTTTCTCAGCACAGCAGGCAGAGACGTATTTTCATACGCAGCATTACCCTGCTGTTCTCTAGAGGTTCCAGTAAGCTCAGGAACGCTATTAGCACGAGCAGGGTTGGCTTGCAAGGTCGAATCGGCAATCATCATCTTCTCCAAAAATACTTCCCATGTACAATTCAGTACTTCATCGTCCTCTATCGGCTGAATTCTGGAAGAGATTAGAGCGAGCAGGCATAGATAGAAATTATTGGAAGTACCCCTTGACAAATCGGCAAGCAGGCGGTTATACTACCTATACAAGCAAGCTGCCTACTTTGCTTGCATCCTCACTGATCGTCCTCTACGTATCGCGTCCTCTCCCTTTTGCACCTCTTCAGGAGACATTTCCCTATGGAAAACGACCGTTCCCCCCAATTCCCGGCCCTGTCGAGCAGCGACCCCGAGCGAGACCTGCATTTGATGGGTATCGACCCCTCGGTAAGCTACTTCGATCTGAACCTGGCCGGAAGTGATCTGCCGGTTGCGCGCCCCGAGCAACTGGCGGACATGCAGACAGTTCGTCCAACCGGCGAGGTTCACGCGCCAACATTTAGCGGGCAGAATTACGCGGTTCCGCCCTTGAAGCCGTTTGACCTGAGCGAAATCGGGCTTGATGCCATCGCGCCTTTTGAGCCTGATCCGCAGTGCGGCGACCTGCTGGGCTTCTCTGAGCCTCTCGGCATTGAGATTCACGCAGCCACCAGCGACCCCCTGCAAGCCGATCTGCCCCAATTGAAGGATGACGCGCTGCCTGAAGACCTCAGCAGTGCTGGCGTTGAGTTGCTTGATCCTCTGCATCCGCTCCTGCAACATCCCGAAGTAGCTCTCGCGGTCTCCATGCAGGAGCGCCCGGCGGAACTCAGCCCGGCGGCGATGGACATACTGCATGAAGCGCCGACCTACGAGCAGTTGCCAGCCGGGCGTTACGACGACCTTTGGATGGCGCAGGCGGGCAATAACGCGGCTCGCGAACGCCATCTCGGCATGCTGATGCTCGGCCTGGATTCTGAGGAGAGCAGGTAATGACAATGCACACGCGCATGCAGGAGACGCTTCATGGGCACATCCGCGCCGATGCCACCCTGGACGAGCAGGGGCATGAAGTGCGCGTCACCGTGATTAAAGGCGGCAAGAGCGCCAACGGGTACTACTACAGTCCGACGGCGCTGCAACAAATCGCGGAACGTCTCGAAGGAGCCAGGGCCTACGCCGATCATGGACGCAACGAGGCCGATGCACAGACTCGCTCGGTACGAGACATGGTCGGCTTCTACAAAGAGGCGGCCTATATTCCGCCCGATGCCTCTGAACCCTCTGGCAGGGTCGATGCCACCCTGCACATCCTCGAAGCTGCCTCCTGGTTATGGTCGATGATCCAGGAGGCCTGTCTGCTTGGCAGGCCCGAACTCATCGGGCTATCAATCGATGTCTTCGGCACCTGGCAGCACTCAGAGACGCACAAAGCAAAGGATGTGACCGGCATTCTCTCCCTCAATTCGTGTGATATCGTCACACGCCCCAGCGCTGGAGGCGCGTTCCAGCGCATAATCCACTCGGATTCGGCAGTCGATGCTGCCGGGTCCCATTCTCTACCCCAACAAGGAGCAACTACCCCTATGGAAACCACGCTGAACGAACAGCAACCTGATCGCAGCGCGATCCAAGTGGCGCAATCTGCCTCCCCTGAGCAGAGCGCGCCGACCCACATTGCTGAAGCGCAGCAGGCCATGCTGAACGCCGCCCTGGAAGAAATCCGGCGCGAGAAGTGTTCCCTGCTGCTCGAACGCAGGCTGATGGAGGCGCAATTCCCCGCGCCCGTTCAACAGCAGGTGCGTCGCCAGTTCGAGGGGCGCATCTTCGAGGAAAGCGAACTGGAAAGCAGCCTGGGCAGCATGCGCGCCATGCTGGCCGAACTCGCCAACGCTGGCCTGATTAAGGGCAACGGCTATGAGAAGCCCCACGTCGGCCAGATGATTACCGAAGCGGAAAAGGTGCAGGCGGCTTTCGATAAGATGTTTGACCTGGACATCGATACGGCGCGCCTCGGCAATATTCGGGGCTTCAGCAGCATCCGCGAGGCCTATGCGCGTGTCACGGGCGATGCCAGCGTAGCCGGTTTCAGCGAACGTTCCACGCTGGGCGCGATCCAGATTTCGGAACACGCTCCGGTGACGCGCCTCCTGGAGGCCGATACAACCACCGCCTCGTTCTCCTACCTGCTCGGCACCAGCATGAACAAACGTCTTTTGAAAGACTACCAGGCGTGGCCCGCCGAATGGCAGCGATTCACCGTAATCACTCCTATTAAGGATTTCAAGCAGCAAACCAGGGTGCGCCTGGGCGCGTTCGGCTCGCTTTCGACTGTGGCAGAGGACACGGCCTATAGCACGATCAGCCTGACAGACACTGCCGCGACCTACGTGCCAGCCAAAAGAGGCAACATTGTAACGGTCTCTCGCGAAACCATCATCAATGACGACCTGATGGCGATCAAACAGATTCCGACCAAGCTGGCGGTTGCAGCGGCCTACACGCTGGCGGAATTCGTCTATGGCTTCCTCTCCGCGAACCCAAACATCTACGACGGCAACCCGCTTTTCACATCTGGAGCGCCGCACAACAACCTGGGAGCCGCCGCGCTCAGCACATCCGCCATGCAGGCAGGCGTCACCGCTATGCGCGAACAGACCAACTTCGCCGGAAAGCGCCTGGGCCTGCGCCCCAGCTACCTGATCGTGCCGCCCGAACTGGAGTTCACAGCAATGGTCGTAACCAGATCGGCTGGCGTCCCTGGTTCAAATAATAACGACATCAACCCGATGTTGGGCTACGTCACTCCCATCGTCAGCCCGCAGCTTACCAATACCTCGCAATGGTTTTTCGCCGCAGACCCGAAAGTGATCGATACCATCGAGATCGGCTTCGTCGGCGGACAGGTCAATCCGGCGCTGTTTATACAGGATATGCCGCTGTTTGGACTGAATTTTACACAGGACGCCATCTCTTAACCATTAGGAGCTTCAGGGAGCAATCCCTGTTGAAAAACCTCTCTGGAAACGGTGAAAGCCCCAACCGAAGAGTGGGTAACGCCGTGGCAAGCGCAGCAATGACGCTGAAGGCAGCCGTAACGACTAAGTGAGAGGCTCCTCTCAACGAAGAGAGGACTAAGCCATAGTCTGACCTCGGTAGGAATACCGAGAGGTTGGCAGAAATGTCCAATCCCGCTCGAAAGGGCGAGTAACAAAAGTGTATAAAGTGCGTCATGAATACGGCGGTTGTGTAGTCGATTATCGCGGGCTGTATCGCGGCATCTAAGCCTGAAAGGATAAGTACCATGTCAGGCTACGTCGGAAACGACGGCTCGCAGTTGGCCGGGGGCGTCAATCCCTCCGGCCAGGTGCAGGGCCTTTCGGTTGACGCGAGCGGCAAGCTGAACGTCAACGCCAGCGTGAGCAGCGGGCCGACCAACATCACGCAGGTCAACGGCACCGCTGTCAGCCATACCAACGGCCTGCCGGTGGGTGGGGATAACGGCACCAGCGTTGTTGTCCTTCCCCTTGAGGCGCTCAACAACCTCTTGAAGGCGAGCCTCTACGGCAAAAACGCCAATCCTGGGGATACGCCGCTCGCCGTCGATAGTAGCGGGAGGCTGCTGACCGCGAACTACATTGGCGGCTCGCCGGTTGGCACGAGCAATCCTTACCCCTCGGCGGACCAGATACGGCTCTGGTGCGCCAACGGGCAATGCTTCCGGGCCACAACCGGCAAACAGTCCGGGCCAGGGTCGGGCCTCGTCGGCATATCGCTGTTCAACCCGGCCACACAGACAACGAAGAGCATCTACATCTTCTCGATTCGCGTCCAATCGGCAGCCGCCGCCTTCCACCAGTTGCAGGCCACGACCAGCGATCCCGCGCTAACGGGCGTCACTCCCACTGTGACAAACCTCAAGGCCGGTGGTCCCGCTTCGGTCATTCCCGCCGCCAACATCACCGCGACCAATACGACCCGTACCGCCGATGGCACTACCATCGACACAGTCGCGGCCCCCGGCAACCAGTCCTTTGAACTCCTCACGCCGGGCACCGTCATCGTGCTGCCGCCGGGCGCGGCCAACGGAATCGAGGCGCTTGCCAATCTGTCCGGCACCAACAACTGGTCCATCACCCTCATGTGGGCCGAAGTGTAGTTCTCTGTTCTATTACCCTTCCATTTGTACCATCTATTCAGAAAGGAACGTTTCCATGTTAGATCTGGCTGAATTCACCTGGGGTCGTTACAACAGCAACCAGGTGGCCCCTGCTGGCAGCTACCTCAACCTGCGCACGCTCTGCATCTACCAGCAGACCTCCGACGGCAACGTGCCAGCCGATGGCACCTTCTTCCGCGTTGATCCATCGGGCACGCAGACCTTCGCCAATATCGCGGCAACCGTCAACAGCGTGCTTGGCACCTCCTACACGGCTGCCAGCTTCCACGTCTGTAGCGGCGGCGATGCCGCGCAGTCAGCAGGCCAGGCCGCCAACGACGCATAAAATGCGGGCGCAATCTCCCTCATTTATGCGCTGAAATAAGGGATGGGCGTATGAACTTTGATGAATAAAGAGGGGATATCCAGCAATGTCATCCTGAGCGCCGCGAAGAATCTCCGTCATCGCACGACCCACGTGCCAGCGCCCGGAGATTCTTCGCGGCGCTCAGGATGACATGAGGCGAGTATCTCCCGTATGTTGTCAAAGGTCATTAACCTATCCCCGAACCTTTGGAGAAGACATGTTAATCAAACGCGGTATTATTCAATCGTTTTCGCCCGCGACATATATGGCTTCGGTGCTGTTGTTTGAGGCGACCTCGTTCTTTCTGAGCGGGGTTCCGGTCTCGAATACAATTGATGGCACTTCGTGTCTGGCCGGGGCATTATGCGCGGTTCTCTTCTTTGATGAGCAGAATCCGCAGGACGCCGTCATTATCGCCACGTTCGCCAATGGCTCCTCGGGTCTGCCTGCGCCTCCGCCGGGGCGCGTGGTCTTTGTGACCGGCTACCGGCAGATCAACGCCATTAACATCGCCAGTGGAGCGCAGCAAACGTTTACGCTTACCGGCGGAGGAGGCATACCGAATGGCGCGCTTGGCGTAGTCTACAAGGCCTACTTCACAAGCGCAAGCGTGGGTTCGTGGATTACCCTGCTGCCACATGGTGCATCTGACCCAAATGCCTATCAGAGCATCGGCAATTTACAGGTGGCAAACCAGTATTGCAACGGCGGCGGCCTCATGCAGGTCGATGCCAACGGGCAAATCGACATCAAAGCCAACTCCGGGGCGTGCGTGGTAACGCTCTACACACATGGCTACATTGTGTAACTGCTTCAGAAAGGAGGTCGTCCTTGCTGCTCTCCGATATTGAAACGGCCGCGCGCCAGGACCTGTTTGATCCGCTCGGCGGCCCGGCACAACGCTGGCAAACCTCGGATATCGACCGCGCCATCGACAAGGCCGTTGACCGCTACTCGCAGTATTATCCCAATATCGTGTTTACGGACATGGCCGCACAGCCCTACCAGCGCACCTATCCCTATCCGACCTCATGGAATGCTGCCTATCCCGTCTGGTGGATCGAGCGCATCCTTTATCCATTGCAGGCCTATGGCAGCTACTTTGTACCACCACCCGCCGGAATGGTTGCCAGCGCGCAGGCAGGCGCGGGACTCGGTATTGGCGCTTACCAGTATGCTGTAACCTTTCTCGCGCAGGGCGGCGAAACCACGCCATCGCCACTCGCAAGCGTGACCACGTCGAGCGGCAATCAAAAAGTCAGCCTGACAAACGTTCCGCTCGGGCCAGCAACAACGGCCACGCCGGGAGTCGCCACCAATTCGGTCATCGGGCGCAATCTGTATCGCACGTCGGCCAATGGCGCGCAGTTGTTCCTGCTGGCAACCTTGCAGGATAACAGCACCACCAGCTTTGTCGATACCATACCGGATAGCTCGCTGGCAGGTAAGCCAACACCGCCAACCGTCAACACAAGCGGCGTGATGCTCTGGCCGCCATATGAGCGCGAATTTGCCGAGTACTCCAACTTTTTCGATAGCTCCGCCGCGCTGGCAGCCGGTGGAAATCTTGGCGCGCAGGGCAGCATCGGCAGCGATCTCAGTCCGCTCGGCTCAGTCTCGCCCAGCTTCACGCTCAAGCTCTCCAGCGCGGAACTGCCGCAGGACAATACGTTAGTGATGCGCATCTTCTACGCGACCAAACACCAGCTTGATGCCAATGGCTCAACCATTCCCGAGGCGCACCGCGATATTATCGTTCTCGGTGCGTCAGCCTACGCGATGGAAGCCTACCAGGTTCCCACCAACGACAACTTCGATTTTCAAGATGGCGCGTTACGAGACCGCGTTAACGACTCGATGATTCCGGCGGCCTGGCTGCAAGCCGCGCACGCGAAAATGCAGCAATTTGAAGCGCGCTTGCTTGAAATCAAAAATCAGCGCGATTTCGCGTCCTCGTCGCGCGCCCATTGGGGCGATATTCCCGCTCGCTGGCCGCGCCTGTAGCCTCACTCGAAAGGATTTTTCCGTGTTCAGTTTCCTCAGCATTCTCAACCTGATTGCGACACTCGCGCTGTTATTAGGGGGCGTACTGGCCTATCATCACGGCTTCACGCGCACCGTCAGCGAAGTACAGGAGCGCGTGATTCATGCCCTGCAAAGCGAAATCGGCTCGCTGCAAGACCGCATCGAGGCGCTCGAAAAAGAAAATACGCGCCTGAGTCACGTGATTACCACCATTCGCTCGGCCCTCAAAAAACGCGGCCTGCATGTCACCATCGATGGCGAGCTGGTCAGCATTCACGATCAGGCCGGGCAATTGACGCAGACGACGCGCATACATGGCAGCGGCAAAGCACGCGCCGAGGAGGAATAGTCATGCCCACCATCGGCCAGGACTGCGAGATTATCCTGGATGGCACTGGCTACTTTGTCAAGCCAGGAACCTATAAAATGCACCAGCCGCGCGTGCGCAAAGCTACTGTGCGCGCCGATGGCGGCGAATCCTACGTTGACCTCGGCCCCGGTAAGCGCGTCTGGAGCATGATCGTTCTCTGCCTCAACGACCTGCTCAAATATGACGGCACCTCGACCGGCCTGACAGGTCAGCAATATCGCGATGCTCTGCGCGCCAGCTACACCGGCTCGGTCGGCACCACGCTCCAGTTCATCGACCCCCTCAACGGAAGTCCCGTCGCCGTCCATTTCGATAGTTACATCGAAGTTGTCACAGACCTGCACATCCAGCAGGTCTCCCTGGCAACCGGCGGGTCTCCGGCGCTCTCCTACGAAGTTGCAATAGAGCTAATTGAGGCATGATGTAACAGATGGGTATATCCTGATGCGCGCTGCTATTCTTGTGCTAGTACCATTTACCCCCTTACTTGACGCCTGACCTCTTGCTTCTTTACACTCCTGGTAGGGGGAAGCAAGCATCTATCAGAGATACAAACTGCTACCTACAACATGCTATGAAGACCCGCTCGCCTGTCATCCTGAGCGCAGCAAAGGATCTGTGGCCGCGGCACACGACTCGTTGGGTACACGAGATACTTCGCTGCGCTCAGGATGACATTTGTAGGCAAGGATGACATCTGGAAGCAGGTTTGTAAATGCTGTCGCTTCCAAAAATGCACTGGCTTATGCGCTATATCCAATACTTTCTATGCTAAAAAATATAGCTCCACTACCTGGGAGCAGTTGGGAGATACCTTATGCTAAATGAACACAGGCCTTCACGTCTGAAAGCGCCTTTTTCACACAAGCAGCATGTTCAACGAGCATCCAAACCTGCTCGTCGCCTGTTTGTTCGCCTTGCTCGCTTCCACCTGTTCGCGGGTCTGCTTTCAATACTTATCGTGGTGTTCTCGCTCTGGTGTCTGATGATTTTCCAGAAACAACCACTCGCCCATGCGATGGCAATTTCAGCAAAAATCACCGTTACGATTACCATACCCGTGACCATTACGCCTTCCTCTACGACCGTCACCACCACGCCTACTTCCACTACAACGCCATCACCAACGACGACGGTGACGGTAACACCCACAACAACGGCGACGGTCACGCCTACTGCAACGAAAACTGTAACCGCAACACCCACGCCTAAACCGACGCAGCCCGGTACCACGCCGACAAGAACTGCTCCTCCTCCGGGCACCACGCCCTCAACCAACCAGTCCACGCCTACCATTTCAACATCGCCTGGCGTGGTGGCAACCGCTACAAACGGCACAACCAATCAACCTGGGCAAACGCCTGTCGCGGGCTTTACGCCAACCGTGACCAATGGCTCGGGCACTCCTTCCAGCCAGCAGGGGTCGGGCTTCTCACCGGCGATGCTCATGATTGGCCTTTCAGGTGTGATCTGTGTGGGCAGCCTGGTATTTCTCGGCGTCGTCCTCATTCGCAGGAAAATCATGCCGGCGGGTCTGGCGGAATTGCCACCTAGCGGAGCGCAGCCCTGGAAGCGGGCACAGACAAGCGATCTTGAAAGCCCGCAGTATGGGTTCTCAAACGGGAATACGGTAGCTTCGCCTTTCGCGCCCTCTTACGCTGACGGAAGCCAGATGGTCGGAAACGGCTTTGTGCAGCCAGAGCCATATAACCCGGATGGATTCGCCGATCCATATGAAAACATGCGCTTGATGGCGGCAGCCGGAATGCTATCACAGGCCGAGCCAGGCACGTTTACGCCTCCCGGCGAATATCAGGCAGGCATGGCACCGCCAACAACGCCTATGTATGATGTGCATACACCGCCATCAAGCTGGTCGGCCATTCCATCAACGCCCCAGCCCGGGTATCAACCTTTCGCGGCACCTCAACCTGTCGAACAGCAGGCGGCGGCTGGCTTCTCTGCCAACATGGCGGATTTAAACGACCCCTACGTGCAGCAAATGATTCGCCACTACAGCGATAAAAACAAAGTCGTACAGCCGCTGCTTATTGAAGAGGCAGACCTGCCACCGCCAGCGCAGCCTTGATTGGCGCGCAACGGAAATGCTGTAGGGACGCGATGAATGTTGACAAAGCAAGAGGGAATTTCCAGGCCTGTCACCCTTCGCTTCCCTCCTGTCATCCTGAGCGCAGCGAAGGATCTGCGTGCCGGGTGCGATTCGTCCGACGAGGCTGGAGATCCTTCGCTGCGCTCAGGATGACAGGGAGCAGCTCATCCGGTTCTTTCATAAACGTTCATGATCGCGTCCCTACAAATTCTGATGACGTGACAAATAGGCCATTGTTCGTATCCTTCGGGATAAGCGATATACAATAAGGAAAGAAATTTTTGTTCAGAAAACTGCGAGGAATACATGGTCATACAGGTACATGGCTTTGATTGGGAGACATACGAGGAACGGGTAATGCCCGCCTTCGCGCAATGGCTCATCGAGGGTGACAGCACATTTGCGCAGCAACTCTTCGAGGTGACACGCTGCGCCGAAGAGGAACGTTATTTGCCCGATCCTATGCAGCGTTTACGTGTATGGCCTCGCGCCCGCGCCTTTGTCGAAACCCTGCCACGCGGCCCCTATAGCAGGCGCGAATATCAGAAACTCTGCTCAGCGGGACACTTCACAGCGCTGAGCGATCGCTATGTCTACAAACACGCGCCGCAGCTCTACCAGAACTCCGACGCGCTGCGCGCCGTGTGGGGCGCTATCGTCGAAACCTTTTGCCTGCCCTGGGCGCAATCCCCCGGCCAACTGGCACACGAACTCGCCCAGGAAGAAACGACCTCCACACTCAACGAGCAGGAGGTACGCAATGAACTGGTCGCGCTGCTGGAACAGGTGGGACTGAAAGAACTGGCGCAGGAAGTCAACGAGCAGCAAACTCATGTAGAGCGCAACACATGGCAACCCGATATCGATGATGAAACAGCCAGCGACAAGGAAGCGCATACTGGCAGACCTGAAGTTCTCAAGAGCAGTGAGTCGTTTGAAGAGGACGAGGATGAAAGCTTCCCAGGCGCGGCCCAGGGCGTCTCTATAGGACATCATCCCAACACTCTGCATATTCGCGGCTGGCTGGCTGGCATCTCTGTACGAGCTATGGTCTTCTTCGAGTACCTGGCCTGCGGACGGCGCTGCATGCCCTTCGGCTACGATGCTGGCGAACCATTTGGCATGTTCATCGGCTACCTCACACCTGACGAAGTGCGACAAATGGCCTCCTGCCTGCAAGATGTCACACCGCCCGAGGAGCTAGACGCGGTAGAAGATTACCTCAATTATCGCTACCAGTCGCCGGGAACGCCCGAATCGTTACGCTTGATCGACGAGGTGTTGCCCTCGCACGCGCCGGAACTGGTGAAAGCGATTCGCCTCGCCGCCCGGCAGGGGCTGGGCCTGATTTGTAGCGTCGATTAGACTCATTCATGGTTGCAGAAATACCAGGGGCAGCTTCCAGGGCGACCGCAAGGGTCGCCCCTACAACGGGTATCGTAGGGGCGACCCTTGCGGTCGCCCTGGAACTTCATTCCGCTTCCGCAACGCCATCGGATCTTGCGGTTCCATCCGACCTGGTTAAAACTGATCGCCCTGGAACTTCATTCCGCTTCAAGATTGCCCAATATAGCATCCAGCAGCGCCTGCTCGCCAGCCGAGGGGTTCGGCTCCGCGAATTTCTGGCGCGCCTGCAACAACCTCGCCATCAATTGTAGATGGCGGGTCGCGGCAAGCTCACGCTCGGCAGGCTTCATCTCATCTGGAACAATCGGCTGCAACAGCATTTTGACACGCTCCTCAAGCAGTTGCAGCCACGTGCTGATGCGCTCCACAGCGTCCTGCTGGCACTCCTGCTCTGTTATTGGTTTCTGCATAATGAATGTTCGCTCCTTAAATTAGCCTGGGATGCAGGACGCGATCATGATTTTTCATAATCAAAATCGGCAATGGTTGCTCTTCTGGCAACCACCTTTGACCTGTCATCCTGAGCGCAGCGAAGGATCTGCGGTCTCGACGCGCGCATCGCCGGGGAACAAAGATCCTTCGCTGCGCTCAGGATGACATGATACACATTACCAGCTTTGCTCATACAAATTCATCATCGCGTCCTAATTTCTATTGGGTTTTAGCGCATGCGGCGCAGTAAGACGCGCACATGACTGCCGCCGGGAACAATGCCCACCGGCAGCGCTTCAATGATCTCATATCTGGGGGCCGCCGCGACCGCAGAGGCAGTTGGCGTCGTCGTATCAGCCACATAGACCGCGCCCGTGAAGCTGGTTCCCAGGGGCGCGATCATCAACATATCGGCGGCGCGCTGCGGTGATTGACCGCTCGCATCATAAATCTGCGGATCAAGAATCTCCTCCGGGCGCATAATGACCGTCAGCGCCGAGTAGCTATACACGCCGCTCGACAGGTAGACCACCACCACGGTGCGCTGGCGACCGGCAAAAGTTTTGGCAACTACGTTGAGAATGTGCTGCGTTTTACGCGCGTCCAGGGGCATAGGGCAACTCCTTGAGAAAAGGTCTAGAACGGCTGCTCCTCAATGCCAGGGGGCAGGTTCAGGCGATGATGAGCAGGATGATGTGGTTTTGGCGCGTGTGGAGAATGCTTGCGCGCCAGGGCATGCCCGCGATGGCGAGCATGGGTATGAGAGGAAGAGAGAACTACAGGCGTCGAAGTGAATAGCGTCAAGTTTGCGCTCCAGTTATGCGCAGTAGCCAATCGGGCCTGCTGGTTTCGGGCTATATAGCTCATGAGGCTGGCTCCTTGTGAATACGCGCCCGTTCCGCGTTGATATCGACTTCCTCGCCCGCGAACTGGAACAGCATTCGCATGGCCGTTTCATCGCTGACCCAGCCCTGCGCCTTCGCGGCAGAGAGCGCGGAGACCAGCAATTGCGTGGCATAAGCGAGCGTCTGGTGATCCGCCACGTCGATTTCTGGAAACACAATATCATAGCCGGTATCGATTTCCTTGCCCAGGTGGCCCACTCGCTGCGCCTCTCGCAAGACTCGATCAAGGATGGTTCGCAGCATAGCCCGCATCACATGCTGGCGTCTCTGGAATTTCAACAGCGTCGGCAGGCCCATTTCAACGGCGGTGGCCCGGTTGCCGTTGTTACCATCACTTAGATAGTGTTCGGGAAGCTGAGCGCCAACTGCTATCATCAACTTCAAGGCCCTGCCATCCTCGGCAGCCTCGTTCGCATTGATCTCCGGCTTCACGGCGGTCCATTGCTCGGCCTCGTTATGAATAATCACCGTTCCAGGCTCAGGCGGATAGCTATACTCGGCCTTCTTGCGCTCAATCGTCTTCCTGTCCGCACCCGTCAGTTGCACATCCCACAAAAAGGCCCCTTTGTACTTGTTGATACGCACGCGGTCGGTCAACCAGTCCTTGTAGCGCCGCAGCCAGGGTAGCAGGGTAGCGAGATCACTCTTGCCGCGCTTGGCATTCGAGACCTTGTTGATGGTAAATTGCACCACCTCTTTCCCCGCCTGAAACCATTCACCCTCCAGATTGTGCTGCTCCTGCGGAGAAACCGGTGTAGGGTCGCCCGGCATACTGCCACTCGGACCAATCGGCCTGCGATGGAAACGTAATGGGGTCTCAATATCGTCAGGATCAGTCTCAATCTGGTCGATAATCGATGGGTCGATCTGGCGAATCTTGACCCGTCCATCGTAAGGGCTTACAAAAAAGCGAATGAACTGCTCGCCATATAACGAAAGCTCGGTGCAGAGCGCATAGACGCGCGTATCCATGTGGTTGTCAGGATCATTCCAGAAATCTTCCAGCACGCGCTGCACCTCCGGCTGCTGCGCCGCTACCACCACACCCTTTCCCAACACAAAACTGGTGGTGATCTCAATAATCGCAAAGGCCAGCGGGTTCGCGTTATACGCCTCGTAACACGAGTTATGCAATTCCAGATACGTACTGGGAATGACATCCTTCTGGTACCAGTTGTCGGAGAGACGACGCCAGTAATAGTCCTCTTCGCTCCCGGTCGCAAGCCGACCCCAATACCAATCTTCCTGGGTCGGCGAAGAGGCGCTATAGGTTGGATTAATCTGCTCTTGAATGAGCGTTTTGGTCTGTTCTTGAAGAAGTGTCGTGGCTTCTTGCTCCACAATCGGAAAAAGCCAGCGCAAAAAAGCTGGAAGCGGCATGCGAGGAAACTCCTTAGAGGACACACTAACGAGGCACAAAACGAGGCAATTCTCGTCGAGGAAGCGACCACCATATGCGGTCTTATTCAAGTATACTTATAAGCAAGCGAGCTGTCAAGGGCTTGAAGTAAGAAAAGTTCGTACCATATTTGTACAGAGGCGTCCAGAAGCGGCAACCGGAAGCCACCCGTTGATACAAGACACGAAAGCCACCCGTTGAGTAGGGCGACCGGAAGCCACCCGTTGATACAAGACACGAAAGCCACCCGCAAGGGGCTGGCTCTACAAGCGGTCGCATATTGTAGAGCCATCCCCTTCTAGTCGTCTACAGGAGTGTAAAGATCGCTGACTTTGACTTGCAGCACTCTTGCAATTTTCTCAAGTGTCACTACCTGTACGTCTCGTACTTCATCTGTCCATAAAGCGTTGACAGTAGCATAATTTAAATCGGCCAACCGCGATATTTTTGTGCGAGTAAACCCCTTCTGTGTCGCTATTTCTCTGATGTGAAGTCGCAATCTCATAAGAATATCAGACCTAGAACCTTACTTCTCCTGTTCTGGTTTTTCAGGAACATCCTCTATCAAATCACTTACTCCCACGTTTAGTACTTCCGCAATGCGTTCCAGAGTATCGAGACGAACGCGGTAACGAGGGTTGTTCCATATGCGGCGCACTGTGATAAGCGGCACATCCGCGCGTCTAGAAAGCGTAGATATATTGTAGCCTTGTGCCTGTGCTATTTCCTTCACTCTTAACCGATACATAGGTGGCCTGTTTAGCTTATTTAAGCGCGATTTTATCATGCTTGCCCCCTTGACGAATATCTCTCATATTCGTTATATCAAATTTGATATATCAAATTCTATCACACAAGAACGAACCAGACATGTGTTAGCGCCCGCCATTGTACATGCTTCGGTGGCTTACAGTAGTGTTTACGAAATACTTTTCTTTTATTGCAGGCAATCAAATAACAGTACCGACAAAAACAGAAGGAGAAACAGGATGGCGGAGACAAAAATACAACTCGAGGGATCAGATCTGTCTTTGATAAACTCTTCAATATTTTTGAGTCGATACGCAGCATGTTTCATGCATGGGATAAAACATGCCATATACGCTTTCTTGAAGAGATGTGTCGCCTCAAGGAAATAGAAAAGGAGCTAGCTGAACCTGGATATAGTGATGAGGAAGTAGATCATTTTATAAAGATCGTCTACGAGAGCGTGTTTCCGCTTCCTGAGCGAATGCAGTAGTCTCTTTTTTCAAGTCCTCACGACTTCCCCAGGCATTTTTGCCTGCTGTGCATTTAATATAGCTTGAGAGGCGAGAAAAGGCAGAGGAGATTTAGCAACAATGTTTAGATAAGGATTACAAGGCTTCTTCCTGCATCCAACGCTCTAACCAGGCTTCCAATGAATCGGCCAGAACCCATATTGCCCAATGGGTGGGGTGACGAGCGGGACCAATATGAAACACCCACCCCCGTTGAGTGTGCAAACCAATTTCGATTCCACATCCCCAATTACAAATGGGCAACAATTTCTCAGGCCAGCGACGCGCTGAGAACTCCAGTACGTAATGGGGGGTTCTGTTCCCAGCGGTTCCAGACCGTGTTGGAAAATGGGAAGAGAGTACTGCCCGAAAAGGGATACATATCAGTGATGGTTCCATGAACAGGTAGCCCTCCTACCACACCACGCAGTCCATAGCCCGGTCCAAAGCCTCCATTAGCAAGTTCAATGTACAAGGCGCGCAATGTAGCGGGAAGTGCAAAGCCAAGTTCCTTTTCTGCTGCCGCCAGTTGCTGTGGGGTCGCTGGCAAGCAAGCAAACCCCTCCCGTCGCGGGTCATCTGCGGCAACCCGCCTGCTCTCTTCCATCTGCGGACCATACCAGCCACGCTCCCGGCAGGTCTCACGAATACGCTCAATAAGGTTCATCGTTTCTCCTGATACGCCTCGTCTCCGGATGCCCAATAGTTGTATTGTAGTGAACTCTTGTTCCAAAGTCAAGCAAGCTATCCAACTCAAAGGCGCGTTTCTGGAGTGGCTTGTTCAGCATGAAAGTGCCAGCATGGTTGCCCATTTCCTCAATCAGGAACCAATCGTAGAGACTATGGTGTAGGCGTCCATACCGGGGTAGGCTGTTCCACAAAGGGGATATCTACAGTCTGAATGTCCCCAACATCATTCACAGGAGGCTGTGGACGTTTTCTGGGATCCCTGGCAAGAGGATAAAACTCCTGTGCCAGCTCCCATATCGTGAGAAAAACGTTGGCACTCCCCGCCTGACAACGTTGCTGGTCCTGCCAATTGCGCATCTGCCTTTGACATACTGGGCAAACATGGTACTGACTGAAAATGATGATGTCCACCCGGCTCGCTTTCGCCAAAATTCCATTGCGCCTGAGCTGTGCCAGCATCGGCAGGATGTAATTCTCATGCGTGAGACGTTCACTATGGAATGCGTTTATATCGTCTGGTGGGCCATCCCGCCCCTCATACATAGGCGATGGATAGACACTGGGAGCCGAGCCGTCGGAATATTCAAGTATAATGGCCCCATTTCCAAAATTGTGGTCGGTCGTCCGGTGGTTTTTACGCCATTGATAGGCCTCTTTGGCCAGATCAAGCGCATAGGGACTGGTATCAAAAGAAGTTCCTCCTGACCCAGATGGGCGTAACAAAGAGACCAGACCGATCACGAGCATAAGCAGAGTCAACCCTATTGCCAAACAGCCAGATAAGCTAACTCTTCGCCTTGTAGCGCTTTGCATAGTTTTTGTGCTTCTGTTTTCTCAGAACTCGTCAAATAGTAGCAGATCAAGTTTTTCAAGCGGGGGACAAAACGAGAACAGGTTGCTCACCCATCTCACCTGTCTAAACTCCAGTATAGTGCCATAAACCTATCTATTCAGATTTTTTCACGATACAGTATTTTTGGGGGATTTGAAGTAAAATGCATCCAAAATAACGTCTTCTTTCTCTGTCTCAGTCGGTTCCCGGGCTATGTGTTCTGCTTTAGCGGACCTTTTTTCACACATTCACCTACTCCCTTAGTGCCTACAGGAGAGGAACTGGCTCGCTATTGCACTACTGTACTGATCCTGGCGTGCAGCAGTTAAGGTCGCTGCTGATCATTCTGGCGGGCAACGAGCAGCAGAAGCGCAAGTATTTATCGAAGCTGGCAAGCGAGGAATGGCCACTCCACGACGCCTCCTAGTACTGATCAGGCCCGGTTTTTCAGTACAACCAACCATAGTGCCAGGCGAAGCTCTGGCAACCAGGAGGAAGGAAAACAGGCATTAACAAGGAGTGCAATGAAGAGGCCCATTCCACTGCCAGATTACTTCCGGCCCTTTCACGGATTCCCCAGGCCATTTAGCCCAGCCTTCACCCTCAATGACCAGAAAAGGAGCCAGCCAGTTTCAATTCCTCACGGATTCCCCAGGCCATTTAGCCGCTGGAATCTGACAAACAGGCGCTGCGCCGCCTGGCAGTTTCAATTCCTCACGGATTCCCCAGGCCATTTAGCCGCCGATATCATCCAGGGGATCTATCCCTTCAGCAGTGTTTCAATTCCTCACGGATTCCCCAGGCCATTTAGCCCGCAGATTGAACGGCTTGAGCGTGCCTACGTGTTCCAGAGTTTCAATTCCTCACGGATTCCCCAGGCCATTTAGCCGCCTCCCATTTCCGCCGCACTCTTCCCTGCGCATTTGGTTTCAATTCCTCACGGATTCCCCAGGCCATTTAGCCTGATAGCCCCCGAGCGATAAAGCCCGGAACCACCGGGTTTCAATTCCTCACGGATTCCCCAGGCCATTTAGCCGAAATTCACCGTTTCACGTGTTGCGCGTACTATCACTGTTTCAATTCCTCACGGATTCCCCAGGCCATTTAGCCGATCTGCAGATCGAATACCCCCGGCTCGCAGAGATTTTGTTTCAATTCCTCACGGATTCCCCAGGCCATTTAGCCGAGGGTGGGGGATACTCATTGGATGAATACAGATAAGTTTCAATTCCTCACGGATTCCCCAGGCCATTTAGCCAGACACACTGACCCGGCAAAAAAGGTTGACCCGGAAGTGTTTCAATTCCTCACGGATTCCCCAGGCCATTTAGCCTCTCAGCTTGGCTTGAGATTGATTATTCCGCTGGTGGAGTTTCAATTCCTCACGGATTCCCCAGGCCATTTAGCCTGGAAACACGTGGTGCTTTGGCGCGTTCAAAGACGGCGGTTTCAATTCCTCACGGATTCCCCAGGCCATTTAGCCTCTAACGGGCACGCCTGTCCAGGCCAGCGATATCGTGGTTTCAATTCCTCACGGATTCCCCAGGCCATTTAGCCGAGCAGTATGCGTACTGGTGGCTGCCGGAAAAGGACGTTTCAATTCCTCACGGATTCCCCAGGCCATTTAGCCTGTTGATTTGCGGCTGCATCGAGACCGTGAAACTCGCGGTTTCAATTCCTCACGGATTCCCCAGGCCATTTAGCCGGCCGCAAACCGATGGCAGTGGCAATCTGAATTATCAGGTTTCAATTCCTCACGGATTCCCCAGGCCATTTAGCCAATGGCGACTAATCTAACCCGATTTGAGGTGGTACTTCGTTTCAATTCCTCACGGATTCCCCAGGCCATTTAGCCGATACAGACCATGGACCGCATAAGTCTTGGCTTTCCCGTTTCAATTCCTCACGGATTCCCCAGGCCATTTAGCCCGATAAGTATTTTTTGTGTGACCCAAATGGGCTGTAGTTTCAATTCCTCACGGATTCCCCAGGCCATTTAGCCACCGCCTTGAGCAAGGCCTTTTGCAGGGGGAAGAAGTTTCAATTCCTCACGGATTCCCCAGGCCATTTAGCCAACTGTACACTGATGGGAACCAAATCAGTACCGATGGAAGTTTCAATTCCTCACGGATTCCCCAGGCCATTTAGCCAGAAAAAATCCGAGTTCCTGTAGTACACGCGCCTGCTCGTTTCAATTCCTCACGGATTCCCCAGGCCATTTAGCCTGTGTTCAAAAGATTGGGACGAGCGAAGATAGAAGTTTCAATTCCTCACGGATTCCCCAGGCCATTTAGCCGCGGCAGGCACAAATCGCAGGTTTCCAGCTGGCAGCAGTTTCAATTCCTCACGGATTCCCCAGGCCATTTAGCCGTTCGCGCCGCCTGATTGACGCGCTGTGTTACGGTCCAGTTTCAATTCCTCACGGATTCCCCAGGCCATTTAGCCATTATTTTACTACTCTTTTTCTTGGGGGGATTATGATAGTTTCAATTCCTCACGGATTCCCCAGGCCATTTAGCCATCCAGCCGCCTGCACGCTCGACACAGTAGTATCAGGGTTTCAATTCCTCACGGATTCCCCAGGCCATTTAGCCAGGTCCATTCTATGTATATCGTACATCGACCTGTCTGTTTCAATTCCTCACGGATTCCCCAGGCCATTTAGCCTAAAAGAAATTCGCAGCCAAAACTAGAAAACCCAGGTTTCAATTCCTCACGGATTCCCCAGGCCATTTAGCCACAAAGACGTTACATTTATCCTGAGCAATAACTTATGGTTTCAATTCCTCACGGATTCCCCAGGCCATTTAGCCGTGAAGCTTTGCCAAGGTATCAGAAAGTTTCAAAAAAGTTTCAATTCCTCACGGATTCCCCAGGCCATTTAGCCCTGGATTGTAGCATCCTGTTGCTCCTTTGATTTCAAGTTTCAATTCCTCACGGATTCCCCAGGCCATTTAGCCATGCGCAAGATTGCGCGTGGGCTGGCTGGCTGGTATCGTTTCAATTCCTCACGGATTCCCCAGGCCATTTAGCCATTGAGCAGCCCCTGAGAAATCAAGCCGATGTTGCTTGTTTCAATTCCTCACGGATTCCCCAGGCCATTTAGCCCAGGCGAAGACGCCTGTAACGGCAATAGTCGCGCCGTTTCAATTCCTCACGGATTCCCCAGGCCATTTAGCCCGGTACTCCTGCCGACGCCGCCTACGCTCGCGAGCGTTTCAATTCCTCACGGATTCCCCAGGCCATTTAGCCGAGGATGCTTCGTAGCATCTCTCACATAGACCACTGTTTCAATTCCTCACGGATTCCCCAGGCCATTTAGCCGATATCCCCGCCGTGTGGCCCGATTCCCCTTCGATTGTTTCAATTCCTCACGGATTCCCCAGGCCATTTAGCCTCAAACCGCACGGACTCCACCAGCGCCTGCGGCACCGGGTTTCAATTCCTCACGGATTCCCCAGGCCATTTAGCCGGAGCCGAACTGCTCCAAGAGCAGGCGATAGGCGGCCTCTGTTTCAATTCCTCACGGATTCCCCAGGCCATTTAGCCCGGCATCACGGCCTCACCGAGCAGCCTCTCATTCTCAGGTTTCAATTCCTCACGGATTCCCCAGGCCATTTAGCCAATGCAATGCAGGAGAACGCAATGCAGCAAAATAGACGAGTTTCAATTCCTCACGGATTCCCCAGGCCATTTAGCCCAGCCTGCCCTGGACGATGTTTGAAGAGTTGACGCTGGAGTTTCAATTCCTCACGGATTCCCCAGGCCATTTAGCCTTGAGGTACAGGCCGCGCCTGGCGGTGCTGTCCGCCAGGTTTCAATTCCTCACGGATTCCCCAGGCCATTTAGCCGTAGGAAACAACGTGCGCTTTCACTACTCCTGTGGGCAGTTTCAATTCCTCACGGATTCCCCAGGCCATTTAGCCACACATGTCTAAGGTTGGATACGGTTTCATCTCGCGTTTCAATTCCTCACGGATTCCCCAGGCCATTTAGCCACTTCCCCTTGCGTGTTGTTTTCTTGTGCTGCTTTTCGTTTCAATTCCTCACGGATTCCCCAGGCCATTTAGCCGCTGCGTGCGCGATTTGAGGGCGGGAAAGTGATGCGCGTTTCAATTCCTCACGGATTCCCCAGGCCATTTAGCCTGCTGTGCTTCTAATATAGCATGGAAGGCGCGATTATGCAAGCTTTTCCGAGAGGCGCGTTTTTGGGGGGACTTTTGGGAGGTTTTAGAGAGGGAGTTTTGGGGTCGATTGTGCATCGAGCGGCTTGTAGAGGGTTCCGAGAGGCGACGCTCAGCGAGGTCATCACTGCGCCTCTCGGAAGGATGAGCTTATATGACAAACAGCATTGCTTCGGCGGGGGGCGGACCGCCTATTGTTTCGACTTTCTCGACGCAGTTGGCGCAGAGGGGATAGAAGCGGATGCTGTCCTGGGTCTCGATCAGGTGTTGCGCCAGTTTTGTGCGCAGTTGCACCAGTTCCTTCCTGGTCAGGAAGCATTCGAACAGCGAGTATTGTGTCCATTTGCCAAAGCCGGTGAGAACCTGGTGAATTTTGGTGCGCCTGCGATCATCAGGGATATCATAGGCGATAACGTAGCAGGTTGTATCTTGCTGCGCACTGTTCCGCATCTATGCCCTCCTATTTGATAAGGAAAGGTGGGTACTCGTCGATCTCTCTGGTCAGGCGCTTGGCGAGGAGCCGGGCCTGCAATTCGATACAGCGGCGATAGGTGGTCTTGTAGCCAAAGATGGGATGCTGCACCTCCTGGTTCAAACGCTCTTCAAATTTGGTGAAGAAAACCTGCCGCTTCTCCTGTTTCAGGCGATAGGCTCCCAGCTCGACCAAAAAATCGTCGGGGGTCAGCATGCGGTTATTGAGCAGGGTTAACACGACCGAGTCTACAACGATGGGACGAAATTCCTCCATGATGTCGAGAGCCAGCGCTGGCCTGCCATAGAATGAACTATGCAGGTAGCCGACAAAATGATCAAAGCCAACCAGTTGTACCGCGCTCGCTACTTTCTGGGCCAGCAGAGAATATCCAAAACTCAAGAGGGCGTTGACCGGGTCTGTAGGGGGTCGCTTGACGCGGCCCTCGAAAGGCCAGAGCTGCTGGTCTGACAAAAATTTGCCAAAGCAGCGGAAGTAGGCCGCGCTCCCCGCGCCCTCTATGCCCAGAATAGTCTCCAATGGCGTTCCCTCGACACGTTGATCCCCACCGGCTAAGGGTTGAGACGGGCGGCTTTCATATACAGGAACTTTTTCCAGTTGTTGCAGCAAATCCGCCATCTGCTGCGTTGCATCACGCATGACCGGCTCGTCGCGGCGGCGCAGGTAGCGCAGGAGCAGAGTGCGCTGGTTTGACAGCTTGCCCATCACAAAACGCCGCGCCAGTTCGCAACGTTGCGCCATATCCGCATGCGCCCGGTACTGCGCCATTCGCAGCAGCGAATTTTTCGAGAAAGGCGGCGAGAGGCGGCCCTTAAATTTGCCAAAATGGCTTAAAAAGGTGATCTCCACATTGCGTTCCAGCAACAGGTGCAGGGCCGAGGCCGTCATCGTCACCTCGCCCATTACCACCACATCGTCAACTTTTACCAGTGGAATACGCTCCTTGCGCGCCGGAGTAAACGCAGCGCCATCCTTCTCGCGCTTCTCAGGAATGTGTACCAGCAAACAATCTTCGCCATCACGCCGCACATAGGCGCGATCTTCAGTCAGGTAAAGGGTTGGCATCGCCTCACACTCCTTCTTTCAAGCTTTCTCGACCTGCAACAAACGCACTTCGTCCGGCAGGCAAAGCGGCAACAGGCTACAATGGGGGCAGCGCGCAACAAGTCCACCCGAAAGCGGCGGTGGTATCGTCTCCTGCGAGGCAATCTGAAAGGCGCGAGCAATCGCCTCAAGTGTTCTTGCGCGCAGTTCGCTCGTGAACTGAACCCGCACTCTTCGTCGCGAACCGATGTAAAAAATGTAGCCGTAAGGAATAAGCACGCCTCGAGGTTGACGTTCTTCCAGGCAAAACGCCTGCGCGCAGAGTTGCACAGCATCATTGAGCCAGCCTGTCCGCTTGTCTGGCTTCCCATGTTTATATTCCACGGGAATGAGCAAGCCTTCCTGCTCCTCAACAACGTCGGCATAACCCGAGATGCGCAGTGACTCGCTACAGAGATACAGACGTGTAGTGGTTATCTCGCCCTCCGAGCCGGTACGAGTTCCTTCCGTATGTACCCGTTGATGCGCCAGCGCCCCTTCCAACACAAACTCATTGACCAGCATTTCACCCAGCACAAACTGATAATAAAAGCGACGGGGGCAATATTCCAGGGCATTGAGCGAGGAGATCGAGATGGTTTCCGGCCCGGAAAGAGAGGGAGCAAAAGCCATACATGTGCCTCCATGTTGTTTATGCAACCGGATCACCAAGGTATTGTCACATGATAATGATTGTTCACCACCAGAGTCGGTCATCTCGTCTCTGTCATCCTTCGCTGCGCTCAGGATGACAGGGTGCAGGGATGGCGTGACGAAAACCCTTAGCGATGATGGTCGTAAAAGTTCATTATCTGGGGAACATGCGGTTTGAACAGCCTGTACAGGCTGTTCAAACCGCAGTTTATTCAACCATGCGCAGTTTGCAGGGGGTGGGATCGATATTCATTAACAGTGGGCGGGCATAACTGCTGATGGATACCAGGGCCTGGCCAGGAGCCAGGTTAGGCAGCCGATTCCAGAGCGAGTCATCAATCACGCCAAGCGAGCGTTTGAGGCGGCCAATCACGTTGGCATCGCCGATTTTGTGCAGGATGTAGTTATTAATCAGGCCCAATACCTCATCGGGTAGATGCTGCGGCAATTGCGTAACGAAAGTCAGTCCCAACCAGCGCTTGCGACCGCGCCGGGCGATGCGCGCCACCTGCTGGTAGAGAACCGGCATCTGGCGAATGCGCTCTGCCGAAAGAAACTCGTGCGCCTCCTCGATAATAATCATCACACGGCGCTGGTCCTTCCCCTGCTTCTCTGCCTCCTGATAGTTCGCATTTTGCGCCTCCAGAAGCCCGCGCAAAAACTCAGCAATGACCAGGTTATTGACCTGCGGCGAATCGGTATCGCTCAGGTCGATAATGCTCACCCTGCCCGATTCCGTCAAGGCTCGATAATCGAGCGCCTGCGTACCCGGTGTATCGAAAATCTTCAAGCGCATCAGTTGCCTCAATTTGCCTTGCACCACGCGCCAGCTTGTTGGATGCGTAATCTGGTCGGGATTCTCCCGCTTAAAGATTTCTGACACTTTATCCCTGTTTTGTTGAAATTCTGGGCTTTGGAACCTGTAATCAGAGTTCACGAAATCCTCCGGCTTCTTTTCGCCAGCCGCTATTTCACCCAGCGCCTTCACCACATCGTACATGTGCCGGAGCTGCATGCGTGGATAGCCAGTCTCCATCTCATCCAGTTCGAGAGCCTGCTGATATTCTTCTTTATTGGAAGGGAAGATACGCAACGTCCAGAGCAGGCGTTTCGCGATATCATAGGCTTTCTGATAGCGCTGTTGTTGGGCTTCGTTCATGTCCAGCATGCCCATCAAGAGGTAGGGTGAGAGTCGCGAGAAGTGGAGCGAAAAGCTGTGCGCGCGTTCTTTGTCTGGACAGGTGGTTTCGCGCCCAACCAGGTGATAGACCGACACGTTTTCAACGCCCTGCGCCTCCTTCCCGCGTTTCTTCAAGGCCGCCAGCATGCTTTGATCCTGTGTAGGCTGGTAGATTTCTGTGTACTCGCCCTCGGTATCGATGACCACTGTGGCAACCCCGGAACACTGCAAGCCATGAATGAGCGAGGAGACGGTTGTTGATTTACCGCCGCCGGTCGTACCCAGGATGCCCACGTGCCGGGGCAGCACCGACTTCTTATCCGAGGGAATCCCGGCTGCAATGTCTTCGTAGCCGACCGGTATGCCAAGAGGAATATCCCCTTCCAGGCGCAGGACGTGTTTTGTTTCCTCCGGGCTGAGGACAAACGCCGGGCTGTTCGGCAGAGGCCGCAGGCGGGGCGGAATAATCACGCCATCCAGAGCTTCACCCAGCAGTTCCACCTGCACGCGCCCGTGATAGCGCGGCATAAAGATACCGCCGCGCACAGCAGTTGTAATCATGATCGGCGCGTCTCCCCGCAGCCCGTCAGGTTCGGCAAAAGGCCCTTTCACCACAATGCCCAGGTATTTGCGATCATCCTGCACGCTGTGAATGCGCATCAACGCCTGCGATGGGGCCTGGCCGATGCCATCCTTCGGCAGCAGCACCGTCACCGTATTATCCTCGCTGGATGGGAGATCAAACATGGTGCGGCCAATAGCGCCGTGGTATTCAGGCGGTTCGCTCAATTCACCCCCGGCCTCGGCAATGTCCTGGTCTATCTGCTCAAACACCTCTTTGGGCAAAGGCCGACTGAAATGCTGCGCACCATTGCCATCTCCATGTACGAACTCTGTCATCGTCTCCTCCTTCAATTCCTTGTCTCGCGCTCCCCCAGGTAGCGGAACGGCTCACCAGCACCGGCATACGCCTGTTGCACCATGCTGCGGAAAGTTTCGCCACCAAAGGTCGCTCGACAGACGGCATCGGCCAGGTCAATAAGCATGGGAAAGCCGCGATGTTCCTGAAGTACGCTGTCAGCCATCGCGATCAGCGCCGCCTCGCATGCGAACTCGCGATGAGCATAAAACAAACGCACCGGGGCCTGGGCAGAGGCTCGATACAGGCCAATCACAATTTGCGGTCCCAATTCCTCAACAAACTTCTGCGCCTCCTCCTTCAACCCTTTTCCCGAAGGAAGATTGCCTCGCGTGATATCGCGCATCGATTGCAGCGGCGTGGCGACCAGGGCGAACTCAAGCGGGTACAGCGCGTCACCAAGCGTTAACAACAGGCGGTCTGCCGGGGCGCTGGTGACAAACACCCATCGTTTGTGTTCAAGCAGCAATTTGCGCCACATGTTTATGCTGTAGCGCAGCAGGGGCATATCCCCGTTAATGGTTAACCCGCCGCCGGTCAGCAATTCATAGGGAACGGGATGCCCATGTCCCATTCGCCAGCGTGCCTGCGATTTTTCCAGCAAAACGGCCCGCTCAGCATATGCCATGATGCCGCGCTGGGTAAAATCACTCAGCTTATCGCGCGTGCTGCTGGCGTCAGTGCTATCCCGCTGCTTGCGCTTTTCAAGCAACTTCATAGCCTCCTCAACGGGGTCCGATCCGCCGACACGCAGGTCACGCCGGTAGAGGCGATGCACATAGGTTCCCTGGTCACCATGATAGGAGACCAGAGAAACGCCTATCTGAGCAATCGTCACGGGCAGGGAATCATGCACCATGCTCGTGCCATCGCACGCCTCAACGTTTCCATTGAAGAGCAGGCCGCGATGAATGCGCTCTAGCATGTGTACATCAACCTGGTAATTCCCCGCGCAATCCTTCGGCGCTTGCGGATGGCGGAAGGCGAGAGGAAACAGGTCGGAGCGGATTCGCTCGCGGATACGTCCCTCCTGTACCACGGCATTTGCCACTTCCTGTTCAAGCGCCTGGTACATGGCTGCCAGGTCTTCTCCCGTATGCCAGGTATCAAGATCGAGCGTCTTCTCAACCGCTTCACCGAAGGCCGCCTGAAACTCGTTCTCGCCCATCGCCAGGAGATTATCCAGGCGCTCATCATCCACCAGTGGCCTCTCGGGTGGTTGTTCCTGCTCCATGATTTGCTACTCCCGGCAACGTTCTCTCAGCAAAAATATACCCCTACAAAGTTATTCCTTCAACGGTCGCTAAATTTGACATCGATTTAACCACATCTTCCTATGCTTCGCCGTAAAGCCAATCACGAAAGGTTGGTTCGCCTAGCTGTTTCAAGATCAGGTCGGCATAGATATCAGCCTGTAATGGTGGCAAGCCATAGACCTCAATAAGCTGTTGCTGTAAAAATGCCAGCCGCCGTTTGAATCCTCGCGGGGCGGCAGATGAAGCCATCACATCGTATAAAGACGCGGCAGGAGCCAGTAACTCCAACGCCAGCCGATCGGCCCTGTTCTCAACATCAAGGATCGCGGTCGATGGCAACCCCTTATCAGGCCGTTCCATAAAATGGCTCATCACTCCCAGGGAGACGGTGCTGAGCGCGGCATGCAGGCGTTCATCCAGCGTCGGCGGTCGCTCCCCATCAAGTACCGCGAGAATGGATGGGCCAAGAATCTCCAGGGTGCGCTGGCGCGTTGCCTGGTAATCCAGGAGAAAATGGGCCAGTTCGTGGGCCAGGGTGAAACGCTGCTCCGCTTCGCTATCAAGCCGGTCAAAGAAAATCGCGCCCTTCCCTTTGTAGGCGATCAGGCAACCATGCAAACGGCGATCCTTCCCGCCAATGCGATGTGCCATGCGCACGCGCTTGAGCCAGGCGCGCACATGATTCACGCGTAATTCCTCAATACAGCACAACTCAAGGGGCAATGCCAGCGTGATGGCCGCGTTCATGTTCCGGGGGAAGCCGGACGCTTCCCCCGCACGCGCCCAGAACTCCTGCGCTGCGTTCTCGATGAGGTAAGTAGTATCCATCGCGCTACTCGTCCTCGTCATCCTCGTCATAATCGCGGGCGGCGAGAAGCGTTGGCGATGCTCCCTCCGCGCTCTGTCCAAGCGCTTCCCGTGACTCAGCAGCCCGAATCACCATTGCCAGTTGCAGCATGTCGGCCTGGATATAACGCGCAATCCGCTCGACATCTTCGCGAAAATGTGTTGTTCGCGGTCGCCCGCACAGCGCGAGCCGGGGAATGGCCGCCACGTCGCACTTCAAGATGGCCGCCAGTTGCTCGTCATCCAGGCCCTCCTGCTCTTGATATAGATGTAGCGGGCCAGCCAGCAAACCAGGCCGTTCACGCGCAAGTTGCGCCAGACGATCCAGAGATGGTTGATAGTTGCTCATTGCGTTTCTCCTCCGTTAAGATAAAAATCGCCGGCGAATCTGGCGGCGCAATCGCTTCGCAATACGATATTTTACCTGTTGCACCTGTCCCTGCCGTTCATCATCTGATAGGCCATCCAGGCGTAACAGCCGGGCATATGGTTCGATGGAGCGCTCCCGGTTGATAATCAGTTCTACCATTTGTCGTTCTACGGAGTCAGGAAAGGTCTCGTCAATGAATTTCCAGATGTCATCAACGTTAAATCCCTCGTCGAACAGGTTCCAGACCTCCGCAAAGTCCTGCTCTTGAACAGAGAGATCAAAAAGCGACACCTGCCTGTTCATGATGCGACTTTCTCTCGCCTGGGCATTCTGATAGTCACGAAAAGCAGCCATTGCGAGATACCCATGCAGGCTCATGCGTTGAGGGTCATAACGCTGGGGCTGGTCGCGATAATCCAGGAGCGCCCGTCCTACCGCCTCTTCAACTAACGCCGGGTCAAGAGGGTGAGAGTATCCCGCCCGTTTGTACACGTCCTGTACTAATGGGGAATACAGTTGTTCGGCAAGCTGCGCAAAAGCAATCGGGTCGTCTCGCGCGCAAATGCGCTGGTGAAAAGCATATTCCTCTGCTGTAGCCTTCATGTCTTTTTGAAACTCCCTTGCTCGTTAACATTTTCTATGATATGTTCCCGCCGCAGAGCCAAAATCGGACATGTTCTTTTACAAACGCTTAAAAATCAGCACATACTCTTCCGGGTACACCTGCGTATCTGGGGTGGATGAGAAGCGTCCGGTTTTTTTATCGCGCGAACTTACCAGCACACGCACAGGTATCTTGCGCGCTATACTTCTCTCCAGAGCAAGCCCCAGGCCGCCTGCCATCTCACACAATGCTTCAACAGTCGGAATGGTGACACCCCGGCGATACGAATTGCCAACAATCAACACAAAATATTTGCCAGGGGCAATCACTCTCCGGCATTCACGCAGAACCTTGCGCATATCCTGAAAATAATACCGAAGCGCTCGCACTTCCTGCCTGATTCCCTGGGCAGTAGCTCCCTGCACAAGTGATGCCAGCTGCGTCAAAGCCGCGTCCGCAATGGACGAGCCGGTACTTTGAACACCGGCTTCTTCATGCCTATGAGCAAGCCCCTTTGAGCCAATCCAGCTTGTCTGCGCATAATCAGGCTCAATAATACCGAAGCGCTCAAACCACAGTTGCGTAAGCTGGTGTATCTCTTTATATTCATAGCAAATCGCATAAGGTGGGCTCGTTACCAGCAGATCAAGCGCGGCATCAGGCAGTGCCAGTGAACGAGCGTCATCCCAGTAAATACACCCCTTATCCGCAAGTTGATCCGGATCGATGCCGCGCTGCTGCACATCCTGCCAGTACAGCATATTGCGCTCGATCATACTATTAGCCTGCTTGCGAAATTCATCAACCGGATCGCCGAGTACTTTAGCAAGGTCCTTCTGCGCCTTCGTGCTTCCACTCAACCAGATGGAACAGCGTTTTAAAATATTGGAGAAGCCACAGAGAAAAAAAGGACGCAGCGCTTCCTCGCTTTGCCTCAAAATCAACTCCAGAATGGCAGTCAGACTTGCGCGATAGGCAGCGGGAAACCAGTAGTGCAAGCGTTCTTCATGTGTTGCCCGCGCAATATCTATAGCCTGGATAGCAGCTATCTCTTCCTCATACAGCCGTCGTCTTCCTATCACCTCCACATCATCAAGCTGCCGGTTGAGTCGCTGCCAGGCATCAGCCAACAAGGTAGGAGCGAGAGGAAAACATTTCGCCTGGCTGATACATAAAGCAACCTGACTGACATCGGAACCTACGAAGCGTCTGCCCAGTCGCAGCGCCTCAATGCCCGTGGTAGCCGAACCAAGAAACGGGTCTCCCACAAGTTCTCCAGGAGCGGAGAACTGCTCAATCACGCGCTGTACAAGCTGCGGAATAAATTTCGCCGGATAGCGATGATAGCCATGCGGCCCCCATAGGGTCTCTACCCGTTTCAAATGGGCAAACGACCAATCTTCCATCAATGACTTGCCCTCACTTCTCTCAAGCAATTTGGCCTGGTTCCCTGGTTAATGTCCCGGAGCGCTTTATAGCTTATGTTGTGAAGTGTACTCAAGCATAGCTGCTTTAGCAAGCCCCACCGTTCTCACCATCGCTTTCAGCCTCTCTCCATGTGCTATACTTTAGCAGACCTTTTTTCACAACATTCACCTACCTTTCTAGTGCATAAAGGAGCGTTACATGGCGGTAAATCATCTGTCCGAAGACGAACAGGCGATTATAGAAGTGATACGGGAGATCGCGAAGGAGAAGGTGGCTCCGCGCGCGGCGGAGATCGACCACACGGGCGAGTTTCCCTGGGATATGAAGGAGTTGCTGGCGCAACAGGAAATCCTGGCCATGCCCTTTCCCGTTGAGTATGGCGGCATCGGGTCGAGCGAACTGGCGATTGTGATGGCTATTGAGGAACTGTCTCGCTATTGCGCCACAACCGCGCTGATCCTGGCGGTGCAACAACTCGGTTCGCTGCCCATCATTCTGGCCGGAAACGAGCAGCAGAAACGCAAGTATTTACCGAAGCTGGCGAGCGGGGAATGGATGGCTGCCTTTGGCCTGACCGAGGCTGGCTCGGGTTCTGATGCCGCCGCCATGCAGACCTTCGCGGTGCGCAAGGGCGACAAATATATCCTCAATGGCTCCAAACGCTTCATCACCAATGGCGGCCTTGCCCAGGTGATGTCGGTCTTCGCGATTACCGATCAAACGGTGGGAACGCGCGGCATCACCGCCTTTATTATCGAGAAGGACTTCCCTGGCTTCTCCGTTGGACGGATCGAGGACAAGATGGGCATCAAAGGCTCACAAACGGCTGAACTGATCTTTACCGACTGTGAGGTTCCGGCAGAAAACATGCTCGGGCGCGAGGGCGACGGCTTCAAGATCGCCATGATGACGCTTGACCGCACCCGACCCGGTATCGGCGCGCAGGCGCTCGGCATTGCTCAGGGCGCGCTCGATCTGGCGGTCTCTTACTCCAAGCAGCGCAAGCAATTTGGCCGCCCCATCGCCGATAACCAGGGCATCCAGTTCATGCTGGCCGATATGGCGACGAAGGTCGAGGCGGCGCGCCTGCTCGTCTACAACGCTGCTGAAATGATCGACCTGGGTATCCGCGATTTCAGCAAGTACTCCTCGATGGCAAAGATGTACGCCTCCGATATCGCAATGGATGTCACCAACGATGCCATCCAGATACTCGGTGGCTATGGCTATATGAAGGAATATCCGGCGGAACGCATGATGCGCGATGCCAAAATCACCCAGATTTACGAGGGCACCAACCAGATTCAGCGGCTGGTGATTGCCCGTGACTTGTTGAAATGAGGAAATCGCTTGTGTGAAGACAGGGAGGCAGCAGATATATGCCTCCCTGTCTTCATCAGTACTCGGAAATGTGAGAGAATCTATGCCTTCATTCTCATTCGACTCGCTCGCCACCATCTATGACGCAACACGCGGCTATCCGCCCGGTGTAGATCAGCAGATCGCCAGGGATCTCCTCCAATTCGTTCAGGCCACGCCACAGACGCGCTTTCTCGAAGTGGGCATCGGCACAGGTCGCGTCAGCTTTCCGCTTGCCTCACAGGGACATGACGTGACCGGGGTAGATATTTCGCAGAAAATGGTCGAATTACTGATTGAGAAGCTGCGTTCATCCGGCTGGCAGGAGGAACAACAGCCCTGGGGCAGCCTGCCGGACGAGGATACATCGCGTCTGCGCCAGGTCATGCGCTTCCGGCAAAGCGAACCACCCGCCTTAATGCGGCTAGTGATATCAGACATGACGGAACTGCCTTTTCATGATAGTTCGTTCGATATAGTGCTGGCAGTGCATGTCTTTCACCTGGTCGAGAACTGGCAACAAGCTCTACGCGAGGTGCTGCGCGTGTTACATCCAGGAGGACTTTTCCTGCATTGCTGGGATGAGATACTCGATAGCGATAAATGGCCGGTAGGAGAGACCTGGGTAAAAATTATACACGAGATGGGCGGAAAAGTCCGGCCCGGAAATCGCCAATACCGGAGCCTTATAACAGAATGGCTGCGCGAACAGGGATTGCACCCGGAGATAATACCGCTCACAAGCTGGGAAATAATTCATACGCCGCGCCAGGCTGTAGAACATGTCACAAAGCGGCGCTGGTCAAGCACGCGCATGGTTCCCGACGACCTGTTCGAGACCTCCGTCCCACGCCTGGAAGCGTGGGCAAAGGACTATTTCGGCGACCAGATGGATGTTCCACAGCCAGGAATTCAGCAATTTGTAGTATGTAAGACCGAGGTACCATCTCATGCGTGAGATCACGATTTTCAGCGGCACCGCTCATCCCCAACTGGCACAGGAGGTCTGCGAGTGTTTGCAGGTGCCGCTCTGCAAAAGCACGATACGCCATTTCAGCAACGATTGCCTCTACGTGCAGTTGAACGCGAACTGCCGCGAAGGGGATGTCTTTCTTATCCAGCCCCTGGTGCCCCCCGTTCAGGAACATCTGGTAGAGTTGCTTTTCATGCTGGACGCCGCGAGAGGCGCATCGGCGGCCCGTACCACAGCCGTCATTCCTTACTATTCCTATGCCCGCTCGGATAAAAAGGACGCGCCGCGCATCTCCATCGCCGGGCGGCTGGTCGCTGACCTCTTGCAGACAGCAGGCGCGAACCGCGTGCTGACCATGACCCTGCATGCCGCGCAGGTGCATGGCTTTTTCAGCGTGCCAACCGACCACCTGAACGCGCTCAAAGTACTGGCGAACCACTTCCGCAATCGCGACCTGAGCAATACCGTCGTCGTCTCGCCCGACCTGGGCAACGCGAAATCGGCCTCGCACTTCGCTCGCCTGCTCAGATTGCCCGTCGCAGCAGGCAGCAAGCAGCGCCTGAGCGACGAAAACGTGGTGATCGAGGCCATAGTCGGAGATGTCGATGGCAAAAACGCCATTATCCTTGATGACGAAATCGCTAATGGCGGCACCATCATCGAAATCATCAAACGCCTGCGCGAGCGCAACGTGGGCAGGATGTCCGTGGTCTGCACGCATGGCCTCTTCACCGGCACCGCCATCGAACGCCTGAGCGAACAGCCGGACGTTGTGGAGATTGTGACGACCAATACTGTGCCCATTCCGCCGGAGAAACGGCTCCGCAACATGACTATTCTCTCGGTCGCCCCACTCTTCGCCGAAACCATCCGGCGCATTCACAATGGAGAGTCGGTCAGCAGCCTCTTCGCGGATACGATGTAAGGAAGCAAGGTTCATTCTAGCTAAGGGAGCCTGAAAGCCACCCGATGTAAGGGGGCTTTCATGTTTCCCCTACCCTATCTGAAGAGGCTTACAAATACGCCGCGATCGCATAGCGCTGATACGGGTACTCGCAGGGCGGCCCATCAGAGAGATCGAGCGTTCCCGCCGTGAGATCAAAGATGATCGAGGCGATGCTTTCGGACTGCTCAACAAACGACCCCTGTTTGTCGGGATGATGGCAGATTGTGTTGGGGGAGTTGGCATGGTCGGCAAACATGGCCTGAAGCCGCGCTTCGTTGATGCTGCCCTCTCCTACCATTGATTGCATGCGCGCATCACGGTCAAGCGATTCAGGATAGTCGCGAACATAGCGATCACCTGCGACAAGATGCCTGCCATGACAATGGTTCGCGTGAACCAGCACACCATTGCGTGTCCTCTCGACAGCATGCCCCATCGGCGTCGCCTCGACATCGGCTATCTCTCCTGCGTGATCGGCAAACAGGTGATTGCACGAGGTACAACGCTCTGTTTGCGCGATCACATTCAAAGCGTCATTGATACTGCTGGCTTCATCCAGAATATGGCGCAGGATGACATGCATCGGCACAGCAGGCCCGGCATAATCCTCGTCGGACAAAAGCAGGTTGATACACATCGCCAACCCCGCGCTATTGATACCTACTTTCCCCACAATCCCTGCTTCCGTGAGTGTCAGCACGTGCTGCCCCTTATTGCGCTGAACTGCCCACAAAACCAGCGAACCGGCCAGCGAGGGATGCCAGTCCCAGTTCTGTGCCAATCGCACGTGTCCATCAGCCGAGGCAGGCCCGCTCACTGCAACCGCCGTACATTCATGCCGGTTAGTAATGCCATACATCAGTTCGGTGCGCGCATTAACAGCGACTATCTCGCGCAAATCGCAGCCCGCCCCTTCCGCGATACCGCGCATCTCGTCCAATAATGAGGGAGCATAATCGGCAATCACTGGAAGAAAGCGTTCCGCCTGCGCCAGCACGCCCTTGTGCCGCAGGCCTGCCGCCGCCCTGAAGATCACCATATACGAACGAACCGTATGTAGCACATGCTCGCGGGCAGCACGCCCAAGATGCAGACCGCGCTCAAAAGGTGTGCCTTCGCTAATGATGAGGGGAATATGGCGATTCATTGCTGTTTCCTCGATGTTTCTGTATGGACGCGCTCACGAATGTTCGGAAAATGTTTCGATGTTCTGTAGGGACGCGATGATGAATGTTGACCAAGCAAGAGGGAAGACCCAGGCCTGTCATGCTGAGCGCAGCGAAGGATCTCCGGTCACGCCGCACGCCTCGCCGGAGAACCACGATCCTTCGCTGCGCTCAGCATGACAGGGGGCACTAGACCCCCATATGTTGTCAACATCCATCATCGCGTCCGGCCTGGGGTATGCGTTCATGGCAGGTGGACGCGATGAAGCGCGTCCCTACAAAAAATCAACGTTACCTTTTCTGTCCTCATTGTAACATATGGTAAGAAAGCGATAGCGAGGCCGTTAAAGGTGGTCTGTTTCTCCATTGACAAGCCATAGAAGCATTCTTACACTTCCATCTATATGAATAGCGTCGCAGTTTGCTGAGGGAATGGAAGACACCCCTGGCGGGTGTCTTCCATTCCCTCCTCGCAGGCAGTGAACGCCTGATGCATACCGCCGGGTTATTGTTTGTCCCACTATTTCTTCAAGGGGGAAGTTTACATGAAGAAAACCATCCTCTTCACTGCCACCATCGCGCTCCTGATCGGCCTCTTTAGCGGTTTCATGCTCGCCAATCTGCGCAACAGCCCCACCGCGAACGCCAACGGCACGCGCACCATACACGTCGTGGAGCATGCCATTACCGACACGGTACAGGAATTTCATCCCGGCACAATGTCAATTGGTGACATCCTCGGCTTCCACAATCCCGTCTACAACGCCGCCGATACCAGACAGGTCGGCACCGACAACGGGCAATGCACGCGCACGGTCGCTACCGGCAAAACCGAATGGGAATGCTTCTGGACGGTCATCCTGTCTGGCGGGCAGATCACGGTCGAAGGCCCCTATTATGACGACGGCACCGACACCACGCTGACCGTTACTGGCGGCACTGGCGTCTACCTCGGTGCAGAAGGCTCCATGCTGCTGCACGCGCGCGGCAATCCTGTCGGCTCGGAATACGATTTTATTTACACGCTGGTGGATTAGCAGAAAATGGTGGGGGTTAAGGAAGGGATATTCGGGCATGTCATCCTTCGCTTGCGCTCAGGATGACATGATGGATGTTACCTGTTTTTTTATCAGCGTTACGCCTCAATCGCCCTCGCCACGATCTCGGCGATATCTTCGATCTGCATTTTATCTTCGGCTTCGACACCCTTGATGCCGTCGTCGAACATGGTGATGCAGAAGGGACAGGCGGCAGCAAGAACTTCCGCGCCCGTATCAAGCGCCTCGTTCACGCGCGTCTGGTTGATACGTTTGCCCGTCTTCTCCTCCATCCAGGCGCGACCGCCACCGCCGCCGCAGCAGAAGCTCTTATTGCGGTGGCGGCGCATCTCCGTCACACCGTTGCTGTTGAGAACGGTCAGCACGCGGCGCGGCTCATCGTAGATGTCGTTGTAACGCCCAATGTAGCAGGGGTCGTGATAGGTCAGCTTGCGCTGGTCAAAGCCCTCCGGCAGCGTGATCTTCTCGTCCGCCAGCAGGCGATCAATGAAGACCGTGTGATGCACTACTTCGTAATCGCCGCCAAGCTGCGGGTACTCGTTCTTGATGGTATTGAAGCAGTGCGGGCAGGCCGTAATGATGGTGCGGTGCTTCAAGGCCGGGCCAGCCACGCCGTTGCCGCGCGCGTGACCGTTCATGGCATGCGCATCCTGTTGCTCGCGCACATTGAAGCCGTAGCCGTTGAGCGTTTCGATGTTCTGCTGCGCCATCATCTGCCACAGGTATTCGTTGCCGATACGCCGCGCCGGGTCGCCCGTACAGGACTCTTCGGGACCGAGAATGGCGAAATTGACCTTCGCGGCCTTCAGGATTTTGGCAACGGCAGTCGCGACCTTCTTATTGCGCTGGTCGAACGAACCCATGCAGCCAACCCAATACAGCACATCGGCATCTGGATTTTCAGACATAAGTGGCACGCCCAGACCTTCGGCCCACTCGGCGCGCTTGTCGTTGCTCATCTCCCAGGGGTTGGCGTTGCGCTCGATATTATTGAACAGCGGCGTCACCTCGACCGGGAAGTCGCTCTCCTCCATGACGAGGTAGCGGCGCATATCAACAATCGTGGGAACATGTTCGATGGAAACCGGGCAAATCTCCATACAGGCGCGACAACTGGTGCAGGACCACAATGCATCGGTGCTAATGATGCCGCCCACCATCTGCTGGTGATGGGCCTCTTTCTCGCGTGGCGTCTCGTCAGCGCGGACACCAGCGATACCAACCTTGCTCCACAGCGTATCCGTTCCCAGAATTTCACTACTCTGCACGAACAGGGCTTCCTTGACGCCCAGAATAATCTCCTTCGGGAAAAGCGGCTTGCCCGTGTTGGTGGCCGGACATACGGTATTACAACGCCCGCACTCTGTACAGGCATAGCCATCAAGCAGTTGCTTCCACGTGAACTGCTCCGGTTTGGAGACGCCGTAGTCCTCGCGCTCCTCCAGGTTTTCCATCAGGGGCAGCGCGCCCTTCGGCCCATGATTGCGGAAGAAGACGTTAAAGGGCGTGGCGAGCAGGTGCAGGTGCTTGGAGCGCGGCAGGTAGATCAGGAAGCCAAGCACGGTCAGAATGTGCGCCCACCAGAAGAAACGAAAGGCAGCGATATTCGACTCCGTACTGAACCCCGAGAACCAGGGACCAATCCAGCTTCCAATAGGTGTCCAGGCCGCTCCATGGCTGGCCGCGTACTCAAAGCCCTCGACCAGCGCCAGGGTGATGAGTACCAGCAAGATCAGGCCAAGAATAATATAGGCATCCCAGGGGCCATGCAGGAAGCTGCGCAATTGCCAGGGGCGGAAAAAGGCGCGGCGAATCGTGAAGACGATCAGAGCAAACAGGACTAGAATCACAAAGGCATCCAGAATGATCGCGAAAACAGGATTATCGCCGATCAGGGGAAGCGAGCCATTGAAGGCCCCAAGCATTAAATTGAGCAGGCCGAACTGGATAACAATAAAGCCCCAGAACGTAAAAAAGTGGGCAATACCAGGGATGGGGTCGCGCAACACGCCGCCCTGACCCAGCACGATCAAGAAGAACTCGCCAATGCGGTCTTCAATATGATCGGTGCGGTCTTGCGGTCGCGCCTTGACCAGCAGCGCAATCAACTTCCCTGCGCGCAGGCCAAACAGGACCAGCGCCGCCAGAAATACCACAACAAAGGCGGCTGTTCCGACCCATCCCCCCGTCGGTGAAATTACTGGGGGTGTCATAAATAGAAACCTCCGTTTCCAATTACCACTCTTCCAGGTGCAGCCCAGCAATCCATGTGAAATGATGGTCACGTGCAGCGAGCGTTAGCCCATACCGCATAGCAGTAGCAGCAATCCAAAGGTCATTTTCAGGACGCATCTGGCCTTTCATACGCTGTTCATGCTTAATATGTCCATAAACCCTGGCGGTTGCACTATCTACTGAAAGTACAGTAAGTAATTTGGCAAGCTGATCTACCTCAGCAAGACTTTTCTGCACATGTACCGAGTGTGCCGCTCCATAATATAGCTCGCCAAGCGCAACAGCAGATACATACAAAGCCTTTGCTTCAATTAAATGCTTTTGAATAGCTGCATCCTGTTTTAAGGAAAGGATAAGAACGCTTGAGTCTAGCAAATAACGCGAACTGCTAGTACTCATCAGGTTCGATCCTTTCGCAATCGCTTAATGCACGCTCCATCGCTTCTGCATCCTCCTGCGGAAGTGTCAAGCGCAGGAGAACCTTGCCAGGAGTCCCTGGTGGAAGTGTTGGCGTTGGTAAAGACTCAAGTGCTTGTTGCGTTTGCGCGAGCGCCTGAGCGTACTCAAGCACTCGCTGTTGATAGTCTGGCGAAAGTCGCTCGATAAGTACACGGATTTCTTCACCTGTGGTTGCCATGTGCGCCTCCTTAAAACCCGCTTCAAGCTAGCTCTCTGGCCTCATTATAGCATTCATGTCCATGCATTATCAGAACGACCGTTAGAGGCCAATGATCTTTGAAAAATAAAAGGGTCCCATCCGGTAATGTCATCCTGAGCGCAGCGAAGGATCTCCGTCGCCCAGCCGAATCGCACGTCCGGCACGCAGATCCTTCGCTGCGCTCAGGATGACAGGGGGCGAGTACTGCCCCATATGTTGTCAAAGATCATTACTCCTAATATTTTAATGAGCCTTACGCCGCTTCACCTCTTCAGTCAACTGGGGCAGGATGGTGATAACATCACCAATGACGCCCAGGTCGGCGACCGAGAAGATGGGGGCGTGTTCGTCTTTGTTGATGGCGATGATGTATTTGGAACCTTTCATACCCGCGAGGTGCTGGATGGCTCCGCTGATGCCGCAAGCGATGTAGAGCGTCGGCTTGACGGTCTTGCCTGTCTGACCAATCTGATAGCTGTAGGGCAGCCAGCCAGCATCTACGATAGCGCGGGTCGCGCCGGGTGCGCCGCCAAGCGCCTTCGCCAGTTCCTCTACAAGATGATAGTTCTCAGGCTTGCCGAGGCCGCGACCGCCGCTGACGATCACGCTGGCATCCTCAAGTTCGGGGCCTTCGCTCTGCACTTCGACGCGCTCAAGAATCTTGATGCTCTGCGACTCCGAGTTGAGCGAGGCGTTGATATTTTCCACCTCGGCGGTCTTGCCCTCGGTGCGCTGGACCGCGAAGGCTTTGGGGCGTGTCAGGACGATACCCGTACCCTGCGGCAGGGTAGCGGTGACAAGATTTTCGCCGCCCCAGGGAACCGTCACCTTCAGTTCGTCGCCGTCGAATTGCAGGTCGGTGGCGTCGGTGATAATACCCAGGTTGTTACGGGCAGCAAGGCGGGCGGCGATATCGCGCAAGTCGTAGGTTGTCGCGAACATCAACAGGCCGGGTTGTTGCTGCTGAAGCAACTGGCTGATCGTATCTACGGCGGGCAAAGTGAGGTAGGTATCATAGGCCGGGTCGGCATGCGCATAGACCTTCTCCGCGCCGTATTCGCCAAGCGTGGGAGCGACTTCGGCAGCGTTCGAGCCAAGTACAATCGCTTCGGCGCGTCCCAGTTGCGCTGCCTTGCCCAGCACCTCCAGCGAGGAACGAGCGGGCTGACCATTCTCCAGTTCGACCAGCACCCAGATTGTTTTTGCCATGTTCTTTCTCTCCTCCTAAAGCAACTGGTAACGCTGCAAGAAGTCAGCGATCACCTGCGCGGCATTGCCTTCATCTTTGACAATCTGCCCGGCGGCACGCGCTTCGACCTTGCCGATGGTCAGCACCCGCTCGCGAGCGCCAGCTTCGCCAACCTGCGAGGCATCAATCCCCAGGTCTTTCAGGGTAAGCTGCGTAAAGGGCTTTTTCTTCGCGCCCATAATGCCCTTCATGGTCGGGTAGATGGCCTCGAAGGAGCCGCTAGCGATGGTGACAACGGCGGGTACAGGCGCTTCAACCGTCTGGTAACCGGTCTGCGTCACGCGCTTGATAACAGCTTTCTGGCCCTCGACGCGAATCTCGCGGGCGAAGGTAAGCTGGGGCAGGCCGAGAAATTCGGCAATCGCGCCCGGCACCATGCCGGTATAGCCATCGGTACTCTCGGTGGAGCAGAAAATAAGATCGGGGTTTTCTTTCTTGAGAACGGCAGCCAGCACACGCGCCGTACTGAGCGCATCGGAACCGGCGAGCGCGGGGTCAGTCACCAGAATCGCGCTATCAACACCCATCGCCAGGGCGCGCCGCATCGCTTCCTGCGCGCTGGTGGGTCCCATGCTCACCGCGACCACCTGGCTATTGCCAATCGTGTCACGGAGTTTGATAGCGGCGGAAATAGTGCTTTCATCACCCGGATCAAGCACCAGCGAAACACCACTGCGCACCAGCCGTTTGGTGTTCGGATCAAGCTTGCTAACAACGGTGTTGGGGTCCGGGATCTGTTTGATACAGACGTAAATCTTCATCGATATGCCTCAACTTTATATGTACGAAACTCGGTATAAAGGTAGCCCATGCATATTCTTCGGCTATCTTATTGTACCTGCCGTAAAAAGCGAGTGTCAACGTTGCCAGCTAACGGCTGTAGGGGGTTCCAGTTAACAAACTGAATGGAAGGGGTTATATCGTGTGAGCTTGCGCAAGAATCTGCTGGGTAACGCTTTGTTCGTAAGGGCTGGCAGCAAGCAAAAACGGCCAGGAATGTTGCGCCGGGCTATCAACAGCGAGCAACACCCCGAAGCGATACAGGCATTCAGCTACTGGCTTCGCTGTTATCGTACCATTAGCCGCCTGCAAATACGCTTCCGCCACACATCCGGCGGCTGAATTGGTTCCCGACACATACTTCCACACGACCTGCTCATTGCTACCTGCAAAGGTAAGCAGTCGAGGCTCAATTCCCACTTCGTAGCGCGCAGCTTCACAGGCTGGATTGCCAATCACTGAACGGTCAATCGTCGCATCATGATAGATATCTACCTGCCAGTTGGAGCCATTCCAATGAATAGAAAACGCCATCAAGAATAACTGCATCTGAGGCGGATCAGATTGAAATTGGACAATAACCTTACCTGCCGCAGTGTAATAATCCCAGAAAGGGGCTATAGGAGCCAAAACAGTCCAATGACTTTCCGAAGTTTGCCCACTATTAGAATTAAAAAGGCACATACTAAAACAGCTTTGCCCCTCATTTGTGCAATTGGCAACATCGTCAATCAGTCCTGCCAAATCATCACAAGGCGTATTCGTTGTTCCTGCCTGGCTTTGCGGCGTATATTGAAAATGGAGTACTGCATGAACTGGCTCGGTTGCCAACTTTATAGTTGGGGGTGCATAAACACTACTTCCTGGCGTTTGTGGATTATCTACAAAGCGCTCACCCGGTTGGACCGTATCCGTTCCCTGCAACTGGTTGAGCCTCTGTTGTATAGCACTCATAAGGGCATTCTGATGTTCAGGAGCAAGGTCAGTCAACGACCTTAAAAAACTGATCAAGTAGGCAGTAATTTGATGTCCATTAGAGCCAGGAAAAGTTTGTGGCGAATTATCTCCCTCGCAACTATCTCCTTCAAAACGCACCGGAATATACAGCACGCAATGCTCCGGTGGAAACGGGTCTGCATGCCAGTCTACTTGATGAATGCCTATCGAAAGTGTAAGCGGCGCTAATCTTGAATCTGGGGTTGGCAGCGGCTTAAGCACATGTCCATCGACTGAGATTGTTCCCCAGGGGGGCGATTGGATAAAATAAAATTGATTGCTTCCCGCAGGCAAGGAGGGTGTCGGCGTAACGCCGGATACCCTGGCTCCCTGGGTAAGACGGGTGAACGTGAAGATGCATCCGCCAATTAACACAACTAGCAAAACTAAAATGCCAAGCAGAATGAAGGGCTTGATGGAACGTCGCCGTTCCAGCCCTTCGTCCTCGTCATCCTCTGGAAAGAACCAGTCTTCTCGTTCATCCATAACTGTTCATAAAACTTCTAGTATTTACTAGCAACTGCAACTAACAGCACAACCTGATCCACTATTCGTAGTACAGTTAGGTTCACAACCTGTTTGGTAAGTGTAAGTTATAAAGTAACTTCCATATCCTGCATGCGCGCAATTACCATTAAGTACACAACTAGTGACGTGGCAATTCCTGGGACACCATTGATAACAATCAGGTTCGGTAATCTGCGCATAGACCGGTGAGGAGACTCCTAGACCGAGGCCAGCAACAGCTATTCCGGCTGCTACCTGTTTCATCCACTGGAATAAGCCCCGACGCGAGCGAGATGTGGTTAACTCCGCAAGTTCCGATTTATTGTCCACCGTAGACTCCTTTCTGTGCTGAACCTTCTTAGGCACAACGAGACGCAACGTTTAGTCAAACACACCTATCAAGCCACTGTATGAGTAGGAAAAGCTCGTGCCATTAAGCTCTCCAGATGTTCGTTATCATTAAGTGGCCCTTTTGCCCGAATAAACCCTGCCTCATCTATGGCAAACACAAATGGTCTGACATTGACATGATAAGCAGCACCTACATCAAAATCGGGCGTTAGAATTGGTATCTGTGCATTATGCTCCAGAGCATAAGCACGATTCTTCTCAAAATCTAGACTACCAACTACAAGTACTGTTACACCTTGAACCTCTTCTAAGAACTTATTAAGCAATTGAACAGTTCCGGCACATGGAACACATCCAGGAGCAACAAAAGCCAAAATTCTTCGTTGTCCTTGTAGACTTTTTAGCTTAAATCTCCTTCCATATTGATCCCTTGCTTCAAATGAGGAGGCTTGCTCTCCTACCGCAAGCCCCCATTCTCCAGTAGAATTCTTCTGTGTGCTGGAAGCTACTTGCTGGCGCAATTCCCCTAAGCCGCGTAATAGGAGTACTAATAAGACTGTCTCAAAAAGCACCAATGCCCATAAAGCAATGATACTTACTATCCAAATTGTCGAAATAATGCACCCCTTTCATTTAGCCCGGCTTAAACTACAAAGAACGGCGTATTACTCGTATAAAGTTCAGCAAAACAAGAACACACGCTACTATGCCTACCAGCATAATGACTGGAACCGTAGTATTAAGCAAGTTATTACCCGACAAAGAAGAACCTTTGCTTAACGAAGCCATCGTAAGACTATCAGGGGGTGTACACAAAAGAAGAATAAAACAGAGTACTAATACACAGTTACGACCAACTAACCACCATGAAATTATATGATTGCCTATTATGCCCCCGCAATGACAGGAAAGGTCAGTGCGTCCTCGAAAAAGATTTATAATGATGGCAACACTAAACATGATAAAAGCTATGCCGCCAATGATTACTGCTACCTCAAATAAAAAGCTGCTGATTAACCCTAATCCTATTCCCACTTCAAGTATGGGAATACAGAATGACAATATCCTGGAAAACGCAAACCTGGTATCTAACGTTGGTGGCACTATCTGATAATCTCGAATACCTTGCTGAAGACGGCGACGGTGAGCAAATTTGCTCATGCTTGTGCTAAGACAAATAAGACCAAGCAATAAGCGAAGAAATAAATGGATGCTTGCACCCATTAGATCCATTGCTGTACTCCTGAGCTTCTTTATGCAGTCAAAAATAAATTAGCAAGCAATTAGCACTGAAAGTAAGTATAGATACCTGGAGACAAAAACACAATCTCCTTTTGTTGATTTTCTGTTGATACTCGTTCCTAAGAATATGAAATAGTATCTCTTGGCTTACTTTTTTCTTTCAGGCAGACGAAGATACTTTAATTGCTCTCTCGTAATATGTAATTTGCGTAAAATATGTAATACGTGAGATCGAACAGTTACTTGAAAAATACAGAGATGCTCTGCAATTTCCATATCTTCTAGACCTTCGACTAATAAATAAAGTACCTCTCGTTCACGGGAGGTAAGTTTATCGAGGCAAATTGGAGTTGTAAATGACTCTTCTTGAGCAACCCCTTGAATTAAAAGTGGTGCAATAACGGGATCAAGGATAAAAATTTTGGCTCTCATCTTGGCAATATAAGACACCGCAAATTCAAATAACTCTATCGAACTGGTGTCAAGAAAATATCCTACTCCTCCATGTTTGCAAACAGCTTGTAGCATCTCCATTTCAAATTTGTCAGCGAGTAAGATAAATGGCTTATTTGTCACAACTGTAAAATCTGAAAGAATGGATTTATGAACAAGTATAAGATCCAAAAAATGTGACAAAAGCAGTTTATGCAACGCCATTAATGTATTTGCATCATAAACATGGTCAACCCTCGGAATTTTTGAGATGCGAACTTTAAGTCTTAAACAAGCATCCTCTCTTGGCTCAGCTATTACAATCGACAATCCCATTTGCTCAACCTTTCCAATTTTTAGTCAAAAGGAAAAACCTTTAATCCTGGCACTGGAATACTTTATATATTATACAGATTTTAACAGAAGGATTCAAGCAAGAGATGTAAGATACAGCTTGCATCAAATCGCTTTCATACTATGAAAGTGCCATCTTGCCCTGCCATCTTCTCCACTGTTAAGTCTTCTCGATTTATGCCACACTCTTCACCCTCCATACGTGTAGTAGTTGAGTGTTCCACACAAGCAAAGGTTCAAGAGGAGAACATTTTTCATGAAAACACGACAATTTGGGAATACAGATATGCAGACAACTCCCATTGGGCTGGGAGCATGGGCGATTGGCGGCGGCGGTTGGGATGCTGGCTGGGGGCCACAGGACGATCAGGAATCGATTGCCACGATCAAGCGGGCGCTTGACCTGGGCATTAACTGGATTGATACGGCGGCGGTCTATGGACTTGGACATTCGGAAGAGATCGTAGGGAAAGCGATTCGCGGTAGGGATTGGCAACCCTACATCTTTACCAAGTGTTCGCTCGTCTGGGACGAACATCGCAAAGTTTCAAGTCGTTTGAAGGCCGATTCTGTCAAGCGCGAGGCCGAGGCCAGCCTGAAACGCCTGCGCGTAGACGTCATCGACCTGTACCAGATTCACTGGCCCAACCCTGACGAGGACATCGAAGAGGGCCTGGGCGCGATGGTGAAGCTGCAAGAAGAGGGCAAGATTCGCTACATCGGTGTCTCAAACTTCAATGTCGAACAGTTGCGCCGGGCGATGAAGGTTGCCCCGATCAGTTCGTTACAGCCACCTTATTCGCTCATTCACCGGGAAGCGGAGCAGGATGTACTGCCTTTCTGCGAGGAAAACAATATCGCCGTGATCGTCTATTCGCCAATGGCTTCAGGCTTGCTGACAGGCTCGATGACGAAGGAGCGCATAGAAAACCTGCCGGAAGATGACTGGCGCAAGCGCAACGAAGATTTCCAGGAGCCGCGCCTCTCTCGCCACCTGAAGCTGGCCGAAGTACTGAGCGAAATTGGCTTCATGCACAATCGCACTGCTGGCGAAGTGGCAGTCGCCTGGACGCTGCACAATCCGGCTGTCACCGGAGCCATCGTCGGGGCGCGCCGTCCCGAACAGATCGAAAACCTGGTCGGAGCCGCCGAGTTCCGCCTATCGGATTCTGAGATGGAAAAAATTCACGAGTTCCTGCAACAAAATCCGTAACAAGCGATAAAACAGCGTCCAGGTTATGCTCGATTTCGCGCCGACCTGGGCGCTGTTTCGTTATTACAGTAGGAACTCGAAAACCTGTTGTAAAGCGAGAACAGCCAGTTGGACATACAAACGCTAGCGGCATTGAAAGCCACAGCCGAATTTTTTGCGCAGCAGAGCCAGCAGATTTACCTGGTTGGCGGCTCGCTGCGCAACCTGCTCCTGCGCGAGAACTGCGATGATTGGGACGTTGTCAGTACGGGAGAGGCGCACAAGCTGGCAAAACAGCTTGCCAACAAACTAAGTGGGCATTACGTCTATATGCACGAAAAAGCCAGCCGCGTCGTCCTCAAGCGCGAAGGGCATGAGTTTCGTATGGATGTCTCACCCCTGCGCGGCCAGAACATCGAGGAAGACCTGCTCCAGCGCGATTTCACCGTCAACGCCCTCGCCGCTCCCCTGGCCAACGTTGTGCATTACCTGGAACATCTAGAAGAAAACGCGCAAACTCAGGGCAAAGAAGGTCTCGCGCCCATCGAAGGCCTGATTGACCCCAGCAACGGGCTACCAGATATTGCAGCCCGGCGGCTGTGCGTAGTGAATGACCTCGTTTTCCAGCATGAGCCACTTCGCATGATGCGCGCTGTCCGCCTGTCTACCAGCTATAACCTGCAACTTGACGACGAAACAAAACGCCTCATCCAACGCGATGCTGCCCTTCTGCCAACTGTCGCCGCCGAGCGCATTCACGACGAACTCTATGCCCTGCTCGACAAAGATGGCGCAACCGCCCGCCTGCGCAAACTCGACGAGGTAGGCCTGCTAACGGTAATCATGCCCGAATTTCTTCCCGCCAAAGGCATGCCGCAACCCTCGCCGCATTATTGGGACGTCTTTGAACATTCCCTGGAAACGGTCGGGGCATTGGAAACCATTGCCCATCTGTTCAATCCAACACCTGTAGACACAGAAAAACAATTTGACACATTGATTTCCGAAGATGTACCGGAGATTCAGAATATATTACAGGAGGCCGAACAACAGGGTATTTTTGCCTTCGAGGCCCTTACGGCACCGCGTATGAAGCTGGCGGCGCTGCTGCACGATATCGGCAAACCGGCCACCTTTTCGGTCGATGAAAACGGCGGTATTCATTTTTATAATCATCCCCAGGCCGGAGTGCCACTCGTGCAGCAGATTACGCGCCGCCTGAATACCAGCACGCAGGATCGACGCCTCGCGCAGCAGGTGGCGGCGCATCATATGCGACCCGGACAACTGGGACAACTGGATTTGGTGACGGAGCGGGCCATCCGGCGTTACTTTGTGGATCTCGGTCCAACGGGCATCTATGTCGCGCTGATCTCGCTGGCCGATCACCTGGCGACGCTGGGGCCTCAACCCTTAAGCGATGCCTGGAAAGGTCATCTCGCGGTGGTACGCCTGCTCTTAACGCGCTACGTGCGCGAACGCGAGCGCATCCTGCCGCCGGGCCTCGTCAGCCCGGAGGAGTTAATGCGCCGCCTGTCGCTGGAGCCGGGGCCGCGTGTCGGGCAATTGCTCGAATACCTTGCCGAGGCGCAGGCAGACGGAAAAATACATTCTAAGGAAGAGGCCATCTGGCTGGCGGAAGAATGGATTGCCACCTCGTAAGGCAATTCGCTTTTTCCTGTCCGGTATGTTAGAATAGATGTCCAGAGAGGGCGGTACATCCGTCACACTAACAGGCGGGAGAACAAACCACTGGCAGCGCCCAAATAGACATTCCATGTGGAAGAAGAAAGCGAAACGATGACGATTGCGATACTGTACCAGGGCCGCAAGCAGGACACGTCGGAAGTGGCCCTTCGCCTCGCCCGTATGTTGCAGCAGCAGGATTATACTGTCCGCAACATCGATATACGCGAAGAGGGTGAAGAAACGCCCGATAAAGCACTGAACGGCTGTGACCTGGTGATTGTGCTGGGTGGAGATGGCACGATTCTGCACGCGGCGCGGCTCTGCGCAATCAAAGACATTCCCATCGTAGGCGTCAATTATGGCCGCGTCGGCTTTCTGACCGAACTGGAACCGGATGAACTCGAATCTAATCTCCGCTACTATTTATATCGAGACCCCTCGGTCTGGGTAGATAAACGCACCATGCTCCATGCTGAACTCGACCAGGGTGGAAACTGCGAGGAATTTCTGGCGCTGAACGATATCGTGATTGCGCGTGGAACGTGGCCGCGTGTGGTGAAAATACAGATCACCATCGATGAGCATCCATATAGCACGACCCATGCCGACGGCATCATCATTTCCACCGCCACTGGCTCGACAGCCTATAACATGGCGGTTGGCGGGCCGTTGCTTCATCCACAGGTGCAAAGCAGCGTGATTACACCCATCGCGCCGCATCTGGCATCGGATCGCTCGTTGATCCTACAACCGGAAGCAAACGTCAAACTTCAAATATTTACCGGCTCGCAGAACGGGGTATTCTCGGCGGACGGGCAGATGAATCGAGAGATCATCGATGGCGCGACCGTCACCGTACACAAAAGCAAGTACGTGACAAAGTTTTTGCGCCGCCGACCCCCGACCTATTTTTACCAGGTTATTACTGCCAAGCTGAAAGGTGTTGACTCGTAATTTATTCCCGGCGAAGCGCAAGTGACGCCCGTTCGCCAGCCGCTCCCCATTCCGAGGAGCGCATGGGCAGACAAACCGAACAGGCCAGGAAAATTGGCACCAGGAATCAATATGTTACTCGAACTTCATATCAAAGATTTTGCCATAATCGACGATCTGCATCTCACTCTCCATCGCATGTTCAACGTCTTCACGGGCGAAACAGGCGCGGGCAAGTCCATCATCATCGACGCTGTGAACGCCCTGCTCGGCGGAAAAATCGGCGCGGAATACGTGCGCGCTGGCTGCAAGCAGGCGACGGTAGAGGGCATTTTTTCCATTGGCGCGCTGCCCCCCATTCGTTCCGATTGGGAAGAATTCGAGCCTGCCACCCACACCAGGGAACAATCTTCCAATGGCTCGCCTGGGCATAATGCTTATGGGAATGGCCAGGGCTTCACGCCGGACGCTGAAAGCGCCGACGCGGCTGTCGCCTTCGCTACGCTGCTCGATGAATACGGCATCACCCCTGAAGACGGACAGCTTATTCTCACCCGCGATATCTTTAGCTCGGGTCGCACCGTAGCCCGCATCAATGGTCGCACCGTTTCGCAACAGATTCTGCAACATGTGGCAAGCTGGCTGGTCGATATTCACGGACAGAGCGAGCATATGAGCCTGCTGCGCTCTGAGCAACATGTCAATTTCCTGGACCGCTACGCCGATACGCTTCCCCTGCGCAACCAGCTTGCCGCGAAGGTGACAGAGTGGCGCAACGCGCGCAAACAACTGCTCTCCCTGCGACAGAGCGAAAAAGACTCCGCTCGCCGCGCCGAATTCCTGCAATTTGAAATTGAAGAGATCGAGAAAGCCAAACTGCAGCCCGAGGAAGTCGAGGAACTTGAGGCCGAGCGCAAAGTCCTGAACAATGCCGAACGCTTGCGCGAACTCTGCACCTTCATCTATGGCTCGATCAAAGGCGGCGATATGGGCGCTGACGATTTCCAGCCCGCTCTCGACCTGCTACGTCCCGCCCTGCGCTCCATGAACGAACTTGTGCGGCTCGACAAAAGCCTGGAAGAATTGGAAACCAACTTTGCCGAGGCTATTTATCGTCTCGAAGACGTGGCTGCAACCATCAGCAGCTACGAAAGCGACATCGAAGACGACCCGCAGCGCCTGGCCGAAATTGAAGAACGCCTCGACCTCATCTCGCGGCTCAAGCGCAAATATGGCCCGACCATCGAGGACGTTCTGAAACGCGCCGATGAAGACCGCGCCGAGCTTGAAACCATCGTTCACCGCGATGAATTGATCGCCGAGCTGGAACAGCAGGATGGCGTGTTGCGACGCGAAATCGGACGTATCGCACAAGAACTCTCCGAGAAACGACGCGAGGCAGCGGGTCGTCTCGCCGCTGCGATGGAAGAACAACTCGACGACTTGAATATGAAACGGGCGCGCTTCTCCGTCGAGATCGAGCAGGTACCCGACGAAAACGGCGTGCCAGCCAGCATCTCCGGCCAGCCCGAACAATACTACGCCTGCGATACGACCGGCATTGACCGCGTGCAATTCTTGATCGCTCCCAACCCGGGCGAGCCATTTAAGCCGCTCACCAAAATCGCTTCGGGCGGCGAAACATCGCGCCTGATGCTGGCCCTGAAAACCATCCTCTCTGCTGCCGACGCCACGCCAACCCTGATCTTTGACGAAATCGACGCCGGTATCAGTGGCAAGAGCGGGCAGGTAGTGGGCGAAAAACTCTGGCAGTTGACGCTCAATCACCAGGTTATTTGTGTCACGCACCTGCCACAGATTGCAGCTTTTGCCGATACGCACTACAATGTGAATAAGCAGATCTTTGACGAGCGCACCGTCACCATCGTCAATGAACTGCGCCCCGAACAGCGCGTGCGTGAAATTGCGCACATTATGGGGGGCAGCGTCAGCGATGCCTCGATGAAGAGCGCGGAAGAAATGCTCGCTCGCTCGTATCTGTGGAAAGAGAGCTGGACGCGCCACAACCAGGGAGAGAGAAAGGAAATTCCCTCGTGAACGATAAAAAACTCTTAAGCACGATATTACTCTTTGCCGTATTTATTGGCTTTTTGTGGTGGGGCCTTGCCATGTTAATTCACCCGGACCCCACCGATGTTGGCGAAAGCATCGTGTTCGCGCTCATGCTGCTCGGCTGCGCGGGCTACGCACTCGTCTCCATCCTGATGCTGCCGCGCAAAAAGCAGCCCTGATTGCTCAAATCTCAATCGTAGGAGCCGTTCTATGCTTGATGAGTTACCGGCAACGGAGCCGGTTATCCGTATTGCTACGCCATCAGATATTGATATCATTAATGAACTTGACAGTTATAGCACGTCGCCTAACCGCAACATCCATCGCGAGATGGAAAAATATTTTGGCTCGGTAGACCCCTCGACACACGACCGCACGCTTATTTTCTTGCTTGAAATCGAGGGAAAAGCCGCCGCGAAGGCCGAACTGATGCTGCCCCCACGCGATAGCACCCTTTCAGTCGGCTACATCAAGCGCGTCGTTGTAAATCCCGAGTATCGGAAGATGGGTCTGGCGCGCAAACTCTTAGAGCATATTATTTCCTGGGCGCAAAACGAATACCCGCTGAGCGCTCTTGATCTGCATGTCTGGGAGCAAAACACTCCGGCCATTCGCCTCTACGAAGCGCTCGGCTTTCAACTTCAGCATCGCGAACTGTATTTCCGCCTGCTTCTCTGAAATCCATCCTTTTTGTTTCCTTCCTTCTTGTGACGTAGCCGCAATTCACTTCGTTCTTAAACTCAGACCCTGGTACCCTGCTCAAGGATGGAAGATTGTTCCTGGTCCTCTACTGGGGGAAATTTGATGAGAGGCAGGAGTTATGCGTGAGAAAACGAAGGTAGCTATACAGCCTGACATAAGGCAGACTACACAACCTGTTCAGCTACAAGAACCGAGATGGAAGCGGTGGATGCGTTACTTCTACACCGATGACGTTTCACCCGATAATTATCCCCTAGTTGACTTGCAGCGAAGGGCTGGCTGGTTCTGTCTCGCTTTTATTGCCCAGGCGCTCAACGAAATAGATCGCTCTCTTTACGTGGGCTATATTCCACTGCTCAAAACGTGGTCAGCCCTTATTCCTTTTGTTCTGATCCTGGTCAGTTTCTATGGCATGTGGATGGCTTTCCGTCCAACGAGCTTGAAACGCAAGGTAGAGCGCTCGCAAAAAAAAGACCCGAGCCGCTTGCAGCGTGTGATCCTGGTATGCGCTTTGCTGACGGCGATTGCGGGGAGCATCGAATTTGGCCGCTCGGTCGTTATGAGCTTCTTTCTGCCTCCCCAGTATACCAATGACGGCACTTCGCTCGATACCAATGCGGCTGTCTTGCTACTTGAAGGGCGCAATCCCTATAGCGATTCCAATATCCTGTCTGTGGTGCGCCGTTACCCCATTCTGCCCAACTGGACAACCCCGCTGCGAGTAGGTCAATTCGCCAATGAACGACTCTATCCAAGCGCCTCAGAGATGCGCAGCGTGTTGGACACCGATCTCAAAGCGGGTTCTGCTCCCGAGTTCGAGTCGAAGGTGAGCTACCCGGCACTCGCATTCCTGACACTCTTGCCTTTCGCCTGGCTGAATTTCCAGAATGTGCTGTCGTTTTACCTGTTCAGTTACCTGCTGCTCGTCTACATCGGCTGGAAGGTTGCGCGTCCTGAGCTTCGCCCCTGGGTGCTGCTCCTCTCGCTCACCAATGTCTCGATGTGGACCTCGGTGGTAGGCGGCAACCTGGACATCTTTTATACCCTGCTGATTGTGCTGGCATGGCTGATGCGCGATTCGCGCTCGTGGTCGGCCATTTTCCTGGGTCTCGCCCTGGCAAGCAAGCAAATCGCCTGGTTCTATATTCCCTTTTACGCGATCTTAATCATGCGGCAGTATTCCTTTAAAGAAGCTGTGCAGCGTTTAAGCGTCGCGGGCCTGGTCGCCCTGGCTATCAACCTGCCGTTCATCCTGTGGAATCCTCATGCATGGCTGGCCGGTGTTCTTGCTCCTGTTGCCGATCCTATGTTTCCTATGGGCGTCGGTCTGATTAGCTTCAGCGCTACGCCCTTGCAACTGACACTGCCATCCTTCGTCTATACAGGTCTCGAATTACTTACGCTGCTCGCCTGCCTCGCCTGGTACTGGCACATCTGTCAGAAGCGACCGGAAGCAGTGATGCTGCTGGCTGTGCTGCCACTCTTCTTCGCGTGGCGCAGCCTGCCTTCCTACTTCTACTGCTCGGCATTTCCCATGTTCATCCTTATGTCGTCAAGCCTGAACGTGAAATCCCGGCAGCAATCTCACAAGATGCTTTCTCGCCTCGGGCGTCTGCTCTTTGGCCCGAATGGAGAAACAGAGGGCGAGCTTTCTCCCGGTATGGGTGCGTGGGCAATGAGCCGCGTTCCTCAACTCTTGCCTGCTCCTGCGCAATCCAGCAGACGCTTCGATGGGAAACGGAACACTTCTCTGGCAGCAAGAGACTACCTCCCGGAGCTTCGCTCGTTTGCTTCATCGCCTCTGCTTGAATAGATCAAAAATATTGGTGTGGAAAAGGGTATGGAAGTATCCTGAAGCAAAGGAGCCGAAAGCCACCCGCAAGGGGATGGCTCTACAGGCCACGTCATATTGTAGAGCCATCCCCTTGCGGGTGGCTTTCGTGATGCGGGTGGCTTTCGGCTCCCCAAACAGGCATCTCTCTTTCACCTCCCTCGACTAAGCTTGCTCACCGTGATAAAATCGTGACAACATACAGGCACATGTGGCCAGAGGTAGACCCCAATTATAAGAAAAGAAGAAAACAACGATGGCATCAAAAAAAGAGAATCGCCCCGCCCTATCTTCGGAGAATGAAGCGCGGGTGCTTCATCTTGTGGAGCAGCGCCACGAGATAGCGCAAGCATTACGACAAAGTACCAGCCGCGCCCAGGCAGAAACAGCGCTGGCTGAAGTGAACCAATGCGACGAGACAACACAGCTTGCCTATTTGAAATCGCTGACAAAGCAGCATGACACAGACGCCGCCGATGTTCTGCTGGCAATTAACGAACTCAGCCCCAACAAAGCTGTGCGTAAAGAGGCCAAACGCGCTCTGATTCAACTGGCCGGAGCAAAGGTATACCCAGGCTGGACGCCGGAACCGGAAGCAGCCCCGGTCGGCGTTGGTGTGAGCGAGTATCCCCCGCGCTTCTGGAAAGGCTATGTTACGCAGATGCGCGAAGAGGGCGAAGTTGAACTGGTACTGTGCTGGGAGCAGGGCTTCGAGTACGGCGAGGCCCGTATGATGAGCTTTCTGCTCGATTTCTGGCAGGATGGCGTCAAAGACTTTTACGCCGAAACCGGCACCAAACGCCACATCGACTCGCATATCAACGACCTGATAAACTCTTTCTCTCGCAATACCAACGGCAGAGTCAAGACAACCGATTGCACGCTTGCCGAAGGCCGCCGCCTGCTCCTGGAAGCGCTTGAAGTCAACCAGTGGCGCAAGACCACGCCGCACAAGGATTATCGCAACCACGTCGGACAGGTACAGCAACTCGTGCTGAACGCGACCGACGTTGGTGAAGATCGCGGGCGCACCTTCATCCGTCCAGGCCTGGAACCCGACGAAGTGGCGGCGAACTTTATCGGCGGCTGGTCGCTCGGTGACTTCGGCCTCTGCTATGATCTGCTCACACCCGACAGTTCTCTTTTAGAAGGCCAATCACGCGACGAGTGGGTAGAGCAGCGCCGCAAATGGGCGAATGAAGCCCATCCCGCCCGCTTCGAGCCACGTATCATCCACGAACGCGAACAGAGTCAGCAGACGCTCTGGCTTCCTGGCTCCATTCGCAATGCCCCAGGCACCAGCCGCCGCGAAGTCGAAACCTGCTGGTCGCTTGAACTGACCGACACCCAACTGAGCGGAACACTGCCCGAAATGCCAATGGGTACCGCCGTATTGAAGGAAACCGGCAGGCACTGGTTCTGGACAAGCTACACCCTGGCACAGATCAAGGATGAATGGCGCATCACCCACATGACTGACGAGGGAGCCAACGCGCAGGGCCTGCCCATTGCCGACCTGCAGAAGCGCCTCAAAGAACACGAGGACGCCATCCAGCACATTCTTAAGAACGAAGACCCAAATGGCCCCAATGCCCAGCAGCATTACAGCGAACTGGTGCGCCGCAGCATTCAGTCGTTGCATTACATTGACGCCCTGCTGGTCAAGCTGCCCTTCGACAACGAACTCTACGAAAAGGCCGTTGGCCACGCCAATGGCCTCGCCTTTATGGAACGCGCCCTGGTCTATCTTCAGAAATGGCTGGCCCACATTCCTGAGAATGAACGCGCGCGGCGAGCCGCTATCTTGCAACAACTTGGTGCGGTCTACGCCAGCCTGGCCTCGCAATACGAGGAAATCGGCATGCAGGAGCGCGGCGACCAGTTTTTCAGCCTGGCTGAGGAGAGTATTGAGCAGGCGCTGCAGATCGATAATACTGTGCTTGGACATATCCTGCTGGCCGAATTGAACATGATGCAGGACAAGGTGGAGCAGGCAGAGAGCGAACTGAAACAGGCGCAGGACTTGCATCCTGAGCGTGAAGAAGAGGCTCAGATCGAGCATGACCTGGCTCAAATCGCGCTTGAGCGCGATCAACTCGACGAAGCGCAGCGCCACTTCGAGCGCGTTGCCGATTTGAACGCCCACTATACCAACCTCTGGTTCAATCTTGGGCATGTCCATCGCCTGCAAAACAACTATGCCGAGGCCACGCTCTTCTACCAGCGCGCCATCGAGGAAGACCCACGTAACATCGCAGCATTTTCCGAACTGGGAGCTATCTACCTCAGTCAGAACAACATGAAGGAAGCGCATGAAATCCTCGAGCGGGGACTCCGTATAAACCCGCAATCGGCTCACCTGCGCGCCATGCTGGCCGGTGTCTTCCTCGAAGAGGGCAAGCGGCGGCAGGCCGAAGCCATGCTGCAAGAGGCCGAGGCCATCAACCCCGACCTGGAAATCGTGCGTGCCGTTCGCTCGGCGCTTGAGTCAAGCAAGACAGGCAGGCGATGAACATACCGGTAGAAACCGCAACGATTACCTATCATCGCGTCACCCTGGGAGCCTTGACACACGAGGGGAACGCGCTCGCCGAAATCCTGTTAGAGGGCGAGCCGCGCACAGTAGCGGTTCCGGCTGGCTTGCCGGGAGAAGAGGTGACAATCGCCGTCGAAATTCCGCCCGTCATTCCGCCGAAGCGGCGCAAGCGGCATTGGAAACCGCGCCCACCGCGCATCTGGATCACGGAGATTTCGCGGCCCTCACCCCTGCGCATACAGGCTCCCTGCCCGGTTTTCGGAACCTGCGGCGGCTGCCAGCTACAACACATGCGCTATGATGCCCAACTCGAGTGGAAACGCGAGATCGTCAGGCAACTGCTACAGGAGATTGGCGGCTTTGAGAACCCACCGCTCCTGAATACAGTGCCCTGCGATATTCCCTGGCACTACCGCAATCACATGCGTTTCTCGGTCAATCGCGGTGGTCAGCCCGGCCTGACCGCTCGAGGCACCCATCGCGTCCTACCCCTGGTCGCCTGCCCCATCGCGCACGAGCAGATTAACCGCGTGCTTGGCATTCTCAGTACGGTTCCCAACGAACGCCCGCAGGTACTCATCCGCGCCGGAGCCTCTACGGAACAGGTGCTGATTCAGCCTGCCCCGCGACCCGAGGTGGCGCAACAACTGAGCGAGGCAGGCATCGACCTGCATACCGAGACGATGGAAGAACAGCTAGGCGGAAAGACGTTCCGCATTCGCCCCAGTTCGTTTTTCCAGACCAACACCGCCCAGGCCGAGAAAATGATGCAGATGGTTCTCGCGGGCCTGTTAGAAGAAAATCAGGATGCAGGCGCGCTCACAGTCATCGATGCCTACTGCGGCGTTGGCACCTTTGCCCGGATATTAGCCGAACACGTCGGCAAGGTTATCGCTATCGAGGAGTCGCCAAGCGCCATCAAGGACGCGCAATGGAACCTGCGCGAGGTCTCCAATGTCGAGATACTGAAAGGAAAAGTAGAGGATGTCCTGCCGACGCTGGCAATGCCCGTTGATGGACTTGTCATCGACCCGCCACGCGCAGGCTGCCAGCAATCTGTTCTCGAAACGCTGGTCAAACATCCTGCACAGCGCATCGTCTACGTCTCCTGCGACCCCTCGACGCTGGCTCGCGACCTGCATATCCTTTGCCATACCTATCCCGTGTATCGCCTGCGTTCGGTGCAGCCGCTGGACATGTTTCCACAAACCGCGCACATCGAATGCGTTTCGGTACTGGAATTGAAAAAAGAAAACAAGACTCCGAACTAACAAAAGCGATGACACCCGCAAGGGATGCCACTACACATTAACCTATATAAGAAGAGAAAACGACATATGACTTTCATGCCACCATTATTACTGGCTTCGGCCTCGCCGCGCCGCCGCCAGCTACTACGCCTGCCAGGCCTCGATTTTACGGTGACGACTTCATCGGCGGACGAGGACGAAATGGAGGGTAATTATCGCGGCCCCATCGAAGGGCTGGCCGAATGGCTGGCAAAACATAAGGTTGGAGCCGCCTTGAGGCTGCCCGAAGCCGAGGACCGCATCGTAATCGGCGCGGACACTACCGTCCTTTTGCACAGCGAAACACTGGGCAAGCCACGTGACAAACAGCACGCCCGCCAACTGTTGCTCGCTCTCAGAGGTCGCTGGCACCACGTCGTCACAGGAGTAGCCGTGAGCGGCTATGTTGATGGCAAGCGCAAAATGGTCAGCGCAAGCTGTATCACGCCTGTGTTGATGCGCAACTACAGCGAAGAGGAAATCGCGGCCTATATTGCTACCGGCGACCCACTCGACAAGGCCGGAGCTTACGGCATCCAACACCCCTCTTTCCAGCCCACCGAGCGTATCGACGGCTGCTACCTGAATGTCGTAGGGCTGCCCATGTGCGTGCTGGTTGACCTGCTTGCCGAGTTCAACGTCTATCCTGGAAAGCAGGGCAACAACGTCGAGCAAGGCCCCTGTCCCTGGTCGGAGCGATGCCGGATTTAAGTGTGTCAGTACGAGGAAGATACGCCCCCAGCCCGACCGGAGACCTCCACCTGGGCAACCTGCGCACCGCCCTGCTCGCCTGGCTCTTTGCCAGATGCAAGAAGGGACAGTTTGTCCTGCGTGTCGAAGACCTGGATCGTCCTCGTGTGCGCCCTGGAGCAACCACTCGTATGCTCTCAGATCTGCGCTGGCTTGGCCTGAATTGGGACGAAGGCCCCGATATTGGCGGCCCATATGCACCCTACACACAAAGCGAGCGACAGGAAATCTACCAAACCTACCTGCGCAGGCTGATGGACGAAGGGCGGGTCTATCCCTGCTATTGCAGCCGCGCCGACATCGCCCGAGCCGCCAGCGCGCCCCATGGAGAGGAAGGGCCGCGCTATCCAGGCACCTGTCGCACCCTCACAGAAGCTCAACGCCGCCAACGCGAGGCAAGCGGTCGCCGCCCCTCGCTGCGCTTTCGCGTCGATGACGAGCGCGTAGTCGAGTTTACCGATCTCATCGCCGGAACACAAAAACAACATGTCCAGCACGCGGTAGGCGACTTCATCCTCTACCGCTCTGATGGCATCTTCGCCTATCAATTCGCGGTGGTGGTAGACGACGGCCTGATGCATATCAACCAGGTGGTGCGCGGTGCTGACCTGCTCTCCTCAACAGCGCGGCAGATTCTCCTGTTCGAGGCCCTGGGCTTTCCCGCTCCCACCTTCGCCCACGTCCCGCTTATGCTCGACACCGAAGGCAAACGCCTCTCAAAGCGCATCGAAAGCGCAGGACTACAACCACTCCGCGCCGCCAGAGCAACGCCCGAACAGGTCGTAGGGCAACTCGCCGCAGACTGCGGGCTGGTGGAAAAAGGAACGCATATCAGCGCGAGGGATTTAGATGAAATGTACGCGGGGAAATTTGATAGCTTGCTATCTGTCCTTAAAGGAACGCAAGGAATGTAGGGACGCGAGAATGAAGGTTGACTATCCTATCCGGCAATGCCTTTTCTGTCATGCTGAGCGCAGCGAAGCATCTCCGGTCTCGATACGTGAATAGCCCGGCACACGAGATGCTTCGCTGCGCTCAGCATGACAGGCTAACCTGGCCGATCTTACACGTCAAACTTCATCCTCGCGCCCCTACAAAATTAACTGTTATCCGAGTTCTCGCTACGCATCTTATTCAGTTGATCTTCATAAGTGCGCAGACGGGTTGAGGCCAATTCGTGGTCGAGTTGCGCTTTGGCGATCTTCATTTGCGCCCTTTGTACATCCCGCCGGGCCTGCTCGATCTTGAGCATCATCTTGGTCTGCCGCTTGATCTGCTTCCTGCGCTGCTTTTCTAACTGCTGCGGTGAAAGCGAAGGGACATTTTCGGTAAATGCTTGTGCCATGCTCTTCTCCTCCTGTTGTTACACAAACGCCCTTTGAGAAAGGACATACTCAAAAGAATAGGTCTATCCTACAACACGGGCAGCACGCACAATTAGCCTCAAAGGGGAGCGCGAGATAGACCTGGAAGACAGCTATGATATAATGCACAAGTATTCTGAAAAACAAACCACGAACATATAACATGGTGTTACAATGACCGATATTGTACTGCGTATCTTACTCTCTTTATTGATCGTCCTGGTTGCCCTGGGCATTGGTTTTCTCCTGCGCCGCCTGCTGGTGCGCCGCCTGAAAAAGACGGTTCTCGATAACTGGCTCATTCAGACGCTCGGCATCCTTGTCATCTTCCCGCCGCTCGTCATCGCCGTCGCGGCCTCGCCCATTATCATTGCCTGGAACATTAACCTCATCAATGATATCTGGGCAAAAATTACTCAGATCCTCCATATTCAAAACGGATCAGATCTTGTCCAAAACCTTTTCTGGACCGTCATCATCATTGCGCTGGGCATCGGCACAGCACGCACAGTTATGAAGCTGGTCATTGGGCGGCTAGGCGAGCAGCGCATCGATATCAATATCCGCACGCTCCTGGGACGCATTTTTTTCGCCCTGATCGTCACCATCGTGATCTTCTGGATTCTCTCGCTCTGGAACGTCTCGATTGGCATTCCGGTCGCGGTACTTGGCGGGCTTACTGTGGCTTTTACGGTCGCTATACAGGACATTCTCAAAGACCTGGTGGCCGGTCTGTACATTTTGTGGGAGCGCCCTTTTCACATTGGCGACCAGATCACCACCGCCACCTATACCGGCAAAGTAGAGAACGTTGAACTGCGCGCCACCAAACTGCGCTTGCTGAGCGGGGAAGAGATGACCATTCCAAACTCAATGGTCTTCGGCGGCATTGTCGTCAACAACACGCAGTACTACGAACGCCGGGCAAAGATTTTGCTCAACATGCCGCAAGAGGAATTTAAGCAGGATGAGACTCCCGCTCAAATACTCAAAGTCGTGCGCGAACAGGAAAACGTGCTGGTGAAACCGGAGCCTGCGGTGGGTGTCACAAACATTTCAGGTAGTTTCGGTGGCGCAACCGGTGGATCGAGCGGGTATACAAGTGGAGTCGTTACGCTCACGCTCTACTTCTGGATACCCAACGGGCAGCACTTCACCATCACCGAAGTGATGTGCGCCCTACATAAAGCGCTGCCAAACATGGATCTCACGGTTGCGGAATCCGGCGGAGATATGTAGCAATAGTCATCGCATGTTCCCTTCAGGAGAGAAGAATCGTTGGAGTATTATAGGTCGGAAATAAACAGGCGGCGTTCTGGCGTTCTGGGTGGTACCTTCGACCCGATTCATTTCGGGCATCTGGTGGTCGCGGAAGAGGTATACGCGGCGCTGGAACTGGACGAAATGGTGTTTGTACCAGCTGGAGTACCACCGCATAAGCCGGATAGAAAGATCACACCGGCGGAGCAGCGCCTGGCAATGGTTGAGTTGGCAATCGCCAGCAACCCGCATTTCCGCGTTTCGCGTGTGGACATCGACCGTCCTGGGCCATCCTATACCGTCGATACCCTGCGTCTCCTGCGCGAACAATGGGGCGAGCAGACGGATATCTATTTTGTGATCGGTTGGGATAGCCTGGAAGAATTGCTGACGTGGCACGACCCGGCAGGCATTCTCGCGCAACTGGCTCAGCTGGTTGCCGTTCAGCGACCGGGGCATACCGAACATGCAGGCTATCGAGACGCCCTGGAACAGCGATTGCCGGGCATCAAAGAACGCTTGCAGGTAGTGCGCGTGCCGCAGCTCGACATTTCCGCAACCGACCTGCGCCAGCGCGTGAAGCAAGGCCGACCGATCAAATACCAGTTGCCGGAAAGCGTTGAACAGTACATTGTAGAACATGGTTTGTACCGTGAATAATATAGAGGAACAGAAAGCGCATGCCAGTACAGTTTGATCTCGGAGATCATATTCGCTTACGCAAGCCGCATCCATGTGGCAGTTATGACTGGCTTGTAGTACGCCTGGGAGCCGATATTGGCTTGCGTTGTCTGAAATGCGGGCGGCGCGTGCTGTTGCCGCGTGCCGAAGTCGAGAGACGCACCAAACAAATTCTCTCGAAGGCAACCGATAGCAACGCACCGCCGTTTATCCAGTAATGGTTTGTTCTGTAGAGACGCGTTGATGATAAAAAGGGGATATCCAGGCATGTCATCCTGAGCGCAGCGAAGGATCTGTGGGCTGGGCGCACGAATCGGCTGGGCGACGGAGATCCTTCGCTGCGCTCAGGATGACATACTGGGAGTTTTCCTCGTATGTTGTTAAAATTCATCATCGCATCCATACAAAGGCGCAAAAGGCGAGGAGAGCAATTTATGGCAGCAGTCACCCAACAGGGCGGGTTTGTTACACTGCTCAGGAAAAGAAACTTCCTGTTGATCTGGCTTGCCCAACTCATCTCCATGACCATGCTCAACGCCTCGAACTATGCCCTGATCGTGCTTATCCAGGAGATTACCGGTTCTACCACGCTGATCGGCGTCGCTATCGTCTGCTTCAGCCTGCCTGCTGTGCTATTCGGCGCTCCGGCGGGCGTCTTCGTCGATCATCGCAACAAGCGGCGCGTGCTATTCTATAGTAACTGCCTGCGCGCCCTCGCCACGTTCGGTTTCGTCGCCTCGCTGCTGCTCAATCGAAGGGATTTGCTGGTGATTTACCTCATCACCTTCCTGATCTCTGGCATCGGTCAGTTTTTCACGCCAGCAGAGGGGTCGGCCATCCCCATGCTGGTCAGCGAATCTGAACTTCTACCCGCGCTCTCGCTGTTCAACGTCACCTTCATGCTCTCGCAGGCTCTAGGCTACATCCTCTTCGCGCCGATTATTCTGAGCTTCTTAAATCCATTTACGGTTCTGGGCGTGACGCTCCACCCGGTCGATGTCCTCTACATCATCATCGGCGTATTCTACCTGGTTTGTGCTGGCCTGATCGCCCTGATTCCGCCGTCGAACTTCAGAGAACGCCGGCGTCCAAAAGCGGAGAATCTGGGCGCGCAATCGTTGAGTGCCTTCCGAACGGTCTGGCATGAAATGCAACAGGGCTGGCGCTTCATTCGCCGCAATCCGGCGCTCTTTCTGCCGGTCGTCCAGCTCTCTTTCGCGGGCGTTTTGCTGCTGGTCATCGGCGAACTGGCAACGCCAGTCGTAACCAGACTCTTCCAACTTCCCGCGAAATCAATGGCTGTGGTGTTCGCGCCCGCCGGTATTGGCCTCGTAGTAGGCTCGGTCTTAATGCCCCGCATCCTCAAACATATCAGCAAATCGCGCGCCGTCTTTATCGGCTGTGTAAGCATGGCCTGCACGATTGTGCTGCTACCTCTGATCTCGCTGCTCTCTACCTTTTTAGGACATCACGGAGTCCACATCGAGGGCCTGGTGCTTGGCATTGCGCCCATCATTATGTTCGCAGCAGGCTTCGAGATTGGCTTCATCAACATCCCGTCGCAGACCGCCATGCAGGAACTGACACCAGACTGGATCAAAGGGCGTGTGCTTGCCCTGCAATTGATGCTCTACAGCGCCTGCTCGATCCCCATCATTCTCTGTGTTGGCGGCATCGCGGACGCCTTCGGCATCTCCAATGTCATCTACATTCTCGCCCTCAGCATCCTCGGCTTTGGTTTCTGGAGTAAATACTACGAACGCAAGCCGCACCGCTGGAGCCAGCAACCGCCGCCGACCGAAGCAGAAATTGAGCCAGAAAAAACTCCACAAGTCGAACCAAATAATGTAGAATCAATACAGCAATAACACCATGAACAAGCGTTTTGTTCTTAACGAGAGAAAAATAGAGGAGAGCAATGGACCCCACCCAGGCCGCAGCATTTAGCAAGTACCTACCCTGGCTCGAAATTGCGGGCGTCTTTGTGCTGTTTATCATCCTGCGCTTCAGCAGGCGCGAATTGCGCCGCCGCGTAGATGAAATTGGCTATCGCCTGATGCGCGAAAAGGGCCTGCTCATGTGGTTCTGGTTAAATGCGCCCGGCGTGATGGTGCATGAGTTGAGTCACGCGCTCATGGTGCTGCTCTTCTATCCTTTCGGCTTCCGCATCACCAGTATCACGCTCTTTCATATCAAACCGCAAGCACAACGAAACGCAGGCAGCCGTGTCATGAACCGTTCGGGTCGCTTCTCATTGCAACTGGGTGAAGTCCAATATGCTCGCCCCCAGGGAAAACTGATGAGTTATATCGGCGATGGCTTCAGTGGCATCGCTCCACTCATCGGTGGCACACTCATGTTCCTGCTGCTTTACTGGCTCGCCACAGGTTACGCGCTCTGGGACAATGTACACAGCGCGCACCTGCAACTCCTGCGCCCCGGCTGGCCAATCTGGGCTCCCATCATCGCCTCCTACTTCATCCTGACCATCACCTCAGAACTCTGGCCAAGCCGTCAGGACTGGCGAGGTGCGCGCTGGCTAGTCGGCGGCCTGCTCATCCTAACCATATTCCTTATAGCCCTGCTCTGGTATGTGCGCGTCCTCGTCTTCAACCATACCCTCCTGCTCGCCCTCGCCTCCATCGCGTTCTACATCGACTTCGCGCTCATCATCCTCGTCGCGCTCGATATCGTGTTTCTGGTCATTGCGGAAGTGTTCGTGCAGGTGTTGCGAAGGTAGGATAAACTTACCCTACTTTACGGCTCGAAAAATCCACTCTTCCCTCACGAGGCCGCACATCCTCACTCCCCAACCCAAACGAAACAATGTGCGTAGGCGTAATGCGCAGAATCTCGGGCGCGAAATGCTCCATGATCTCCTTTCCGCCCTCCGGCAGAGCCTCTACCGTCCCTCGCACTTCAATCATGCGCGGCTTCCAGGGCGGCGCAACATCATCCACTACAAAGGCCGCGCGCCCATGACGCATCGCATCACGATACTTCTTAGTAGAAGCTATGCGTATCCCGCCAATATCGATGCTATCATGCTCGGGATTATAGCGAAAGCTAACCGGCACCACATGCGGTTCGCCATTTTTGCCCACGGTCGCCAGCCTGCCAAGTCGCTGGCTCTGAAGATACGCGATCTCTTCAGAAGTAAATTTGCTCATTACTTGCTCTCCCTTATTGTTTATATTATCCGTTCTGCGGAACGGTATCACTTTTTTAGTATTTTATACTAACAATAAGTAAGTAGATACTGTACAAACGAACAGTTTTTTAAGTGGTGGGAGAGTGCTGAACAAGCTAATTGCTCCCAATTATCGTCCTGAATGAAAAACGCCACTACGGCAAATAGATCATTTCAGCATAGCAAGCAAATGCTGCCGCAGCCTTTCTAACGATTCCAACGTCTCCTCCCACTCCGAAGAAGCTGGCACCTTCTGTCGTACAAAGGCGCAAAACCCCGCTATCGCTTTGCCCAATGCCTGAATCTCAGCCGCCGTCAGGTTCAGGCGCACCTCAAGCGCCTGCGCTGGAATGCCCGTCATGCGCAGATAGAGCCTGCGCGCCAACGCCATCTCCTCATCCCGCTTGCGAGAAGGTGGCACCTTGCGAGGCAACAACGCCAGGTAACTCTGAAGGATGGCCCGTAAGGCTTGCAAATCATTGAGGCTCATGGGCAAGGTTGGGATATTCTCCTGATTCATTGACCGACTCCCCTTTCCACATCTGCCCATTGCTCCTTTTCGCTCGTTTCCTTCTCACACCAGTCGTCAGTATTGAGCAGTGCCTGTGCTTCGGCATGCCTGCCCTCTTCGATCAGGCGTAACACTCGCTCAGCTCCCCGCGTCATGCGTGCCGTAATCAATTCATGCCGCGCCGCCATTGCCAGCCCATACAACCCCCGGCGAGCCGCCTCCTCTTCCGCTGCAATCTGCTGCATCAGCCGGGCAACCTCGCTCTTCCCTGCCGTTTGCTCCATGTGTCAGTCCTTTCGTTTGAAAAGATACTTTTCTGTTTACGAAATCGAGCATAACAAATAGGATGTGAAATAGATGCAATGGGTCAGATATTGAACAAGAATTGAGCGGACAGAAGCGTGACAGCAACGGACAGGAACGTGACGGGATGCTCAGACGGCTTGAGCAGCCCAAACACTATGTTATAATGCAAAAGGTATCACCCAGGTAAGGCTTATCCAGGTTCTACGAACATTCAGAAATTAACGTGGGAATGTTCTTGTAGGGACGCGATTATGAATTTTTACAAAAGCAGGAAATGGGGGGGTTCATGTGCCTTGGTAGCCACCCTCTGCAAAACGCTCTTTGAACTGATTACGCTTGATGTTCTGACCATTTACCACGATCACATCACCAACACGGACACTTCGCTCATGAATAGGCACTTTTCTGGTTCGACGTTCCGGCGTTTCAGAGGACTGACTATCCGACATTCTGTCTCCCTTTGTCATGCAACCTCGTTCTGTATAGACTTTCTTTGGTTATTGTATCATGCATCTTGTGGAGTGATGTTTTTTATAACCCGCCTACCAATCAAACTTCTCAATCAAAAACGTCCGACTATAATGTAGTAAAATCGGCCCCCCATGCGGGCAAACGGCGGGCGCGGTCGTTTGCGCAAGGTTGGAAATCAGCGCAAGCTGTTCATTGCGGCCAAGCACCCGCCCCCGGCGCATTGCGGAGCGACAGGCCAGGCTAATCAACAAATGATCCTGCCAGTCATTACTGTCTTCAGCAGCCACACGCGCAAGTTCGGGGAGAGCGCTGACAAGTTGTTCATAGCCCTCGCTGCCCGGCACAGATCGCACCAGGAAGCTTCTCCCACCGAACCGCTCGCATTCGATACCCATACTGTGCAAGATTGGCAAACGCTGCTCCAATAACTCCGCCTCGTGCCGCTTCAGTTCGACAACCACAGGCTCTAGCAGCAAATGCGACTCGATCTCTTCATGCCCGCCATCTCCCTGCACACCCAGGTGAACACGGCGTAAATGCTCATAGATGACGCGCTCATGGGCGCGATGCTGGTCGATCAGGTACAGGCTGCCATCAGGCGCTTCCGCCAGGATTACTGCCTGCTGCAACTGCGCAAGTGGTTGCAGCGTTGCCAGCACTTCGGCTGAACCGGGATTGGCCTCTTCAGCATGATAGCCCTCGGCGGTCTCCGATACATGCAGGCCGCGACGATGCGGGCCAGGCAGGCGGCGCTGGTAAACAAGCGTCGGCCCAGGAAGTTGCAATGAATCAGGCAGGGCAGGACTGCGTTCAAGCACAGCCCGTATGGCTCGGGTGATCGCCTGCGCAACCTCGCCCTCGCGCACCAGCCTCACCTCGGTCTTTGAGGGATGAACGTTGGCATCCAGGTCTTGCGGCGGAAGCTCCAGGCGCAGAACCAGCAACGGGTGCTTCCCTACTGGTAGTAAACCACGATACCCTGACTCCAGCGCCTCATATAATGCGCGTGATTGCACCCACCTGCCATTAATAAAGAGCGTGACATGCTGTCGGTTGTTCTGAGCCAGGGCGCGATTGCCAACATATCCATGCAGGCGATAGGGCTGCTCTCCCTCTATCTCAATTTTCTGAGAAACCAGATTTAACATCTCCGAGTGTGGCAAATGATAGAGTTCGGCAAGCGTTCGCGCAAGGTCTCCGCTGCCACTGGTCTGAAGCATGATGCTTTCATCAATGGCAAGCTGAAAGCGCACATCTGGATAGCCGACGGCAAAACGGCGCATCAATTGGATAATATGCCCGTTTTCTGTGCGGCTCGAGCGAATGAACTTCAAACGCGCCGGAACGTTATAAAACAGGTCGCGCACCGTAATTGTCGTGCCATGCAGCCGCGCTTTGTAACCGCGCTGCGTCACCTCTCCACCGCGAAAAGTCAGAAAAGCGGCTGGCTGCTCCTCTCCGCTTTCCTCAGTTTCGATGGCGCGGCTCAAAATCGTCAATTCTGAGACAGCCCCGACACTCGCCAGTGCTTCGCCGCGAAAGCCAAGCGTATGCAGCCTACTCAGATCCTCAACGCTGCTGATTTTGCTGGTTGAATGTCGAGCCAGCGCCAGTTCCAATTCGTTTTCGGGAATGCCATAGCCATCATCGGTGACGCGAATCAGGCGCAGACCGCCGCCGCGAATCTCGACGCGAATATCCCGCGCCTGCGCGTCAAGCGCATTCTCCACCAGTTCCTTAACTACTGAAACCGGGCGTTCGATCACTTCCCCCGCCGCGATACGTTCGGCAACATCTGAGGGCAGGGGCAGAATGGGTGTGCGAGTGTAGGATACCGTCGTCATCGAGTTCTTCTTTTCTTCTGTAGCAAAAACAACAGGTTCAGCGCGTCAAGCGGCGTAATCGCGCACAGATCAATACTCTCCAGGTCAACATCCTGCTCCAACAATGCCAATGCAGCGCTGCGAGCCTCTTCGCTCTGCCATTCATAGTTGCGCGAGGGAGCGATGAAACGGGACTCTTCTATAGAGTAATGCCCGTTACTCTCGGCTACCATGCGCGCAAGATTGCCGTTCAGCAACTCACCTTTACCGTTCAACATTCCCTGCCCCTCTTTGGCGGCTTCCAACTGGCGTAACACTTCTTCCGCCCGCCTCACAATGCTGAGCGGCATACCTGCCAGCCGCGCCACATGCACGCCATAGCTGCGTCCGGTCGTGCCCGGCGTCACGCGATGCAGGAAGACAATCTCGCCCTGTTCGTCCTCGCTAATCGCCATTGTGTAAACGCGCAAATGCGCCAGTTCATCCGCCATCGCCGCCAGTTCGTGATAGTGGGTCGCGAAAAGGGTGCGCGCCTCGGTCACATTATGCAGGTGTTCAACAACCGCGCGCGCAATCGCCAACCCATCATACGTACTGGTGCCGCGCCCGATCTCGTCAAGGATAATCAGGCTGTGGCGCGTGGCGTGATGCAAGATGGTCGCCGTTTCCTCCATCTCGACCATGAAGGTGCTTTTGCCAGAGGCGATATCATCTTCGGCTCCAACACGAGTAAAGATGCGGTCAACCAGCCCCAGGCGGGCCTGTCTCGCCGGAACAAAACTACCGATCTGCGCCATCAGGCTAATCAAGGCCACTTGACGTAAATACGTTGATTTACCCGCCATATTGGGACCGGTCAGCAGCACAATGCGTCCATCCTCACTTGCTTCCAGGCGCGTATCATTAGGAATGAAGGTATCGCCATCCAACGTAGTTTCGACTACCGGATGTCTGCCTGCAACAATCTCGATTGCGCGGCTCTGTTCCAATTCAGGCCGCGTGTAGCCCTGGTGCGCTGCCACTTCCGCGAAACAGAGCAACACATCAATCTGGGCAAGCGCCGTAGCAGTAGCCATCAACTGTGGATAATAGACGCCCAACTGGCGCAGCACGTCGGCATAGATGCTGCGCTCCATCTCCTCGATGCGTTCTTCCGCGCTCAGAATACGCGCTTCGTGTTCCTTCAGTTCCGGCGTGATGAAGCGTTCGGCATTCGCCAGCGTCTGCTTGCGCATGTAATCACCGGGAACCAGATCTTTCTTGCTATGACCGACTTCAATATAATAGCCAAAGACCTTGTTGAAGCCAACGCGCAGGGTCTTGATGCCCGTCCGCTCGCGTTCCCGCGCTTCCAACGAGGCAATATACAGGCGCGAGTCGCGAATAGAGGCGATCAGTTCATCCAGTTCGGGATGAAAACCTGCCCTGATAAGTCGTCCATCTTCCTGCTGCTCCTCATCCTCTCCGGCACGCGCCAGCGCCTTATCGATCAACGCAATCACGGGCGGACAGGCATCCAGGCTTTCGGCAAGGTCGTTCAGTAGTTGCGCGTTGCAACCGCGCAGCAGAGTTTGAATCAGAGGTACTACTTGCAGGTACTCGCGCAGGGCTAGCACCTCACGAGCAACCGCCGTTCCCTGTCGCACCCGCCCGGCAATGCGCTCGATATCTCCCAGACGCTGCAACTGCATGGTAAAGCGGCTGCGCAAAGCCGGACTCTCATACAGTTCTTCTACGCTATCCAATCTCACCTTTAATTCAGCGAGATCAAGCAACGGCTGTGTCAAGGTACGCCGCAACTGGCGCGCTCCCATCGGCGTAATCGTGCGGTCAAGCACACCCAGTAAACTTCCCTGCGTCGTGCCGGTGCGCGCCCCCTGCAGGAGATCAAGGTTGCGCTGCGTATGAGCGTCCAATACCATATAGCTGGTCGTGCGATAGGAACGCAGGCCATTCAAGAGCGAGAGGAGCCGCCCGTTCATCTTCTCCAGATAGGCCACGATTGCCCCTGCCGCAGCAATAGCAGCAGTCACCTGCGCGCAGCCAAAGGCATCAAGCGATTGCACGCCAAACAGCCGTTGCAGGCGCGTTCGTGCCGCTTCCTGCTCAAAGAAATAGGGCGGGCAGTGCGTCAGCGTCATAGTCTCAGAGTGAAACTTGTAGGCATCCTTGCGCGTTCCCTCGATCAACAGGCATTCGGTGGGTGAGAGTCGTTGCAATTCGGCTTCCAGGGCCGCAGGCAGTTCCTCGGGCGCAAACCAGGTGACGCTAAATTCGCCGGTGCTGACATCTACACAGGCAAGCGCGGTCTGTGCGCGGCTAGAGGCGATGGCAACCAGATAGTTGTTCTGGCGCAGCGGCAACAAATTTGGTTCAGAAAGCGTTCCCGCCGTGAGAATGCGCGTCACAGCACGTTCGACAGGCCCTTTTCCAGTTATCTCCCCTACCTGTTCGCATATGGCAACTTTGTATCCATGCTCAATCAGCTTGCCAACATAGTTGTCCAGGGCATGCAGTGGAATACCAGCCAGGGGCACCTTCTCATTTTCACCATAGGAGCGGCTTGTCAGCACAATTTGCAGCACCTGTGAGGCGATAAAGGCATCCTCGTCAAACGTTTCGTAGAAATCCCCAACCTGGTACAACAGGACGCAATCCCGGTACTGGCTTTTCATTTGCAGATATTGTCTGCGGGCTGGCGTGGACATAGCACGTACTCTCTATTTTCTCGAAATATGCCTGTCGTAAATCGAACACCTGTACTTTATCCTATTCTCTTTCTCTTGTCAAAAGGTGGTACTTGCAGCATGCCGAAAATTACCGTTGACTTTCCGCCGGGCTTGCCCTATGCTAGCAAGCATTAAGTTGTAGTGCTTTTAAGAGCATAGAAAAGCGAAGGAACAGGATAGAATGGCGCAACCACGCAATGCAATGGAGGTACGCCCTGGCTACCGGGGCAGGGCCTTTACCTCAGATCTGAGCGGGCAGGAGTTCTGGCTGGTCGTTGACAAAGGTTTTCAGCCGATGGGCCTGGTCGTCGGCAATTGCATTTATTCGATGGGCGCAATCCGCAACTGGCTGGTCGGTATCAAAAGCAACTTCCAGGGCGAACTGCGCGAATACTCCGAATTGATGTATCAGGCGCGCGAACTGGCGCTGAGCCGCATGCAGTTCGAGGCCGACCAGCTTGGCGCGGACGGCGTTATCGGCGTTGATATCAATGTCGAATTTCTACACAACAACGAGTGGATGGAAGTCACGGCTATAGGAACTGCCATTCGCTGGGTCGGTAGCGGGCCGAATATGCCGCCAACCGGGCAGGGCCGCGTCACCATTCCCGCTGGATAATGGCACTGCCCTCTCTTATCTATTATCATTCTAATAAACATTAACCATCCCTGTCATCCTGAGCGCCGCGAAGGATCTCCGGTCGGGGCGCGCTCCTGCCGGGGCAACGGAGATCCTTCGCGGCGCTCAGGATGACAGAGTGGAGGGATGACGTAACCACGATCATTCCCAGTTTTGTTCCTGAAACTTCACTATGGGTTAATCGCTATGGTTTTTGATCTGGAACGGGCGCGCAACGAAACGCCCGGTTGTCATAATGTGCTGCATTTCAATAACGCCGGAGCATCGTTGATGCCGGAACGAGTGCTTGACGCCGTTATCAGCCACCTGGAACTTGAGGCGCAGATTGGCGGTTACGAGGCGGCGGACCAGGCCATCGATGATATCGAGCATACCTACGATGCAGTGGCCGCGCTCATCGGCTGCTCGCGTGATGAGGTTGCGCTGGTAGAAAATGCCACACGCGCCTGGGACATGGCTTTTTACGCCATTCCCTTCGCGCCCGGAGACCGCATCCTGACCGGCATGTCCGAATATGCCAGCAACTACATCGCCTTCCTGCAAATCGCCAAAAAGGCCGGCGCGGTTGTCGAAGCCATACCCAACGATGCACACGGCCAGATTTCAGTAGAGGCGCTGCGCAAGGCCATCGACGAGCGCGTAAAGCTGATCGCCGTAACACATGTGCCAACCAACGGCGGGCTGGTCAATCCAATCGCGGAGATCGGCAAGGTAGCGCGAGAGGCAGATATCCTCTACCTGGTTGATGCCTGCCAATCAGTGGGCCAGATGCCAATAGATGTGAAACAGATCGGCTGCGACATCCTCTCGGCAACGGGCCGCAAATACCTGCGCGGCCCTCGCGGCACAGGCTTCCTCTATGTCCGGCGCGGCATCCTCGAACAGCTTGAGCCGCCGCTCCTCGATCTGCACGCTGCGACATGGTTCGCCCCAGACCAATATGAAATACGCTCCGATGCGCGGCGTTTCGAGAACTGGGAGAGCAACATTGCTGGAAAAATCGGCTTAGGCATAGCGATAGATTACGCGCTAGAATGGGGCCTGGATGCCATCTGGCGGCGCGTCAAAACCCTTGCCTACCAGTTGCGCACCCACCTTAGCCCGATTCCCGGCGTCATTGTTCGCGATCGTGGCATCACCCAATGCGGCATTGTCACCTTTACCGTCGAGGATCAAGACCCGGACGATATCCGCAAAGCGCTCGCGCAATTCAATATCAACGTCTCGGTCACACGACGAGCCAGTACTTTGCTCGACATGGAGGTTCGCGGCCTGGAAAGCATGGTGCGCGCCTCGGTGCATTATTACAATTCCGAAGAAGAAATCGAACGCTTCTGCAAAACGCTGGCGTCACTCGTTGTTTGACGCCAGCCTGTCATAGAGATTCGGCACATGCTTCTCCATGATCCGTTCAGGATACACCGGGCGCGTAAAGCCAGTCTTCTCGTAGAGACTATGTGCATCTCGCGTCAGCAGCAGCCAACGGCGCAAGCCCTGTAGCTCCCTATGTTCCATCACCGCTTGCATCAGCCACTTGCTCAAACCCTGCCCACGATACTCCTCGAGAATAAAGACATCCCCAATATAGGCAAAGGTGGCATAATCGGTAATCACCCGCGCAAAACCAATCTGCCGCCCTTCCTTATACAACCCAAAATTGAGCGAATGCTCAAGCGACTTTTTCACAATCTCTACCGGTATCCCCGCCGCCCAATACGACCTGCTCAAAAAGCTATGAATAACCTCGACATTCAGAAGATTTCTATCAGTGCTGATTAGATACTCTCCGCGTCTCCATTCCTGAACTGCTTGCATTCAGCTATCTCCTCTTAAAAATGGTTATGTGGTAATTGTCGGGAAAAGAGCAGCAATTTTGCAACAGCCAAACAGGCAAAGAAAATCAGGCCATTTTACAGAAAAATAGTTCTGGCAAATTTCCTACTTGTATATTTGGTGACAAGTTGACAAAGCGACAAGAATACAGTATTCTTCTCTCTATCTAAGAGGCTAAGGAGTAACGGAATGGCATTACGGAAAGAAGCACTGAACGGGGATTATCCTGAAAGGAAGCATGCAATGAAACGCTCCCGAATTACGATTGATGTAAGTCCCGAATTACGGCAACGCATTAAGATGGCAGCAGCACAAAGTGGCACTTCTATCAATGATTATGTAGGAAAGATTCTTGAAGAACATGTTCCCCAGGTCGAAACTGCTTTTCAATCGCCTGGACATCCCGTCACCTATGAAGCGGTTGCTCGGTTGCGCCAACTACGTGAAAAAATTTTAGAAGAACACGGAGGAAAGCCTTTCGATGATATCAATGAAACCATATGGCAGATGCGCGAGGAGCGGTTACGGGAGTTAGAAGAGCGATGAAAAATACGGTTGTCGTTGATAGCAGTCTAGCTTTGAAATGGATATTTCAAGAGGCAGACTCTTTTCTTGCCGATGCTTTACTGAACGATTGGAGCCGAAAAGAAATCATTATTCTGGCTCCAACGCTTCTTATCTATGAGATTACCAATGCGCTCTACAAAAAACTTCGTAAGCGTGACATCAGCGCCCAAAGAGCGAGAGAAGCACTGAGGGAGATAGAACTCCTGGGCATCGCTTTTGACTTTACCACTCACTTTGAACTAAGTGTACGAGCAGTAGAACTATCCAACCAATACAGTTTGCCAGCGACATACGATGCCCACTTTTTAGCCCTGGCAGAACGCGAACAATGCGAATTATGGACCGCCGATACTCGTATGTGGAACAGTCTTCAAGGAGAGTTACCCTGGGTACGCAACCTCAACGATTATCGACCAGAAAAGTCCTGATTTGAATGATATAATGAAAGATAGCCAACCAAAGGGGAAGCAACATGTACCATTACCTCATCATCATTGAAAAAGGTGAGCATAATTATGGGGCCTATTCTCCTGATCTCCCTGGCTGTGTAGCAGTAGGAGACACAATAGAGGAAGTTGAAAAGAAGATGCAGGAAGCTATCGAAATGCATCTTGAGGGAATGAGAGAGGATCATGAGCAACTATCTGAATGAATTAGCCCGCCGCGTCCTGATTTTTGATGGAGCGATGGGTACTAATATACAACGCTACCAGCTTACGGCGGAAGATTATGGCGGGCAGTCTACCGAGGGCTGCAACGAATATCTTGTGCTGACCAGACCTTCCGTCATTGAAGAGATACATGCTGGCTTCCTGGAAGTTGGCTGCGATGTGCTGGAAACCGATTCGTTTACCGCCAGCCGCCTCAAACTGGATGAATATGGCCTCGGCAAGTACACGCATGAAATCAACCTGACCGCCGCCCGCCTCGCTCGTCGCCTCGCCGACCAGTTTAGCACGCCAGAACAGCCCCGTTTTGTTGCGGGTTCGATTGGCCCAACCGGCATGCTTCCATCCTCGGACGACCCACTGTTGAGCAATATCACCTACCGCCAACTGGTCGAGATATTCCGCGAGCAGGCGCGAGCTTTGTTAGAAGGCGGCGTTGACCTGCTCTTAATCGAAACCAGCCAGGATATGCTGGAAGTGCGCGCCGCCATTACCGGCATCCGTCAGGCGATGAAAGAGGCCGGACGTAACGTTCCTATTCAAGCCCAGGTTTCGCTCGACACAAGTGGCCGCATGCTGCTCGGCACCGATATCGGCGCGGTTATGACCACCCTGATCGGCATGCGCGTCGATGTAATTGGCCTCAACTGCTCTACCGGCCCCGAATACATGCGCGAGCCGGTACGCTTCCTGAGCGAAAATTGCCCACTGCCCATCTCAACCATTCCAAACGCGGGCATTCCCCTCAACGTCAACGGGCAGGCGGTCTATCCAATGGAGCCAGAGCCAATGGCGGAAGCCCTGCGCGAATTCATTACCGAGTTTGGTGTCAATGTCGTCGGTGGTTGCTGCGGCAGCAGTCACGAACACCTGCGCGCCATCGTGCAGGCATGTCGCAACGCGCCGCGCAAACCGCGCCCACTTGCCGACTCCAACTTCAGCCACAAAAACTTCGCGCAGATTTCGCACCCCTTCGTCTCAAGCGGCATTCGCTCCGTCTCCCTGCACCAGGACCCGCCGCCGCTCTTAGTCGGCGAGCGCGTCAACTCTCAGGGCAGCCGCAAAGCCAAACAGGCCCTGCTCAGCGATGATTACGACACGCTGCTCGGCATCGGGCGCGAGCAGGTCGAGGGCGGCGCGCACGTCCTGGATGTCTGTGTCGCCCTGACCGAGCGCACCGACGAAGCTCATCAGATGGCGAAAACGGTCAAGAAGCTGGCGATGGGCCTCGAATCCCCGCTCGTCATCGACTCCACCGAGCCGGATGTCATTCAGGCCGCGCTGGAAACCTATCCCGGACGCGCCGTTATCAACTCTATTAATATGGAAAACGGGCGACAGCGTATCGATGGCGTGCTGCCGCTTGCCCTCGAACATGGCTCCGTTGTGGTGGCCCTGACCATCGACGAGATCGGCATGGGCAAAACTACAGAACGCAAAGTCGAAATCGCGCACAAAATTTACGATATCTGCGTTGGCGAATACGGGCTGGCTCCCGACGCCTTGATCTTCGATACCCTTACTTTCCCGATTACCACCGGGCAGGAAGAACTGCAAACAGCAGGTATCGAGACCTTAGAGGCCATCCGACGCGTCAAGGCCGAACTGCCCGGCGTCCTCACCATCCTCGGCGTCAGCAATATCTCCTTTGGCTTGAAACCACACGCCCGCGCCGTTCTCAACAGCGTCTTCCTCTATCACGCTGTCAAGGCCGGGCTTGATCTCGCCATCGTCAATCCAACCCACATCACACCCTATGCAGAAATCGACGCCGAGCAGCGCCAGCTTGCCGAAGACCTGATTTATAACAAGCCCGATGCCCTGCCGCGCTACATCGCCTACTTCGAGGCGCACGAGCCACAGACTAGCGATAGCAACACGAAGGCCGACCCAACCGAGGGTATGAGCGTAGATGAGCGCATTCACTGGCAAATTTTGCATCGTCGCAAAGAAGGCATCGAAGCGCTCATCGAGCAGGCCATCGCGCAACGCATCACCGATTTGAATATCCCACAGGGTGAAGCCGCCGTTCAAGTTCTCAATAACGTCCTGCTACCAGCCATGAAGGACGTGGGAGACCGTTTTGGCGCGGGCGAACTGATTCTGCCCTTCGTGCTGCAATCAGCCGAGGTCATGAAACGCGCCGTCGCCTGCCTCGAACAGTTCCTGGAAAAGAAGGAAGGCTATACGAAAGGCAAAGTGGTGCTGGCAACCGTCTTTGGCGACGTGCATGATATCGGCAAAAACCTGGTCAATACCATTCTGACCAACAATGGCTATACCGTCTATGACCTCGGCAAGCAAGTTCCGCTCAATACGATTGTGGATAAGGCCATCGAGGTTAACGCGGACGCCATCGGCCTCTCTGCCTTGCTGGTCAGCACCTCGAAGCAGATGCCGCTCTGTGTGCAGGAACTCTACAAGCGCAAGCTCTCGTTTCCCGTCATCGTCGGCGGCGCGGCCATCAATCGCTCCTTTGGGCGGCGCATCCTCTTCGTTACTGAACAGGAAGGCCAGCCCGTACCCTACGATCCCGGCGTTTTCTACGCCCGCGATGCTTTCGAGGGCCTCGAAATCATGGATAACCTGACAGCTTCACCCGAAAAGCGCACCAGTTTTACCTGGCGCGTGAAAGAGGAAGCTTTGCGCGAACTCCAAAAGAAGGCGGGCGATGCAGGAAAACGTCCCGAAAGCAGCGAGACCAATGAGCAACCCTCGATAAGCATTCAACGCGACGTTCCTATACCCACCCCGCCTTTCTGGGGGCCAAGAGTCCTTGAACGCATCGGCCTCGAAGACGTGGCGAAATGCATGGATTTCAATACATTGTATCGCCTGCATTGGGGAGGCAAAGCGCATGGCGCAGAATTCACGCGCCTTGTTGAGCAGGAGTTTCGCCCGCGATTGGAGCGCATGCTGCTTGAGGCACGCCAGCAGCGCTACTTGCAGCCCAAAGTGATTTACGGCTACTTCCCCTGCCAGTCCAGCGGCAACGAACTGATCGTCTATGACCCGGAAGCATACCAGTCGGGAACGCTGCGCGAACTCACCCGCTTCAGATTTCCACGCCAGCACGAACGCGAACGCCTCTGCCTCGCCGATTACTTCGCGCCGGTTGAAAGCGGAAAAGTCGATGTGGTCGCCTTTCAGGTGGTGACAATGGGTCAGGTAGCAAGTCAGGCCGTCCAACGCTTACAGGAAGCCGGGAACTACTCTGAAGCCTACTTCCTGCATGGCCTGTCCGTTGAAATGGCCGAGGGATTGGCCGAATACACCAATCGTATTGTGCAAAAGGAACTCGGGCTGGATAATGCGCGCGGTCGCCGCTATAGCTGGGGCTATCCCGCCATTCCAGACCTGGAAGATCACGCCAAAGTGCTGCAACTGCTCCCGGCAAAGGAAACCATCGGCGTTGACCTGACCGAAGCCTACCAGTTTGACCCGGAGCAAACAACCGCCGCGATTGTCGTTCACCATCCACAGGCCGTTTACTTCTCAGTGAGAGAACAGGTCGCCGGGGCGGCAAGGCCATGACCCACCCCGGCGGCCCTCCCTATGTTGCTGTCGCTACCCTGGCTTCCCTCAGACGAGCCAGGGTAGCTTGCTACTCCTTTCTCTTGCGGCAATGACTCGTCAACTTTTCGAATCCGGCTTTTGAGGGGGAGGATCAGGTGGCGACTTCGGCGGCTCGTCCTCATCTCCATCTTCAGGAGTTGGAGGAAACACCTTATCCTCCCCGTCCCCTTCTCCCTCATCACTATCGTCATCCTCGTTTTCCTCCAGCCCATCATCATCTGTATCCGTTGGGCAGAAAGAACTGCCCTGGGCTGTCTCGCCGCCATCATCATCCTCTGGAGTTGTCCAACACATATTCTTCACTTCCTTTCTTTCTTTGATATCCAGAAGCCAATTCATTGTCAGCTTATTTTTATTAAAATATAGTTTCAACATTATTACTTCATAAAGAAGATAAAAAAGGTCCTCCTAATAATAAGTTACTATTGGTATATTAGCCTCTTTTATATAAGTAGACGTAACTCATTCCAAAATCTTAAAGTCCGTTTCATTAAAACACTCATTATCTTTAAAAACGCTCCCTTTATCCAACAGTCGATACGTATACTTGTGCAATTTATTATTAATATACTATTTTTGAGAATAATTTTCAACTTTGAACGACATTATCACTAAAATAAAAGGTTGAATATTTGCAAACTTCCTCTAACAAATAAGTCAGGAATCAGCTTCTTAGTTGCATTTCACAGCGGTTATGAAGAAAAGTGCTACTCCAATTGTCAATGCAATGAGCGTATGTTATAATGTATGCGATAACTTTGAGGAAAATATTCAAGTGGAGCGCGTTGTGAGGAAGGCCGATCACCTGCGACAAGCATATCGAATTTGCATCTGTCCTGGCGTTCGCAGAGGCAACCACCGGGTAGCTCAGCCCTCTGCGAACGTATAGGCGTGCATTGCTTTTTTCATCCATTCCCATAACAACTATCCCCTCTTTTTTTAGATTCATAAGGCAAAAACACCAACCCAGTTAACTTCTACTGCTTAGGTAGTGACTGTTATCTATGTTGAATTTCCTTTTTTATTGACTGTCCGCTAAATCTGCTATAACTTGTCTAAGAAACCCTTGACTTCCCTATGGTTTCATGGCATACTTTCCTAAGAACCAGAATACGTATTTGGGGTTATCCATGACAATTGAGGAGTACCGTGTGAAGCTAGGATGGTCTAAGGCGAAATTAGCTCGGGAAGCAGATATAGATGTGGGTACGTTGAATGATGCAATTACGGGCAAGCGTATTTACAAAGCAACTGCGAGCAAGATCGCAAGGGCAATCTCCGAGGGACTGGGATACGAGATCACATATCAAGACCTCGATGGAGTTAATACCTACGATTAGGCCATCTATGCACCCTTGAAAGGGGGTGATGCCAGAAACGCCCAGGCCAACAAAGCCCGAGCGTTCCCGTTTAGACCTTGTTTCAATGCTCTGTGTGTCCTGTCGTGAGTCGCCAAACTTCCCACAGGCCATACAGGAATTGCCAACCCTTTTGTACTGTTGTTGCACAGTGGCAGCAGAACGGCATTGCCTGTCGTTTTGCTGCCAGGATAGGCTCAGGTCTGTATAAATCATGCCACAAATGACCTGGGCTGTCAACAGAAGCGAGGTCCATGATGTTCAATTTGTGGGGAGATTTGGAAGATACTCCCTTACCACAACGAACCACTCGTCCTTTACCACAGCCAGCACATTCTCGTATTACCTCAACATCACTGGATTGTTTTTATTACGGACACACCTGGCAGCGGATTGGCCTGTCCGGTGAGAAACGCTGTACCGTGTGTGGAATCACTGGCTATTGTCCCGGTTGTACCCCGAACCCACCCATAGGCGCGCAACCGTTTTGTTGTTCGCAGCACACACAGCTACCAGCGTCACCGCAGGAGGGCCAATCATGATCGGTACTGCTCATCGCCACGCTGCCTGCTCGCCCATGCCAGGAGCAGAAGCGCCCTGGATGCCGCTCGACGCGCTTATGGAATTGTGGGCCGCTTACGGGCGCAGTGCTGAGAACGTCCCTGCCCTCAAAGCGACCAGTGCCGCTTTTGCCGCTCTGGCTGCCGAACGGGAAGCCTTGCGTACTGCCAGCGAACTTGCCGAGCGGGGGCGCGGCGAACTGGAACGAGGCGCTGCTCCTCTCAGGCAGCGTCCCGACCGGTATCCCTACCATGCCCTGGCGCGCCAGCCCCTGGTGGAAGCCTTGACCTGTGCCATGCAGCACTGGTACGAGGCCGCGCTGTTCTTAGCCGATGCTCGGCAGATGGCGGAGACCGGTCCCAACGATCTGGATTACGCCACGTTGATTGGCTACACCTTCCAACAACGGGCGCGGGTGGGCGCGATTGTCCAGGCGTTGCTGGGCGAGCAGGTCGCGCCCTATCAGACCTTGCTCGTGGAGACGTTCCCCCGCCCTGCTTCTGACCAGCATCTCACCTCTCATCAACAGACAGGGGGTGCAGCATGAGCCGATCCCCTGACCCGATCATCCCGCCCGTTGCCCGCCGCCGAAGCCTGTCGCCCGAGGAACAGATGCGCCAGACCCACGAGTGGCGCACGCCCCCGGTGGCCGAGCGTCCCAGTGGGCGACAGTCGAGGTTCCCGCGCTCCGACTTCTTCGAGGAAGAGGAAGAGGACTACGACGACCCGACGCCTCACAAACGACCCACCAGCACGATTGATCGCCGGTATCCGCTCGAAACACGTCGCCTGCCCCCAGAGCGGAATTATCGCTGGGTCCTGTGGGTTGGGATCGTGCTGTGCCTCATGGGCCTCGGCTGGATGGCCCTCTCGGTGCTTGGAGTCTGGTGGCAGGGCGTGCAGGAAAACCTGTCCTTTGGGATGCCGAGAACCTTTCAGACCGATCACTTCGTCGGACTAGGAGACTCGGAACAATACCCTGACCACTTTACGGCCATGAACTTGAATGGCTTAATCGTGGTGGTGCAGATCAATCCGACCAATCCTAAGGGTGATGCGATTTACTACATCACGCGCAACAACGATAGCACCACGCCTGTGACCCTCTCGTTTCGTGATGTGAACCATGATGGGCGACCAGATCTGCTCATCAAGGTGGGAGGCGACAGCAGTAGTTACACCATTGTGTTCATCAACAATGGCAAGCAGTTTGTCGGTCAGCCGTAAGGCAGGGGAAGCGGCAGGACTGCCGCTTCCCGTTCCCTTTTGTGGAGAGAGCTATGCAGATACAGGAGCAGAAACGTACACAGTCACCCACTTCTACCGACCAACTTCTATTCCACGAGGAATATTTTTCAGACGATCCAGAGGTGATTTTTCGCCGCGAGTATGCACGGCTCGATACCATGAAATTGAAACAACCACAAAAGGTCTCTTGGCCTCTGCTGTGGCTTGTTCTTCTAGCGTATGGATCATTCATCGCAGGGAGTATCGTTGGCATTTTGACGTATCCAACCGTCACCATTGCTCTTATTCCCATTTCAAAACAGGTACGCCTGACCACCTCTCTTTCGCTTCCAGTTCGCCAGTTGCCCCCAGTGACGCTAACCAAAACGGCCACTGCTCAGACCACTGGACACGGACATCAGGACGCCAAAACTGCATCTGGGAGATTGACGTTTTATAACGGGAGGCTTTCAGCTCAATATGTGCCGATAGGGACGGTGTTCACCGGGAATGACGGAATAAAGGTCGTCACAGACGAACCAGCCACCATACCAGCAGGAACCCCACCTGCCTATGGAGAACACACGATTCTTGCACACGCCATGCAGCCAGGAGCGGCAGGAAATATTCAAGCGGGAGATATACACTTGGTTCTTTCAAGTGACCTCCTGGTAAAAAACCTTGCAGCTTTTTCAGGCGGTCAGGATGAGCGCCACTTCCAGACGGTTGCACAGGCCGATCTAGATACCTTGACCATCCGTCTTCAGAATACCCTGAGTCAGCACATACCGCAAGCCTTTTCTCTCTCAACGACCGATACATTGTATGTTACCCACTGCCACTTCTCGAGCCAACCCGATCACCAGGTCGGAGAGGAAGCACAAACGGTAACTATCAGAGCGGTAGATACCTGTAGCGCAGTTGCCTATGATACCCAGGAGCTACAGCAAAAAATAGAGGCAATCTTTACCTCGACGCAGCCAGGAAAGCACTACCAGCTTCTCGGCCAAGTGTCCTCGAAGGTGCTTACCGTTACCCCATTCACCGTTCAAGTAAGCGGGACATGGGTCTACCTCTTATCAGAGGACTATGAGCAGTTCTTAGCGCAGAAAATAGCAGGAGAGATGCCGCAACAAGCACGAAAGTACCTGCTGAACGCGGGTTTGATCGTGGATGCGCATATACCCGCGCAACTTCCACGCGATCCACAGCATATTCATTTTGAAATTATCATAGGAGCAGGAGCATGAAGCAGGTTTGCATCTACCAGGAGATAAGCCCCCTCATCGATCAGGGGAAGAGGTAATGGCATGTTGCTCTGTAAGAAGATCAAAATCGAGGTGAGCCAGCAGGATACCGAAGCGTTAGAGTTCATGCAGGCCAAATGTCGCGCCCTCTATAACTGGTGGGTACTGAAGCTCCGGGCTGGAGAACGCTGGAACCTGGAACGAGCGAAAACGTCGTTGCAAGAGAGCAAGCAATACGATCCCGAGTTAGGTTATGTCTACGGTAAGCTCTTAGCGGAAGTCTACTTCCGGCTCGACAGAGCGATGCAAGCCTTTTTCCATCGCGTTGAGGCGGGAGAGAAACCAGGCTTTCCGCGCCTCAAGCCACGCCATCAGTTCTTTACCCTGTGCTATCCAGCAATGTACCTCCAAGTGCAAGGAAAGACGATCATCCTGCCGACAGGGGGTGGCGGCAAGTGGGGACTGAAACGCTATCCCAATATTCGAGCGCGATTGACCGAGGAGCCGCCAGCCCATTTTCGAGAGGTAGCGGTATCCAGGGACGCACGAGGAAACTACTACTGCTCCTTCGTATATAACGATACCGTACAGAAAGAAAATGATGAGCATCAGGCTGTGTCAAAGCGGAAACGGCGCAGGCAAAGACACATCCGAGACGAGGGCATTGTGGCCTTTGACCTGGGCATCAAAACCTTAGCAACAGGCGTCAACGACCAGGGCCGCTTCTATCATATCGGCGGGTTCAAGGGCTATCGCTGGTACAACAAGCAACTGGATAAGATTCGTTCCAAACGGGATAAGTGCAAGAAAAAATCCCGCCGCTATATCCATCTCTCGCAAGTCTACAAGCGAGTCTCGGAAAGGAAACGGCGCAAGCAGCAGGATTGCCTGCATAAAGCCTCGCACCTGATCGCGCACCGACTGGCTGAAAGGGCTGTGGTGATTGGCGATCTCTCCCAACGGCAGATGGTGATACCCAAACGCAATGGGGAGACCAAGAAAGAGCAGCGCAAGCGGCAGCTACGCAATCGCATGGTGTACAATGATTGGGGTCTCTACTGTTTTGTGCAAATGCTCAAATATAAGTGTTTGCATGTGGGGAAAACTTTGTGTATTATAGACGAACGCGATACCACGAAAACCTGTCACAGGTGCAAGTATAAACAAGTTATGCCTTTGTGGCAGAGGACATATCGTTGCCGGAACTGCGGACTGGTAATGGATCGCGATGAGAACAGCGCGCTCAATATCTACCAGCGGTTCCTTGCCCGGCTGGGGCCACACACGCCAGCAATCTGACGTGCGGTGTGCTGCATGGAAATGCAGTAATTAAAACATATATAAATGTTTTGAAAGGCAGATATATGCTCATGAGCAACATTTCGCAAAAACCTGTGTACCTGTACAACACGCTGTCACGCAGCAAAGAACTCTTTCAACCTCTCAACCCGCCCCACGTGGGTATCTATTCGTGCGGGCCGACCGTCTACAAGGACATTCACATCGGCAACTTCCGCACCTTCATCATGACGGACTGGATTCGCCGCATGCTCGAATATAACGGTTACGATGTCTACCTGGTGCGCAACATCACCGACGTGGGACACCTGCATGACGACGACGTTGCCGAGGGCGGCCAGGACAAACTGGAATCTGAGGCGCGCAAAACGGGCCGCTCCGCCTACGAAATCGCCGCCTATTATACCGAGCAATACATGCGCGACTCGGATGAATTGAACATCCTGCGCCCGCATGAGAGTCCAAAGGCCACCGATCACATTCCAGAAATGCAGGAAATGATCGAAAAGTTGCTCGAAAAAAGGCTGGCCTATACCGCCGATGGCAACGTCTATTACGACGTCAGCAGTTTCCCATATTATGGTGAACTTTCCGGCAATACCGTTGAAAACCTGCGAGCGGGAGCAAGCGGTCGCGTGCAGCTTGAAGTTGATGAAGAAAAGGACGCCCCCGAAGACTTCGCGCTGTGGAAAGAGGGTGAGCCAACCCGCCAGATGAACTGGCAAAGTCCCTGGGGCATTGGCTTCCCCGGCTGGCATATCGAATGTTCGGCAATGGCGACCAGATACCTGGGCGAGCAATTCGACATTCATACAGGGGCCGTTGACCTGATCTTTCCGCATCACGAGGACGAGATCGCGCAGAGCATGGGCGTAAGCGACAAACAGCCCGTGAAATACTGGGCGCATGGCGAATTCCTGAACTTCAACTATCGCAGGCCAGATGCCGCAGAGAATGAAGGCGAGATCATCAAGATGTCGCGCTCCAAAGGAAACGTGCTGCTGCTGCGCGACCTGAAAGAGGCTGGCATCGACCCGATGGCCTATCGCTACCTGCTGCTGACCGCGCACTACCGCTCGAAGCTGAACTTCACCAACGAATCGATCACCGCAGCCCAGAACGGTCTCAACAACCTGCGCGCCGACCTCGCGGAATTGCCGGTTGAGGAGCCAGCAGCAAGTGGCTGGTCTGAAGAGGCCCAGCGCGTGCGAGATGCCTTCCATACCGCGATCAATGACGATCTCGATCTGCCAACGGCTCTCAGCATCACCCGCGAGGTGCCGCGCAATCAGCGTATTGCACCCGCCGAGCGGCGCAGGCTGATCCTTGACTTCGACCGCGTCTTGGGACTGCGCCTGGACACCGTCGAGGCCAAACGCCCCAAAGTCCTCAGCGACGAGGTGCTGGCTCTCGTTCGCGAACGCGACGCCGCCCGCGCAGCCCGCAACTGGAAACGCTCTGACGAACTGCGCGCCCAACTCATCGCTATGGGCTTCGAAGTGCGTGACACACCTGAAGGAACAGAATTGGTATAAACGAGAGTTCCGAAGCCACCCGAGGTCGGGTGGCTTCCATTCCCCCCTGTCTTCCAGGACTCTCGCCGCAAAAATTTGACGAACTCTTGCTTGCTCTAAACTCTTGCCACATGGGCAACAATAAAGCTATACTAATGCCTGTATACAGACAGGCGTCACCTGGCGTCTATCCTCTAGAACGCTTTCAGCACATATCTACTCATGAGAAAGGCAGCATACAGTATGGCTTCCTGGTGGCAAAAAACATTGATGGGTGTAGCTGGCGTTGCCGGGCTGGCTGGTGGTGCATATTATTTCTTAACGCGCCGTCCTCTTCCAAAGATAAATGGAACATCGCGTCTGCAAGGGCTGCACGAGCCGGTTGAAGTGATTCGAGACCGCTACGGGGTCGCCCATATCTACGCGCAGAACGAAGACGATCTCTACTTTGCTCAGGGCTATGTTCATGCCCAGGAACGGCTCTGGCAGATGGAACTCAACCGCCGCATCGGCTCCGGCAGGCTCTCTGAAATCTTCGGTAAAGTTGCCATTGAGGCCGACAGGTTTGCGCGCCGCATTGGCATGCACCGCGCCTCCGCCGCAGCCGTGAACGAGTTGCCGGAGCATAGCCGCCGCATTCTTGAAGCCTATGCCCAGGGCGTCAATGCCTATATCAAGCAGGGAAAACTCCCGCTCGAATTTACTCTGCTGCGCTTTTCGCCAGATCCCTGGAAGGTCGCGGATAGCTTGCAGTGGTCGAAAATGATGGGTTGGAACCTGGGCGGCAACTGGGAAACTGAGATCATTCGCGCCCGCATCATCACCAAACTGGGAGCCGAACGCGCTGTAAAACTGGAAGCCGGATATGATCCCAAACATCCATTAATTGTTCCGCCGGGCGTCGAATACCGGGGCGTCAACCTGGGCATGCTGGAAGAGTACGAGCAACTGAAGCAATTGAGCGGCTTTGGTATACTCGGTGCCAGCAATAACTGGGTCGTTGATGGCACCATGACCACCACCGGCTCGCCTATTCTCTGTAACGACCCGCACTTAGGACAGGCCGCGCCCTCTATCTGGTACGAATGCCACCTCTCAGCCGGAGATATCGATGTCGTTGGCGCGAGCTTCCCCGGCACGCCCGGCATCGTCATCGGGCATAACCGCTACGTGGCCTGGGGCGTCACCAATGCTATCTCCGATGTCGAAGACCTGTATATCGAGAAGTTCAACTCCAATAATCCCAACCAGTACGAGTACATGGGCAAGTGGGAAGAGGCCCGGGTCTTCCGTGAAGAAATTCGCGTCAAGGGCGAGAAGGAGCCGATCATCGAAGAGGTGCGCGTCACACGACACGGCCCGATCATCACCAACTTCACCCTGCCAGCTAACAGCAGCAAAGCCAGCAGCAACGGCGCTTCCAGCGACGAACTGCCGCTAGCCCTGCGCTGGACCGGACTGGAAAAGCACACCATTGTCTCGGCCATCCAGCAGATGAACTATGCCACCAGCGCTGAAGAGTTACGCGAAGCCCTGCGCGATTGGGATCAGCCACCACAAAACGTGATCTATGCCGACGTGGCAGGCAACATTGGTTATGTCATGGCCGGAGCTATCCCCATTCGCGCCAAAGGCCGGGCGCTGCTCCCCGTTCCAGGCTGGATGGGCGAGTACGAATGGACAGGCTACATTCCCTTTGACGAACTCCCGCAGACGCTCAATCCCGAACAGCACTTCATTGTCACGGCCAACAACCGCGTGGTCGATGACAACTATCCCTACTACATCACCAACGAGTGGCTGAACGGCTACCGCGCCCAGCGCATTCGCGACCTGCTGACCAGCAAGGGCAAACTCGCGCTCTCAGACATGGCAACCATTCAATCCGACCAGTACTCCCTGCCCGCCGCTGAAATCGTGCCGCACATCCTGCAAATTGCGCCGCAAACTCCACAGGAAAAACAGGCGCTAGAGATACTGCGCACCTGGAATTTCGTCCTGGCTCCTGACAGCGCGGCAGCAGCCATCTACGCCCGCTTCCTCTATCGCTTAGAGTGCATCATCTTCGCCGCCATGCTCGGTGATGAAGAGACGCTGCTACAAAGCTACCTGGGCGTCGGCTCTACCATTCTCGCCCTGCAAAACGGCTACGCCAGCCGCAGCAAGCCTCTGCTCATTCGCATGCTGAACCAACGCGACGAAAGCTGGTTCGCCAATTCCGCCGTCGCCAACGGGCCGAAATCCTGGGATGCCGCGCTTACGTCCGCCTTCCATGCCGCTATCGAGGAATTGCGCGAACGCTTCGGAGACGACGTTTCGCGCTGGAAATACGGCGATATTCACCAGATGACCTACAGCCACCCATTAGGTATGATGAAACCGCTCGATCGGCTGTTTAATCGCGGTCCCTATCCCATCGGCGGCGATATCGATACGGTGAACATGGGCGCGACCCTACCCAACCAGCCCGAGACCGTCATCACCGTTCCCTCGTACCGCCAGATTGTCAATCTCGCCGACATGAAAGCCTCGCTCTCGGGTCACGCCCCCGGTCAATCAGGCCACCCAGCCAGCAAACACTACGACGATTTCATACAAATGTGGCTGCGCGTCGAACACCATCCCATGCTTTTTGACCGCGAAATGATCGAGGAAAACGCCGAGGGGAAGCTTTGCCTGAAACCCGCGAAATAATTGTATAGACGCGATGATGAAGATTGCTAAAATAGTGGGGGAGACTCGTCCCCTGTCATCCTGAGCGCAGCGAAGGATCTCCGGCCTCGACGCGCGAATCGCATGCCCACGCTGGAGATCCTTCGCTGCGCTCAGGATGACAGACAAGGCATGACCGAATTTGCTGGTACAAGTTTATCATCGCGTTCCTACATTGCGTCGATTATCAGCTTCAATGTTCAAAATCGCGGGCGGTTGACATCATCGAACTGATACCAGATGGCACTCGGTCTGTGTCCTCATCGACGGGCTTTTTGCGCGCTTTCTCGCGTTCAAGACGCTTCTCTTCCTGTTTCTCCTCGCGATGCCACTTGTAAGCGTAGACAGCCATTTCGCGAAAAGCGCGCAGGATCACAGACAGCTTGGCACCTGTTGCCCGCCCACCACGACGCGGCAGGTGGCGCACACCCACCTGAGTAAAGGTATAGCCAGCACGAGTAAACTTATAGAGGATTTCGGTATTAATCATGGCTCCGCGCGTCTCCAGCTTATGCTCGCGGAAGAAATCGGCGCGATACAGCTTGAAGGCGCAGTCAACATCGCGCACATAGACGCCAAAGACCATACCGACCAGAATTTTCCAGCCCCAGGCGTTCAGCTTGCGCATCCACGTGTCCTGCCGGTTGACGCGATAGCCCAGCACCGCATCGTATTCATGAATCAGCGGGAAAAAACGCTCCAGGTCGTGGATATCGAATTGTCCATCCGAATCCATAAAGAAGGCCAGGTCCTTTGTAACGGCCTCAAACCCGCTCACCAGGGCAGCCCCGTAGCCTTGATTAACCAGGTGATGGATGACGCGCAGGCGGGGATGAGCGGCAGCAATGGTATCGAGAATCAGGCCTGTGCGATCTTTACTGCCATCATTCACCACAATTAACTCGAAATCAATATTCCAGGCTGTCAGGGTATCGAGAACTTCGTGGACAGTGTTAGCGATGGCTTCCTCTTCGTTGTGCGCGGGCATAATGACTGAAAGGCTGCCAATGGCTGAAAAATCTCTCAAGGCTCTTTCCTAACTACGTACTCGCTTCAAGCAGCAGAGCGCCTCTTTTGCCTGCTTGCGCCCAACTACTCCTGTTGTTACAAACGAGAACCACAACGAAAAAGTTGCGGCGAAAATCTTCCTGGCTGGCCCTCAAACCTCGGCAGCGGGAGTACGCACTACACCATTGTATTTCCACTTATTATACCACAGCATTTGCATAGTGTTCTTCTCGCGTTCGAGTTAATGAGCCAAAACTCTCGCTTCTAAACGTTTTTGAATCGAGAAAACTTACTTGATGGCAAAGGAAATATACCCAGGGAAAGGAGAGAAAATATGGTACACCGTTCTCCTCGAAAAATTGCTCTTATTCTGGCAATCATCGCCCTGGCCCTTGTCTTGCTGGTCTTCTGCTTCTGCTCGGCTTCTTTTTATTTTTTGTGTCCTACATCTACTGATCGAACCTCATTCCGGCTTCCAACCAGCCTCTTGCAATGTCGGCGCATTGGGCAAACGGTGATCTTCGTAGTGGTCGATGGCGTCGATACGCAGCCAGAGGGAAATACGTTCGTCTTCAAAGGCCTTCACTGGTAAAACCTTTAAAACATCTTCAAAGACCGTCAGAATAGCCACAAATTTTTCTTCAACCGCTTCGCGCGTCCAGTCCTTATAGCGGGCAACCAGTTCCGCGTTAATTTTATCCATATCATTCTCAACGGCAACAGTATGACCGCTCATGATGCGATAGATGCGAAACATCGTGAGATCCCACCAGCCAAAGATATGTACAATTACATCCTGGAGGCGAGCAAAGCCTTGCTTCTGCGCATACCGGGCTTGCTCCTCTTCAGATAACTCTTTCAGCCATGAGAGGTAATGCTTCCATCCATACTCAAGAGCGGCTAAAAGCTCTTGGCGGCTGAATTGTTGCTTTTCTGTAGGCATCAAATTGTCTCCCACAAAAATGGTTCCTTCCCCAAAACATAGCTGATTTTTGTGAGAAAAACAATCCGAGACAAAGCGCGGGAAACAGGCATCAGACTTTGATATGGTATCGGGATGGATCATTTGGATCGAACAACACTTCCACCGTTTCTCCCTGCTTGATGGAAGGCCAGAATGCGCGTTGATCGCTTTTAAAGTTATAGACCTGCCCTGTTTGTGGGTCGGTCCATTGCGCATGCACATAGTAAACGTCGGACCATTGGGTCTCCCAAACTGTCTGTGTTGAGGGTGGAGCGTTCGGCAAAGTTGCTTGCTGTTGCATGCGCGCTACCTGGTGTGCCTCACGTCGCACCTCAACCTCTGTTACTGTTGCCATAACGCGCTTGCCATTCTGTTCCAGCCAGTTCACTTTTTGCTGCTGCATGAAAAAGCTAACGATTACCACCACTATAATCACAACAAAAAGGAGCATTATCAACGCGCTCATAGAGGTTATATCTCCCTGGTTTTCTATTACCAACTAAAGCATCCTTCTAGATAAACGCAGGCAGGACAAGAGCTTCAAATATAAATAAAAAAAGACGGCCAACTGTAGAGTATTGTTGACCGCCTTCTTCTAGTAGACAGGAAATGTTAGATCGAGAGCGTCCATTCGGTAAGGTCAGTGCCAGTAATATCTGCCTGGAACCCAAAGGTGAAGGTATGTTCTGAAGCAGGAACCTCGTAAACCAGTTGCCCTCGAAGAACACTTCCAGGTGTCACTGTTCCATCGGGTGGCTTTGTGAAGGTCGTTACAGTTTCAGTATAGGGCTGGCCCGTACTATCTTTGAGGGTAAACATCCCAGCGCTGGAGACCATTTGATCGCTCGACGAAGTATTTTTAACTGTAACATCTACCACAAGGTAAATGTTATTCCCTTTCGGTGATGAAAAATTGTTACCATGACTTGTTGTCACTTTATTCACAGTAACCGTCCAGGTATCATCTACTACCACAGGCTTGCCAATGGTGTTGGAAGAAGACTGTGTCGAGGTCGAGCCAGTTGAATTAGAAGATGATGTGCCGCTCTTCCCAGCCTGTGAAGCGGCAGCACCAATTACGATAATGGCAAGCACAATACCAACAATAAGCCAGAGGCGCTTTCTGGACTTTTGTTTAGGCGATTGCTGCGGATAAAAAGGCTGTTGCGGTGACGACTGTGCTTGCTTAGCATCACCATAGCCCGCCTGCGAAGATTGTTGTTGAGTGTCTGCCAAGTACTTTCCTCACTTTCCGCATAGAACTATATGTTCTACTCCCTACCCGTTTTTATAAAAGAGGTTTTATGTTTACCCTCACAACCCAGTATACTCAGCCTTACAATCGATATTCTTTAATCATAGTTTGAACTAACATCTACCAATAGATATTCGATGAAAATCATCACTATTTCTCAACCACTGTTCCTTCCAACGCCCTCTCAACCGCCTGCAACAACTCCAACCGTTTAAAAGGCTTGCTCAGAAATGCCAGCCCGCGTTTCTCCAACTCCTGGCGGGGAATCCAGTAGGCGCTAATCATGATAGCTGGAACATGCTTCAATGACTCCATTGCATGCAATTCATCATAGAGATCGAGGCCATTTGTGCGGGGCAGCATATAATCGAGCAGGAAGAGATCCGGCACGCGCGTTTTCACTGCTTCCAACACATCCTGCGCATCAGGAAAAAGCTGAACTTCGTAAGACGTTTCTAAGCGCAACACATACGCGATAAGTGTTGACACATGCTCGTTGTCCTCAACAACGAAAATGGTTTTATGGTCCTGTTTTGACTGGTCTTCCTCTGGCGACACTCCTACATTATTCAGCATCTGTCCATTTGCTCCATGTGTGTTTTTCTTGCTCTGATTCCAGTGTAACACGCTCAAAAAAGTAGTATATTGTAGGGGCTTGACAAAACGATAGCCAACTGTTATAGTTCAATATAGCAGATAGTTATGTGAGGAAATCATGAATCTGGCCGAAAAAATTAAGCACCTGCGCGAAGTTGAAGGCGAACTGCGCGGCCTGGGCAGGCCGATGACCCAGATGGAGGTCGTCAAAGCCATGCAGGAAGAAATGAACGAAACCTTGAGCCAGGCCTACCTGTCTCAATTAGAGAATGGCAAGCGGCTTCATCTGACCGCTACCAGTCGCGACCTGCTGGCCCGTTTTTTCAAGGTGCAGCCCGGCTACCTGGTAAGTGATCTTCCTGACTATAGCACCGATTTGCTGACCGATATTGAAAGTGAAACGGATCGCCTGAACACCTGGTTGATTGCCAGCGCGGAGGAATGGAGTGCCGAACCGCTCCTCGCGGAGTTTTTTGAACGCCTCGCCAGTAGCGAAGACCCCCGAGCCTATATCGAGTTGTTCAACAGGTTAGTGGATTTGCCGGTTGAGTCGGTAAAAAAGCTCGTCAATGCTCTTCTGCCCAAAAATAATGATGCAGCTTAGGTTGGAATTGTTGTAGGTCGTTGCGTCTATATATTCCGAAAGATATTTGCGATACGCAAGCTGAAGGAGCAAATGCATGATCCAGAGAACACCCCCCTGTTCTCACTATACACACAGGAGTCATTGGCAGCAAAGCCACTTTATACCGCAGCGCAACAGGTTGCTGCAACAGCATCCAGTTCTGGTGCCGGTATGCTTTTTCGCTGGCGCGCTATTACTGCTGGTACTCAGTTTCTTCGCCAGCTATTTCTTTCCTGTACTGGCGCTCACGGGTATAGCGCCTGGAACGTTGTGCTTCTTTCTGGCTATCGTATCCGGCATCGCTGGCATTCTTACCAGCATTATCGGCGTCATTGAGCGCTTTGATCGTTCTCGCTTACCTGCGCCTATGTACGCGCAGGTAAAGGAGGAAACACTACTATGACCGACCCACTTTCAATTCTGTTTATTGTGTGTTTCCTGGCTGGACTGGTCTTCTTTGTGGTCACAGCCATGCTGGGTCAGCTTGGACACGGCCTTTCGCATGGTGCTTCACACCACATGCCAGCCTTACCTCATGGCAACACACACATTGCCCACTCGACGCAAGCAGGGCACACATCTGCCGCCGATCACGGGCAACACAACACGCAGCAAGCGGCAAAGGCTGTCGCGCACGACTCGTCTCTGCTGCCATTCTTCAATCCGACCGCGCTTATGCTCTTCCTGATCGGCTTCGGGTTCTTTGGCTACCTGTTCCACAATATTGTGCAGCTAGCCCTCCCCTTGCTCTCGCTTCTGCTGGCTGCCATTGGCGGCATCGTCATCGCGGCGCTGGTTCTCTCGCTGATTACACGCATGTTCGGCGACAGCGAAGCCAACACCGAGCAGGATGTCTCTGATCGCACAGGTCTGCTGGGTAAAGTCAGCATCACCATTCAGGAAAACGGCATTGGCGAGATTCTCTACACCTCTCCCGGCGGCATGCGCAAAAGCGTTCCCGCCCGCAGTATCGATGGTCGCCGCATCGAGCGTGACCAGGAGGTGGTGGTCGTCAACTACCAGCATGGCGTTGCCCAAGTAGATACCTGGGAACACTTTATCAATGAGGAGGGCCACTATCCCGATAGCAATGTTGCTGACGAATTAGAAAAGTTACGCTCACTACTTAACGAGACCGGTAAATCAGAACCTATGGTTATACGCAATGACTCGCAAAAGGAGTAAAACTGTATGGACCCATTAGTACTCATTGGCATCCTGGTCGTAGCAATCGTGGTAGTGGTGATTCTCATCATCAACACCGTTGGGCGTTTGCTGCGCAAAGTTGGCCCCAACCAGGCCCTGATCGTCTATGGAGCAGGCGGAACACGCGTCATCACTGGCGGCTCGCATTTCGTCATTCCGCTCTACCAGCGAGCGCAGGAGTTCTCGCTCGAATTGATGTCCTTCGATGTTGCCCCCTCGCAGGACCTCTATACCACCCAGGGCGTAGCGGTCAACGTTGAGGCCGTCACACAGATCAAGGTGCGATCAGATCCTGAGAGTGTGAAAACAGCCGCCGAGCAGTTCCTGAGTAAAACCCAGGAAGAGCGCGAGAACCTGATTCGCCTGGTCATGGAAGGCCACCTGCGCGGTATCGTCGGCCAGCTTACCGTCGAAGACCTGGTGAAAGACCCCGAAAATGTAGGCGCGAAGATGCTCAAGACCGTCACCCCCGACATGGAAAAGATGGGCCTTGAAGTCATCTCCTTCACCATCAAAGACGTCCGCGACAAGAATGACTACATCTCGAACATGGGTCGCCCGCAGATAGCCCAGATTCGCAAGCAGGCCGATATCGCCGCTGCTCTGGCCGCTCGCGATACGCAGATTCAGCAGGCCAACGCCTCTCGTGAGGCCGCCGTCGCCAAAGCTCAGGCAGACCAGGAACGTGTGAAAGCCGAGGCCGAATCCATGGCTCTGCAGGCTGAATCACAGCGTAACCTCGCCTTGAAGAAAGCAGCCTTTGATGCCGAGGTCAAGAAACAGCAGGCGGCTGCCGACAAAGCTTATGACATCCAGGCCAACGTCACGCAGCAGCAGGTAGTGGCGGAAGCCGTGAGAGTCACCGAGGTTGAGAAGCAGGCCCAGATCAAAGTGCAGCAGGCGGAAATCCAGCGCCGCGAACTCGAACTGCAGGCGACCGTACAGAAGGCTGCCGAGGCCGAGCGCAGGCGTATCGAAACCGTCGCCGAAGCCGAACGCCAGCGCCTCATCCTGGAAGCGCAAGGTCAGGCTGATGCTGCCCGCGCTCGCGGTCTTGGTGAAGCCGAAGCCAATCGCGCTCGCGGTCTCGCCGAAGCCGAAGTCACACGCGCTCGCGGTCTCGCCGAAGCCGAAGTCATTCGCGCCAAAGGTGAAGCGGAAGCCGAGGCCATGAAAGTCAAAGCCGCCGCCTTCCACGAATACAACCAGGCCGCCGTACTGGACAAGCTGCTCACCGGCATGCCCGAAATTGTCCGCGCCATCGCCGAGCCACTCAGCAAGGTGGACAAAGTCACCATCGTCTCCACCGGCGGAGCCAACGGCAACAGCGGCATGGGAGCCAGCCGCATCACTGGCGACATCATGAACATGGTCGCGCAGGTACCGGCGCTCTTCGAGCTGCTCAGTGGCACGCGCATCAGCGATCTGATGAACCGCGTTCCCGCGTTGTCCGGTCAGGATGGCGCTAACAGCGCACCGAGCGCCAATGGAGCAAACGGTCTGGTAGACACGACTGCCGGAACCAATCCGTCAGCCAACGAAACCAGATAGCGTTGTTTCAATCGCAAACCGCGTTTTAAGGAAAACCTGGTACCCTTATAGGTACCAGGGCATCCTTTTAACTATGGCAACGTAGACACCACCATACTTTAAGGATAGGACGTGTATATTGTAGAAGCGTCCCTGCATGACGCTTCACATGGGTGGACGTAATGATGCATTTTTACCAATAAAGAGGAGAGATACATGCCTGTCATCCTTCGCTGCGCTCAGGATCTCGGTCGCCGAGCCGAATCGTGTGTCCGGCACGCAGATCCTTCGCTGCGCTCAGGATGACATGGGGCGAGAGTTCCCTGTTATTTTGTCAAGCTTCATCATCGCGCATCCACTATTGTACCGGGGAGAAAGAAATGAATTTGTTGGAACGGGTACTCACGCTTTTGCGGGCCAATCTGAACAGCATGATCGAAAAGTCAGATGACCCGGAGAAGGTGCTGCGCCAGCTTCAAATTGACATGCGCAACCAGTTGGTGCAGGTCAAGACGCAGGTCGCAACCGCCATCGCCGAGAGCCGCAAGCTGGAACGCCGCGTGCAGGAAAAGCAGGCCGAAGCGCAAATCTGGTATAAAAAGGCGGAACAGGCCCTCCAACAGCCGAACGAGTCAGCTGCACGTGACGCGCTCGCCCGGTACAACGATATTATGAAGCTCGCGCATCGCTACCAGCAGCAGCAGAAAGAGCAGGAACACATGGTTGCCACGCTGCGAGATGCTTTGCGGAGATTGGAGGCTAAAATCGCTGAAGTCGATACCACCATCGAACTGCTGGTAGCTCGCAGGCGCAACGCGCTTCTGCAACAGCGCGTCTTTGAAGCGCTAAGCAAGAGCGGCGGGGGCGCGAAGGAGAAAGAGCGAGCAGCCCGCGCTCAAGACGCAGTCATGGAGGCCGAGGCACGCGCACGCGCTATGGCTGACCTGCACAACTCCGATCTCGACGTTCAGCTTGACCAGCTTACCGACGAGCAGCGCATCGAGCAACAATTGCAGGAAATAAAAGCCCGCCAGCAGGAATCAACCGACCGCCCCCTGTTACAAAACGGCAACGGCAATCCCGCCTCGCTTATTCCACCACAACCTCAAAACAATGCCCCTGTGCGCAAGCGTCCAGGCGCAAAAACGCCCACACCCCAGCCCAGCGCTACATCCTCGCTGCCTCAAGAGCTTGACCTTGAAGCCCTCAAAAAGCTAATGGAACAATAGCGCGAAGAGGATGATGATGGCGAGGGCAATAAACATGCCCACAATAAATGAAAAACGGTTATTCTTTTTTTCCTCTTCGGTAAGCGGTTTTCTCTCGTAATTCATGATTTCTTTGTTATAATGCTCCGATAATAGCGCTTTCGACGTTCGACATGCCCCTCTGGCTCTCGCTCGGGTCAGTATCCTTTGTCGTGATAAGCACCTGAAAAACGGCTTTGTCACCGCCAGGAATACGCAGCAAAACATAGTGCGTACTGCTGCTAATGACGGTATCCTTATGACTTCCCCAGCTTCCTTGCCTGAGAAGGTGCATTGTACTTTGTAACAGCGTGCTAAAGTAGTTGCAGAGCTGGGCAATATCCACGTCATCCACCGCGACCTGCGCAATCGGCTGCCCATCCATGCTCACCACCGCCGTCGCCACAAAGCCGGGCAATGAGTAGCCCAACGTCTGCAAAGCGGCAACGAGCGCCGAGTAGTTGCGTTTGAACTGCCGCTGCGGCTGCAATGGGGCAGTTGTGCTGGTCCTTTCCTGCGATGTTCCCTCTGTAATTCTTGCAGCCGAACCATCCTTGTTGCGCGGCGGAGTTGAAGGTCGGCCCTCAGCATGCGCTGCCATACCCGTCTTCCCGTTGCTCTGTACATCATCCGTCTTGAGTGGCATTGATAGGCTCTGCAAGGTGCCAGTGGGCGGCACAACCGGCAGCGATTGACTGATGCCACCGCTCTGCGGCATCTGCCATTCAGGCGAACCATATTGAGAAGAAGGCGGCGCAACCGGCAGCGACTGCATTTCCTGCGACTGCCGTTTACGCATATCAGGCACTGCCCGCCACTCAGCAGACGACGGGCGAATAGCGGGAGTCGCAGGAACCTGGCCAATCCCATCGGGAGCAGAAGGGCGTAGTTGCTGTGTATCCGACTGCTCTGTCAGCCACGAGGGAAGATCAGGGCGCTGACCAACCGGTGTCTTGCGCACCGTTGACGGCATGATATTCGTTCCCGTTCCATTGCTTAGACTGAGCGGCCCCTCTGATGGAACTCTACGCGCCCCGCCCGGTTTCTGCGCTGCTGGCAGGCGAGTTGAATCTTGCCACCATTCCTTTGTCCCGGTTGATGGCGGCGAGGGCGTAACGGGGTCCTCGGTTCGCGCCTCATCTGCCACATACACAAAAGGACGATCATCCAGGTTCTCGGTCAGCAGGTTATCCAATGCAGGTTCGTTGCTCAGAGGACGTGTCGTCTGTCCATTGCTGACAGGGGAAGTGGCACGAACGACTTCCAGTTCCCCGCTCAATTGCTGGGCTGCGGCATATTTGGAACGATACTGGAGCGCCTGCATAATCAGGCGCGCAAGCGGCTGCGTGACATTAGGTGTCACCGCGTCATTCCAGGGCTGGTGCGTCACGGTGCCATTCTTGTAGGCTGCCAGCGCAAAGAAAGCCTCTTCGCCGCGTAACGCCCCATATTCAGCCCATACTAACTCACCTGTGCGGAACCCCAATAAACCCTGTGTCTCAAGGCCCGTTTGCACCACCATCGCAATACTCTTGCGGCTCATATTGATAATCTGGATCACATCCAGCAAATCAAACGAGTCCAGGCTGGCGGAAAATCCCGGTTGCTGCAACAGGCGTCGCAGTTCGCTCTTGAGCATTTGCAGATCGAGGGGTTTTTCCAGGTAGCTTGCAACTCCGGCTTCGAGTGCCTGCGCGCGTGATACCCCGCCATCAGGCGTCGCCAGCATGATGACTTGTACCTGGGGACGATAGGTTCGAATCCATTGCAACAAATCTAAGCCGCCGGTATCGGCTAGCTGCTGGTCGCTTATTACAACGGCATAGTCTTCCGTCCATAAAAGACGCATGGCCTCAGAACCACTCGCGACTCCCTGGACACGGTACCCGTCCTTTTGAAGCTGGCTGGCAATGTGCTGCTTCAACTTCTCGTCGTCTTCCACAACGAGGACACGCCACTCTTGAGCCATATCTATTTCCACCGGAATTTAACTTTTGTCCATGCAGAGTGTACCATGATAGCCCCACTCTGGCAAGACGGAAAGTACTGTTTGCTCTCTACCAGGTATTAAGAGCCAGGGCGACCGCAAGGGTACGCCCCTACAATGGCCTTTATTGTAGGGGCGTACCCTTGCGGTCGCCCTGGCATTCTTTCTCTACCACCCCGCTACGTTCTGCACAAGGCATTCTTTCTCTACCACCCCGCTACATTCTGCACAAAATGAAACTTCGTCGGCGTCACCCGCACCAATAGCTCCCCAGGAACGCCATTGCGTTTGCCATAGGCCTCGACCCATGTACCTGCCGCCAATCCGTGTTGCCCAATGCAAAAGTTCGTCCAGGTCATTATGTAGAGTGGCTATGCCCTCGACTGTACATAAGCAAAAGGCGGCCTCTCATCATCCACACAAATACAGACTCGTCCATCCCTGGCGATATTACGGCCTTTCACCGTTGTCTCCCCGGTCGTAAAAATCAGCGCATCCCCATCCAGATAAAACCAGACGGGCGCGACATGAGGTCGGCCATCGGCTCGCACCGCCGCCACCTGTGCGGTTCGGGCCACATCCAGGAGAAAAGCGCGACACTCAGGAGAAAATGATGGCATGATACATTCCTTTCTTTCCGCTCACAAGAAATTTTAAACCATTATCAAAAATGTCATCCTGAGCGCAGCGAAGGATCTCCGGTGCGGGTATGCGATTCGCGCGTCCAGACCGGAGATCCTTCGCTGCGCTCAGGATGACAGGCCTGGATAGCCTCTTTTTATTGGAAAATTTCATCATCGCATTCCTACAAACAAAATCGTCAACATTCATTATAATAACGGCCATCCGCAAAACATGCGATAATAGCAAGCAATGTAAAGGATTTATACCCCGTTCTATATTATTACTAGTAATGATCTTTAGAGCAGGAGCATGCAAATGCAGGATTCGCAAGAATATTGGAAGCAACTGGCGGGCGAAGAGGCCGTAAAATACATCGAAGATGGCATGGTAATCGGCATTGGTACAGGCACCACCGCCGCCTACATGGTGCGAGCATTGGCCCGGCGCATCCAGGAAGGGTTGCGCATTATCGGCGCGGTACCGACCTCTGAGGCTACAGCAGCTCTCGCCCGCAGCCTGGGCGTGCCGCTCACCGACCTGGACACTCATCCCGAACTTGATCTCGCGATAGACGGCGCGGACGAAATCGACCCACAACTTAACCTTATCAAAGGCGGCGGCGGCGCGCTGCTCCGTGAGAAAATTGTGGAAAGCGCCGCCCGCCGCTTCATCGTCATTGCAGACCGCACCAAGCTGGTGCAAAAACTGGGCCTGACGGTCCCTCTACCCGTAGAAACCGTTCCTTTCGCGGCCACACCCGTTCGTCGGCAACTTGAAAAATTGGGCGCGCGCGTTCAACTGCGCATGCACGATCAGCAGCCATTTCGCACCGATAATGGCAATATCATCCTCGACTGTTTCTTTGCCGACGGCATTAGCGATCCGCCGACCCTACAAACCAGCATTCGCAGCATCGTCGGCGTGGTAGAGACCGGCCTGTTTCTACACATGACCAAACGCGCCATCATCGGCGACGAACAGGGCGTGCAGGTGTTGCAATGAGCATAGGGGGAACGGAAGACACCCGCAAGGGGTGTCTTCCGTTCCCCCTCTGGCCCTTTATTGCGACTACACCCAGGCAATGATATACTTTGAGCAGCAAAAACCAGGGAATTCTAGCGAGGACAGGAGGCCAAGCGGATGCAGGTCATCACAACGGTTCGAGAGATGATGAGCATGCACGAGGGATGGTCGGCTACACCTGGACTGGGCTTTGTGCCAACGATGGGCTACCTGCATGAAGGCCACCTTTCGCTCGTGCGCCAGGCGCGACAGGAGAACAAGGTACTGGCAGCCAGCATTTTTGTCAATCCTACCCAGTTTGGGCCACATGAAGACCTCGCGACCTACCCACGCGACGTGCCACGCGACCTGCAATTGCTCGAAGAGGCAGGAGTCGATTTAGTCTTTCTCCCCAATACAGAAGATATCTACCCGCCCGGCTACGTCACCTACGTTGAACCAACCGGGCCACTCATGAATGAAGGAGAGGGAGCCAGCCGCCCCGGTCATTTTCGTGGCGTTGCCACCATCGTCCTCAAACTCTTCCAGATTGTGCGGCCCACGCTGGCCTATTTTGGACAGAAGGACGCCCAGCAGGTTGCCGTCATCTCGCATATGGTACGCGACCTGAACCTGCCCGTTCAGATACGTGTGCTGCCGACCATCCGTGAAGCTGACGGGCTGGCAATGAGCAGCCGCAATGCCTATCTGAAGGGAGCAGACCGCAAAGCAGCAGGCGTCCTCTATAGAGCCTTGCAGGCAGGACGCGCCGCTTTCGACACCTATCCAGGTGGCAACGTGGAGCGAGCGATACAGGCAATGACCGAAACAGTTCAAGCGGAGCCACTGGCACACCTGGACTACGCGCAGATTCGCGACCCGGAGAGTTTCTTACCTAAAGAAACACTTACCGCGCCCGCGCTCCTACTCATCGCCGCCCGCGTTGGCCCGGCGCGCCTGATTGATAATTTCCTGCTTCGAGCAGACGGGAGTTGGGACACAGGTGTCCTCGCCGTTTGATTCAATGGTACAGAGAAAGGAACTCGACAGCTATGCAGGATAAAGTAACAGTACCCGACATTGTGGCTCGCAAGGGCGGACCAAAAATTAAGATGGTGACGGCATACGACATGCCGATGGCTCGAATTGCTGATAGAGCAGGTGCGGATATCATCCTGGTAGGAGACACCCTCGCGCACGTCGTATTGGGCTATGAAGACACCCTTCCGGCAACCATCGATGTCATGATTCACCATATCTCGGCAGTGGCGCGCGCAAAACCTCGCGCCCTGATTGTCGGTGATATGCCCTGGCTCAGCTATCATCTCTCGGTAGAAGAAACCGTTCGCAATGCCGGGCGCTTGATACGTGAGGGCGGCGCGGATTGCGTGAAGCTGGAGGGTGGGCGCAAGCGCCTGCCGATGGTCGAGGCTATCCTTTCCGCCGAAATTCCCGTCATGGGCCATCTCGGGCTGACCCCGCAATCCATACACACAATGGGCGGCTACCGCGTGCAGGGCAGACAGGCCGAGGCGGCGCGCAACCTGCTCGAAGATGCCGAAGCGCTGGCGGCGGCTGGCGTCTTTTCTATAGTATTGGAAGGTGTCCCTGACATTCTCGCAGAGGAGATCACGCGGCGCATTCCAGTCCCCACTATCGGCATCGGCGCGGGCAAATATTGCGATGGGCAGGTGCTGGTTTTCCATGACGTGCTGGGCATGCACAATGACCGTCTGGCGAAATTCGTCCGGCAATACGCGCATCTCGCTGATACCGCAGTAGAGGCCCTGCAACACTTTTTCGAGGATGTGCAATCTGGGGGGTTCCCCAGCGATGCGGAAAGCTACCATATGAACGAGGAAGCCGCTCGCATCTTCCGTTCGCTGCTAGAAAAAGAGGAATAGTACAGCTTAAATGGGTAAAGTAGCTATGCCAGAGGGAATGAAAGGCACAACTTTATCTATTGACGCCTATCAATGGGGGTGGTATCGTTATCCCATCCTCAAGCTAATCCGATTTTCGTTCTTCCTGGATAGTGAGGCAAAACATACATGAGCGCACCCGTACCCACCTATCCACGCTACCGGGCGGCGGCAATTCAATTCGATCCGGCGCTGGGCGAGAAAGAGCAGAATATACAGGCGCTGCTCGGTCTGGCGAAGGAAGCCGCGCAGAACGGGGCAAAGCTGATCGTTCTCCCAGAGATGGCTACCACAGGATATTGCTGGATATCACGCGAAGAAGTCGCTCCTTACGTTGAACCTATCCCCGGCCCAACCACCGACCGCTTCTCCCAACTTGCCGCCACCTACGATTGTTACATCGCTGTCAGCTTTCCCGAGGTCGATCCCGCTACCTCGGTCTACTATAACAGTATGGTCTTGATCGGTCCGAAAGGGCTGGTCGGCACATACCGCAAAATACACTCGTACATCTCAGAGCCGCGCTGGGCGCGTGATGGCGACCTCGGCTTTCCCGTCTGGGATACGCCTCTTGGTCGGCTGGCTGGCATCATCTGCATGGATGCCGAATACTTCGAGTCAGCGCGCATTCCAGCCCTGCATGGCGCGGACGTACTCCTCTTCCCCACCAACTGGCTCGAAGAAAAGAGTCCCAGCAGCCGTTGGATGGCTCGCGCTTTTGAAAACGGCGTCTACTTCATCGCCGCCAATCGCGCCGGGTGCGAGCGCGGCGTGCAGTTCAGCGGCGGAAGCTGCATCCTCAATCCTGATGGCTCCATCCAATCGTATATCGATGATGGGCAGGGCATTGTCTACGGCGAAATCGACCTGGAACAGAGCCGCAAAAAACGTTGGGGATCATCCTGGCAGAATGAGGGAGATCGCCTTGCTGACCGCAGGCCGGAAGAATATATCACGCTTGTGCATAACACCTACCTCTGGGAGCCATTAAAGTACCACAGCCTGTACGATATGGGCGAACTCCCACCCGGCCAGCTTTCATGCGTCGGCTTTCTTCAGCTAGACCTGCACAACTTTCCACTTCGCGCCTCAAAAGAAACTGCCATCTACCACCTGACAGACCTGCTCCGCAGTACATTGCGCGACCTGGACCCGGCCCGTCCTGATGTGCTGGTGCTGCCAGAACTCTTGCTCCCCGGCCCTTTTCCCGAAGAGGAAAGTTCAATTGACCCGGTCGATTATATGCGAGAGGGTGCAATCTCAGTTCCAGGATCGGAGACGGATGCCCTGGCTGCCCTGGCTGCCGAATACCAGTTATCACTCATCCTCGGCATAGCGGAAAAAGCTGAGGATGGCAACTACTACAATACCGTCCTGTTGATCGACCCCGAAGGAGTCTACGGCAAGTACCGCAAGCTGCATCTGACGCGCAACGACCGCCGTTGGGCCAGCCCCGGCAACCTGGGTCTGCCCACCTTCGATACGCCCTGGGGCCGCATCGGGCTGACAACCGGCTACGACGTGCTGTTTCCAGAGACGGTGCGCGTGCTGGCAGGCAAGGGTGCTGATCTGGTATGCGCTCCGGCTTACCTCAACTTTCCTGATCCCATTGGGCTTGGCCCTTCGCGCATCAGCTACGGCTTCAAGGTCGCGCCGGACGACTACGACCCGACCCATTCGCTGCTCTGGCGCGTGCGCGCCACCGAACATCAGGTCTACCTCGCCCTGGCGAACTGGAATGGCAAAGCGGAAGGGCGCGCCGCCAACGGCTACAGCGGCATCTTCCCGCCTGCCAATGAAACCTATCCCTGGAAGGAAGTGCTGGCCGAGGAAGAGGAAGATATATTCCCTGCCACTCCCTCTATCACCATGATGACCATTGATACACGCGAGCAACGGAACGGTCGCCGTTCAACCACTCACCTTCGCTACGCCCCCGGCGAAATTAGCGGCTCGCTGACGGGAGAACTGGACTACAACGTGCGCGATACCATCCCCGGCAACGTGGTGCGCGGCAAACCGCTCTTACGCAAACGCATGCCTTACTGGTATCTCGACCTCGTCAGGAAGTCGCTTTGAGCGGGACAAATATTCACCCAAAGGAGTTTCGTTTTCAATGAGATTGCAGGACAAAGTAGCGCTGATTACCGGCTCTGCTGGCGGTATGGGCAAAGCCGCCGCCGAACTGTTCGCTCGTGAAGGCGCGAGCATTATCGTCACCGATATCCTCGCGGATGCAGGCGAGCAGACCGCGCAGGGCATTCGTGACGCGGGCGGCAAAGCCATCTTCGTCAAGGCCGATGTCTCTAACGAGGCAGAAGTAAAGAACCTGGTCGAGAAAGGCATCGAGGCCTTCGGACGCATCGATGTACTATACAACAATGCCGGAATCATGCCTCCCGACGACGCGGGTGTCACCGACCTGAACGAAGACGTCTGGGATCGCGTGCTGGACATCAACCTGAAAAGCGCCTTCCTCTGCACAAAGTACGTGGTGCCGCACATGATCTCGCAGGGCAAAGGCTCGATCATCAACGTCGCCTCGTTCGTCGCCCTGATGGGCTGCACCGTTCCGCAGGATGCCTACACTGCCTCAAAGGGCGGCATGCTTTCAATTACCAAATCCTTCGCGGTACAATACGGGCGTCACGGCATACGCTGCAACGCCATCTGCCCAGGACCGATTGAAACGCCCTTGCTGCGCCACCTGTGGACGAGCGAAGAGGCCCGCAACCTGCGCCTCAATCGCATACCACTAGGCCGCTTCGGCGCGCCAGATGATATTATTTATATGGCGCTCTATCTAGCGTCCGACGAGTCGTCCTGGACAACCGGCGCGTGGCTCGTTGTGGATGGCGGCATCTCATCAAACTATTTCTAGGCACATATATGGAAGCAAACGCTCTCTTTGACCGTTTTTCACAACGCCTGTCTGCGGCTGGTGGCGAAGCGCACTATGCCGCAGACCTCGCAGAGGCGGCAAACATTCTCGCCAACCATCCTGCGCTGGCCGAGAAACAGCTCGTCGTGCCGCCAGATTTCGCGCACAGCCAGCCCTGGGGCACAATCGTCCCATTGCTGCGCGACAAAGGCATCAATATCCGCGAGGCAGGTAGCCCTGCCAGTGTTGCCGATGCTCCCGCTGGCCTCTCCGGCGCGGAGCTGGCAATCGCCGAGACCGGCTCCGTCATGCTCGCCGATAACTCTTTAGAAGCGCGTGTCGTCAGCATGCTCACCCTGACTCACTTCGTTCTGGTACGTGCTGAAACACTTTATCCCATGCTCGACGAGGCGGGCCAGGCTTTACAGCGTCTCACAAAACCCGGCCCGGAGCAAAAACACTACATCTCGCTCGTCACCGGCCCCAGCCGCACCGCCGATATCGAGCGCACCCTGACCATTGGCGTGCAGGGGCCAAAGGCGTTATGTGTTATCATTGTTGCAGGACGTTCTTAATAATAGCCAGAAAGCATCGCCATGAGTATCGACAATCCCCCCCAGCAGAATGTCATTCTCGATGTTGACAATCCGACCAGCGAACACCAGCCCTTTAAAGAGCAACTGCAACAGGCCCTGGCGGACGAGCAGATGCACGCCGCGCTCGAACGCTTCGCCCCGTCCTGGCGCGCCTCTCGCAAGTCGGTATTCGAATACGAGGAGAGCGAGTACGGCCCCGAATACAGCTTTCCGCATATGCGTCACCAGCTACGGCAGGCCAAAGACTATGCCATCGAACACCAGGAAGAGATGGTTGCGCAATTCAAAAAAATGGCCGAGGCGGCAGGAGCTATTGTCTACGAAGCGCGCACAGCAGAAGACGCGAACCGCTATATCTACGAACTCTGCCAGCGCAAAGGCATCGAACTGGTTGTCAAATCCAAGACGATGGTGAGCGAGGAAACCGAACTTAATCACTACCTCGAAGCGCGCGGCATCAAGCCTGTGGAAACTGACCTGGGCGAATGGGTGGCCCAGCTTGCCCACGAACGCCCCTCACACATGGTCATGCCCATCATCCACAAAACGCGCCAGCAGGTAGGCGCTCTGCTATCAGAAGCCACCGGACGCCCAATTTCCCGTGAAGACGTCGCCGAGCAGGTAGCAGTTATCCGCGTTGAACATCGCAAGGCCTTCTTAACTGCCGGTATGGGTATCAGCGGAGCCAACGCGCTGATTGCTGAAAGCGGCACCGTCATGATGGTGACAAATGAGGGCAACGGGCGGCTCGTCACCTCTCTCCCGCCTGTACATGTGGTCATGGCAGGCTATGACAAACTCGTACCCACCTTTGCCGATGCCATTACTCAACTGCGCTTGCTTGCTCGCAGCGCGACCGCGCAGCCTATCACCAGCTATACCACCTTCCTCACTGGCCCGGCCACGCCCGGCAAAGAAATGCACATCGTGCTGGTCGATAACGGTCGCAGCGAGATGCGCGCCGACCCGCGCTTCAAAGAGGCCCTGCGCTGTATTCGCTGTGCAGCCTGCGCCAACATCTGCCCGCCCTACGCACAGGTTGGCGGTCACGCCTTCGGCTATATCTACAGCGGAGCCATTGGGCTGGTCGTTACTCCTTTCCATCACGGCCTCGACGCCGATGCAGGCCCGCAAAGCCTCTGCGTCAGTTGCAACGCCTGCGAAACCGTCTGTCCGGTGGAGATTCCCCTGCCCAGCCTGATCCTCGATGTGCGCAGCCGCGTCGTCCAAAAGAAAGGTCTGCCCTGGCTCAAAAAAGTCATTTTCGGCACAATGGCGCATCCCCGCGTCTTTGGGCTCTTCACGCGCCTCGCCAGCATCTTCCAGTTCCCCGTAACGGGCGGCAGCCGCTACGTCCGCACTCGCGCTTTCGGCGCATTGGGCAAACTTCCCTTTGTGCGTCCAGTAGCCCGGCTTGCCAGTTGGCGCAGCCTGCCAGCATTCGCCACCAGACCTCTACGCGACCGCGTAAAAACACAGCTTGCACTTCCCCCGCAAAAGACAGGCCAGACGCCATCTATGACCGTCTGCTACTTCGCGGGCTGCATGACCGACCGCCTCTATCCTGAAATGGGCGAGGCTGTGATAAAGGTGCTGCAAGCCTGTAATATCCGCGTCACCTACCCACAGCAACAAAACTGCTGCGGCCTGCCTGCCCTCAACTCCGGCGACCGCAAAGACGGCAGCATCATGGGCAAGCAGACCATTCGCACACTCGAACAGGCCCTGGAACAAAACGGGGCGGACTACATCCTCAGCGCCTCGACCAGTTGCGTCGTCACTCTCGTTCAAGACTATATGAAATTATTTGAAGACCTGGGCGAGCAGGAATGGTTAGAGAGAGCAAAGGCCATCGCCGCCAAAACCGTCGATTTCACCACCTTCCTGCACTCCGTCCTGCTGGCAAACGGCACCCAACTTCCCTTACGAGAGGATGGTGACAAGATCGAGGTCATCACCTATCACGACTCCTGCCAGTCCTGCAATTGTCTGGGCCTGCGCAAGGAAGCCCGCCATGTCATCCAGGACGTGCTAGGACTGGAACTGCGCGAGATGCCACAATCCGATGTCTGCTGCGGCTTCGGCGGCGCAACATCCATCGAACACGGCGACGTCGCGGAACGCCTGCTTCACAACAAGCTACGCAACGCCGAAAGCACCGGAGCAACAGTACTTGTAGCCGACAACCCCGGCTGCCTGATGCACCTGCGCGGTGGCGTAGATGCACAACGAAAGCATATGCGCGTGCTGCATCTCGCCCAACTGGTGGCAGAACGCCTGCAATAGAAAGAGTACGCATGCTAGAACCAATCGAGACAGAGCATCTGCGCCTGATACCGTTCACATTGGAGCTCATGCAAGCTGCTTTAACTGACAAAGACAGACTGGCACAAATGCTAGGAGTGTACGTCCCGGCTTCGTGGCCCGGAGAAGACTTAGCCGAGGCCCTGCCTTTCTTCATTCACATGACGGAGCAGCACCCCGAAGCGGGTATCTGGGACGGCCTGATTGTCCATAAAGCCGACCGCGTACTAATCGGCGATATGGGCTTCAAAGGCGGCCCGGATGAACATGGCATGGTGGAGATCGGCTACAGCATCGTTCCCGAATACCAGGGAAGCGGCTACGCCACCGAAATGGCCCGCGCCCTCATCGCCTGGGCTTTCTCCCGCCCCAATATCAAAGTCGTGACCGCTGAATGCTTCGATGATAATATTGGCTCGATCCGCGTACTGGAAAAAGTTGGCATGCGCCGATTGGAGCCAGAGGGAAATATGTTGAAGTGGGAGATACGTAGGATAGGAGTGTCTACTTCTGAACTGTTAGAGGATGTAACGGACAAATAGCAGAGGAAACTGTATTCTGCTGTTCTACCCCTTCACAAAACTCAAAATCATAAAAAACGGAAAATGATGGCCCTCTGGAATGAGCGTATCATTCCTGCGCTTAAAGGTTCCTTCAGGAGTAGGAACATCAACCAATCTCTGTAAATGCCATCCGGTGGCCAGAGAGGCATTCACGTATTCCTCTAGTGTGCGGTGATAGAAATGTACTTTCACGCCTGCCTCGCTCATACCTCGATACGAGAAAGCTTTCCCTGCATCCGCAAAGTAGTCGGTAATGTGGTTGCGTACCACGTAGGAATACGGGTTGTTCATAAACACAACCAGCCGTCCGCCTTGTCTGGTTACAGCCGCAAGCGTCTTCAAAAACTCCTGGTAATCATATACGTCATTCAAAACGAAGTAACTTGCCACCAGGTCGAAGTGTTCCTGATAACCCGGTAGGGGTTTGCAGAGATCAGCGACCTGATACGCAATCCCACCTTCCTGGTCTTTGCTGCGAGCAATTTCAATCAAACGAGGCGAAATGTCTATTCCTGTAACGTTCGCGCCTCGACGAGCAAGGATTCTCGACAGGTAGCCCTCTCCACATCCCGCATCCAGCACAGTTAAGCCCGAAACATCGCCAATCACATAAAGGAACAAGGGCATGAACGGGTCGCGCTCAATTCCGGCCACTTCCCCGCGCTTAGCTACCATATCCGCGTATTCAACGGCAAAATCATCGTAAGCATCTATTTTATTGCTCATGCTGATTTCCCTTCTCCTCAATAGGGGAATGCGGCGTTAACCCCTCCATTATCAAATCAAGGAGCAACGACGAAATCCGTTCCTGCGTCCACTCATGTTTAGCACGCATATGTACATATGTCCAGCAGACCGTGTTGAAAAGCACAGAGGCCATTTCAATCCGGTCAACCTTACGGATGGAGCCATCACCCATGCCATCTTCCAGCAGACGCGCAAGCGGTTCTGTAAAATGAGTGCGCGTAAGAATATGCGCCTCGTGAAAAATGGTATCAGTCGCCACTAACAGTGGCAAATGACGTTCTGCCACGCCGCACAACGCCTGAAGCGCGGCCACAAGGCGAGTCCAGCCATTTCCTTCAGCCGTTAAAATAGGCCACAAAGCGGCACGATAATCATTTGTCAGGCGGATTAACAGCCCCTCTATGATCTGTTCCAGGGTGATGCCCTGTCGCCAAAGTGTGACACGTGAAATTCCCGCCGCATTGGCGACCCGTTCCAGTGTCAAACCTTTCCACCCGACATCTTGCAGCGCAACTACCGCTGCGTCGAGCAGTGCTTCGTCTATCATCGCCTGCCTCTCGTTGGATGTCCGTCAATTGTTTGCAGAGAGCGGCACCGGAAGCCACCCGCAAGGGGATGGCTCTACCAGCCGCCGCATATGGTAGAGCCATCCCCTTGCGGGTGGCTTCCGGTTTCCCACACCGACCGCAAAAATATGACGGACACCCATCTCTTTTTTCTCTGGCGCTATTGTAACACATATGTTATACTAATGTAACATCACCGTTTCATTACGAGGAAGAATATTTCATGCGCATTCAACATCTCCTGGTTGATATCTCGCCCATGCGTGAGTCTGTTCCGTATCGCAGGCTGTTCTGGGGCCAACTCATCTCCATACTTGGCAGCCAGCTTACCGTCGTCGCGCTCCCGCTCCAGGTGTATTTGTTGACGCACTCCTCGCTTGCGGTAGGCCTTATCGGGCTTGTTCAGCTTGGGCCTGGGCTTGTCTTGACGCTCTATGGTGGAACAATCGCCGATGCGATTGACCGGCGGCGTATCCTGCTCATCACACAGTTTTTACAACTTGTCCTGACTGGCACACTGGCAATAGTCGCTATGCTGCCGCATCCCCCGCTCTGGCTCATCTATGTGCTGGCTGCGCTTTTAGCGGGCGTCTACGGTGTTGACGCGCCTGCGCGAGGAGCCATGACACGCAACCTCGTCCGACGCGAACTCTTCCCGGCTGCCGCTGCCCTCAATGCCCTGTTACGCCAGACGGGCGCAGTCGTTGGCCCTGCACTCGCTGGTCTCATCATCAGCTATTTTAACCTCTCGCTCGCCTACTGGCTAGATACAGCGACCTATGGGGCCGCGCTGCTTGCCGTCCTGCTCCTACCACCCCAGCTACCCGAAGGCGGCGGCACAAAGGCTGGCTTTGCCTCGCTCCTCGAAGGACTTCACTATTTGCGCGGCCAGCCAGTAGTGCAGGGCATCCTGCTCATCGATATCGTCGCGATGGTCTTCGGCATGCCTCGCGCCCTCTTTCCCGCGCTTGGCCTCACCGTCTTCGGCAGCGTCCGGGCGGTTGGACTGCTCTATGCAGCCCCGGCGGCAGGTGCGCTCATCGGCGCGTTAAGCTCCGGTTGGGTGGGACATATTCAGCAGGCCGGACGAGCAGTGCTGTTGATGGTTGGACTGTGGGGAATTGCGATTACGATGTTCGGTATCTGTCCCTGGCTACCTCTCGCCCTCTTCCTGCTGGCCTTCGCTGGGTGGGCCGATATCATCTCAGAGGTCTTGCGCAGTAGCATGCTGCAACTCTCCATACCCGATAGCCTGCGCGGGCGCATCACCGCCGTCTGGCTGGCACAAACCAACGGCTCCCCACGCCTGGGCGATGTCGAATCCGGCGTGGTGGCATCATTGACAAACGCCCAGTTCTCGGCAGCCTCTGGCGGCGTTGCCTGCGTCCTGGGCGTTCTTTTGCTGGCATGGCTATTGCCAGCCTTCCGCGATACGGAATTGAAGCAAGTCAATGCTTGATACATGAAGAAAAAGGGAAGCTTCACCCCCTGTCATCCTGAGCGCAGCGAAGGATCTGCGTCGCCCGACGATTCGCGTGTCGAGGCAGGAGATCCTTCGCTGCGCTCAGGATGACAGGGGGCGTGTATATGAAGAGGACGTTAGCTCGCCTGCCCCGGCGCTGGAATCGCGCCCAGTTGCTGCATCAGACCGAGGTTATCCGAAAAGTCCCACCATTCGGCAATCTTGCCATCAGCGATGCGGTACTCGTACATCCCTTTCACCGTTACCTGCCTGCCTGTAGGGGGAATGCCGATAAACTCACCCTTGTGCGTGCCGCGCCAGTATACCCTGGTCATCACCTTGTCTCCCTCGGCCACCATGTCCTCAACTGTGATGTGAAGATCAGGGAAGGCGCTGAGATAGCCGGATGCAATCTGCCGCAATGCCTCAACGCCCTGTACTGGGGGCAAACCAGCAATATGACCAACGAAATCGGTGGTATGAAACTGCTCTACCAGGTCGAGATTTCCCGTGTTAAAGAACTCATCGTAGCAACGCTGCACGGCAGCTTTGTTTGTTTCCTCTGACATAAAAGGTACTCCTTATTGTTGTGAATTTTCTCCGGCAACCATTACTTCAACAGGTATGCTGTTGACCGAAGATACTCAGCAGCACATATGGACTGCCATCAAACGGTAGCAATGGCATAATGCATCAAGTTTTCCTGCCGGTAGCCTCCCTCTGGCCTCTTGAAAGGCGCGAGAGAATTGATAACGGCCTGTTTGATAGTTTCTTCACCCGCGGCACGAATAGCGATCACTATCGGACCGGCAGAACTGATGGTTTTCCAGGCCATTTCCTCGTCAGGATACTCATAGGGGCATGACACGTCACCCTTTGCGCACACGGTCAGCCCTGCCTCTTCCATCAATGATTCGAGCTTGCCCGGCGCGGAAAGTGAGAATGGCCCCCTGGTTCCCGGCGGTGGTGGCGGAAGGCAGGCCATCGCCGCTTTGAGCGTTGTGACAACTTCGCAATCCTCCATCCTGCCCCATACCACCATCGCGACATACCCACCTGGTCTGACAACCCTTCTGGCTTCCCGCAGCGCACTGAGCGGATCGTCCGCGAACTGGAGAGAATTAAACCCGGTGGCTACATCAAATGAGGCATCGCTATACAGTAACTCTTCCATTTCTCCGCAGCGAAAATCGCCGTGAGGTACGCGCTCACGCGCAATGACGAGTTCGGCTTCGGATGCATCAAGCCCGCTGACACTGGCTCCCAGTTGAGCGGCAAGTTGCGCCAACATACCTGTTCCGCAGCCGATATCCAGCAAGCGTGTGCCTCTCCCCACGTTCGTCTTGTCCAGCACCACGTGGTAGATGGGCAAAGACATTTTTTCCATCAGGTCCGCCCAGTTGCGGGCTTGCGCTCCCCAGAGTTGACCCTGTGCCTGCGCTGATCCCATCGTTATTCCTCCTTCTGCATGGCTAAGTTTTTATTGCCTCATGTGAAAGGAGTATAGCTGGAACAGGGACTTTTGCCATTGTGGAATGTACCAATAAGCGGAGAAAATCAGTACGTATCTTTTTTTGAGAGGGTGAAAGGTCAGTACGTAACTAGCGGCTGGTGGACAGCCCTTTTTCAACAGCCCAGGCGGCGATTTGCGCTCGCGTGGTAAAGCCTAACTTCCCCAGGATATTGCTGACATGCGCCTCGGCTGTCCGTTCGCTCACCACCAGATCGGTCGCAATTTCCCGGTTGCTCTTTCCTTGAGCAACGAGTGCCGCCACCTCGCGTTCACGCGCGGAAAGGCCACCATATCTCTTACTGGTGAGCGTCTCTGGTGAAAGCGGCTTTTCTTGCGGGAACGAGGTCAGGGCTGTACTTAAAAAATGCTCTCGCAAAGTGGGTTCATCAATGGTGGCGGCCAATCGGGCAATAATATAGCGGGCCTCGCTCCACTCATGTTGCGCCTGCTCCTCGCGCTTGAGCAGGTGGTAGACCTGCCCCAATACACGCTGGATACGCCAGAGGATGGATGGGGCCTGACGTTGCTGCGCGCCCAGTTTGGCGTCCTCTAAGGTCTGGGCCGCTTCCTCAAGGCGTTTCAAAGCGAGGAGAGCTTCGCCTTTCATGGCAAGCAGGTGCGGGATGGACTGCTGCATATCACCGGGCGTTGAGATAAGCAATTGCTCCGCGATGGATAGTGCGACGGCAGGCTCTCCTTGCGCCAACGCCAGTTCTCCCCAGACCCGGGCCGCCTGCCGTTCAAAAAAGTTGCCAGGCTGCTGATCTCGTGGAAGGACAGTCTCCAGGGCTGCTTCGGCGCGAGGAAATGCCCGCTTGTGGATGTAAGCCAGCGCCAGATACGACGTCAGACTCTTGAGATGGATGGCAGAACCAAGCGCCTGCGCGCCTGCCACTCCAGCTTCCAGATAAGCAACTGCTCTGTCTGGATCAAGCAGCAAGAGATACAGGAATCCCAGCGCCCCGTTAGTGGCAGCAATCCATTCCCGGTGTTCAATGTTGCTGGCGATATGCAGCGCCTCCTGTGCATGGGCCAACGCCGGACCACATTCTCCGAAAGAGCTTAGCACGTACATGGCGACCATTTCGGCAAAGGCCCGCCCTGATTGCGAGTTCATCTGGCGCGCTAGCAGCAATGCTTCCTCGACATCTTGCAAGCACTCCTCGCGTGTTCTCAGCGCGCTATAGGTGACTTCAAGCGGCTCTGGAGATGAGTCCAAAGCTCGCATAGCAAGAATAGAACATAGACTTTGACGGTCGCCCAGGCTGCGGAATAGATCAATCGCTCGCCCATAAAAATCCCTCACCGCCCTGGCTGTGTCTCCCAGGAAAAAAAGAGCCATGCCAAGCATGTCGAGCGTTTCGGCCATACCGCGAGTATCAGTTTGCATTTCAAACAGAGGCAATGCCTCCTGATGCGCCTCAATCGCCTCCTGAATTCGTCCGGTATTGAGGAGCCAGTTGCCCAGACGGTTGAGACTCTGGGCGCGCAAGGCCGGATCAGCAAGCTTCTCTGCCAGCGCAAGCGCCTCATGAAACCATACACCTGCCTGTTCGTAATCGTGTCCAGTCCATAAAAAACCGAGAGCTATTATACACTCCCATTCCATCTTGCCATCATAAAACGCGCGAGCAGCATCAAGCGCGCGCTCATAATCCCCACGCGCCCGTTCAAAGTCACCGAGCGTTTCATAAGCCCGCCCTCGCGCAAGATAAAGGTGGGATGGCGGCGTCTGGGAAAGATGATGCGCAGCCTCTATAGCACGGGTGAAATGTTCGACGGCAGTCTGCTGAGCATAGAGCGTCAAAGCTTTTTCTCCCGCCTCTTGCGCATACGTCAGCGCCTGCTCCCACATTCCGGCCTCATAGCAATGCAAAGCCAGGTCTTCCAAATGCCTCTCTCGCATGGCCGGGGAAGGCACGCAAAGCCGCTCTAACGTCTGAGCAAGGATGCGATGCAAAGCTTGACGCTCTCGCAGTAACAACGCAGTAATAATCGCCTGCTGTGTCAGCGCGTGGCGAAAAGCAAACTGGTCGAGCGCCTCCTCAACTACCAGTTGAGCGGCCATCACCTCTTTCAGCAGAACCAGCAGATGAGTCTCATCGCACTGCATCACCTCTCGCAGCAAAGTGACATTGAAGCGCCGCCCGGCGACTGCTGCAAGGGTGACAAGCCGTCTGGCCTCCACGCTCAAGTACATCATCCGTTGCTGCACAGCTTCCTGAACGCTGCGCGGCAATGGCACTCGACCTGCCGTGAGCTTCCACCTCCCATCAACAGCAACCAGTTCTCCCGCGGATAAAAGTGATGTAAGGAGTTCTTCAACAAAGAAAGGGTTACCCTCGGAGCGCGCATACAACGTATCAAGCAGATCAGCATCAACTCGCTGCTTTGTACCCAGTATGGCTTGCAGCATCGTCGCAACCTCTGCGCGAGAAAGACGCTTAAGCGAGCATTCCAGCGCCAGGCGTTCCCGGTCAAGCTGGGCCAGCCAGCGCCTCAATCGAGGATGCACTTCCTCGCTGCGATAGGTGACAAGCAAGAGGAACGATACTTTCCGACAACGGCGCGCCAGATGTAAAAGTAAGCCCAGGCTAAGATCATCGCACCAGTGGATGTCCTCCACCACCAGAAGTACAGGTTGCCGAGCAGCTTGCTCCGACACAAAATGGGTTATAGCCGCAAAGAGCCGTCGCTTCTCCTCTACCGCGTCGACAGATGGTGGCGCGGGCAAAGTTCCGAGATCAGGAAACAAAAACTCTAGATCAGGCAACAACCGTATAAGTGTCGAGGCGACCGGGTACATGGGGCCTGGAAGTGAGGTCGAAGCTGAACGAGCAAAATACGCGCCAAAAAGGTTCAAAAGTGGTGCGTAGGGAGAGATGCTATCCGTCTGAAAACACTGACCCTCTATGAGAAAAAATCCAGAAGCAGTGGCCGTCGCTTTGACCTCAGCCATCAGTCGTGATTTGCCAATGCCCGCATCCCCAGAAATCAGAGCAACCTGTGCCTCTCCGCCTTGTACTCGCTCAACAAGCGAGCGAAGCGTAGCAAGTTCGCGTACACGTCCAATCACAACCGGGCAGGTGATTGGAGAAGAGGACCGCGCCTGCATTGTCCGCTATCCTTTCAAGAGGTTCGTCAACAGAAACACCCTTCCATCATGAGCCAGTGTAACAAACAGGCTTAAGAAATGCAAGAAGAAAACATCAAGCGAATATCAGCTTTTTACAAAAGCTGAAATGAATCAATCCTCAAGCACCACAAACTCATCTGGCTGGCTGCGAATATACTTCCCCATCCGCTCAAACGTTGCCGGAACCAGTTCATGAAACTGCTCATTGAGTCGGCTCATTAACGCAAAAAACGCCGGATCAGCCTCAAGCTCCCAGGGCTGAATATCACTTTGCTGTTGCCTTGCTTCAACTACACCCGTGATCTCTTGCAAAAGTTGCAGCATCGCCTCATCGCCGAAGTAACGTAACGCGCCCTGCGTGCCTCTCCACATCTTGTCCGAGGGAAAAATGGAAGAGACCCAGAAATACAGATCGCTCGCTGTCTTTCCCGCGTGGTCATGAAAGGCTCGAAACAGAAACAATGCCTGTTGCCCGGGAGTAAGTTGCGTCAAAACATGAGACTTTACCCTACTGATATCCGCGTGAAGATACTCAACAGTTGGTTCGATACAAGCATTGGCAAGCGCTGCATCATCTAATGAGTCGAAGGTTTGTCGCTTCATGGTTACAAGCATGATCTACCCCCTTTCTGCCTGCAATCAGACAAAAATGTGCGCGGAACAGATGCAAAGATGGGAGTTGGGAAACAAAAGGAGTGTAACATGCTGACAGTATACCATATAAACTTCTATTGTCCAGGCATCACAAAGCTGTACAACTGATAGCGAAAAGCTGTCCAGGCGCTATCCTGCGGGTCGCTGGTCGGAACAAAGGCAATTTTGATAGTGATCGAGGATTTTCCGGCGGTGAGCGAAGCTGGTAAGGGAAAATCCTCGTCGCGCCAGCAACGAGGATGCCCATCGATTCCCGCAGGTGCGGACGCACCCGCATCATACCAAGTCCCTACAAAATGACCATTGACGTAGACATTGGCACGTTGATTGGCAATGCAGTCGTCGAAGGTGCGGCGCAGGAATACACCTATGTTATGGGGAGCGAGCGCAAGCCGAAAAGTGGCGCTACCTGTCAGGCGAGTACCACTCATAGCCAGTAGTGGGCTGGAAACGGTGTACTGATAGGCGGCGCTCAGGGTATAGACCTGCTCCCCGGAAGCTTGATAGGCATGGCTGGAGAGACTGCCAGCATCAGCAGTCTGAATTTCATCAGTTTTTTGCGCGGTGACAGATGGCATGCCGTACCAGAGCATAAGAGCGCGATAGGGATGCGTGCTTTCGTCCGCGCCGCCATGCTCCCAGCGTATTATAAGATGACGATTGAAAGGAATACTATCGGCTATAAGAAAGCGGTAGAGTGAGGAGCCATCAATATCGCTGCCGGGCGGATTATTGATGCTGCTGGGCAGACCGCCGAGGGGCAAAGAGACCTGCTGGCCGCCATGCCAGTAGTCGCCGCCGAGACCCCATTCCTCTGTGCCAGTGACGGCTATTTGCGGCGTCTGGCTATCATCAAGATAGATGTGGGGGTCGCCTTCGAGTGTGTTGTCGGGCGCGGAAAAATTGATAACGGTGCCGACCAGTTTACCACTGCCACGCACATCAAGAAAGGTCATATCCTGTCCAGCTACCGGATGCTGAATGCTGGTGTAGGTGGCGTGGAATGTTCCCCACCACGAGGGCGGGTCGGGAAATGGCTCGTAGCGCATATTCCAGGAGATTGATGTGAGAGCTGTATTCGAGAGCAGGGTGATTCGGGCGTTACGCGAAAAGGGCATGGGCCAGTAGAGATTGAAGTTCAGTGAAGAGAAGTCACTGCTCTGTATGGTGGCGAGCAGACCAGCAACTAGAGGCCGACTCCGAGGCATATAAACGCCAGCGCCATCACCGTCCAGAAATTTAACGGGCGCGTCAACATCGGGCTGGCTCCGCTTGTCCCAGTAAATACGCAGGCGAGCATTGCCAAAGGCGACCATCTCATTTAGAGGCGCTGTGAATGAAAGGACGCGAATCTGGCTGGGGCCTGATAAGGTAGCGATGGTTGTTTCTCTGGCGGGCTGTAATGAGAGAGTGCCATTCTGAGCAGAAATATTTGTGGGGGCGATATCACTGCCAGCGCAACGCAACAAGGATAAGGCGTTCTGCGTTAATTGTGGGTCGTTCCAGGCGGGAAGCGGTGTGCCGTAGGGCAATTTGCGATAGAGGGCATAAAAATTGCCGTTGGCATACTGAGATGTCCAGGTGAGATGCTGCGAAAAGGGGATCGCGGTCGCGAGAATGCTGCTGCCCTGGCTTTCAGAGGGATTGAGGGAGAGCGGGTAGGGAAAGGCAGTTGCAGGAGCCATTGTTGGATTCGTTTGTCCAAGATTATCCGGCAGAATAGTTGTTCTGGGCATATTGTCAAGCGAGAGGTTCCAGGGCGCGCCGTACTGTTCCTGCATGCGCATGAAGGTGACAATGCCGGGGCCGGGCTGGTCGAAGAGAACATGCTCACCATCCGGCAGAGTACGCATTATTTGTACGTTGTCATGGTTGCTGCCGCCAGGGTCGGCAGTGGACTGGCCTTCTACACGGTCTCCCAGCTCAAGGTAAGAGAGTTTATCCCAATGACGGTAGGCGTCCAGGCCCAGATAGAGCGGTGGGGGCGTAGTAGCGTCAAGTGTACTGATTGAGTCAGATATTGTGTTGCAGGCAGAATTTGGCGATGGGGAGGCAGTATGCAGCAGGTTCGCGGCGAGAAGCATACTACCGAGCAGGAGAGCGATGAACGCAGCAACGAGCAAGATTCTGCGCTGTGGAGCAAAATAGACCGGCATTACAAAGGATAATCCTTTCGCGCAGGATTTGAACCCGCGATTACAATGAAACGTATAGGCATAGTCTACAACAAGAGGAGGGGACAGGTGGTGGATGCAACTCGCCTGAACATTGCTTATTTGACTGCTGAAGACCCACAAAGCAAATACGCCTGGTCAGGCACGACCTACTACATGGCGCATGCGCTAGAGAAATACTGTGGAGATGTGCATTTTCTGGGGCCGATTCTCTCGTTTGAAAGACGCTATATCGGTAGATTGATGCAGGAGATGTCGAGCCGTTTGCTCAAAAAGAACATCGCTTATGATCGGCTGTTGTTTGTAGCAAAAAAGCAGGCAAAGCTGGCGGCGCAAAAGCTAGAGCAAGGGCATTACGACGTGATTTTTTCGCCGATTGGGCCGCCGGAAGTGGCTTTTCTAGAGACGAACATCCCTATCGTGATAGCAACGGATGTCACGTTTGCTTTACAGCAAAACTATCATGCGCGCTACTCGAACCTGCTGCCCTTTTCCGCTCGCATGGGACAGCAGATTGAGGCAATGGCTTATGCGAAGGCCAGCGCGCTCATTTACCCGAGTCACTGGGCCGCTCGCTCGGCGGTAGAAGATTACGGGGTCGATGAGAAGAAAGTGCATGTGCTTCCGTTTGGAGCAAACCTCGACACGCTTCCCACCCGTCAAATAGCGTTGAAGCGGCACTGTGCGGGCAGGTGCAGGCTGCTCTTTATGGGGCTGGGCTGGGAGCGCAAAGGCGGTGATATCGCATTTGAAACGCTGTTGAAGCTTGAAAGCATGGGCATTGATACCGAGCTGATCGTCTGTGGCTGCACGCCTCCTAAATCGGTTCAACACCCGCGCCTGATCGTCATTCCATTTTTAAATAAGCATGACGAACAGCAAAATCGTGAGATACAGCGGCTCTATGCCACGTCTCACTTTTTACTGGTACCGACGCGCTGCGATTGTTTTCCCATCGTCTTCAACGAAGCAAACGCTTTTGGCCTGCCGGTAATTACGTCAAACACGGGCGGCGTTCCCGATGCGGTTCATGATGGCGAGAACGGCTATGTTCTGCCATTTGAGGCGCGGGGAGAAAGCTATGCCCGGCTCATAGCACAAATTTTTCAGGATGAGCAACGATACAAAGCGCTGGCAGCATCCAGTCGGGCCGTCTTCGAGCAACGGCACAACTGGGATGCGTGGGGCATAACCATGCGGGATATTTTGCAGCAGGTCGTTGCGCCAGTCTATGCCCACGTGTGAAAGTGAAGCATGGAGAAGTGTACATCAAAGGTTTGCGGTCGATGGGGGACGGAAGCCACCCTTGCCTGCCTTCCGGTTCTCTTGCGAGTGGCTTCCGTCCTTATGTTGGTTGCAAAAAATTTGACGCACACTCGTCACCGCGCAAGATGCTTCGCTGCGCTCAGCATGACAGGCGCGCGAAAGGCGTATAGTCGGCACTGGCCTCGGAATAGATTTCTACCAGCTGTTGCGTGATAGCTTGCCAGTTATGATGGCGTTCCACGTAGGCGCGAGCAGCTTGCGAAAGAGCCGCTCTACGAGCGGGATTGTTGAACAGATTCAGCGTCATCTCCACAAATTGGCGCAGCGTTTCAGCTACAAGTAGATCGCGCCCGGGTACGGCTTGCAAGGCTTCGGCAGCCTTTGGCGAAATGATGACAGGCGTTCCCAGGGCCATCGACTCCAATACCTTGTTTTGAATGCCGGTGGCATAGACCATTGGACAGAGCATGACTTCGGCGCGTGCGATGTACGGACGTAAATCATCGACATAGCCGGTTACTTCTACGCGGGGATGGCGGGCAAGGCGCTGTATCTCGGCAGGTGGAAAACTGCCGACGATAGTCAGAGTGGCCTTGGGCTGCTGCTGCCAGATGAGGGGCATGACCTGTTCGTAGAGATAGAGGACGGTCGCAACATTGGGATGATAGTTCATCTTGCCGGAGAAGACGAGATTGAAAGGCTTGCGCTCTACAGCTAACGGGCGAAAATAGTCGAGGTCAACGCCATTGGGGAGAACGGAAATATGCTCGTCGCGATTCTGTTCGCCAGTTTCCAGCATAGTCAGCATGGCCTGTCGGTCGCGTTCAGATGTCAAGAGGACACGCTGCGGCCTATGCAACAGGGCGGCCTCGGCATTGCGGATGCGTTCTTGTTCGAGCGAGGCGATGAAGCGCCAGGAACGGCTGCGCGCGGAGATGGCGGCCTGTTTATAGAGCAGGCTGATGCAATCAACGGCGTCCCAGACGAGCGGATATGATAACGCGAGTGGCGCAAGCGCAGCCATGCCGCGCAGGTGTTCTACGTGAATAACATCGAAGCGTTGCTGCGCACAAAGAGATTGCACAGTCCGCGTCAATCGCGGAGAGCGCGCATACGAGACGTGCATAGAATCGGCGCTGAGCAGTGTACGCCCGGCGCGGAGAGAGGCACGCCATTTTGATTCTTGCACTGTTATGACCTCAAGCGCCGGGTGTTCCTGGCGCAATTTTTGGCAATCGGCCATGTCATGCACAGAGCGGCAGAGCGCGAGGACGGTAACGTCATGGTCGCGCTGCAAGTGCTTTATGAAGCTGGCGCTGCGCACGCGAAAACAGGAAGGTGGATAGGGCGTGACGAAAAGTATACGCATACATTTCCCCTGGTCTATTGAGCAAAGATGTTTTCGTACAGATCGAGCAGGTTTTGCTGCTCTTTCTCCCAGTAAAATTCCTCGCGAGCGGCCTGTAGAGCGTTCTTGCGCATCTGGGCCAGCGCATCAGGATCGCGCAAGATAGCGTTGATGGCCTTGCCAATTGCTTCCGGTTCGAGCGCATTGACGATTTTTCCAACCTGCCGGGTATCGATAATTTCTGCTACAGCCACCAGCCGCGTGGATAGCACAGGGAGACCGACCATGAGAAATTCAAACAGCTTATTTGGCAGGCACATACGCACGTTCAGTGAGTATTCCGGCGAATAGAGCAGCAGGCCAACATCAGCAGAGGACGTCCAGATCAGCAGTTCGTCGTAGGGCGCGGAGGGAAGGATTTTGACGCGATTCGATACGCCCTCGCTGGCGATTAAGGCTTCCAGTTGCGCCTGGGTCTGATCTTTTGCCTTGCCCATAATGACAATCCCGATATCCGGCTCTAAGTATCTGGCCGCCTGCACCAGCCGATCAAGACCGCGATCCGCCTGAAGATAGCCCTGGTAGAGAGCAATGCGCGTTGAAGAGGGCAGGCCAAGATGTTCGCGCAGGCGGTTGCTGCGCTTCACAGGTGTATAGGGCAGGATATTGCGTACCACAGAGACCCTGGCGCGTGGATAGCGACGGGCTATTTCGCGAGCTATCGGCGGGGATACCGCGATAACCGCTGCGCAGCGCGGAAGCATGTGCTTCAAAAGTGGGGCCATTATCCTCTGAAGGAGCTTGCGACTCCCTCGAATCTCTTCCTTCGCAAGCGTCGAAAGAGGGAGTTCGTAAGAATCGAAAATGATGGGCTTGCGGCGCACTCTGGCAGCAATATAGCAGGCAGGCAGCGCGGGCAAATCAAGCGCGTGATAGACATCCGCAGGTGTGCGCACCAGTCGAGCCGCGCTGCGCAAAAACATCCAGGCAGCCCGCGCAAGCGCCCAGCGTTTGAAGCGCGTGGTCACAAACGAGCGCTGCACAGGCATATGCCGGACATGGATGCCATCTATATCTTCATGCGTAACGGGGTGGCCGCGATGAAGCGCGTCCCTACAGTCGGCTGGTTCGCTTTCAATATCAAGGACGGAAATATGCAGTCCAGCTTCATGTAAAGCGAGAGCGGCGCGTTTTGCCCGCACATCGTTACGGAAACTGCCGAGAACATGCATACATACATGAACCCGCGCAATCGGAATCTCACGTAGCTCAGGCTGGAAAGTAGGACGCTGGCTTTTTATTTGTAACATACAATACCTCTTTTATGAAATTTTTAATGAAGCGATTTTTTTCTTCCTGAAAACACAACAATCAAGAGCAGGCAGCCCCCGTAGAGCAACAACGCGCTTGCATGCAAGCAAATGCCGGGCAGTAACGCAGCACCTTGTAAAAGCGCGTCACTGCCAATGTAGAGAACGAGGCCCAGGAATAACGCAAGGCCAAAAAGACCCAGTTCAAAAGGAACGGGATAGAGTTTCTGATTCACGAAATAGGCGATAATGGCAAGCGCTATATAGGCAACGAGCGTCGCGAAAGCCGCTCCCATCGACCCGAACGAGGGGATCAGCGCCAGGTTGAGCGCGACGTTGATTATCGCGGCGGCGGTAATTGAAAGCGAAGTGATCCACGTCTTGCCCTGTAGTGCTACACCAATCGGCAGGATGACGTAGACGCCGGAGAAGAGGATGGAAAGGGCAATCACCGGAATCACCGGCCCGGCAACATGGTAGGCCGGTGGATAAACGAGATCGAGCAGCACGCGGCCCGCCAGTGAGAGACCATAAGCAACGAACAGCAGGAGCAAACTGAACCAGCGAAAGATGCGCGTGAAGATCGCCTTTGCCTGCGCCTTTTTCGCTATCGAATAGATTGTCACCCACCAGACCATAGAGAACGGAGTGATGACTACCGCCGAGAGAACACCGCCCAGACTATAAGCAACGGCATAACTCCCCACCTCTGATAAGGAGCCAAGACGACCGAGCAGGTAGCGGTCGATCAACTGCAAAACCCAGCCCGAAAGCAGGTTGATAACATGCGGCGCGCCAAAGGCGAGCAGTTCACGCGCTATGCTCATCCGAAAAACCAGACCTGCGCGTACAAGAATTACGGGCAGGGTACAACAGACCATAAAGGCATATCCGCAGGCACTGGCTAGTAGCGCGCCCATCATCCCCATATGCAGAAAAAGCACCAGGAGAACCGTAAAACCGGCGTTCAGGAGAAGATTAGCCAGGGATAAGTTCGTGTAGAGTAATGGATGATTTTCGGCGCGCAGCCAGACCAGGCCGGGTATCGAGAGGTTTTGCAGCAGCATAATCAGCGCAACAAACCTCATTGCGTCACCAAATGATGCATCCCCAAGCAACACAGCAGCCAGCCAGGGCGAGACACCAATCATGCCGAGTGCCACCAGAACTGTGATCCCAAGCAGCAAAAGGATAAGCGTTGAAAGGACTTCCTTGCGCTCACGAGGCGTTTCGTGATTGTAGACATACGAGCGAAAGAAGGCATCGCCCAGCCCAAGCTGAGTGACACCAATCATCAAAGCAATAAAGGTATTTACAATGACCAGCGCGCCATACGCTGAATACGATAAATAGCGCGTCAACAACGGCGTCATCAGCAACGAAAGCAGCGGAGAAGCCAGCGACGAGAGGGCATAGAGGCCGGAACTCTTCACAAGATGGCGCAGAATGCTTACATACCTCTGTGGTTCCGCGCTCGCACCTTTCTCAGGCCGCGTGGAGCCGGGAAGGACGGGTAAAATCCAGGTCGGCTGCTCGCTGATGCCGAAAGGATCAATAAACGTGGGAGACCTGGGAACCAGCGAGCGCACAGCCTGAATACCCTTGCGCGTCTCAAGCTGGTCTATGCTCACCCCCGGCAGCAGCATGGTAGGTAGCTGCTCGCAGTTAACAGCCGCCATTACTGCGGTGGGCAGCAGGTCTATCTCATCGCCGTACTTCTCCTGCTCGACGTGCTGCACCTCTGATAACTGAAGCGTAGGAGCAACTGGCCCGGTCTTCTTGCCGCCCTCAGAATGGGGTTTATGTAAAGGTATTACCATGATTACCGCTCGGCCTCCTGGCTGAGAGAATGCTGGTCTATCAGTTCGTGCAGTCTCGTCCAACCGGTCGCCCGTTCTAGCGTCCGGCGAAACATCTCGGGGCTATGATACGTGGCGATGTATTGCCGGGCAAGCTGTCCCATTTGCTGGCAAAGCTGCTCATTGTTCAGCAGTTGCGCGAGGGCGGCGCTGGTTGCTGCGACATCTCCAGCGGGAACCGCGAAGCCACGCCCCTCTGAGAGCAACAAAGCATTGGACAACGGCTCAGTCGAGGCGACCACAGCGCAGGCTGAGGCCATCGCTTCCAGAACTGCCATTGCGTAACATGCTCCCCGTGTGCTGGTATAAAGAAAAATATCGCTTATGCCCAGCAGCGCGATTACCTCTGACGACGAAAGCGTTCCCCATAGCTGGCAATATTGTCCAAAATTATGCCGGATGATATCCTGCTCCACCTGCTGGCGCAGCGGCCCATCGCCCGCGATGACCACGCGCACCCGCTCGCGCTGTACCTCTGTTAAGGTCGCAAGCGCCTGGCTAATGCTTTCGAGAGCGATATCCAACCCTTTTTCTGGCGCGAGCCTACAGGCAATGGCAATGACAAGCGCATCAACAGGCAATCCTTTTTCTCGACGCTGCGCGGCTCTCATCTCCTCGTCAAGCAGGGGGTGGCGATGTATATCGATCATGCTGCCGTAGCGCGTCACGCGATGAGGGGAAATGCCAAGCAATTGACAACCCTCGTCCACGCTATCGCCTGGAACGCCTGGAATGAGGTAGGCATCAATATAGCGCGAGGCAATACGCGCCAGGAGATAGCGCGAGGGCCAGTAGAAGGCCAGCAATTGCCGGGCCGCAAAGCGCACCGGCCAGGGCCAGGATTTTCCGGCAATCGCTCTCATGCGCTCCTGCTGGAGAATGTGTTTATTGCGCGGCGTGAACAGGCTGAGGTCGCCGTGATCGATACAGACGACGCACACACCAGTCAACTTGCCAGCGATACCGGCCAGCGCGCCCGAAAAGACGGCATCCTGCGGCAACACAACACGAAAATTCGCGTGATGGCGCATCAGCGCAACGAACTTGCGGATACCAGACAGTACATAGAGCCAGACAAAGGGAAAATACCAGGGCGTCATTCGGCGCGTGCCAAACTTGTGAATAATGTAGCGTTCCGCGCCCGGCCCCAGATATTGTGTGAGATATTCCACCTGCCAGCGCTCTCGCATGACCTCAACCATACCTTCGAGAACGGTGCCAACACCGCCAAAGGTAGGAAAATCCTGGATGGAGACGCAGACACGCTCGCGATCCCCTTTCTCCATCAAGGTTTTTGCAGCGCCCGGCAGATTGATGTAGCCAGTTGCCACGAAACCCAAGGCCACATGTAAAGAATGTTTGCATGCAGCAAAGCCACGCATAAGCCCATAACGCAAACGAGCGATCCGTTTGTTGAACAATTGCCGCCAGCGATGGGCATACTGCCTGCAAACCTCATCTGGAAGCGCATCCAACAAGGATACCATGAGCGCCAGTTCAGCAGGTGCAGCAAGACGGCGCGAGGCAAGATCAGCATAAACCCAGATGGGATGGCCTTTGCCGCGACCAGTTTCAAATTGTTCAAGCAAGCTATGTAATGTTTTGAGCGCGTGTTGGGCTAATTGTAGATACAGATTCACACCGTCGCAATTCGTAGGGACAGGGGGATGTGGGGTTGGGCGGTGGGGGCCTGGTGCCTGTCCCTGGGGCGGGGCGGCGGGGCAAAACGGTATCCGATTCCAAAATGTGTCGGGGAGAGACGTTTCCCCACCCCACCCCGGGACAGGCACCAGGCCCCCACTCCGCTCTCCACATCCCCCTGTCCCTACGCTCCCGAAAAGGGTGGGGGAGAGATAAACAACCTCGAACAACCCATGCAGCGCAAAAAGGCAACCAATCAGCGCATGGGATGCCGGGTAGATGCCTTTTTCCTCGAAGAAAATGCCATCATTGCCGATAGGGGCTAAAATGCCACCATCAAGAATATCGCGTTCAAATGTTAGCAGGACACGTCGGATGGACGCGATGATTGCGGCGTCCCGGCTGTAGGGACGCGATTCATCGCGTCCACCATCCCGTCCAATGATTTCGTCACGGGTGGACGCGATGAATCGCGTCCCTACAGAATCCTGTTGCGACATAATTTGATAGGCACGCAACAATACAGAAAGGCCGCACCCCTGAGCAATTGCTGAAAGATGAATCGGCGCGTTCGCATCTTCTTGAATAGGCCAGCCACCTGCATCGCCTGCAATACGTAATTCGTTTTTCAGCAGCCAATTGACCTGGGCGAGAAAACTTTCCAGGCAGCTTTCATCGCCCGTCTGGCAATAGCGATTCCACTGGGCAAGAGCGTAGCGAGCGATATCAACCGGAAAATAACACTGCATGTCTAGACGATAGGGTACTCCATTAGCATCAAACGCGCTATTCTCCAGTTGTAAAAACATTGACATATTAATGGGATATGCTGAAAGCATTTGCCGTTCTATGGTAGGGGCGACCCTTGCGGTCGCCCTGGACTGCTCTGCGGTCGCCCTGGACTGCTCTGCGGTCGCCCTGGACTGCTCGGCGGTCGCTCTGGACTGCTCGGCGGTCGCCCCGGAACAAGTCGCCGGAGAATTCCCAGGAAGATTTGCCATCGCTTACCGCTCCTTCCCTACGAGATTCTTGTTTGCCTTGCTGGGGTGCCTTTGGGCAAACCATTTAGTGAGAAGAGGAGAGGCGAGCGCGCCGAGGATGAGCCAGCCGAGCATGGCCAGAACAGGATTTGTCCAGGCGTTAATCGTCCAACTGTTGACGCTCAGGGTGATGATCGCCGCGATACCAGCGCCGATTACGGGCCGGTACTCATAATCGCTGCGCAGCCAGTTACGCATGGAGAGCCAGAGAGAGTAAACCAGCAGGGACATAAAAATAGCCAGAACGGGCAGACCGGCCATTGCACCCCATTCAAGATACGAATTGTGGGGATGCGCAAGCGGAAAATATTCTTGTGGCACGCGAAACGGGTCAGATAGCACCAGGTAGCTTTGATAGCCCAGCCCGATACCCGTCCACGGATAGACCGAGATGATACGCAGAGCGGTCAGCCAGGCTCCAACGCGCAGGGGAACTTCGTCCGGCTCCTGGGTGTGAACAAGCAGGCTGGCGATTTGCGCGGGGAAAAAGAGGATCAGCAGACCAACGGCGATAACGCACAGGATAGGCAGCAGCACGCGATAGTGCATTCGTCCAACAAAGACCAGCAGAGTTGCCACGCCGATGCTCAGGCTGACCCACGCCCCAATGCTATAGGTAAACATAATGGCAAGCACGATCAGGCACATCTCGCAGAGATAGACGGCTTTTCCCAGCAGCGAGCGACTGCTGACTAAGAGGCCAAAGGGCAGAAAGAACAGCATCCCCAGAAAAGTGCCATTCCAGTTGGGATCGATAAAAAAGGAGCCATAGCGATGCGCGTTGGTATTCCATATCTGGAAATTGGCGGTCTGCAACAATACCGCGTCATAGTGCGAGGTTCCCAAAATGGTAATGCCCAGAGTAGCCTGAATAATGGTATGTAGAGCAAACAACGCTCCCATCGCTCCGAGCCACTGAAACAAACGACGCAGACTACCACCATTTCGCGCCAGAAGTATACCAATCCAGAACATCAAAAGCGCACCCAGAATGTCGCTGGGATAATAGGTCGCAACATCATACAACACCCATGCTCCTTTGATGGCCGGGCTGATAGTCAGCAGGAGAAACAAAGCCCAGAGCCAGAGAGCCTTTGGGCCAATCCAGGGATGCTCAGACGAACGCGAGATATAGTAAAAGAGCAGCAAGATGATCGCCATAAGCGGCGCAACAATATGCAGGCCAATATAGAGATCGACATACAGGTGAACGGAGATCAGTATTGCCATCGCCAGTTCATCCTGTCGCAGCAGGCACACAATCACCATAAACAGGCCACCCGCGCAGGCCGCGCCATAAACAGGATTGATATAACCAAGCACACCGCCAACCAGCAGCGCGCCTATGATAACTATGAACTGAAATAAATAGGGACGCGCTACATGGTCTCCACCCCATATGAATAGGGATTTGTAGGGACGCGATGAATCGCGTCCGCCCGACCTGAATTGAAACATGTAGGGACGCGATTCATCGCGTCCACCACGCCACGGTCGAGATTTGTAGGGACGCGATGAATCGCGTCCACCATGCCTGGAACGTGATGACAGGCCGGACGCGATGAAGCGCATCCCTACATTACCGTCCAACGATTTGTTATTATTCCACATATTGCCCTTCCACCATACCATTCCACAATTTACGCAAAGACGCCATGAAGCGAGCCGCTACCTGAAACCGCATTCTGTAAAATGGCGGCAGGGCGAGTCTCGACCATCGCGAAAGTGGCCTCGCGTCCAACCAGTTTGCAGGCCCGTTCCATCCCCTTCGCCACGCCGGGCGGTCGTTTATGCATGCCATGCGCGTCTGAAGCCAGGCAGGAAACAAGTCCTTTCTTGAGCAAGGCTTCGGCGGCGCGGCGAATGGTGTTGCCTTGCATGCCGATGAGCGCACCCAGTGTCACCTGCGTCAGCACGCCCTGGCGCAATAGCGTGGCGAGCAACGGCGGGTCTTTCTGGAAGATGGTGTAGCGCTCTGGATGGGCAATCACAGGGATAACTCCGAATGCCTGCAACTCGAAAATCACCTGCTCGGTGGCGGGAACCCAACCGGTATTCCAGAGTTCCAGCAGTAGATAGCGACTACCCGCGAGCGTGCATACTCGTCCCATTTGAATATCTTCTACCAATCCTGGCTTAATAAGCACTTCGTGACCGGCAAAGACGCGCAAAGGGATGCCGGAACGATAGAGCGCCTGTTGCAGTTCGTAGACTCGGGCGACAATCTCCGCCGCTCCACGTCGCGGATACTGGTCGTTATAGTGTGGTGTCGCAATCACGGTATGAACGCGCTCTTGTACCAGCGAGCGAGCCAGTTCAAGCGATTCGTTTAGCGTGGCCGGGCCATCGTCCACTCCTGGTAAAATATGTAAATGCGTATCAATCATCCTGTTCTCCCCTTATCCCCCCAAAGCAATAGTGATATCTGTATCGGCAACGGTATCCAGTACAACCTGCCGCACAGGAGCAGTACTCGTCAAGCCAGATTCGCCGCTCGCTTTGCTGGTGAAAGCTACCTGCGCGTGTATATGCCAGCTTGTTCCGGCCTGATGCTGGATAAAATACCGGTAATGCCTGTCGCCCGGATGAATGACAGATGGTACCGTCCATGTGAAATGCAGTGTGCGAGTCTGACCGTAGACCAGCGTGAAAAAACCTGTCCATACTTCGCGGCCAAAGGCCTGCGAGGTACCATACGGCTCCCAGCCGCTCTGCGCTTGCAAAATGCTGCCGGGCGGAACATAAATACGCGCGTAATCTTTATAGAGCGCATGCCCATAGACATTCCCCTGCATTGTCCAGGCATACGTAAGCGTCAGGGAATGGTGGGCGTTTCCGCTCGCATCAATCGTCACGCTGTCAGTAAGCGAACTCATGATAAAGGAATTGGCCTTATCTCCCGCCACATTGGTATCCACTACGAAGAGGCTATCGCTGTCCGGAGCCTGAATTGCGCCATCCACGTGAAACGCATGCAAAAGCGACTCGGCGGGCTGCGCGTTGAAATAAACCTGAATATCCCTGGTTGTGATCGCATGAGCGAATAGATGCGCGAACGAGGCGAGAGCAGAGCCGGGAAGCTGTCGCAGGCGCGCCATAAAATGTTCCGCCAGCAACTCGGTAAAGCGCTTGCGCAGCGATGAATGCCCATCTGGCGAGGCAACGAAATCATTACCCTCGATGGCCGGGCCAAGCTGGTGATAATGAATGCGCTCGATCAGATTTTGCGGCCTCACCGTCTCCCCGTATTCAGGCAGGTAAATCGGCCCGGTAAGAGCCATTGCCTGCTGAATAATGGCAGGTGTAATGGCAATCACACCCTGTACGGCGACGGTGCCACCTTCGCGATGATAATTCAACTCGGCATATTGGGCCGCCGTCGGAAAATCGGCATCGAGGTTGGAGTCGCGCAGGCTCCAGCCATCGGTGCCAAGATAGGTATGGAACCAGCGATACTGCGGCGGAAACGGGATGCGATGACCAGAAAAATTAAAAGGCTTATCCAGCAAATCTACGTCGCTGACATGAACGGACTGCACGCGACCAGCAGCCAGAGTGAGAATGCCGATATTACCGATAAAGCCGCCCGTCGGTCGCAGCTCGCTCGAGTCTTGCAGTTCAAGCAAATAACTGGTCGGGGACTGAATTCCGAGCAGCGAAGGCAGCACAGGAAAAAGTTGCTCCGCGTCCTGCAGCCAGGCACGCACCTCGGGCAATTTTTGCTGAAACGAGGCAAAGAGCGTGCTGAGATGCGGCGAAAAACTGAGACCCGAGGGCTGCACCTGGTCTGCATTCGCAATCACGGCACCCAGCGCAATCTCAAGCTGCTGAAAATCGCGGGTGAGTCGGGTAAATTTCGCGCTGGTAAGGCCCTGCGAGCCAGAAGAACCTGTGCTGAGCGGGTTATGATAGGCGGAAATGACGATATCCAGCGCATCACAACCCACTAAGCCCGCCTGTGACGCATCGACAGCAAGCGAAGACAGGCGCAGGGCCGCACTCAGTCGGGAACCGTAGACAGGTATATCCTGCGCAATACCGGGAAAGCTGCTCAGCCCGCCGTTCAACTGTTCAAAGAGCGAAAGCGACTGCGTAAACTCCTGTTTCGCGTGGTTCACAATGACGGTATCGAACGGATTATGCGGCAGGCTCTCTATGAGGAGAGCGGCCTGCCGCAAATGATCCACGCCGGACTGCGCAAGCGACATGTAGGAGCGATAGCGCGCGTTCAGCTGCTGGTAGGCAAACAGCGATGCACCCGAACTGACAAGCACGATGAACAACGCGAGCAACAACCTGATGCCAGGGCGACCGCGAAGGATAGAGCGTCCATTTAATCCAGGGCGACCGCAAGGGCCGCCCCTACGTGGGCCGTTCTGGTAGGGGCGACCCTTGCGGTCGCCCTGGTCTTGACGGCCGCCCTGTCCCTCGGTCATTGAGGGAACCGGAGTCTTGCGCCAGATAGTCTTGCGCCGGATATACATACTAGGGCCGTCCTCCCCTGGTATGGTCTGCCATAAGGACGCTGCCCGCGCCGGAGGCGGGAACAGCTTCCACCTGCCGGTTGGCATCGTGCCCGTCCTCTTGACGATAGTAGTAGTAATAGGAGTAAGCTGAATCGCTGCGGCTGCGGCGCTGCTTGTTCACAATACAACCGAGAATGTTCGCGCCGACCTGGGCCAATTGTGTTTTGACCTGCGCCAGCGCTTTCCTGTTAGCGCGACTGATATCGATCACCACCAGCGTGCCATCGACCTTTGAGGCCAGAATATTGGCGTCGGAGATGCCGCGAATGGGCGGAGCGTCAAAGATCACCATTTCAATGCCGCACCCTTCGAGAATGCTGAAAAAGCGTTTCATGGCTTTGGAATCGAGCAGTTCGGACGGATTCGGGGGTAGAGGCCCCGATGGCATAACCCAGAGGTTCGGAATGCCAACATTGTGAACATAGGGTTCGAGCGAGAACTGCTGATGCGCGCCGGAGAGCAGCCCGGGCGTGCCAGGAGAAAGGAACTGCGCCCCTACCTGGCTCGCCGCACCCGGCATGCTGAGCGCCAGAACGGCATTGCTCAGCCCTTTTCTATCGGCAGACAGGTTGAAAATCTGGTGCTGCGTTGGCCTGCGCAGGTCGGCATCGATGAGCAGCGTGCTTTTGCCAGCCTTTGCCAGGAAAATCGCCAGGTTGGCAGCGATGGTACTTTTGCCATCGCCGGGCATGGCGCTGGTCAGCATTATCGTATGCAGAGGCTTGTCGAGGCTGGAGAAGCCAACGTTGGTGCGCAAGATGCGATAGGCTTCGACATTGGCATCACGTTCGTGCGGGTTGATGAGTGCTTTACGCTCCTTTTCGGCCTGCCGGGAACGCCAGACGGTTCCAAGCACCGACCAGCCAAAGAGGCGCGTCACATCCTCGGCGGTGCGAACACGAGTGTCCAGTTGCTCAAAGAGCAAAGCAAGCAGCAGGCCAAGAAAAAGGCCAGCAGCCAGTCCCGCGCCGGTATTCAACAGCACCACCGGGCGGACCGGGTGTGATTGCGGCTGCGCCATCTGGGCCAGGCGCAGGAAGTCACCGCTTTGCGCCTGCGATAGCTCAAGCTGCGCTAATAATGTCTGCCACTGATTGTAGTGCTGCTGCAAGGCATTCAGTTTGGCCTGCAGGACACTGATCTGCGATGGGCTTGCGCCGTTGGCCTGCAGGGCAGCGATACGATTCGCGATAGAATTCATCTGCTGCTGCGTTGAATCGAGATCCTGCTGAATCTGCTGCAAAGCGTGCTGGTTATCGGCCTGCACAACCTGCGCCTGCTGCTTAATCAGGGTAGTCGCGATATCATTGGCGAGGGCCGCCGCCCGGCTGGGACTTGGATCAAGCACCGTAATGGTAAACAACTGCGTGTTGAGCGTGGGCGCGGATGTCACCTCTTTGGAAAGGGTATCCACCGTCAGCCCTGGATAGTGCGAGGCCACTTCACGCAAAACGGACGTCCCTGTTGCTAGCTGCGACTCGGTCTGCACCAGTTGATCGCTCGCCAGCAGATTATTGTAATCGGCCTGGCTGCTGCTCGAACGAACCGAAACCTGCACTACTGCATCAGCCTGATACAGCGGCGTCATCAGTTTGCTGACAATAAAAGCTCCCAGGCCAGCAATCAGAAAACAACTCCCAATAAGCTTCCAATGCTTCAGAATGGTTGACCAGTAGTTTTCAAAGGTCATACTACACTACCCCCCACTTTCTACCTGACTTCCTTGAAAAAGGCGATATGTTTCTGTAGGGACGCGCTTCATCGCGTCCACCTGGCGCATCGACATGTACCCCAGGCCAGGGATGGGACGCGATGAAGCGCGTCCCTACAGATTACCTTCCGCGACAGAATAAGACCTCGATGACGGTCTTGAGTATGATAAAGATATCGAGCATCATGGACTGGTGCTTGATATAGTAGAGATCATATTGCAACTTGATGAAGGCGTCGTAGTCCGAACTGGCATACGGGTACTTCACCTGCGCCCAGCCCGTGAGACCCGGTCTCACGCTTAAACGACAATAATAAAAAGGAATGCTGCGCGACAGATGCTCCACGAAGATCTGGCGCTCGGGTCGAGGTCCAACCAGGGTCATTTCACCACGCAGGATGTTGATGACCTGCGGCAGCTCGTCAAAGTGTGTGGCGCGCATCAGACGACCAACGCGGGTGACACGTCTATCTCCCTGCGCGGCCCAGATGGCGCTGCCTACTTTTTCGGCGTCGGTACGCATGGAGCGGAACTTGAGAATATTGAACGGCTTGCCGCGATAGCCGATACGCTGCTGCTTATAAAAAATGGGGCCGGGCGAATCGAGATAAATGCATAAGGCAATAAGCGGCAACAACAGGAGCATGATAGTTGTGCCAACAAGGCCAAACGTGAGATCGAGCAGTTTGCGCCAGCAGAGATAAAATGGCGAAACCAGGGCTTCCGAGGGAAGCGAGCCGTACCATTGATCGCCAATATGCTCCACAGCGATTTTTCCGCTCATCTGTTCATAAACCAGTGCCATCGGCACAACTGAAATGCCGCGCTGCGCCGCCTCAATGGTTTCCTGAAAGAGCGACGGATTGACGTTATAATCCAGGGTCATGATGATGGTATCAATCAGGCCTCGCTCGATCAGATTGCGCAGGGCAACGCGGCAGCCGAGTACGGGCAGACCATCGACCTGCGCGGCGGCTTCAGGCTTTTCGCTGATGTAGCCCAATACGCTAATATTGGGGCGTTTCGTCTGCTTCAATTCCTTGACCAGCGTGCTACCGGCAGCATTGACACCGACGATGACCGCGCGCGGGGCAAATTGGGGCAGGCTCATGCAGAAAGCAAGGGCCACCCGCCATACAACGAATAGCGGAAGCGCCCAGACCAGGAAAACACTTTCCGCCTTGAACGCTGGAGCCAGTACTTTGTTCATGCCGAGCCAGGTCAGCACCGTCCAGGTAGCCACAGTCAAAAGCAGCGCGAGCGTAATGGCAAGCGCGCTCTTAAAGCGATTGGTGACAAAAATAAAGTCCTGCGCCCGGGTGATTGCCAGCGCCATACACCACGAAGCCAGGCCAAGACAGCCCCACGCCAGTTCCAGATTGCCCAGCCTCCGCGAGATCCAGCTTTCCATCAGACCCGCCTGGGTCGGAATGATAAAAAAAAGCGTGAAGGTAAGCGCCATCACAAAAACAAAAGCATCACCGACCAGCAAGGTGAGCCGCCACCATGCTTGCGATGGCCTGCGCCGGTAGGCCTTTTCCAATCCTGGCAGTTCAGGCGGCACATCCTCTACCAGCACAGTAGTATTACGCAAGAGCGAACCGTCTCCCTGGATTCCTTCTTGCTTGCGCGAATTTGAAAGAGGAATTCTGGGCAAACTAGCAGTATTCTGGAATTCCATGTAGTCTCTCCTCTACAACATACCGGGAACAATATTCTTCAGTATACATAGGCATAAGAATGATCTTTTTATAGGGCCTGTACAATGCGTTCCGCCGCGTCTCCTCTACCAAAGGGATTGTCGCGAACGGGGTCTGGCAAGGGCAAATGTATCGCCTGGAGAATGGCTTCCGGCTGGCTGCCAACCAGCGTATTCCAACCTGTTTCTACCGTTTCAACCCACTCGGTTTCCTCGCGCAGGGTGATGCAGGGAACCTGGAAGAAAAACGCCTGTTTCTGCACGCCGCCGGAGTCGGTGAGTATACGCAGGGCCGAGCGTTCAAGCGTCAGCATATCCAGGTAGCCGACCGGTTCAATCAAATGGATATGACGCTCCCAGGAGATATCATAATCGCGCAGACTTTTGCGGGTGCGCGGGTGTACCGGAAAAAGAACAGGAAACGGCAGCCGGTTGAGCGCAGAGACGATATTGCGCATGGCCTGCGGGTCATCCGTATTGCCTGCGCGATGCACTGTAACGAGAAAGTAACGTCCCGGCTCCACGCGCAGCGAGGAAAGCAGGCGTTCCGTCCTCTCTTCGAGCAAAGGCATTACCTGGAGTTGAATATCGTACATCACATCACCGACGACCTCTACGCCTCCTGCAATCCCCTCGTTCGCGACATTTTTACGCGCCGTTTCGGTAGGGCAGAAAAGGCGATCTGAGATATGATCGGTGACAACACGATTGATCTCCTCGGGCATCTCGCGGTTGAAACTGCGCAGACCCGCCTCGACATGCGCGAGAGGAATATGCAGTTTTGCCGCCGCCAGCGCAGCCGCGAGCGTGGAATTGGTATCGCCAAAGACGACCACCCAATCTGGCCGCTCATCAAGCAGCACCTGCTCGATAGCTTCGAGCATGCGCCCCGTCTGTGCGCCATGCGAACCGGAACCACAGCCAAGATGATAGTCCGGCTCCGGCAGGGCCAACTCCTGGAAGAACTGCTCAGACATGGCGAAATCATAGTGCTGGCCGGTATGAATCAGGCATTCATGATGCCGTTTGCGAAGCGCTCTGCTGACTGGCGCAAGCTGCACAAATTCAGGCCGCGCCCCCACTACTGTTGCTACATGCATAGTTTTTCCTCCCCTCCACCCTGTCATCCTGAGCGCAGCGAAGGATCTCCGGCCTCGACGCGCGAATCGCCTGGCTAACAGATCCTTCGCTGCGCTCAGGATGACAGGGGCGAGATGACCTGGCCTGGTTGTTAAAAATCATCATTGCACCTTAGAAAACACAGTTGAGCCTATATCCACAAAATTGCGTTGCCGTGTCGTTTCGACCAGTTTGCTGACTACACGCAGCACTGCAAGGCCATCCTCACCGGAAACGGTGGGTGCGCGGTCTTCTCGAATGGCGGCGATAACATCCTCGTATTCGAGGCGTAGCGGCTCGGCCTTCTGCACCTTGAGACGGGTCATCGTGCCCTCGCTGACACCTGTGAGCGAGCGCAGGGCATCCCAGGTCGTGCCTGTATAATCGTTTTCGTAGAAGTAGACATCCTGGGTCAGGTAGTTCACCAGGTACATGCCCTTTTCGCCGGTAATGCTGATCTCGCGCACCTTCGTGGGCGTCAGCCAGTTGACATCGAGGACGCCAGTCGCCTCGTTTGAGAAGCGCAGCAGGCCGAGCAGCAGATCCTCACAGGTGGCGTGCAGGATGCGCTGCGTCTCGGCATAAACATGCTCAATTTCGGCATCGGCAAGGTAGCGCATCACATCGATATCGTGCGGCGCAAGATCAAGCGTCACGCCAACATCCGAAATGCGCGAAGGGAATGGGCCCAGCCGCCGCGCATGCAGGTGAAAAACTTTGCCGAGTTTACCCGCGACCAGGCCCCGCTTCACCTCGGTGATAGCCGGATTAAACCGCTCGATATGCCCAACCGCGATCTTGACGCCGCGCAGCTCAGCGAGTTCGAGCAGCGAGATGGCCTCTTCCGGTGTGCTGGTAATCGGCTTTTCAATCAGCACGTGCATGCCCCGCTCCAGCACGTAGGCGGCAATCTCATAATGAATGCAGGTTGGGACAACGATAGATACCAGGTCCGGGAGAGTGATATCGAGCATGTGCCGGTAATCGCGAAAGCCCGGCACGTGAAAGCGGCTCATGGCCCATTTCAATGCGGCTTCGTGCGTTTCCGCCACGCCTACCAGTTGCGCCTGCTCCTCCGGCAATTCTCGCAATACGCGCAGGTGGTTCATGCCCATCGAACCCGCGCCAATGACAGCAATCCTTATCGACATAGAGCCAGCACCTCCTCGACAATCGTATCCAGGTCCTCGCGGCTCAAGGCAGGATGGACTGGCAGCGATAGCACCTGGCACGCGGCCTTTTCGGCCTCGGGAAGATAGGAAGGGATGGCAGGGGACGCGATGAATCGCGTCCCTACAGACCATTGTAATCCATCCTGTTCTACCAATTGCATCCCAGCCATACCACCTGTAGGGACGCGATTCATCGCGTCCTGCCTCGCATATCGCGGCGGTATAGCAAGGCGGTACAATTCAGGCGAGGCTTGATAATACGGCTGCGAATAAATCGTTTGCGGATAGTGGATGCCGGTGCCGATGCCTCGCTCCCGCAACTGGTTTGCCCAGGCATCGCGGTCGCAACCTTCGGGAACGCGGATGGTGTACTGGTGAAAGACATGGCGATATCCAGGCTTCACCACTGGAGTACGCACCGCGCCTGCCAATTTTTCGCTCAGGTAGGCGGCGTTAGAAATGCGGTCCGCGGTAAACTTTTCCAGCCTGTCAAGCTGCACCAGCCCTATAGCAGCCTGCAGATCGGTCATACGCAGGTTGAAGCCGAGGGCGATATGATGATAGCGGGACTGCTGGCCGTGATTGCGCAACAGGCGAACGCGCTCCGCGATATGGGTATCATTGGTTGTCACCATTCCGCCCTCGCCGGTGGTCATGTTCTTGGTCGGATAAAATGAGAAACAGCCGGTGCCGAAACTGCCAACTGGTTTGCCCTCAATGCTGGCTGCGTGCGCCTGGCAGGCATCTTCAATCAGAACGAGAAAATAGCGCTCTGCGATTTCGGCAAGACGCGCCATATCGCAGGGATTGCCATAGAGATGAACCGGCAGAATGGCGCGTGTGCGGGGTGTGATGGCGGCTTCAACCTGTTTGGGATCGAGATTGAAGGTCTCGGGGTCAATGTCCACAAACACGGGCGTCGCGCCGACCAGCAGGATTACATTGGCAGTCGCGGCGAAGCTGAACGGCGTGGTAATAACCTCGTCGCCATAACCGATATCGTGGGCAATCAGCGCCAGGTGCAGAGCAGCCGTTCCCGATGAAACTGCTATAGCCTCCTTCACCTGGCAAAGTTCCGCGAAACGGCGCTCAAAGGCGGCTACGCGCTCCCCCTGCGCAAGCTGTCCCGAGCGCAGCACATCTAGAACGGCAGCCTCTTCCTCCGGGCCGAAAAGAGGGCGCGCAACTGGAATCACCTGCATCTACATACCTCCTGACCCCACCACCATGTGACAATTTTGTTAATCTATTTCCCAGTATAGAAAGCTGTTCAATTGATGATTGCAAATGTAAAGAACAACATATTGATGAACTGGCCTCACAGGCTGCGTGGCACGTTTACTACCTCTCGCGCGAAAAAAACCTGTTCATAGTACCTCTCTGCTATTCGTGTAGTTAGCAGTGGGCAAGAAGTAAACGGTGCATAACCCATGAGGAGATAAACAATGCGAAAGAACTGGTTGACTAACCCCTGGACGCTGGCGGCGGCAGGAACAGGATTATTGTTTGTCGGCAAGCGGCTGCTTGAGCGACGTTTGAATATAGATGGCAAAGTTGTACTCATTTCGGGCGGTTCGCGAGGACTGGGGCTGGCGATGGCGGAAGAGTTTGGGCGGCGCGGAGCAAAACTCGTCTTGCTGGCCCGTGATGCGCAGGAATTGATGGACGCGCAGAAAATCCTGGCTGACGAGGGAATAGAGGCAATCACCATTCCCTGCGATATTACCGATGAGCGGCAGGTTCACGAGATGGTCGAGCAGGCACTCCGGCGCGTGGGACAGATCGATGTGCTGGTAAACAACGCGGGAATCATTACCGCTGGCCCTTTACAGACGCTCACGCGAGAAGATTTTGAATACGCTATGAACGATATCTTCTGGGGCACGCTCAATATGACAATGGCAGTGCTGCCCCACATGCAGGAGCGCAAGCAGGGGCGTATTGTAAACATTGCCTCGATAGGCGGCAAAGTGAGCGTGCCGCGCCTGCTGCCCTACTCCAGTGCCAAATTTGCGGTTGTTGGCTTCTCAGAAGGACTGCGGGCCGAGTTGCTGCGGCAGGGCATCCTGGTGACAACCATCGCTCCCGGACTGATGCGAACTGGCTCGACGGTGAATACGATCATGAAAGGTGCTGAACACGAGCAGGAATACACCTGGTTCACCCTGCTTGATACGCTGCCTTTCAGCTCGATCAGCGCGAAACGGGCAGCAAAGCAAATCGTCTCCGCGACCGAGCGAGGCAGCGCCGAAGTAATCATCAGCATTCAGGCGCAGGTGCTGGCGCGGCTACATGGCCTTCTGCCAGGCACCACAAGTGATCTCATGGCATTGATGAACCAACTTTTGCCGGGCAAGGATGATGCAAGCAAAGCTACCTATACCGGCAAAGAAAGCGAAACGCCTGTTACACAATCACCTATAACCACGCTTGGGCAGAAAGCAACGCAGCGTTATAACGAAGAAAAGGCTTAATACCAGACAAAATCATCAGGACCACAAACCGACCGGTTTGTGGTCCTGATGATTTTGTCTGGTATTTTTTCACAAAAAGCGGTACCGAGCGCGCGAATGCTTGACAATGCTCTGGCTCAACAGTAAACTCTGAGAGAATTCATAAAAGTTGGAGCATGGATGGTTACATCGCCCATTACCCAGGTTCAGGAACAGGCATCTGATAAGCCTCCTCTTCCTCGCTACGCACATTGTCCCTGGTGGAAACAGGCCGCGCATTACGTCGTCGATGGATGTCGCCTCTGTAGCCGCGATATACCAGGACTCCTGGTACTCGTGGGGCTATTCGTAATGCCGCCCCTGGCCGCCGCACTTGTTGGCAGCCAGCCCGGTCTTTTCGCTTACTGGCTAGCAACTGCGCTTCCCTGGATCACTATAACGCTAGGAAATATCGCGGCGGTGCTGGCTATCGAAGCCATCAGCGCCGGACAACAGGTGAGGTTGCTACCCATACTGTCCGCCTCGATTCGCTGGCTGCCACGCTACCTCTGGACAAACGCTATCACCACTTTGCTGTTCTGGGGCGTCTTCACGCCTTTACAATGGTTTATCGGGCAGCAGGCCAGCCAGTGGCACTGGTCGTGGCAATTAATTCCCGCGACACTTATTCCGACGGTCATCTTGCTGCTGCCGATGCTGTTCTGGCATGTGCGGCTGGTTTTCGGCACCTATGCAACCATCATAGATGATCAGCCGGGAATACGTTCGGTTATCACAAGTATTGGCATTGCGCATACACGTTGGAAAATGGTCGCGGCGGCCTTTGTCGGCTCAGTGCTGGTAGAAGCGCCAATCGCGGCCCCCATCTACTTTTTGATCTTGAAGAACGGCAATCCCCTGGAAGTTGAAGGCTTTACCTGGATGCTGGTGATGGCGATGCGTCCGCTGTTTATCGCCACCTTGCACCTGATTTACGAAGATTATCGACCCGTATTCGCCCTTCAGCAAACGAGAGGGCGACGTTTCTGGCTATAACTAGAATCACGCGAGATGAGCAAAACCAGTATCATTGAGGCACAAGAAACCCTGCTGCGCTCCCGCGATGGATTGTCGATCTTTGTCCGCGCCTGGATACCCGCAGCGCCGGAGCGAGTAGTGATCTGCATTCAAGGCTTAGGCGGACATGGCGGGTATTATAACGCGCTGGCAGATTACCTCGCGCCACATGGAACGGTGGTAGTAGCGCCCGACCTGCGCGGGCATGGGCGCTCCGAGGGCATACGTGGCGATATCGAAAGCTTTCACTATTACCTGGAAGACGTGGATGTCGCCGTTCGTTGGGGCAAAGCAACCTGGCCGGATGTGCCGCTCATCGTGCTGGGCGAGAGCATGGGTTCCTCGCTCGCCATCCAGTACTGCGCGCAACAACGGGGAACGCCGCTTGCCGGGCTGGCGCTGATCTCGCCCGTCCTGGGATCAGCCATCCAACCAAAGCTAAGTGAAGCCGCCAATTTCCTGCGTTCGCTGATGACCAATCCTCGACGACCAACGATGTCGGTTACAGGCAGGGAAGAACTCGGCTGCCGCGTGAGCGAGTTCAACGACCGTTTGCGGGCTGATCCATTGTTCGTGCGCCATGTCAGCGTGCGCTTTCTCATTCGCCTCTCCGGCTGGCTACGCCAATCGCGGAGCAAAGCCGAACAGGTTACGCTTCCTCTTCTGGTGCTACAGGGCGGCAAAGATTATGTAGCACACCGCCCCAGCACGCGCCTCTTCCTGCGCCGCGTTGCGACCAAACAACATCATGTTGTCACCTTCCCCGAAGCGTATCATTGTCTGCTGTATGATCCTGATACGCCAGAGGTGATGGGAGTGTTGAATGGGTGGTTGGAGAGAGTTTCAAGTATTCATGTAACAGATTAGTTATGTTGATGTACTACATGCCATTACAAACCGGCCAGATGTCATCCTGAGCGCAGCGAAGGAACTGCGGCCTCGGCATACGTATCGTCCGAGAATATATGTCCTTCGCTGCGCTCAGGATGACAGAGCGAAGCAGAGGATGGCAGGCGAGCAGATCTTGTTCATGGCAGGCGAGCAGATCTTGTTCATGGCATACTATTTGCTTAAGTCAATTTTTCTGCTATTTTAACGCTTTAAGTGTAAGCATCAAATTACAGACTTGCTATTGACGCAGTAAAAACAAAACAGGTATACTGCAAGCAAGAAATCCACTGTTTTGCTTCAGTTAAAGAAAGAGTTACGTATGCGCAGCCCTTTCAAGAAAGATATCCCTCTTCAGCAAAACTTTGTTGGCCGTACAGACCACATTCACTTTTTTGAAGATGCTATCCTTAAAGCAGAGAGACCCCAATACAATATTATTTCCATTTCAGGAGAAACAGGCGTCGGCAAGACAACTCTGCTTCGTCACTTCATAGATATAACTCGCTCCACCGATTTTAAAGATCACTGTTTAACCGCCCTTGTGAATGAAGATCAGATAACCCTTGCTGATACGATGGAGAAATTTGCCGAACAGCTCAAATTCGGAAGAGACTTTCAAAAGGCGCTGAATGAGTACAAAGAGATAGAATTACAACTGCAAGCTGAACACGAGAGCATAGGTAAATTATTGCTTGCAAGTGGTCTGAAGGTTGCTGGAGCAACTGCTCAAACCTTTCTTGGTCCATTTGGCGCATTAGGCAATACGGGAGCAACTATTGCCAGCGATTTCGTTTCAAAGCAGGGCCATCAAGCTCAGCTACTTCGAGATGCTGAACGCAGAAAGAATTCCGTCAAAAACCCGACCCATGCCTTTCTGAAGGAACTTAATGAACTGGCAACTACATTTGTCTACACATCTCCTCAAAAACAGCATCGACGCAAAATACTCCTCTTTTTTGATTCTTTTGAGCGGACGTCAAGCACGATAGAACCCTGGCAATGGCAATATATCCTGGAAGGCGATATTGCCATTGAGTCCAATATCATATTAATCATAGCTGGAAGGCAGGCGCTACAAGGTTCAAATCGAGAACACGATTGGGCGCGATACCATGATGAAATCAGAACAATACATCTCAAAAGTTTCAGCGAGGAAGAGACACGCACTTACCTCTTAAACCAGGGTATCACTGGCGCGGAGAGTACTGACCTGTGGAAACTCACCAGGGGGTTGCCCATTTATCTTTACCTTTTGACCCGCGACCCACATACAAGGATTAATCCAACGAAAAGTATCGCGGATAATATCTTGGGAACTGAACTAGACATCATAAAACGGCAGTTAGCCCTCAGCTCCGCTCTCTTTTCTCGACCGTTCAATCAGAGCGATGTAGAAGCCTTCGCTAATTTAGAAGAAAAATATAGGTATCTGCCTCAGGACAGAAATGAGCAGGTGGCGCTCTATCGTTGGCTGATTGAGCAGCATTTTGTCAACCACATAGATGGTGGGAGATACTCCTATACAGATGGGACAAAAAGGATATTAAGTGAAGAGCTTTACCGGAGTTCTCCCAATGAGTACTACGCGACTCGTAAAGCTCTCGCCGATCATTATCGGAAACAGCTTGAGCAGTTACAAGCCCAGAGAGGAAAGCAGGTATATAATGCAAACGAGTGGTTGGAACTGGCGAAGGCGCTCATCCACCAGTTATTTTTGTTGCCCGATCCAGCCTGCCATATTGAAGCCATTGAATGGGTACTTACCATCGATTACAAGGCGAAAAAGAGTAGGGATATTCTCGGCCTCTTGAACGAACTTGCGCAGGAACCACAGATCAAACATATACACCCGGACATTCAAGCGATCCTCGATCAGCTTATTCACTACCTCAACACTGATCCAGGAGATGCGGGATTCCTGGAAGCATCAAATTTTCTATTAGAAAAAGCTACAAAGGCTTCCTCGTTTTCACCTGAAGGCCTGGCCTTTCTTTATCGGGGACGCGGTTTAAACCACTTCCTCCTTTATGATGCCCAAAAAGCTTTACAAGACCTGAATCTTGCCATTCATCTCACACCTGACGAGGAAAGGTTATATGCAATACGAGGCGCTGCATATCTGCTGGCGAATCAACCTCAGCAAGCGCTTAAAGATATGGAGCGGGCGCTGAACTCTGAGTTCAAAGAAGGATGGATGTACACTATACATGGGTTTGCTGCAATAGTTACAGGCAATACGCAGCAGGCCTTTGAAGACTTGAAACAGGCTTTTGATCTCGCTCCTGACGAAAGCTGGAACTACTTTATACGCGGCCTTGCTTATATCACACGCATGGAATATAAACGAGCGCTTGACGATTTCAATAAGGGTATTGAGCTTGACCCACAAGACAGCCTTGTTTATATTTATCGTGGACTTACATTTGCTTCTCTAGGAAAGCCTGAACAAGCCCTTGAAGACTGCAATCGCGCGTTGGAACTCGCTTCTCAGCTTGATGAGACAGATCCACAGAAGTCAACAAATCGAGGGCTTGCTTATTTTGTAAGCGGCCTGACATGCGTCCAATTTAATAATTTTGAGCAAGGTGTTAAAGACCTGAGCGAGGCAATAAAGCTGCTTCCGAATGAAGCGCTGTTCTATGCAGTTTTAGGATGGGCCTACGCCAGATTAGGAGACCTCGAAAAAGCTTTTTACAATTGTGAAAAGGCTGTGGAGCTGACCCCTAAGTTAGCTTTCGCTTATTTTGCGCGAGGAATAGCGCAAACTGCATCCAATCAACCTGATAAGGCGCTCAAGGACCTGAATAAAGCTCTTGATCTCTATCCTCGTTTGATATTAGCTCTCCTAATTCGAGGAAGGATCTATCTAACTCGTTATGAATCAGAGGACGCCCGCAAGGATTTTGAACAAGTTCTACAACTACTTCCAAATAAAGAGGAAGCGCCGGGACTTATTGCTCAAGCCAAAGCAGGACTTGGACGAGTACATGCTTTACTACAAGATCAAGAACAGGCCCTCCGCTACTGTCTAGAGGCGATAGAATTAAGTCCGCAAGATACACAAGTGTACATTGATTGCAGCATTGCCTATCTCTCTTTCAATCAACCTGCTGAGGCTATCAAACTAGGTAACCGGGCCATCAAACTCAATCGAAAACTGACTGATGCTTATCTGCAGCGTGGTCTCGCTTACACAGGACTCGCTGCTCAGCAGCAAATGTCCAATGATTTCAGCTATCAGAAAAGTTACGAACAAGCAGAAAAGGATTACAGACGCGCCCTTAAAATACAGCCTCAGCAGCCTCAAGCTCACTTTGGGATGGGCTTACTCTATATGGCTCGTCAAAATTTTATACAGGCTATACAGGAATTTGATCTGGCTATCCAACTAGCTCCTGGATACGCTGAAGCTTTCCTGTCTCGCGGGAAGCTCAATTTTCTTCAGGCAAATTATCAGAAAGCTCTTGACGATTATAATCATGCAATCACGCTTGCACCCAAGTGGGCATATGCTTACTATGAACGTGGATTATTTTATTATCAACTTATGCAAGATTATGAAAAAGCGCTCTCCGATTTTAACAAGGCACTCAGCCTTGCTCCTAACTGGGCCGACGTTTATGTCCAGCGTGCTGCTATCAACCTTTCCCTCAACGACGCAGAACAAGTCATTAAAGATTGTACTTATGCTCTGGAGTTGAAGCCCGACTTAGCTAGTGCTTATTTTAATCGTGGGTGGGGTTACGGATATCTCAACCAATTTGAGGCGGCCATAAAGGATTTTGATCGTGCGATTAAATACGCTCCCGATATGCTAACTGCATACAATAGAAGAGGGCTGAGTTATTGTTCGCTTAATCAATTTGAGGAAGCTATAAAGGACTTCACTGAGGTTCTTAACAGGTTCTCTCAACAAATTGATACTATACGCGAATCAGACCCCGAAGAGCTTATAAAGAAAGGAAATATAATTCGGCTGCCAGATTCTGGCTCAGCACAAGAAGCTAAACCAATCATGAATCTTCACGCAGAAGTGCTTAATTCCATTTCAGAAGCTCTACACGAAAAGAGACTGGAAATATTTTCACCTGATTCTTTTTTTGCCTGGACCTTTCGTGGTATAGCTTACATGGAGCTTGGTAAGTACGAACAGGCTATTGAGGATTTCGGCAAGGTACTTGATGAGAGGTGGAAGTTCTTGTCTGTGAATGATTTCCTTCCCCTCGATGCAGAACATATCTGGCTCATGCGAGGCATCTGCCATCTATGGCTGAAAAAGATTGAGCAAGCAAAGGAAGATTTTAACGAATCAGAGAAGGCCAACCCTGAAAATATGGAGGCAAGCTTCCTGGTCAACTGGTTGGCAATGTACCAGGAGCCAATCACTAAGAGAGCCAGGCATTTAGAGAGAATAGTGAGAAACAGCCCGGATTCTTATGAAGGGTACATTTGCCAGGGCATAGTCCTGTACCTGCAAGGCAAAATAGACGAGGCGCTGCTTGAACAGAACAGGGCTATCGAGCTTGAACCGGATAAAGCGTTTGCTTACTTCTGGAAAGGATTGATCGCTATTTCTTTTCATCAAGCAGAAGGAATCGAAACCATCAAGAAAGCTTCAGAACTGAAACTACCCCCTGTATTACTCACGCCACTCAGATGGCTGGAAAAAGATATTTTAGAATCTTACAAAACTGATATGGAGGACCTGTTTAAGCAATTTGCATGAAACATTGTAAGCTCTGCTTACTGGCGCGACGATACCAACGGCATCACCTCATCCTCCTGGGGTGGTTCGTCCTGTTTGCGTTTCTTGCGTCTTGTGGCCCGCAGGCCAGTGATAATCGCGGCCAGGAAGCAGAACGAGGCGAGCATGTAGATGACGCTGCGAATGCCGATCAGGTCGGTGAGCGCGCCCATAAAGAGCATGACGGGGATTGCGCCGCCGTTGAACATGGCTTGATAGAGGGTCAGGACACGACCGCGCATGCTATCGGGGGTGCGTTCCTGAAACTGGGTCTGCGCGGGAACAACTATGAAATCCAGGTTCAGGCCAACGATGGCGGTAAGTATCGCTATGACCAGCAGAAACAGAGGCGCGGTTGACCAATGCGCGGGGTAGAGCGATTGGAACAGCGTCTGCGAGAGTGGTAACAGAACAAAGCCCAGACCTGTGACAACCATACCCATCACAATCGTGCGCGTCGAACCGAAGCGCTTGACCACAATGGGCACAAACAGCGAACCGGCCACCAGTCCAATACCGGCGGGCGCGAAAATTAATGAGGTATCTTTCGTGGGCAGTTGAAGCAAGCGCTGCACAAAAATGGTTGCCAGTTCGGCGATAGTGAGCATCACCAATCCGCCGAAGCAGGCCTGCCAGAGGGCATCGAACAGGGTGCTATCGCGGCTCACAAGCTTCCAGGTATCTACCAGTTCAGTGCGCATCACCTGCCAGTTGGCGAAAAGCTTCTTGACGTCTTCCATCGGCTCCTGCCCTTCAGCCTGTTTTTCTTGCTCAAGCAATTCCTGCTTGCGCTCGTATGGGAGCGTGGCAGTCAGGAGAGCCGCGAACAGGTAAAGGACAGTCATAATAACAAAAAGAATCTCGATGGGCGTGAACGGGAACTGATGCCCGCCAATGTTGAAAGTCAGCGAAGGCAACAGGTTCAAGGCCAGCGGGCCGAGCAGCAGCAGACCAAAGGCCTGGCTGATGTTCAGCGTCAGGTTATACAAAGAAAGCGCAGGCAGCAATTCCTCTTCATCAACAAGGCTTGGAATAATCGCGCCCTCGGCGGGACTGAAGAAGAGACCAACCAGCGAGAAGAAGAATGCCAGCAGGTACACCGAGTAAAGCTGGTGCGAATTGGCGACCAGCGCCAGCACAAACACGGCTGTGGCGACAGCACGAATGACATTGCTGATCCAGAGGACCTTGCGCCGGTCCATGCGGTCAACCAGCATACCGGCAGGGGCTGCCAGCAGCACAAGGGGCAGAGTAAGCGCGATAATCACCAGACCGACCATCGTGGCGGAATGGGTCGCGTCAGAGATTAAAACGATGAGCGCGTAGCTGGCGGTGAATTGCAGGCTGAGATAGATGATCTGGGCCAGCCAGAGACGCAACATGGCCGGGTGCCGTAAGACACGCAAGACGTCGAAAGCCTGTTTAAGTGAATCCACGCGCTTCCTTTCTAAGGGCCTGCTTTATATGTCAATTGGAATACCTGCCCAATACGGTCGAGAGATGCCTGGCTTCTCCCTTTATAGTAGATGTTGCACCCCTCATTGCCGCATCATACTACAAGTCCGAGTAGCAAGCAAGATATGTATTACATATCTCCTGTACAGGCATCTCTACTTCTGTAAGACGCCGCTACATCACATTTTTCGCGGTTGATGCAACATTACCCAAACATGCTACAAAATTATTATTGTGACGAACTACCGCTTTTCGTTTCCTGCTCAGCAGAAGGCGGATTATTCGATGATGTACTGCTACTACTACTGCTACTAGTGCGATTCTTCGTGGTTGCATTATCGCGGGTAGCGGGATCAATCATCGTTTTCTTCGACTTATCTGTGGATTGATTGCTCGACTGGTTCCCGGATTGATTGTTGGATGGGGCATTCTTCTGCTCGTTCGCCCCCGGCGTATCGCTGGTTGAAGGCTGTGAATTGGCCTGCTGCTGGTTGTCCATACACTTTTCTCCTCAATCGTATTCTATATCAACTACCCATCATTACAGGTACGAGTAATACAGGCTGTTGGTTACATTGGCACTTTTGTCTAAGCTCAGACGTTTCCTAAATAGAAGTCTGGCGAGAGAATGTCATGTACCCGATTGGACAGCCACGTACATCGAATACATGCCAGCCTTGATGGTAAAAGCTTCCCAGCACCGTCAGGCTGGGCTACTTTTCTACCTCTATTTTGCCTCTCGCCCAATGCGTAAGAACGAGGAACTTTAGATGACTGCGCGTATTTCTGTATTTCACCATCCAGATCAACCATCTCAACCTGTCATGCTGAGCGCAGCGAAGCATCTCTGGTCTGGGCGCACGATCCAGTCCGGCGACGAAGACCCTTCGCTGCGCTCAGCATGACAGGCTTGCATAGTCCCTCTTTATTTGTAAAAATTTATGTTATTTGGCAGAGTTCCCTTTTTTTGTAGAAAATCGTGTCTCAAGAGAAGGGAGGTTTAGAGACTATGCCAAAGAGACATCAACAGAGATACAGCAAGGAACAGGTCGGTCGCAACAATCCCAAAAAGAGTACCGAGATTACGAGCGGCCCATATAAAAAGCCTGAAACCTACGAGGAAGAGTATCGCGAACATAAAAACCCCGGCAAGCCCGCGCAGGATGAGAAAGTTCCACCCAGCTTCGATCCTACAGAGGGCAGAAGTCACAAGGCCGATTCACAGGCCATGATGGCGGAGGGCGAGCGGCGCAGTGGCAGCGACTCCGATGCAGACAAGCACCGCAAGGGCAGCAAACTGCACAAAAGCGCGCTGCGCGAACCGCCACCTCATCCCAATGAAACGGCACGTGAAGCGGAGTTTGATTACGACCTGAACCCCGACGAGTTCGCGGGCGAGAATCACGGCATGCAGGGACAGCAGCCCACGTACTGGGTGACAGCAGATCAGGTAAAGGAACTGCGCGACAGGCTGGCAGACCTGACCGATGACGAACTGCGCAACGTGGTCATCGTCCCGCTAGGCTTCCGCCTGGAACAGGGGGCGAAGTACATTGACCTGATGCACCTCGAACAGGGAGAATTTACGGCAACAGCAAGCATGGTTGCCGATGAAGGACATTACTATGTGCCGAAAAAAGAGATGGGCTATGTGTTGTGGAACCGACTCAACCAGGTGACAACTCCGGCAAGACTGGATGAGTCTTAATCGAAAACGAAATATACTGGACAAAAGGAAGTGGAGCGGCTTCCAACGCCATTGTTGGAAAACGACAACGAGTTAACGCTCGCTCCCTACCTCTTCTAAGCCACGGATGTCAGAACCGCCTGTTCGCTCATAATCTGCGCGAGCAGGCGCGTTTCATGTACGATGGTTCTCAACTGTTCGGGGGTGATGGACTGGCGACCGTCGCAGAGCGCGCTGTTGGGGTCGGGATGAACTTCTAGAATGAGGCCTTCTGCTCCGGCAGCGATAGCGGCACGCGACATGGTAGGTACCAGTTCGCGGCGTCCGGTGGCATGGCTGGGATCGACGATGACGGGAAGATGGGTCAATTCGTGTAGCAGGGGAACACAGGCAAGATCGAGCAGGTTGCGGGTGTGGGAGTCGAAGCTGCGGATACCGCGCTCGCAGAGGATGACGTTGGGATTGCCAGCGGCGACAATGTATTCGGCGGCCAGTAACCATTCGTCGATGGTAGAGGCGAGGCCGCGCTTGAGCATGACGGGTTTGCGGCGGCTATGGCGACCGGCGGCGAGCAACAAAGGGAAATTCTGCATGTTGCGGCTGCCGATCTGCAAGATGTCGGCGTATTCGGCCACCACTTCAACCATTTCAGGCTCCATGACTTCGGTAATGACTGGCAGACCCGTGACCTGGCGCGCCTCGGCTAAAAGCTTCAATCCCTCGACACCTAGCCCCTGGAACTGGTATGGTGAGGTGCGCGGCTTGAAGGCTCCGCCGCGCAAAATCTGCGCGCCTGCGGCTTTTACGGCAAGGGCAGTGGAAAGAAGTTGTTCCCGATTCTCAACGGCGCATGGCCCTGCAATGACGACGGGTGAACCATCGCCAATAATAACTTGTTTGCTCTGTCCGCCACCCACTACAACGCTGCTGCTTTCGCTTTTGAAGGCGCGGCTTACCAGTTGGTAAGGCGTTTTGAGCGGAATAATGCGTTCAACGGCGGAATGTTGGCATAAGGAATCGCCCATAGAGGCGTCTAATGAGTTGCCATCGAGTGTCAGGACGTCCTGTCCATGCAGGCTGGTGATGGTAATGGGACGCTGGCTACCCGTTGCCTTGCTGATAAGGGCCAGCAGTCCCTGGCGTTCTTCGCTCGTAGATGAGTTGCGCATGACGATAATCATAACCTGTGTTCCTTCCTCTTGTACAAAAGTTTTAGAGAAACAAAAAAGCAGAGGTTTTTTTCCTCTGCTCGTCCAGCATGCTGGTGGTTAATTTTTGCTCAGCCCAAAAGGCCCACCATCATGCTGGAGGGCTAAACCAATAATAAAAGCTATTCTGTTGCTTTATAAGCTCGCTGAGCATCCGATTAATTCCACCGTGATATGTCTGGCCGCATTAAGCGACCGTTTTTGTCTATTACTAGTATAACGGGACTATTCCAGGGCGTCAAGGGTTCGAGAGAAATAGCTATGCAATTTTCTCACCCGTCTAAGCGTCTATATTAGCGGACATGGGGACATGTACTTTGTGATAAAGGAGTTTTCCACATGGCAAGCCAGGAACCAGTAGACACCGGAGACTTTCTCGCATCCTTTAAGGCAGTTATGGACCAGGCATCCAGGCAGGCTCCACGACAGGAGCCAGTATTCCTACGGATGTTGCGTGACCATTTTGGCGCGGAACCGGCGAAATTGCCGACGATAAAAGAATCTTTTGAAAACGCAGACCATCCAAATGTTCATTCGGCGATTACAAGTCTGTTCGCAGGTGAGGAATGGCAGACAGAACTACACGGGTTTGTCGTACCAAATGAACATATGGGCATCAAGTTCACCAATCTGCTGACTTCGCAACACGGTTGGGAAACAAAAGAAGGGCCGGTGCAATATGTCAACATCTCCCTACATAACGACAGTGTTCTCACCTGCGTACAGGCAGGACTCTACCTTATCCGGCATGAAAACGAACCGCTGGCGCTGATGGTCTGCGGGCCGCTCAACTTTCATCCAAGCGTTGATGTAGGAGTCATGGCGCTCGAAATGACAAAGGCGGAAAAGCTGTTGGGCGATATTCGCATGCTGATGCGGGTTCATAATGTGTATCGCAGCCATGTTGTCTCACTGGCACTGGAAAATCACGCGCTCGATGTCCAATTCCACCATTTGCCAGCTATTGAACGCGACGATATCATCTTACCGCAAGGAGTGCTGGAGCGTGTTGAACGGCAGACCATTAAGTTCTCCCAACACCGTGAAAAGCTTAAAGCGGCAGGTCGCCATATTAAACGCGGCCTATTGCTCTATGGAGCGCCCGGTACGGGAAAAACGCTCACCGCTATGTACCTGGCAAAGCAGATGCCGGAACGCACAGTTATCCTAATGACAGGGCGCGCCATTGGTCTGCTTGAGAAATCATGCAGGATGGCGCGGTTATTGCAGCCCGCAACGGTCATCCTGGAAGATGTTGACCTGATCGCCGAGGAGCGCACAAATCAGCAGTTGGGTTGTAACGCGCTGCTCTTTGAACTCCTCAACCAGATGGATGGCCTCGCGGATGATGCCGATATCCTCTTCTTGCTCACCACGAACCGCCCCGATATCCTTGAGCCCGCACTGGCATCCCGTCCCGGACGCATCGACCAGGCGATTGAAATACCGTTGCCAGACCTCGATTGCCGCAGGAGGCTCTTTGAACTCTATGGCAAAGGTCTCAACCTGCGCCTGCAACACCTGCCGGAACTGGTGGATCAAACTGAGGGGGTAAGCGCGGCATTCATTCGCGAACTGATGCGCAAAGCGGCCCTCTTCGCGGCAGATGAAAGCGACGACATGCTTGTTGAAGACCGCCATATCGAAGAGGCCTTGCGCGAACTGGTCTTTGAAGGCGGCGAACTGACGAAGCGGCTGCTTGGGGCGACAAGAGCGTTTTCTTAAATGTTTGCACACACTTATCGAGCGGCGCTGTAACGAATGTTGACAACATATGGGGAGATACTGGTTCTCTGTCTTCCTGGGGATACTAGTTCTCTGTCTTCCTGGAGGTACTGTCCCTCTGTTATCCTGGGGATACTAGTTCTCTGTCTTCCTGGAGGTACTGCCCCTCTGTTATCCTGGGGATACTAGTTTTCTGTCATCCTGAGCGAAGCGAAGGATCTGCGGCGATGGCAGACGTCTCGTCCGGCACGCAGATCCTTCGCTTCGCTCAGGATGACATTACTGGATATCCCAATGACATTATTGGATATCCCGATGGCATTACTGGATATCCTCTCTATAGCTGCGACAACAGTTCATTCAGCCGATTGACGAATGAAGTTGGATTCTCCAGCATTTCGCCGCGACTGAGGACGGACTGGTCGAAGAGAATGTGCGCCCAGTCGCGAAATTTCTGCTCGTCGCGTTCGTTGCTCATTTTGACGAGAATGGGATGATGGGTGTTGATCTCCAGAATGGGCTTGCCAGAAGGCAGCTTCTGACCCATCGCTTTCAGCAGGCGTTCAAGGCTGGGGTCCATGTCGTACTCGTCAACGACCAGGCAGGCGGGCGAGGTGGTCAGGCGAGTGGAGACGCGCACGTCCTTGACCTGCTCGTTCAGGACCTCTTTCAGGCGTTTTACCAGTTCCTGCACTTCGCCGACTTCGGGCTGCTGCTCGTTCTGATCCTGCACAAGGTCGGGAATCTTGCTCAGGTCAACCTCGCCGCGTGAGATGGATTGCAGTTGCTTGCCCTCGAACTCGGTCAGTTCGGAGACCAGCAAGTGATCTACGGCATCCGAAAGCAGCAGCACCTCGACGCCCTTCTTTTTGAAGATTTCCAGCAAGGGGCTGTTGGCGGCAGCGGCATAGGTATCGGCGATCATGTAGTAGATTTTTTCCTGACCTTCGCGCATGCGGCTCACGTAGGTTTCCAGCGAGACGTTCTGGGTTTCGCCATCGGAATGCGTGGTGGCGAAGCGCAGGAGTTTGGCGAGCGTTTCGCGGTTGGCGTGATCTTCGGCGAGACCTTCTTTGAGGACGCGCCCGAACTCGTCCCAGAATTTCTGATACTTCTCCGGCTCCTTCGCGGCCATATCGGTCAGCAGACCCAGCACCTTTTTGACGGCGTTATTGCGAATGGTGTCGATCAGTCGGTTATGCTGCAATATTTCGCGGGAGACGTTGAGCGGCAAGTCGCTCGAATCGACAACTCCGCGCACGAAACGCAGGTAGCCGGGGATAAGCTGCTCAGCGTCGTCCATGATAAAAACGCGCCGGACGTAGAGCTTGACGCCGTGTCGCCGCTCGCGGTTCCATAGATCAAAGGGAGCCTTCGAGGGAATGTAGAGCAGCAGGATGTATTCTTGCGTGCCCTCCATACGGCTGTGGACGTAGGCCAGCGGGTCGTTGAAATCATGCGAAAGGGTGCGATAGAATTCGTTATACTCTTCCTCGGTGATCTCGCTGCGCGGGCGCGTCCAGAGGGCGGCGGCGCTATTGACGCGCTCCTCCTCGCCCGTGTCCTTGCCCTCGACCTGCATCATAATGGGTACGGAGATGTGGTCGGAGAACTTCTTGATGATCGAGCGCAGGCGATAGCCATTGAGCAACTCATCTTCGTCCGGGCGCAGGTGCAGCACGACTTCGGTGCCGCGAGAGTGCTTCTCAACGTTCTCAATCGAGTACTCGCCCTGCCCGTCGGACTCCCAGCGCACGCCTTCACTTGCAGGCGCGCCCGCCTTGCGCGTCGTCAGCGTCACTTTATCTGCAACGACAAAGGACGAGTAGAATCCAACGCCGAATTGACCGATGAGGTTGGCGTCTTTCTGCTGATCGCCGGTCAGCGAGGCAAGAAATTCGCGCGTTCCCGATCTGGCGATGGTGCCGATATTGGCAATCACCTCGTCGCGAGTCATGCCAATACCGTTATCGCTGACGGTAATGGTACGGGCGTCTTTATCATACGAAACGCGAATCTTGAACTCGGTATCATTTTCATAAAGAGCGGGATCAGAGAGCGCCGCGAAACGCAGGCGGTCGATAGCGTCCGAGGCGTTCGAGATAAGTTCGCGTAAAAAGACCTCCTTGTTGGAGTACAAGGAGTGAATCATCAGGTCAAGCAGTTGTTTGACTTCCGCCTGGAAGCCCATCGTCTCTTTATGTGTTTCCACTGCCATATTCAACATACTCCTTTGCTGCAAGAAACGATAGAAAAGAACGGCATCTGAGGCATATTCCAGTTATTTATAGTATCAAACTCGGCTAACAATTACAATAGCATTCTCAAGGGAAGAGTGCTAAATAGAAGAATATGTTAATATAATGAAATGAGCATAAAGATGTTCGCTTCACCGGGCTTGTATTGAAGAGCATCAAGTTGGAAAGGAATAATCTATTATGAGAAACAATCCCTGGAACACTCCCTGGGGCCAGTTCGTCAAAACAGGCGCTCCAGCAGGAGCTAATTATGCAATCAATAAGTACCGGGGATGCAGAAGAATATACGCTATATGGACAATAATAGTTGGGCTTCTTTTGGCTACAATAGGTTTATCCGTTCCAGGTTCTTCACTACTTGCTGCTGGTTTTTTCCTCATTTTGGGTTTACTTTTAATAATCGGGGGATTCAAGAACATAAAGGGATAATGGATATCACCATGCCAGAATGTACACTTCTACAATTAACCCCAGCCATGCAAAACCTGGCAAGTTCCGCAACTCTATCAATGAATGAAGCAGTGAAGGCGCGGAAAGCGGCCGGACGCAAGACGATTCATCTTGGTTTCGGCGAGGCATCGTTTCCACTACATCCCCTCTTGAAAGAGGCGTTGAGCAGGGCAGCTACGCATACTGGTTACGGACCACTACAGGGTATTCCCACGTTGCGAAAAGCTATCGCGAATTATCTTGAACGCACAAGGCAGATTGCGGCGGCTCCCGAATATGTGGCAGTTGCGCCAGGGAGCAAGCCCTTGCTCTATGCGCTAATGCAAATTCTAGATGGGGATGTGCTTTTGCCTATTCCCTCCTGGGTCAGCTATGCGCCACAGGCACGATTGGCCGGAAAACAAGTTTTTGGAGTAGAAAGCGACCCGGCGGATGCTCATACGCTGACGCGGGAAAGGCTTTCTAACACACTGGCCCAGGCCCGGCAGCAGGGAGCTAGCCCGCGCATCCTGGTGGTCAATACGCCGAGCAATCCGACAGGAGGCATGTTTAGCAGCCAGGACGCAGAGGCCATTGCCATGTGGTGTAAAGCAGAGGGCATAACGTTAATCTGCGACGAGATTTACGCGGAACTGGCGCATGGCTGGCGCGAGCATGTCTCGCCTGCGCGCTTCTATCCAGAGGGTAGTATTGTGACGGGTGGGCTTTCAAAGGCTTTTTCGGCTGGCGGTTGGCGGCTGGGATATGCTTCCCTACCCATTACAGATGATGGCAAACGCTTGATGACCGCTTTACGCGCGATGGCAAGCGAAATCTGGTCTTCAGCAACCACGCCAGTACAGGAAGCGGCTACGGTTGCCTATACATACCCACCTGAATTAGAGCGTTATGTACGCCGTTCAGCAACCATTCATGGATATGCTACAAATAGACTATATGAAAAGCTGGTAGACCTGAGAATAGATTGTCCGCAACCTGCGGGAGCATTTTATCTCTATCCCGATTTCTCGCCCTTGCGTACAAAACTACAAAAGCGGGGTATTACTACGAGCGAGGAACTGGCCCATCATTTATTAGAGGAATGGGATATTGCGACGCTGCCAGGGGTTGCGTTTGGCGATAGGCCCGATGCGTTGCGATTGCGATTGGCGACCAGCATGTTGTATGTGCCGGAGGATGTTGAGAGCGAGGAGGAAAAGGATGTTGTGTTATGGGAGTTGCTGGAACAGGCGGATAGGCTACCGGGCAATGGGAAAGATGAAGGGGTAGGATTGAAGTTGCCAGAGCTTGAACGGGTGCGGGAGCGGTTTGAGGGTTTTGTGAAATCATTTTGATGTATATCGAGAGGAGACCGGAAGGCACCCGCAAGGGGATGCCTTCCGGTCTCCCTGTACACGTGAAATGCCCAACATTATTGCGCCGCCTTATCAATCCTGGCAAATTCCTCTTCAGTGAGACGCCAGCCGATGGCTCCGGCATTTTCGGTGGCCTGACGGAGGTTTTTCGCACCTGGAATGGGGATAATAAGGTCGTCCTTTGTGAGCAGCCAGTTAAGGGCTACCTGGGCAATGGTTTTGCCGCGTTCCTGAGCGATGGATTCGAGCGTTTGCAGCAAGGGTTCGATTTTGCGCAGGCGGGCGGGACGGGACATCAGGCGGCGTACCGGAGATAGCGCGGCTTTGGGGATGTTGCCAGAGCGGTACTTGCCTGTCAAAAAGCCTTGTTCAAGGGGGCTGTAGGCGATCAGAGAGACGTTGAGTTCGCGGCAGGCATCTAGCACACCGTTCTTTTCGGGTTTGCGATGCAGCAGGCTGTAATGCACCTGGTTCGAGGCCAGGGAAATGCCGTGCCGGGCCAGGCGAGCATGTGCGCGGCGCATCAGCGAGGCGTTGTAGTTGCTCACGCCCACGGCGCGCACTTTGCCGGAACGCACAGCCCTGGCGAGCGCATCCATGAGACGCTGCTGGTTGATAAAGGTGTAGGGCCAGTGTATCTGGTAGAGGTCTATCGAGGAAACGCCCAGGCGTTCCAGGCTGGCATCGAGAGCATCGAGCAGCGTGGAGGCCGAAAATCTTGTCGGCAAGGGGGCGAATTTGGTGGCAATAATCGCGGGTCGGCCATCAGCGCGAATGCACTCACCAAGAATGCGCTCCGATTCTCCATTGCCATATATTTCGGCGGTATCGAAAAAGTTGAGTCCAGCATCCATGCAGGCTTTGAAGGCTGAGTTGACATCTTCACGAGTATAATTCTTGCCGTAACCCCAGAAGCCGGTATCGCCCCAACTCCAGGTGCCAATACCCATAGCCGGTACGACGATGCCTGTCGCGCCGAGTTGTCTTGAATCGAGTTGTAGCATATCTATCCTTATTTCTACTCATTTCATAATTCGCATGCCATGAAAAAGACTTTCTCGCCTGTCATCCTTCGTCTGCGGCCTCAACACACGAATCGTTCGGCGCGCGAGATCCTTCGCTCCGCTCAAGATGACAGGTTGAGGTAGGTTGGTAATGGCTTGCCATGAAAAAGACTTTCTCGCCTGTCATCCTGAGCGAAGCGAAGGATCTCGCGCTTGCCATGTCGAGACAATGGGAACCTCAGTTCCTTCGCTCCGCTCAGGATGACAGGTTGAGGTAGGTTGGTAATGGCTTGCTATATTGACGAATCATAGCATGCATCCTGGTAATTTTTCCAGGATAGAAACTGTTGAAATCACCGATGCGCTTTTTTGTACGGGAGCGTATAGTTGGGATACGGGTTCCAACCTTTTCAAGAGAGAAACAACTATGGAGCAGACAAACGGCACAACTACTTCTACCAATCCCCATAACGCTTCACTGTTGCGGCAATTATCTAACCAGATGGCCGACGCGGTCGAGAAGGTCACGCCTTCGGTCGTGCTTGTGCGTGGACGCGAACGGCAACCGGCAAGCGGGCTGGTCTACGCGCCGGGACTGGTATTGACCGCCGATCATGTTTTGGAGCGCGATGAGAATATTACGATTTCGACATCCAATGGGCAGACGCTAAGCGCGCAGCTTGTGGGGCGCGATAAGGCAAGCGACGTGGCAGTATTGCGCGTGGATGGCCTTGACGTACCAGCGATTACAGCCTCGCAGGAAAAGGCGCGGGTCGGACAACTGGTGATCGCGATTGGTCGAACGTCGGACGAGGGGCCAATGGCGAGTTCGGGCATCATCAGCATTCTCGGCGGGCCGATTCGCACCAGTAATGGCGTGCTGCTTGAGCGCTATATGCGGACGGATGCAATTCCCTATCCTGGCTTCTCGGGCGGCGCACTCATCGATACGCAGGGACAGGTTCTCGGCATGCTAACGACGGGGCTGGTGAACGGCCTGGCGCTGGCAATTCCTCTCGATATCGCGACACGCACCGCTAACACCCTGGCTCAGCAGGGACATATTGCGCGTGGCTACCTGGGTATCAGCAGCCAGTTGGTGCAGATTCCCGAGGCGCAACGGGGTGGAAAGACCCAGGAATACGGATTGCTCATCTTGAATGTCGATGAGAACAGCCCGGCGCAGCAGGCAGGTATTCTGCTTGGCGATATCCTGATTACGCTTGATGGGCATGCCATACGCGATGCCGAGGATTTGCAGGTGCTGCTGGCAGGAGAGCGCGTAGGCAAAACGGTGCCTATCGAGGTGATTCGTGGCAATACGCTTCATACCCTGCAAGTGACGATCCGGCAGCGACAATAAGGGAAGCAAGCAAATGACACAGTCAACGACATTTTCAACCTCGTCAGCGTTTCCAGATGTTTTCTCTGAGGCTCTGACAGCCATCTTCGAGCAGGCGCAACCCGCCATTGTGCAGGTGCGAACCGAGGGCAGAGGCGGCGGAACGGGTGTCATCTGGCATGAAGACGGGCGTATCATCACCAATCATCACGTTGTCGCCAGGGATGGCGCAAGGATTGAGGTGCTGCTTCCGGATGGCCGCTTGTTTGCGGCGAAGGTGCTGCATCGCAATCCCAGGCTCGACCTCGCGCTGCTGAAAATCGAGGGCGATTCGCTTAAGCGGCTGCGCTCGGGCGATTCGTCGAAGCTGCGCGTTGGCGAATGGGTCTTCGCGATTGGGCATCCCTGGGGGCAACGCTGGGTCGTCACGGCGGGCATCATGAGCATGATGCGTACCGCGAAGCTGGCCGATGACCTGAAGATGCAGTACATCCAGTCGGACGTGGAACTGGCTCCAGGCAATTCAGGCGGGCCATTGCTCAACGCGGACGGCGAGGTGGTCGGCATCAATGCCATGATCTTCGGCGGCGACCTCTCGGTAGCCATTCCCAGCAACGTGGTGAATAGCTGGCTGGCGGAACTACCTCAGAGGCGGGTAACGCTCGGCGTAGAAATCACGACGGTAGAATTGCCAGCCGCTTTTCGCATATCGGCTGGAATCGAGCAAAGGAGCGGCGTGCTGGTATGTGGTATCCGTAAAGAGCGACAGGCGAAATACCAGGACCTCTTCGTCGGGGATGTACTGCTCTTCACAGGCAATACTCCATTGCCTGATAATGGCGCGCTGCTGAACCTGCTGAGCAAGAGCGAGGAGCGAGAACGGCTGTCTGTCAAGGTGCTGCGCGGCGGTGAAGTGAAAGAATTAGAGATTGGCACCCTGCTGGTGGAACAGGCAGAGTGACCGCATCAAAAATGGAGAGTGATGCAGTTTTACAACATGGGGCGGACACTCGCCCCATGTCATCCTGAGCGCAGCGAAGGATCTGTGTGCCCCGGCGATTCGTGTGCGAGGCCGCAGATCCTTCGCTGCGCTCAGGATGACATGCCTGGATATCCTCGTTTTTGATTCAGGATGTTTAGCCGACCTTACGATAGCGAGCTTCTACGAAGGAGTAAATGCCGTAGGCGATCAGACCAAGCGCGACGATGCCGAGCAAGATCGGGCCAAAGGGTTGGCTCGCAAGTTCAGCCAGCGCGGAGTCAAGACCTTTCGCCTCACCTGGGTTGTGCTGTACAGCAGCGACAATCAGGAAGATGCCGACAATAGTGAAAACGACCGCCAGGGCGGCATAGCCGAAGCGGCCCGCGAAAACGGCTCCCTTTCGCATGCTTTCATTCAGGCCAGTCAGGCTGAGATGGCGTTTGAAATCGGCCTTGTATGCCTTTTTGTAAAACAGGTATCCGGCGATGCCAAGCACGACCAGGCCAACGATAACAACAAGCGCCACACCAAAGGGCAGGTGCAACAGGCGGGCCGTCCAGTCCTGCGTCGAACTGGTGGAACTTTTGCCAGCACTGCCGCTGCCAGCGACCAGTTGATAGGCTCCAAAGGCCAGAGCGCCGTAGGCTATACCGACTGCCGCATAACCGATACGAGCAATGATGCCTTTCGCGTCACGGCCTTCTCCCTCAGTATCGAAAATGGCCTGGATGATGCTCCACAGCGCGTAGCCAAAGAGGCCGATTGTAACGATAACGAGCAAGAATTTGCCGAACGGCTGGCCGCTGATGGTTGTCAGCGCGCCGCGCTGATCAGTCGTTGTACCGCCATGTCCGACAGCCAGCATGGCTGCCAGCCAGCCAATAATCACATAGACAACACCTTTGACCGCGTACCCCAGGCGTGCCAGCAGGGCCACCCATTTATTGGTCGCAGCACGACGGGCCGTTTGTTTCGCCTCCTGTACGTGCCTGGGTACCGTAGTATTTGATCTCACAGGAATGCTTTCCTTTCCGCGACTCTCGAGGAGAGCAGAGAGCCGCATACCTTGTACCCCCCCGCGATATCTCTCCTCACCTTCTCTGGTAACTCTGCTTCTAACACGCACAAAAGGAACAAAAAGCATACGAATAACAGAATGTGGAAAAGTTATTCCACGTAGCGATAACGCGCCTCAGCGAAGGAGTAGACCCCGTAGGCAACGAGGCCAAGCGCGACAAGACCAAGCAAAACAGGGCCAAATGGTTGTTGAAGTAATTCTTTCAGGGCGGCGTCAAGGCCTTTCGCATCCTGCGGATTGTGTTTCAATGCCGCCACAATCAGGAAGATGCCAATAATAGTGAAAACAATGCCCAGCGCGGCATAGCCGAACCTGCCGAGGAATATCACAGCCTTACGCATCCTGTCACTTAATTTGCCCAGGTGAAAACGACGCTGGAATTTGGCCGTCCAGGCGCGCGCAAACAGGTAGATCGCCACGCCGAGGATGACCACACCGATAAAGGTGACAATAGCCACCCCAAAGGGGAAATGCAGCAGGCGACCTGTCCAGTCCTGGGCCATCGTGGTTGTACTCTTCTCGTAATCCTCCGCACCCGATACCAGTTTGTACGCGCCAAAGGCGAGGATAAGATAGGCCAGACCCACAACGCCGTAGCCGATACGCGCAATAATGCCTTTGGCCTTGCTTCCCTCGTGTTCCTTGTCAAAAATGGCCTGCACAATGCTCCACAGTCCGAAAGCCAGCAGACCAATGGCGATCAATGCCAGCAATACGCGCCCGAACGGCCACTTAAAGATCACATCCAGCGCGCCTTTCTGGTCTGTCACCTCGCCGCCGTGTCCAATCGCCAGCGTCACAGCCAGGCCGCCAACCAGCAAGTAGACAACACCCTTTGTCGCATATCCCACTCGCGCCAGCCGTTTGAACCATTTGTTTTCGGTCGCCTCACGTGCCGTTTCCTGGGCCTGCTGTGCCGTTTGCTTGACGTCATGCAAACCATCTTCGAGCCCTTTACCAGATTTGGTTGAGTGCGTTTTCGCTGTATCTGAACTCACCAGATACCTCCTTTCGCGCCTTGTCATCGTTGACGGCGCTCTCCTTTTAGGATAAATTCCATTCAGGCCCCCTTTGCTTGCCTGAACAGTTGAAACTCTTGTTTGTTACACGTTTAATCCAGGCTTAATGCAGACTTCAGAAGACAAGCAACATGACCGGGTTGATAAACCGCAGCAAAATATGCCATGATGGAAACCAAAAGCAGCAAATTATCAGATTCACAAGGAGAGAACGCGGAATGAAAGCAGTGTTATGTAAAGCATATGGCCCACCCGATTCGCTGGTTGTCGAGGAGGTGGAGTCGCCAAAGGCTGCGAGAGGACAGGCGGTGGTGAGCGTCAAGGCGTGCGGCGTGAATTTTCCCGACACGCTGATTATTCAAGGCAAATACCAGTTTCGACCGCCGATGCCATTTTCGCCCGGAAGCGAGATCGCGGGAGTCGTGAAAGAGATCGGCGAGGGAGTGGAGCGCGTGAAGCCAGGGGATAAAGTGATAGTCTTTACGGGCTGGGGTGGCTTTGCCGAGGAAGTGGTAGTCGAGGCAGGGAAGTTGATTCCTATGCCGCCGGGACTGGATTTTGTGACCGCTTCGGCCTTTATTTTAACCTACGGCACGTCATATCATGCCTTGAAAGATCGGGCACAGTTGCGGGCAGGTGAAACGCTGCTGGTGCTGGGCGCGGCTGGCGGCGTGGGACTTGCGACCGTTGAAATCGGCAAACAGATGGGGGCGCGGGTTATTGCCGCCGCTTCGAGCGATGAAAAGCTGGAGGTCTGCCGGCAACATGGGGCCGACGAGGTCATCAACTACTCAAAAGAGGACTTCCGCGAGCGTATCAAACAACTCACTGATGGCAAAGGCGTTGACGTGGTCTATGACCCGGTTGGAGGGAACTACACGGAGCCAGCGCTGCGCAGCATGGCCTGGAAAGGGCGTTACCTGGTGGTCGGCTTCGCGGCAGGGGATATTCCACGCGTTCCGCTCAACCTGACGCTGCTCAAAGGCTGCTCTATCGTGGGCGTTTTCTGGGGCGCGTTTACCGAACGCGAACCGCAGCGCAACCAGCAGAACATCGCGGAATTACTGACCTGGCTGGCTCAAGGCAAGCTGAAACCGCTTATTTCGGCGACCTATCCACTGGAACAGGCAAGCAAGGCGCTGAACGATATGATGAACCGGAAGGTGACGGGGAAGGTGGTGCTGGTGCCTTAATGTAGGGACGCGATTCATCGCGTCCACCTCGGCCTGGGATGGGGGTTGAGCGGGCAGGACGCGATGAATCGCGTCCCTACAGTTGGGTTTTCATCAGGTTGCCTACGGTTTCCAGACCTGCACCGTCTGATCGAGGGAAGCGGAGGCAATCTGTTTGCCGTCGCCCGACCAGGAAAGGGAGCGCACATCGTCGGTATGACCGTTGTAGGTAAATTGCAGCGTACCATCAGCGGGATTCCAGACCTGCACCGTTTTATCGGCCCCGCCAGACGCGATGCGCTTGCTATCGGGCGACCAGCTCACCGCGTAGACGAAATCTGTGTGGCCGTGATAGACGAAGAGATGATCGCCATAAGCGCCATCAACCGCGTCCCATATCTGTACGGTCTGGTCATCTCCTGCAACGGCAAGCCGATTGCCATCAGGTGACCAGGAGATGGCCCAGAGCGGGCTGGCGTCGGGTTGATAGGTGTAGAGTACCTGCCCGTTCGAGACATTCCAGAGAATAACGGAACCGTCCGCGCTGGCGGAGGCGAGACGCAGCCCATCAGGCGACCAGGCGAGCGAGTAGACCGGGCCGCTATGCCCCGAGAAAACACGGCGATTGCCACCATCGGCGGCATCCCAGACATGCACGAGGAGGTCGCCACCTGCTGAGGCGAGGCGCTGCCCATCAGGCGACCAGGCGGTTGTCCAGACCCAGGAAGTATGGCCTTTATAAACATAGAATTGATCGCCGAAGCCTGCGTCCCAGACCTGCACAGTCTGGTCATAGCCGCAGGAGGCAATGCGTTGCCCGTTCGGAGACCAGGCGGCGCAATAGACCGAATCCTTATGACCATGATACACAACGCGGTTATTCCCATCGGCAGCATTCCAGACCTGCGCAGTCGTGTCACTGCTGGCCGACACAATACGTGGCTGGCCAGGTGCCCAGGCCGCCGACCAGACCCACATGGAATGCCCGCGAAACGTATACAGGGCCTGCGTGTTCGGTCCGCGAGCAGGTGGCGAATGCGAAGCACTCGATTGATGGGTCAGAATATAGGTGCCGAGGCCAGCCGCGCCAGCAACAGCCAGTCCGGCCAGACCTAGCAAGGCTGTTCTGCGAGAAATGCGCGCCGGAGGAATGAGTACCGAGGTAGATTTATCACCAGTCTTGACCGGGTGTTCATATAAAGATGAAGTTTCCGTCGGCATGGGTGTGGTAGCGAGGTCACGATTTTCGGGCGGCCGGGGAGCAAGGTCAACCTGGTTTCCTTCTACAGGTAACGGAGCCGAATCGGACGAGAGGGAACCTGAAACAGGTGAGGGGAAAATGAGCGGTCGGCTGCGTCCAGCGTTGAAATCGTTTGAAAGCTCCTCAGGAGAAGCCGTCTGGCGATAGGCTTCCTCAAGGGCAAGGGCGAAATCGAGTATGGAGGGATAGCGCTCCTTCGGGTCTTTCGCCAGGGCCTTCATAATCACCTTCTCCACCTCTTCGGGGAGAGTCGGCACTTTTTCACGCAAAGAAGGAGGGGGAACCATCGTATGCTTTACCGCGATTTCGGTAAACGAGCCGTGAAAGGGCCGGTCGCCGCAAATCCATTCATAGACAACGACGGCGAGCGCGTACTGGTCGCTGGCGGGAACAGCCTGGGATTGAATCTGCTCCGGGGCCATGTAGGCGACGGTACCCGCGATTTCCTGCATGCCCTGCGTACTTTCGTAACGCGAACTTTGTGAGATCAGGGCGATACCAAAATCGCTGATTAAGAGTTCGTTATGCCGACCAATCAGAATATTTTCAGGCTTGATATCGCGATGAATGACTTTCTGCTCGTGGGCATATTGCAGAGCGGTGGCAAGCTGCATGACATAATAGACAACCGGATTGAGGGGCAGGCGTGTGCCACGCGGATAGCGCTTACGCATCGTTCCATTGGGCGCGTAATCCACCACCAGGTAAGGAATATCGCCCTCGACGCCAAATTCAAGCACGCGCACGATATTCGGATGAGCAAGGCGGGCAACGGTGCGCGCTTCATTCAGAAACGGAGCAATATCCTCGCTTTCCAGACGCGTATGCAATACCTTTATCGCAGCCTGGGTATCGAGAAACACGTGCTGACCCAGGTAGACTTCGGCGAAGCCTCCCTGACCTAATAAGCGCACCAGCCGGTAGTTTCCAAGCTTCTGCCCTACATGGTCTGTCATGCACTGCTCCGAATCTAATTCATAGCTTATTTCTTCCAGGCTATTCTAGAGAATTGTACTGTGCGCGTCAAGCAACTAAACATGGAAAAGTGAGGAAGCCATCCGTCGAGCAGAGGAGCCGGAAGCCACCCGCACGGGGATGGCTCTCCAAGCCGGGGCATATGGTAGAGCCATCCCCGTGCGGGTGGCTTCCGGTCGCCCCACATGCTTTCGTTTCCATCACACTACCATTCACACCAATCTCATTATTCTTGCTCTTTTAGCGTGATAGTTTGATAATAGGGATGTATTTTCCATTCTAGAAACGATGGAGCGCAAGATGATCGAAACGAAGCTACCACGCGGATTGGAACGCCGCATAGAAGATGTCCGGCTCATCACGGGCAAGGGACATTATGTCGATGATGTGAGGTTACCAGAAGGGCGGCCTGCTGTCTTGCATATGGCGGTTACGCGCAGTCCATACGGACATGCGAACATTGATAACATCAATTTAGAGGCGGCGCGTGCTTTGCCGGGAGTAGTCGCGGCCTTTAGCGGGGCCGAACTGGTAAACGATTTACCTGCCATCGAGCCGATACCAATGCCTGTGCGCGATTTGAAGAAGCCGGTGCGCAAGCCACTGGCGGTAGGGAAGGCGCGATTTGTTGGCGACCCGGTAGCGGTGGCGCTGGCTGAAGACCCCTACACGGCACAGGATGCGCGGGATATGGTAGAGGTGGAGTACACGCCTCTGCCTGCCGTCACCGACCCGGAGGCCGCGCTGCAAGAGGGCGCGCCGCTCTTGTATGAAGAGTTTGGCACTAACATGGCGTTTCGCTCTCGAACGGGAGGCGGCGATATTCGGGCCGCGTTCGAGCAGGCAGATCAGACGGTGCGGCTGAGAGTGGTCAACCAGCGCGTTGCGCCTGCTTCGTTGGAAGGCCGGGCCTGCCTGTTTGACTATGACCCACAAAGCGGACAGTTCTCGGCCTGGGTATCCTCACAGGCTATCTACACGGCCAGGGAGACGCTGGCGCGCTACACGGGCGTACCTCGCGAGCGCATTCATGTGTATAACGCGGAAGTGGGCGGCGGCTTCGGCTCCAAAACCAATTTCGGAGGTGAAGAACTGATCGCGGCAGTGCTGGCTGTAAAGTTGGGCAGGCCTGTCAAGTGGGTCGAGAGCCGCAGCGAGAATCTGGCAGCACAGACGCATGGTCGCGGGCAGATTAACTACATCGAGGCAGCCTTCAAAAAGGACGGAACGCTGCTCGCCATTCGCGTACATACCATTGCCGACCTGGGCGCGTACCTGGCTGGCTCGACGATGCTGGTGCCAAACGGAACGCCATCGATGCTCAACGGGCCATACAAATTGCAAGCCGTACAGAGCCAGGTAGTGGGCGCATTTACTAACAAGACCCCTACGGCAGCGTATCGCGGGGCGGGCAGACCGGAGGCCACCTATATCCTTGAGCGAACAATGGATCGCATCGCCCATGTCCTGCATATGGACCCGGCGGAAGTGCGCAGGCGCAATCTGATCGAACCGGGTGCCTTCCCCTATAAAACGCCTGCCGGGCCGGAATACGATAGCGGCAACTATGCGGCGGCGCTCGATAAGGCGTTGGAACTGGCGGACTATGCCGGGTGGCGGGCAAAGCAGGAGGAACAGCGCAAGGCGAATAGCTCGCGTTTGATGGGTATCGGAGTCACCACCTTTGTCGAGGTTTCGGGTGGGGCTATCTCGCGCCCAGGCATGCCACGCGACTCTGCAACAGTGCGTATCCACCGCGACGGCACGCTTGAAGTGATGAGCGGCGTGGCAACCAATGGACAGGGACACTACACGGCTTTCGCTCAAATCGCGGCCCAGGTATTCGGCGTGCCGGGAAACCAGGTGAAAGTGCGCATGAATGACACGACGCTGCCAGCCTTCGGCATCGGCACCTTTGGCAGTCGCACTACCCAGATTTCTGGCAGCGTGGTCTATCTCGCTGCGGAGGCCGTGAAACAGAAGGCGCTGCAGGTTGCGGCGCGGCACCTGGAAGCGGCAGTAGATGACCTGGAACTGGCGGAGGGCAAAATCTGCGTGCGCGGCGTGCCTTCGCGTTCCGTCTCGCTCGGCGAACTGGCGCGCATGGTGGAGGAACAGCCCGACCTGATCGAGCGTGAAGCGCCCAATCCAGTCAACGGCGCGCCTATCGAAGGGCTGGCAGCATGGCGCGATTTCCTGCCCTCGAATGCGACCTATTCATCGGGCACGCATGTAGCGGTGGTCGAGGTCGATAGCGAGACGGGCGACGTACATATCTTGCGCTACGTAGTAGTTGATGACTGCGGGCGCGTCCTCAACCACTATCTGGCAGACGCGCAGGTACATGGAGCCTTGACACAGGGCATTGGCCAGGCGCTCTACGAGGAAGCGCTGTATGGCGAGGATGGGCAACTGCTCGCCAGCACGCTCATGGACTACACCATGCCAAATACCCTGCAAGTACCCACGTATATTACGGATATGGTCGAAACAGCCTCGCCAATCAACCCGTTAGGCGCGAAAGGCATAGGTGAAGGAGGCACCATTGGCGCGCCACCTACCATTGTGAATGCGGTGCTGGACGCGCTTTCACCACTCGGCATTTCGACCATCGACATGCCTCTGCGACCGCAAAAGGTGTGGGGGCTGATTCAAGCGGCGCATAATGGAACCTTGCAACAGCCTGACCCTGTGCCGCCGCCGGTATTCACTGAGGACAGCGAGGAGGAAGGCCAGGCTCCTACGATTACCATCTAGGCAGACCATCCTGACCTGCATAGATAAACGTTCAGAAAATAATTGGGCATTGTAGGGACGTGATTTATCGCGTCCCTACAAGCATATTCCTCAGCAATATGCACATGTTCCTGGCATTTCACATCGAATTTGTTCGATTTTCTTGCTTTGCTCAAAACGGATGAGGTATGCTCATGACCAGGATAGCGAGATACTCTGGGGTAAGGGTTGGTAGAAAAGGAGTGGTTTTCGTGGTGAAGCAACGAGTGAAGCAGCGACTTGGACAGTATCGCTTGCTCGAACAACTGGGACAGGGAGGGTTTTCCGAAGTCTACCTGGGAGAGCATATCTATCTGAAAACGCGGGCGGCGATCAAAATACTCAACATGCGGCTGGATAGTCATGAACTGGATAATTTCTTGCGCGAGGCGCGCACGCTTGCCAACCTGGATCATCCGCATATCGTGCGCGTGCTTGATTTCGGATTAGAGGAACATCTCCCCTATCTTGTTCTCGCTTTCGCGCCGCATGGCTCCATGCGCCAGCGCTATTCCGCCGGTTCAATTTTATCGCTCTCGCAAATCGTTCCCTATGCAAAAGATATCGCCAGCGCCTTACAATACGCGCACGAACATTCACTGGTACACGGAGATATTAAGCCCGAGAATATCTTGATCGGGCGCAACGAAGAACTGCTGCTGAGCGATTTCGGACTGGCTATCGTCAGCCGTCAGGCGCAGCAGACGCAAGAACATGAAATCAGCGGCACCGTTGCCTATATGGCTCCTGAGCAATTTCTGGGCAGGCCCCTTCCCGCCAGCGATCAGTACGGGTTGGGGCTGGTTGTGTACGAATGGCTCTGCGGAAACCGACCTTTCTCCGGTTCGCTGAGCGAAATCGCCATGCAACACCTGCATGTTCCACCGCCGCCACTGCGCGAGCGAATACCAGATATCCCGCCTGCCGTTGAAGCAGTGGTTATGAGGGCATTGGAAAAAGACCCCGAAGATCGCTTTGCCACGATTGCGCACTTCGCCCAGGCGCTTGAAGAAGCCTGGAAAGCGTCTTCCGGCCTTGAAATGGACGACAGGAATAGCGTTAGCGGGCAAGAATACACCGCAAAAACAGCCGTTTCTCACACTATGCCCCTCTGGCATATGCCTTTCCGCCGCAACCCTTGTTTTACGGGACGCGACCTGTTGCTGATGCAGATACACGAGCAACTTGCTGCCGGGCCGCTTGCCATTACCGGTCTGGGAGGCATCGGCAAGACGCAAACGGTTATCGAGTATGCCTATCGCTACCAATCCTCCTACACCGCCCTCTTCCTGATACGTGCCGGAACCTATGAAAGCATCATAGCGGATTTTGTGGCGCTGGCTGCCACGCTCCAGTTGCCGGAAAAGGCTGAGCAGGAGCAGCAGCAGACGATACTGGCGGTGAAACGCTGGCTGGCACTGCACAAAGGCTGGCTGCTGATTTTTGATAACGTAGAGGATTTCCGCATGGTCAGCGAGTTTATGCCTCCGACTAACACGGGACACATCCTGTTAACAACGCGCTCTCAAGCGACCGGGCCATTTGCAGAGCGGATCGAGTTGGAGAAAATGCCACTTGACGAGGGGGCGCTGTTGCTGCTGCGCAGAGCGAAGCGCGTGCCAATGGAAGCGAGCAAGGCCCAGGCATACGGGCCGGATTTCATCGAAGCGCGGGACATCTGCAAGCTGCTGGATGGCTTGCCGCTTGCCCTCGACCAGGCGGGGGCGTATATCGAGGAGACAGGCTGCACGCTGTACGATTACCTGCAACACTATCGCGAGCAGCGCAGCCGCCTGCTGACATGGCGCGGAACGCAGGTCGAATTGCATAGCGAACCGGTCAGCACGACGTTTTTTCTCTCGTTTGAAAAGGTCGAGCAAAGCAGCCCTCTGGCGGCAGATCTATTGCGGGCCTGCGCGTTCCTGCACCCTGATGAGATTCCAGAGGAACTGCTATTGCAGGGCGCGAGCGAGTTAGGGGAGCAGGTAGCAAGCATAACAGGCGAGGCAAGCGGCCTCGCTCTCGCGCTGTCCACCCTGCGCACCTACTCTCTGATGCGCCGTCATAGCGAGAAGAAAACCCTCTCACTACACCGGCTGGTACAAACGGTCATCATCGATAGCATGGACGCCGAAGCGCAGCAGCGCTGGGTGCGACGAGTCACGAAAGCTTTGCATAAAGTGTTTCCCGAGGCAAGCGATGTGACGAAATGGCCGCTCTGCGAAAGATATCTGCCGCAGGTGTATCACTGTCTGTACCATATTACTTCCCGGAGCCTGATCTTTCCAGAAGCAGCCAGTTTGTTCAATCGCGCCGGGTTATACGCATTGGAGCGAGCGGAGTATGGGCAAGCATCGCTCTTATTGCGACAGGCACTGGATATGCGCCTTGAACTGTATGGATACGAGCATCCTGACGTGCCAGAGAGCCTGAATGATCTCGCGAGCTGCTATCTGCTGCAAGGTGATTACGAGCAGGCGGAGGACTACTACCAGCAGGCGCTTGTCATCCAGGAGCGGCTACAAGGATTAATACATACTGACGTGGCAGTAGCGCTCAATAATCTGGGCATGCTCAACTACCAACTTGGCAGGTACTCGATAGCGGAAACATTGTTGAAGCGAGCTTTACATATCTGGGAACAACTGGGCATTACTGAACATAGCGACCTTGCGCGGACGCTCAATAACCTGGCGCTGCTCTATCATCGTAAGAAGCAGTATTCAGAAGCCGAAACGCTCTACCTGCGCGGCATTGCGATGTGGGAGCATTTGTACGGCGCGGTTCATCCTGACCATGCCGTAAACCTCAACAACCTGGCGCACCTGTATATGCAACAGCAAAAGGCGCAAGAGGCCGAGGCGCTTTTCAAGCGGGTGCTGGCGATTCGCGAGCAAACACTTGGGCCGGAGCATCCTGATATGGCGCGCAACCTGACCTTCCTGGCCCGCCTTTACATGCAGCAGTGGAGATACAACGAGGCGGAGTACCTGCTGAAAGAGGCTTTGCGCATTCGCCGCCATGCCTTTGGCCCCGACCATCCCGACGTAGCCTGCACGCTGCACGAACTCGCCACCTTCTATTTTCGGCGCGAACACCTTGCCGAGGCTGAAGAGCGCTATCAACAGGCCCTGCGCATCCAGGAGCAGGTATTCGGCCCCGACCACCCTCTCACGGCGCAATTGCTCAAGGAATACGCCATTTTGCTGATGAGCATGAAACGCAGGCAGGAAGCGAAGCAGTACGCGGCAAGGGAGAAGGAAATGAGACAAAGGCTCACGGAAATCGGCTTGTAGGGACGCGATTCATCGCGTCCACCCAGACGAGGGCGCATCGCAGGCCGTGGGGGACGCGCTTATGGATTTTTACAACATATGGGGATCTATTGCCCCCTGTCATCCTGAGCGCAGCGAAGGATCTTGGTCCCCCGGTGATGCGTGCGGCGCGACCGCAGCTCCTTCGCTGCGCTCAGGATGACCTGCCTGGGTATTCCCTCTTTCTTGGTCAACATTCATCATCGCGTCCCTACAAGAATTGTTCCCTCTTTATTTGTGAATATTCATCAGGGCATCCCTACAAACAACTGATTTCATGATGGCTATGGCAGATCGTCTACGATGCAGCAAATCGAGCCAATAATGCATTTCAAGGCTACCGGAGGATGATGAGCAGGATTAGCGGGTACACGCGGGAGCCAGAGAAGCGATAGCAATGCCAACGAAAAGATGACCAGCAGCCAGCTTTTGTACGCCTTTGGTATCATAGTACCTCCTCACAGGTAAAAGTCCACCTTGAAGCTGGAACCCTTCAACTTCCCAGCGCCCGGTGGACTTCTTTACATTGCTGAACAAACTTGCCTACAAGAGTAGGAGTCAGCTCTCTCCTTCTTATTCGGCAAGCTGAACAGATTGATGATGGTCAATTTATCCTATTCTGTACTTTCTTTTACCAGGAGATCATCCTTGTGCCTCTTGCACAAGGAATGCTTTGGAAACTAGTGAGCGAACCTGTGAGAAGACGGAAATCGCGCCTTGTTTCCCAGATGGTTTGTAAGTGTGAAAAGTTTTCATCGGGCTGCTGCATGAGACGGGCGAATTTTGCTAATTTAAACACGAAAAAAGAGGGAGGGAATGCAGGCGATTCTTAGCTGGCCTGCATTCCCTCTCTCTTCTAAAAAATATCCTTACTGCTCCTTCAAGTTACAGAGCAGTCCTTTGCCTGTCATGGGGACTAATGAAGGGGGAGTTGTTTTCTTCTCAGGCTGGGGTTCAGCCCCAAACATCAAAGAGTTGCCTGCATCTCCTCCCTCTTTTTAAGGATGTCCTTATGCATCCAACTTGTTGAGGACAAAATCGGCGAAGGCGCGAATATGGTGTTCGTTTGGCACATAGACGCCACCTTTCTGGTAGGCGCGCGAGGACATGCCGAGTTGGGTCATCTCGCAAACTTCCCAGTCCTGCTTGTTTACGATGTCGAAGAGTTCAACGGCGTCCATCGGGTCGAAGTCGGGTGCGGCGGCAACATCTCTATCGAATAGCCAGTCGCAGACGATACGGGAGCGATCTGGGGCAAGTGGCGTGACGGTATGCACAACTACGTGGTCGCCGAGCAGGTTGAATAACACGTTGGGGAGCAGCACTTCGCCGTAGTAGGCGCGCACCTGCTCGGGCAGCAGGTTTTTGAGCGGCGGACGGTTGGAGGTGCCTGTGATGGAAAAAGCTGTCGCCTTGTCTGAAAGGGTGGCCGCTTCGCCGCCGATGTAGGCTTTGCCAGAGCGGAAGCCTGGAAGCAGGTCGCAGAGTTCGGGATGCATGGGGCCACAGTGATAGCACTCCATGAAGTTTTCGATAATCAGCTTCCAGTTGGCTTTGACATCATAAGTAATCGACTTGCCAACGGTCAATTCACCCATGCCGTAACGCGCAAACGGCTCGTAGCTCCCAAAGCGCTCCAGGATAACAGGATTCACCTGCTCCGAGACGGGTGGTGGATTGTCTGAAAGATTGAGATAGATCAGGCCTTCCCACACCTCTAGCGCGACTGGGAGCAGGCCAAAGGCCATGCGGTCGAACTGCTCGTTATTCAGAATATTGGGTGCGCCAAGTAAACGACCATCCAGGCCATACGTCCAGGCATGATACTTGCATTGGATGGAGCCTTTGAGCTGGCCGGATTCGTTGGAGCAGAGACGCGCGCCCCGATGACGGCAGACATTGAGAAAGGCGTTGAGAAAGCCTTCGCGGTTGCGCACCACAATCACGCTTTCCCTGCCAACGTTCACAACCTGATACGCTCCTGGTTTGGGAATGGCCTCGGCTCGCCCAACACAGACCCACATAGTCGAGAAGATTTTTTCCAGTTCTTGCTCGTAAATAGCGGGATCATAGTAGTAACGGCCAGGAAGGGTAGACAAAAATAAGGGTTCGGAACGTACCACAGTCGTCATGTGTCTTAACCTCGAAGTGAATGAACCAGGGGACGTAAGGTCGCTTGTTATGTCTACAGTATAACTGATCTGTCGCCTCTTACACAAGTATTTTAACAAGGATGAGGTTGTATGCGCGGTTGAAGTCTCAACCGCGCATACAACCTCATCCTTGTTTATAGGAGAAGCGGAGATCAAAACCACGTTTGCGAAACTCTTCAGCAAATAGCGAGCCAGAAACAGCCAGTTCGACAGGAACACCGCCTCTGGGCGTCTGGCCTCGCGCAATGAAACCGGCCATGATAGCGGCGTGCCAGCCTGTCGTGCGTTCCATCGCCGTAAAACCTGTTGCCTCGTCGTAATAGTCAAAGAGGTCAACCGTGACTTCTTGCTCCTGACCATTTTTCAGGCCGCGAGCGATAATACGGACGATGACGAGGTCCTGATCGCCGGGGCGGGCACGAATCTGTGGCTCCAGGAGCGCATGTAACACGTGACGAGGGATGATCTGCTGCCCATCGACTTCGATAGGATTCAATCCAATCAGACCGGCATCATTGAAAGCTTTCCATTGGGCATAGTGGCCGGGCCAGCGCAGGGTTTTGTTTTGCAGCGTGCGCAACTTGCCCTCGAATGTCCAGGGCATGGTGCTGGTGCCACCTGCCGTTGTAAAGGCCTCAAGCTGCCCGAACGGCTCGGGGAAAGAGACGAGTTCGTATTCTTCAAAGCAGGGCATTTCGACCTGCTTCCAGTCGCGCAAAAAGAGGGTGGTACCGAAATATTCGTTGGTCAGGCCCTCGATATTGAAGGTGAGGATGTAGTTCCAGGGCGGCGTGGGATAGCGCGGAATGCCGCCATCGTACATGAGAACGTCACGCGGCTCGTCGAGCAGGGACATGGCGTAGGTGCAGAGCGAGGTGCCGAGGCCGGGAACCTGCCCGCAATCCGGCATAAGCGTGATACCCGCTTCCTTTGCCTCGCTATCGAAAGCCAGTTGCTGGCGCACCTGCTCAGTGTTGCCGCCAAAATCGCACATACTGGCTCCAGCGCGCAGGGCAACTCGTGTTAAACCCAGGTTGAAAAAATAGGGAACACCCGAGATAAAGACCTGGATGCCATTGCTCGTCAGCAGCGAAACCAGCGCATCCTCGTCCTGCACATTGACCTGGATAGGCTGCGCGACCGTTCGCCCAACCAGCTTGTTGACCCGCCCGGCGGTGCGTTGCGCCTGCGCTAGAGAGACATCAGCCATCAAAAGGAAATCCGCATCGCCAAAACGGGCAAGGTCATAGGCAGCGGCGGTTCCCTGCCTGCCGGAGCCGATGACCGCATAACGAAAACCCATGTGTATCTCCTGTGATAGACATTGCCTTGTTAGGAAAAACCCAACATTATGTTAATTAGTCTATCACATGGGATTCTTTCCCTGGAAATTGAGCGGGTCTTATGAACTTTAACAATATACGGAGGAAGACGCGCTTCCTGTCATCCTTCGCGGCGCTCAGGATGACAGGGGGAAGACAGCTTTGTAATAGCATGTGTTATATTGCAGTGAAATCAGTGCGATATGAAGCAGCAAGAAGCAAGGAGAAAGAGCGATGAATACAGACGCGATCAAGGCTCTTACATTTGATGTTTTCGGCACAGTGGTGGATTATCGCGGCACTATTATCCGCGAGGGAGAACGGCTCAACCGGACAAAAGGGCTTTCAGTGGATTGGGCGAAATTCGCCGACGAGTGGCGCGGTCGCTATCGTCCCTCAATGGAACGGGTGATGCGCGGAGAACTGCCCTGGACAAATCTGGACGGCCTGCACCGCATGTCGCTCGACGAGCTACTGCTGGAATTTCAGATCGCCGACCACTTCAACGAGCAAGAAAAGGATCATCTCAACCGGGTATGGCACCGGTTACAGCCCTGGCCTGATGCCATTCCAGGATTGACACACCTGCGCAAACGCTTCATCCTGGCAACCCTTTCAAACGGCAACGTGGCCCTGCTCACCAATATGGCAAAATATAGCGCCCTGCCCTGGGACTGCATTCTCTCAGCAGAATTAGCCCAGGCCTACAAGCCCGACTCGCGCGCCTATCAAATGGCGACTCGCCTGCTCAGTCTGCAAAGCCACGAGGTGATGATGGTCGCAGCGCACGAAGAGGATTTGCTGGCTGCGAAGGCGCAGGGATTGCAAACGGCCTTTGTGCCGCGCCCTCTAGAGCATGGGCGGGATTATAAGGAAAAGATTACATCGTACTCGTCGTTTGATATTGTAGCGAGCGATTTTATGGACCTGGCTGAGCAATTGGGAGTATGACGGGGTTGAACTTGTCTAACCCCGTCATACAGGTACAAATTCCTGGTATATTAGCGACCAGAGATAACAACGTTAATGCCATCAGGATCAGTCAATGTGGCAGGTTCCAAATCGGGGCGTTGAATCTCGTAAAAGTCGATGCCCGCCACGTCAGGCTCCACGGGCGGGACGTTGCGACCAGCCCAGACGTTGATACCGAGGTGGTGATGGTAGCCTTCCCATGAGAGGAAATTGGCGCTGTTGGCTAAACCGACCATCAAATTCATGCCCAACTTCTCGTAAAAGGCCCGGCTGCGCTCCAGATTGCCCACATTGAGATGCATATGACCCAGACGCGAATCGGCGGGGAATCCCTCGAAAGTATGTGCCTTTTTGAGCAGGGCGGCAGCGTTAAGGGGGAGCGTATCCATAACGATAGTGTTACCAGAAAACTGCCATGTTTCGCGGGGGCGATCAGCGTAGACCTCGATGCCGTTTCCCTCGACGTCGCTCAGGTAGAGCGCCTGGCTGACGAGGTGATCTGACGCGCCATCGATAGGAATATTCTGCTCAATGCAATGCTGAATGAAGGAGCCGAGCGCAGCATCATCCGGCAGCAGCAAAGCAAAATGATACAGGCCAGCACTACGTCTTGGACGCGGACGACCATTTTTCAAAGGGCGCAGGCTCAGTACTTCCTGTGTTCCGAAGCCGAGACCGACGCCCTCTTCCGGCCCATTGGCGCGTCCATCGCGCAGAATGGAAAGCCCCAGACGCTTGTAGTAATCTACCTCGCTGTCCAGGTCAAGGACACGCAAGCCAACGCGGCGCAGAGGCCAGGGCTGAGAGGTAGAAGATGATGAGGTTGTTTCGTTATTCAGTTGTATTTCCATGTTTTTTGCTCACTTGTTTACTAACTTTTAGATAGTTACTTTCTATATTATAGTATAGAAATGGGGATTTGTAAATGGGCATAGGTTATACAAGAGGCAATATTCTGCTATACTAGAGACAAGCAAACATCAGAGTACACATTATGGAGCTATCTATGCCGATAGACCACCGGGAAAGGGTAAAACATAGGCAGCGTTTTACGGTTTGCAGCATCTGCCAGCGCGAGATACCTCGGCCAGCGATTGTCACCTACGGCCTCATTTTCTGCCCAGAACATCAACGTGAGTTCAAATTGCGGCGAAAAGAGGGTGTCAGGACAGATGAATTGAGTACGCAATGGGGCGATACGCTTAAAAACTGGCGCGAGCGACCGCCGGAATTAGATGAGGAAGCGAAAACAAGATTTTTCACCACGCCATTCCTTTTTCGGGGCAAGGTAGAGGACTGGCTCGTTTTCGAGCGTTCCTATTACCAATTTGAGCTACCACGACGGAGCAGGTCAACAGCTACTATCCTGCGTAATCCCAGAAAAGACCCCTGGCGACTTTTCAAAAGGCAGAAATCATCTCCCCGGCGTTACCGGCTCTCTGATTTTCTGGGTGTTCATGCGCAAACGGGCGAGATACGGCGTTTTGTGGACGTAGCAAGCAATGAAGTGTGGGATGACTTGCGAGGCATTCATCCCGCGCCCGCACAGGCAGAACTCGCGCCGTATTGGGGCAGAAGAAAGCCCAGCGGGATACGCGAGCAAGTGCGCTCACAACTGAGACAACAGTTGCGTGGTGAGCGAGGGCATGTCCGAATTCGAGAACTGGTGCGCTCCTGCCATTTTCCTTTCTATGGACCGGTTGGAAATCCGCTCGGACTCGTCCTCACCTGTAGCCTCTCCTGGTTCTCGTCATATATCGATACCGTTTCAGGCGTTGGTTTTGTTTACTCGCGTGCCTCTCAACCAGATATAGCGATTGAACTTGAAGTATCTGATGCAAAAAGACCTGTTTATGCGCCTGTTGATAACGGTACTTCTGACTCCTTATACCTCGCCCTGGCGTGTGAGTTCTTTGAAAGAACGTATGAGGGTAGAGAGGAACAGGCAATGGTTGAGAACTTTACCACCTGGAAAGGCGAATTGACGATTGCAGGTAATCCCTTCACGGGCGAATTGTATTCCTGGTCGCAGCCAGATCAATTATCCTGGTTTTCCCTCTCTAATGAGCAGACAAGGCTTACAGGCAATGCGCATGGATTATCACAGGATGAAGTTTTGCACTGGCTTCAAGATTTACAGATTATTAACGAGCGGGATGAGATATTGAGCGTATATCAGCGTGAATTTGATGAGGATTGGCAGCGAAGATGGATTGGAGAGACGCAATGATGAATGTTACTAAAATCGTGGAGAATAGTCGCCCATGTCATCCTTCGCTGCGCTCAGGATGACATGTTTGAATTACCGGTCCTGGTTGTCAACGTTTATCATCGCGTCCACCCACGTGAATCGGCTCGACAGGCAGGAGGACGCGATGAATCGTGTCCCTACAAACCATACCCCGCACTTGCATACACCCCACTCGCTCCATTGAGATGAAACAGGGTACTCTCCTCAATGACTATAGGAATAGATGCATAGATTGCTATTCCCACTCCTTTGTTTGCGCCAACGTCACTGGATAGGTTGATGGTCATACGGGTATTGGCGGACAGGGTGTAGGTTTTAACGATGGGCGCGCCTTGAGACGAGTAGTAGACGACTTTCACCCGGGCCGCGCTCTGAGTTGGGTTGGCGATAGCGAGAGTTTGAGTATGGCCGCTCGTGGTATCACCCTGGGCTATGTACCAACTGTCGGCACTGCTGGTTGCTCCCATTACAGTGCTACTACCTGCGTTTGCGCCCGTGTAGAAGTCCTGGCGTTCGGCGATGATCGGAGCATTAGCGCTGATTACAGTGCCATGCAAGACTGAGTTGACCGCGCCGTTGACGTTGACTTCGATGCGGCTTTGTCCAGGGATGCCTACGCTCTGTGTAATGACCTGTCCAGAGGTGGTCAGGTAGTGAATTGAGGCCGTCACCCAGGCAGAAGAGGGGTTCGCCAGAATCAGGCGTTCGATAGCGCCGGAGGTGGTGTTTCCGCCTGCAAAGTACCAGGAGTTTTGTGGCGCAGTTGCCCCTACAACGGAACTGCCGCCGTGCATGGGGCTGATAACCAGGTATTCAGGGCGCTCGACCAGCACCGGAGTACTGGCTGTAACGACCAGGCCGAATTGCGCGTTCGGTATGGCGCTATTGAGTACGAACGTGGAGCGAGAGCGAGCCGGAACGGTGTAGACGCTGCTATGAGGAGTGGCAATGCTGCGGCTGCGTATGCTCATCAGGTACGTAACATGAAGTGTGGCGGACTGCGATGAGGGATTCATGACGGCCAGCAGTGTATTCCAGCCATAGGTGGTGTTGCCTTCGGCGAAGTACCACGTGCTGCTGAGTTGCGACGAGCCGAGGCTATCGGAGGCCGCCGTGAAGTTGCCTTTCTGGATGTACATGGTGCGCTCGGCCACGAAGGGCTGGCCACCTTGCACGATCATGCTGACGGTCTGGTTTGCGCCGACCTGCTGATTGATGTTCAGTATGATGCGAGACTGCGCGGCGATGGTGTAGCTGCGGGTCTGCGCTGGCGCGTTGGCGAACAGGTAGGTAATGGTGATCGTGTTGGAAGCCGCCGATGGATTGGTCAACGCCAGGTATTCGCTCGTTCCCGCACCTGTGTAGCCCTCCGCAAAGTAGTAGAGCTTTGGCAGATTGGGAGTGATATTGACGGTGACGGTGAGCGGCGTTGCGCCCTGCGAAGCAAACGAGACGCCCTGCTGCTGGCAGTCATAGACCAGCTTGTAGGTTCCCGCCAGGACGGGCGTATGCAGGGTGATGGGAACCGTGACGCTGCCGCCGGGAGGCACATCCGCCGGAAGCGCGGCAGGGCTACCAGAAATGAGTAGAGAGGGATCAACAGGCTTGCCGGAGCTATCAAGCCAGGTATAATTCAGCGTGACGGGCGCGTTACCGGAAGCGGGCCAGGTAAAAGCGCCTTTGTTCTGAACAGTGACATTCAGTTGCACTGTTGCCCCGGGGCTTAACGTCGCAGGTGTGGAATTGGGGGTAAAGGACTCCGCGTAGCGGGCAACGAGAACGCTGTCGTCTTTGACCTGCGCCCCATGTTTAGAAAAGTTGTCGCCGTTCTGCGTGAGATCCCAGCGCAGGGTATAGTTGCCGACCTGAGCGGGAACCGTGACGGGTACCGAGAGCGAGACCGAGGCATTGACCGCGACATTCTGAGGCAGCGAGACGGGATTTCCGCTTGCTACCACCTGTCCCTGCGTGTTCAGCCAGCTATAGACAACCTGTACAGCGTTAGAGCCAGAGGCGTTCCAGGCAAAGTTGCTGATGTTGGTAATCGAGAGATTGACGGTGGTAGTGCTGCCCGGCAGCATGGCCGAAGGTGTGCCATCGTTATTGATGCTGAAGCCGTAGGTATTGGACGAGGGCGGCGCTTGCAGAGCAACGGGAGCGAATTCGGCTCCATCGGCGGCGACCTGCGCGCCATCTTCGCCTGTGGCATTGCTCAGGACAACGCGCCCGCTCGTTCCAGCCTTGAAGTAATAGGTGCCAAGACTGATCCATTGCGAGCCGGTGTTCTCCCAGCCAAATGGCCCCTGGAACGAACCGATATGCGTTTCATCTACGTAGATGGTGTGACTGACCTGCGCGCCCGTCGTCGGGTCTACACTATAGACAGTATAGGGTGCCCAGCTACTACTGGCATGGTTGTCATCAACGAAGACGCCAACCTCATAATAACCATCAGATGGAATGGTGGGCTGCCAGGTAGCGGTTGCGGTAGCTGCGCCGCTTGTTGTTGCTGTCCAGTGAAGATTGCCACGAATATCTGTATTGCTGGTGGCAGTGTTCCAGTTGCCGGTGCTGCTCCAGCCCGATGTGCTATCATCTACCCAGGTCGCGCCGGGATAGATAGCGATGCCATTGGCGCTGAGTAGAGGAACGCTATAATTCGTACCGGGATTATCTACCCAGAGATAGTTGTCCGGCACGATGTTGGGATCAGGATAGTTGCCCGACCAGCCAAAGGGGTCGGTCGCGCTCCAACTGGGATAGTAGTAGGTTGCCATATGCAGGTGCGGGCCGGTGGATGAGCCGGTGGTGCCGCTCGTGCCCACCTGCCATTGCGTGCCAATCTGCTCGCCGTTATAGACAGTGATGGCGCTGAGGTGCCCGTAGGCCGTGACATAGCCGTTGCCATGATCGACCGCGACCCACATACCGAGCGAACTTTGATGGTTGAGCGGATTGTACCAGCCAGCGCGGATCACTGTTCCGGCGGCGACACTTAAGACCGGCTCGTACCAGAGGTTGAGGTCGTAGCCGTTGTGTCCATCGTAGCAATTAACGCCACCAACGCAGGAGCCTATAGCAACGTTTGTCCACTTCTGTCCATCGTAGCGCACAAAGGTACCGTCATTGACGTACCAGGGCTTATCGTGATCGACAAAGGAGACGGTGCGCTGCAAAATGGTTTTGCTGCCGTAGTACGGCCTGTGCATGAAAGGAACTGGCGCGCTGCTTTGACGGGCAGATAGCGTCCGCACCTGCTTCGCTGCTCCCTCTGTCGCTTGCCTTGTGGGTATTACAACGGCCTGCATAAGTAGACCGAGAGCGGCGCATAGCAGCGTTATGAGTAGATATAGACGTAAGCTTAGATACAGGCGTTTTTTCATAATCTTTCTGCTTTCCATTTCGCAATTATTTTCGTAGGGACAGGGGGATGTGGAGTAGCCGGGTGGGGGCCTCGTGCCTGTCCCTCTCGCGGGAAGGTAATGTAAATCCTCTCGTTTCCAACATATCAGCGCTTTTCCCCCAACCACCCTGGAACAGGCACGAGGCCCCCGCAGCCCAACTACACCACCCCCTGTCCCTACAGAGCGACGATGTGGGTCAGAGTAGCGGTGAGGGGGACGAGCAGGGCGTGGGATTGGCGGGAGCCGAGTTGAGCTGACCAGTAGCGGGGCATGCCGCCAAGCACGCGATTGAACGGGTTGAAGGCGGCGAAGGTGATGCTTTCGCTGCCGTTCGCGCTGAAAATCCAGGTTGGATAGGCGTTGATCTGCGCGCCAGTCTGGGCTGGCGTTGCTACAAGCCACGAGTGGGCGCTGGCAACATCCACTATGGCAATGGCGCTTTGCAATGACTGGGCATCAAGATTGGCCTGCCGATCTGTTGTGTTGATACGGGCGACAAAGGCGATGCTGCGACTATCGGGCGACCAGGAGAGTGTGAAACCATGCCCACCATCGGCTTCCGCGAGTTGGTGCTGGCGCGTGCCATCGCTGTTCATAACCCAGAGGCCAGCAGGCAAAAACGGCGAGGGGCCATCCGAAAGTTGCTCGTAGGCGATAGTACGACCGTCGGGCGACCAGGCAAACATGCCGGTAATCGATTGCACGCCTGCCGGAGTGCTGAAAAGATGTATCAGGCCGCTGCCATCGCTGCGCATTAGCCACGTATCGCTACCCATGCCGATGCCAGCCGAGGTCGAGTAGACGATGCGCGAGCCGTCGGGAGAGGGCGCGGCATCGACCAGGAAGGCTGAGGACATGTGGATGTCGATATTTGTATGCGCGCCCGTCGCCGCGTCTACAATCCACAGGCCGGGATTCCAGCCGACGCCATCGGTTGGCACGTTGGGGCCAAGCGGCAGCATGGGACGATACAAAAATGCATGACCAGACGCGCCGGGAAGCCAGTGCAGAAAATTTCCTAGCACATTTGCCGGAACCAGATTGAGTTTAAGGCTCTGCGTATCGAATATCCAGACCTGCTCACCGTGATCGCGCGTGCCATCAATTGCCAGATAGCGATAATCAGGCGAGAGCTGCATGAAGAAGACACCATCCGACTCAAGCTGACCGAAGCCATCACCAAATGTCGCTACAGGCTGCGGACTGCTAAGCGGCTGCCCGCTGCTCCCTTTGAGAGAACGCGCCAGGACAAAGCCGTTGGGCTGCTTGAGCGTGTAGTATAAATAGCGGCCTCCATCCACCGGATTGCTTTGCTTCGTCGCTGAATGCGCCTGAAGTATCCCACGATATGCCATAAAGCCTAACATGCCCACAAGGATGACCAGCACGACCGGAAGTATCGAAGCTGCCGGAATAAATAGGGCGCGCCGGTTTCCTCTTCGTTTTGCGCGGCGTTTTGACTGTCGCATGTATGTCTCCATTCCTTCTACTGTTTTCACACACTTCTAAGAGGTGCTATCGGCAGGTTGGGATAGGAATGAAGATATTGACTCTGAACCTTTTTTGTAGGGACGCGATGATCTACTTTTACAACATATGGGGGAGACTTGCCCCTGTCATCCTTCGCTGCGATCAGAATCTCTGTCGCCGGGCAGGCTCGTGCGCCCCCACCGAGATCCTTCGCTGCGCTCAGGATAACATATTGAATAGACGCTCTTTATTTGTAAACATTCATCATCGCGTCCCTACAAAAAGCGCAGAAGCTTTACATGAAAGATGGCAGCAGACGCCGCGCAACGCGCATAACCAGGGGATGATACGCATATTGATAATTGCCCAAAAAACGGACAATGCTGCCACCCCAGCCGCTTTTGAAGCGGTAGACACCGGCCATGGCCTCGTTTTCGTCGTCGGTAGCGGGAATGCCCCAGAAGTCGTAGCAGATTGCGCCCTCGCTTTTGGCCCAGCGAATGGCTTCCCATTGCAAAAGGTAGTTGGGCATGAGCTGGCGTAGTTCGTTGCTTGACGCGCCGTAGAGGTAAATGGCCTGTTTTGCCAGCAGACCCACGAAGATGCCAGCCAGCAGTTGGCCGTCTTTTTCGGCCAGAAAGAGGCGAGCCTGTCTCTGTGGGGCAAAAATACGCCAGACGCGCAGGTAGTAGTCTTTGGTATGGATGCCAAAGGCGTCGCGCTCGCTGGTGGTTTGCAGAATGCGATACCAGGAGCGGACATCGTCTTCAGAGGTCGCTGCACGTATATGTACGCCTTTGCGAGCGGCGAGGCGAACGTTGTAGCGCCATTTCTCCTTCATACGCGCCAGCAGCGTCTCCTCGTCGGGCGTAAGATCGAGCAGGATGGTGCGCAAGGGCTGAACGGCTCCGACCTGCGAGAAACCTGATTGCTTCATCCAGGCGGCGCACTGCAGGCCATCCGGCTCATCAACTGTATATGGTGCTTCCACCTGCAGGGCTATAGCTCCATGACGGCGCAAATAGGGATGAAGGAGCCTGAAAAAGGGAGCAGCGAGGGAAAGGTCATCCAGTACCGGCCCTTTGGGAATATACGCGAGGTGCCCTATGCCGGGAGGAAGAAATGCAACAGTGCGACGAAGTATTTGCGCTGCGGCAACCGGGCGATTCTGTTCGTTATCCCAGAGAAAGAGACGCAGAGGATGCCAGCCCGCGCCTGCTTTAAGCTCGCCCCAGCCCCAGCTTTGCAAAAGGTGGCCGCGTGGATGCGATGAGACAAAGGTATCCCAGGATTGCTGTGATGTAACTGGACGCAAGGTATAAGGTTGCCGCACGTAAAGCTTCACTCCAATCATACAAGCAATTGTTAGCTATGATAAAATACTACAAGATTAAACGAATGGGGATGGAGATAGGGCAGGTAATTTGGTACCACCCTTTCCACCTGAACAACGGGAGGCGACTTGTGAAAGTTGTTATTCTTGGATGCGGTCGCGTGGGTGCCACATTGGCAACGAACCTGGACCGTGAAGGACACTCGGTCTCGGTGATTGATACGAGCAGCGACGCATTTCAGCGCCTGAGTCCTGATTTTCGTGGCGAAACATATGTAGGCAACGGCGTTGACCAGGACGTACTTGTACGAGCAGGTATTCGAGAGGCAGATGCTTTTGCCGCCGTCACCAACGGCGATAATCGCAACATTATGGCGAGCCAGATAGCAAAAGAAATGTTTCATGTGAAAAAGGTTATTTGTAGGATCTACGACCCGATTCGCGAACAGACCTACCACGACCTGGGGCTTGAGACGATTTGCCCAACCATTATTGGAGCGCAGCATATCTTCGATGCAATAACTAACAAGCGACAGCAATAAAGGGGATTGAATATGTATATCATAGTTGGAGGCGGCGGCGATGTAGGCTACTACCTGACAAAAACGCTGCTCAGCCAGGGACACGAGGTGCTGCTCCTCGAGAAAAACTCAAGCCGCGTGGCAACCTTGAGTGAGGAACTGGGACCTGCCATTATTCGCGGTGATGCCTGCGAGGCGCGAACACTTGATGAGGTTGGGGCAAACCGCGCAGATGTCGTGATCGCCGTTACAGGTGACGATGAGGACAATCTGGTGATCTGCCAGGTCGCAAAAAAACGATACAAAGTCGGTCGCACCATTGCGCGTTTGAACAATCCGAAACATAGCGAGATTTTCCAGAAGCTAGGCATTGATATCACCGTCAGCCCGACAAAAGCGATTCTTTCATTGATTGAAGCAGAATTGCCAAGCTCGCGCTTCGTTCCTTTGATGACGCTGAAAAGCGCGGGTATCGAGATTATCGAGGTGCGTGTGCCAACCGAATCACCGGCAGTTGGCAGGATGCTGCGGGATCTCAATCTGCCTCGCACAGGGAACCTGGCATTGATTATTCGCGATGGGCAATTCATCACGCCAACGGCGGAAACCATCATTTATCCAAACGATGATGTGTTTGCCCTGGTCAACCGCGAGGGCGAGGAAGAACTGCGTAAAACATTTGGTACGGTAGCCTAGCCCTGCCTTCTACTAAGACTCCTGCTTTTCAGCACCTCGATCAGAGGAGGGACGAACCAGTTGGGGCTTCCCGGTCTCTAGCTTCGCCGGGAAGTCTTCATCTTCTGAAACAGGCATCATTACCTGGTTGGTGGCCTCTTCCTCCTGCAACGACTCCATAAAATCCGAGCGGCTGGCCCTTGCGCCACTTATCGGGTTCGGCGGTACGCGCTCGGCCTTCATTCGACGACGCAACCAGGGAGAACGCCTGCGCTTTGCCAGCAGCGTATCGGCGGGTTCGCCGCGCAGCGAACTATACAGGCTGGCAATCACCACCCAGGCTGCCGCCAGTACCGGCGTAGCTATCAGCGCACCGAAAGCTCCAAACAATTGCGCGCCCGCAATCAAGGCCAGGATAGAAGCTACCGGGTGCAGTCCTACCGCGTGTCCTACGATGCGAGGCCCCAGCACATTGCTCTCAACCACCTGAACTAGCACAAAGTAGCCTACAATTTCATAGGTGCGCGGGAATGGATCAGGGAGCAGCAGCGAGATGAGAATCGCTGGAATAGAGGCCAGCGCAGGGCCAACCATCGGAATGGTCTCGAAAAGGAACGCCAGTACAGCGATGATGAGCGAGAAATTTTTCAGGCCGAGGAAAAACGTGCCCATACCGGCCAGAAAGCCAATCAGAGCTGCCAGAGTCAGTTGGCCGCGAATGTAGTTGCCTACAACGCGATTGAGCGCATCCTCGAACAAAAGGACATGCGGCATAGCGCGTTTTGGCACAATAGAGAAAATGCTATCGCGAACTCGTTTGCCATCCACTGTCAGATAGAAACTTAACACCGTCACCAACAAGGCATTAATGATGATATCGGCTATAATGAGCATGACGCTGACAAGGTTTGAAGCAAGAGAAAGAGCAAAGGCGTTCGCCTGATCTGAAATGGTGCTAAGAGCCTTGCTAATTGCGGTCTGGGGAACGCCCTGTTTGATTAGCCACTGCTGAAATGTCGAGTAGGTATTAGGCAGGTTCTGCACATAGCCAGGCAGGTTGTTGGAAAAGTAGTTCACCTGTTGAATTAAGGACAGGAACAGGGCGTAGAAAAAACCACCAAGAATTGCCAGCACCACAATATAAACCGCGAGCGCCGCCAGACCGCGCGGTATGTACCGGTGTAAAAAGTCGACCGGCGGCGTAATCAGGAACGCGACAGCCATCGCGAGCAAGAGCAAGACGATGACATGCACAAAGATGCTCAAGACTGTAAAGGTCGCCCATAACAGGATAGCTATACAAATGGTGCAGATCAAAATATCACGCACTCGCGACCAGTTCACTCGCTCCATCTGGCTTTGCCTCGACTGTTTCAAGATGTACATGACCTACCTACCTATCTGTATTGTGACAGGTTTCATGCAAAATCACAAGTAGGAGCATCCTGCTGAGAAAAAAAACGTATTTCGTCCGGTAAATTCTGACAACAAACATCCTGGAACTTTTTACCGCTCTGCCACGTCCTTACAGTAGGGGACTAAACCAGGAAGTATAGTTAACTTCCAAAAGATACTTCGTCTAGTATAATAGGGCGTTCCCCAGTACTGTACTGCTGCCTGTTTTGGACAAACTCACTTCTTTTGCTATACTGCAAGCAGTATCTTACGCTCGGGAAACGTCGAAACATTTCATTAGAAGACCAGGCTGTATATAAAGCACGCCTCTAGAGGATATACTTATGGATCAATTTACATTATTTACACCTGTACAAATCTTACTGGCCTGGATGTTGCTAGGGTTGCTCTTCGCCTGGCTGGTTATTTTTACGATACTGGCAGTTCGCACGCCACCTGCGCATAAACAGCGCTGGGATGATATATCGACTCCGTCAGGGTCGTTTCCGGTTATGCGATTGTCTTCGATGAATTCCATATCCAGACCGCAACAACCAGGAACACTTGCTCCGGTAGGAGTACATATGAGCGCGGAGTCCGAGCAGGCGGAAAGTGAAAGTAGGCGTTAAAAATAGACAAAAAGAGAGACCGGTTGATTGCGCAGCAGCCGGTCTCTCTTTTTGTCAGGTATTGTTTTGCGGGACGAAGGTTCCGTTCTCGTTCAAGAACACGAAACGGCTGCCTTGAACAACGACGATCATATCCACTTTGCCATCCCCGTTTACATCCTGAAACTGCAGGGTGACAGGAGTGAGGTCCTGGTTAGGGCCAATCAAGATCGGGCCGGTGTAGATACGAGACTTCGCAGCGTTTCCACCCGGAATTTCAATAATCATTATGTGGCGGTTCAGATTGATGGCAATAAAATGGCTGGGATTGGCGGGCGAATCGTTATGCCCAACTACGTAATCCGTCTGAAAGGTGCGAGGACGCCCATAGCGCATGTCATCTTGCGTCACCTGCCACCAGTTGCCTACCGCGTTTACAACGAACCAGCCCAGGATCATAATAAAAATGCCCAACCCTACAAAGACTAACCAGTGGAAGCGCGGCCTCCTGTTGAGAGTGAGAAGGCCACTGGTACGCCGGACATCCTCCTCCTCGTCCCCATAGGTGGGACGCCCGCGATTTCCCTGCACAGCAGGAATACCGGTTTGGGTTGCAGTGCGGCGAGGGGGAATAGTGGTACGCATAGCTCCTGTTCCCTGCGCATCGGCATGACGGCGACCTGACTCTGAACGGACATCAGGGAGGGACTGGTAACGACGCGCGCTCGTTGGCATGCGGGGAGGCGCAACGCCGTCATCGTACTCTACCTCGTCAAGCATCACATCATCTGTGCGACGCTCGCTGTGGTCAGGCGCGCGCCTGACCTTTTGTGAAACGCGAGTGTTTTCCATAAATTCACCAACTTCTTCCGGGTACTATACTGAGCGCGAATTACAACCCGTTTTAGATATTTTGTTCTAGTATAATCAGAATTAGAACAAATGTCAATGTTTTTTTATAACAAGGTTTCCACCAACTATTGGGTGCCAGGGCGACCGCCAGGGTCGCCCCTACGAGAACATATGGTAGGGGCGACCCTGGCGGTCGCCCTGGCTGTGGCACCCGAGAGTTGATGGAACCTATATCGAGAGATACACATCACGTTTTGCAGAGAGAATTCCCGAAGACACCTGTCAACAGCAAGTGTTCCCGAAAGACACCCGCAAGGGGATGTCTCCACAGCGAAAACACTGGTAGAGACATCCCCTTGCGGGTGTCTTTCGTGCCCCCAGGTCTCATGCCCTCGAGTCTCGTGCCCCCAGGTCTTATGTCCTCAGGTCAATTGCTAAAAATTGATGCGCACCCCTATAAGTGAGAGATATCAGCACTTTTGTTCTACAATTGCGCTCAGCTCAAAAAGATGCCTATACTTCTCTCTAGAAAACCACAACGCTCGTGAAAATGCGAACTATCGCGAATAGGAGAAAAGAGCTATGTTAAGAGCAATTACTCATGGGACAGTTATTGACGGACGGGGCGGCGAACCACGAACAGGCATGACAATTCTGCTTGATGGAGAGTATATTTCGGCGCTTGGCAAAGATGGGCGAATCAGCATTCCACGTGAGACCGAGGTGATTGACGCGGCAGGTCGCTTTATTTTGCCCGGTTTGATCGATTGTCACGTACACTTTTTGATGGAATATCCAGATATTATGCGGGCGCTGATAACGCAGCCCTCGCTGCGCCTGCTACAGGCCATTCCCCGCCTGAAAAAGACGCTTGAAGCGGGGGTAACAACAGTACGCGACGCGGGCGGCACGCCAGCCGGGGTAAAAATAGCGGTAGAAAGAGGCATCATTGAAGGACCGCGCATGCAGGTTGCTGTTTCCATCCTCTCGCAAACAGGCGGACATGGCGATGGCTACTTTCCTTGCTGCGTTGACATCGGCTTTTTTGGCATTCAACTGACCGATGTGCCGCGAGCAGTCGTTGATGGCATCGAAGAGGTGCGCAGGACTACACGCGAGATTTTGCGCGCCGGAGCAGATTGGATCAAACTGGCGACAAGTGGCGGCGTGCTTTCAGCATCCGACTCGCCGCGCTCCTCGCAACTGACGATCGAAGAAATTGCCACTGCCGTGTATGAAGCGGCGGCGCAGGATAAACGCTGTATGGCTCATGCTCAGGGAACGCAAGGCATCAAGAATGCGCTGATCGCAGGTGTGGCCTCTATCGAGCATGGTGTATACCTGACGGAAGAGTTGATCCACCTGATGCTTGAGCGCGAAGCCTATCTTGTGCCAACGCTTGTCGCCCCGCTTGCTGTAGTCGAATTTGCCAGAGAACATCCTGATATTCTTCCGCCTGTGATGGCCGAGAAGGCGCTATCCGTTGTCGATTCGCACCAGCGCAGTTTCCGCATGGCCGTCGAGGCAGGCGTCAAGATCGCAATGGGAACCGATTCAGGCGTCGGACGGCATGGCGAAAACGGGCGCGAATTGCAACTGATGGTCGAAAACGGTATGTCCCCGATGCAGGCAATCGTCGCCAGCACATCAAGCGCCGCGAAGCTGCTCTATCTGGATGACCGTCTTGGAACGCTAGAAGAAGGCAAGCTGGCGGATGTCATCCTCGTAGAAGGCAATGTGCTGGAGAATATTGGCCTGCTGGCCGACCCTGCCAATGTAAAGCTAGTTCTCAAAGGGGGCAATGTGGTAAAAAATATCCTCGATAGTTAAGGTAAGGGTAATGAAGTTTTATAAAGAGCGAGGGAATGTCCAGGCCTGTCATCCTGAGCGCCGCGAAGGATCTGCGTGCCGAACCAGATCATGGGCCGCGACCGCAGATCCTTCGCGGCGCTCAGGATGACATGGGGTGAGAATTTCCTGTTATGTTGTCAAAATTCATACCCACCAGAAAACTATATCCCGTTTTTTTACATGGAGATGGAGTACCAGCACCAAATGATCAAAGCACTGATCTTCGATTTTGATGGCCTCATTTTAGAGACCGAAATGCCACAATTTCAAGCATGGCAAGAGGTCTATTCACACTATGGAATAACGTTGACCCTCACGACATGGCTTCCTTTGCTTGGAACCGGGAGATCATCGCAGCCCTTTCATCCCCATGACCATTTAGAGGCTCAACTGGGACAGGCGCTTGATCGGGAAGAGATTCGTATCCGGCAAAAACAACGCTATGCTGAATTGCTTGAAACACAGGTGCTGCTCCCCGGCGTTGAAGCACTCGTTGCAGAGGCGAAACAACGACGCCTACAACTGGCAGTCGCGTCAAGCTCATCACGGCAATGGGTGACAGGTCATCTTGCCAGATACGGACTCGAAGCACACTTTGACTATATCGCCTGCGGCGATGAAGTGCCACGCACCAAGCCATTTCCAGATGTATATTGCGCTGCCCTGAAAAAACTTGGCATTTCAGGTCATCAAGCCATCGCGTTCGAAGATTCGCTCAATGGGGTGCAGGCAGCCAAACGAGCAGGGATTTACTGTGTCGCGGTTCCCAACCCTTTAATGCAACACCTGGTTTATGATCTGGCAGACCTGCAATTTGCTTCGCTTGCAGACGTCTCCTTAGACGATTTGCTTACATCCTTCTCAGATGAATGTTGATAAAATAATGGGGAATACTTTCCCTCTGTCATCCTGAGGGCCGTGAAGGATGACAGACAAGGCATTATAGGATTTGATCGTCGACGGTCATCAATGAGGTACTGTCCGGCACCTTTGGACGCTTAAGCAAGTTGACCAGCAGAACAGAACAGGCAATCGCTAAAGAGCCTGCTACGCTCTGCCACGTCAGGACCTCGCCGAGCAGGGTGATGCCGAGTACGACTGCCACTACCGGTTCGAAATAGATATAGACTGCGACCCGCGAGGCATCCAGCTTGCTCAAAGCCATGTTGTAGGCAAAGAAGGACACAACCGAGCAGATCAGCGCGAGGAAAAGGACAGCAAACCACTGCACAGGACTGAGCGAGAGTACGTCTTGCCAGCGATTCTGGGCGGGATCGAGCAGGGTAATGATTATCAGACCAATGGCTCCGGCGGACATAGTGCCACCGGTCAAAACTGCTGGCGGCAGGACTCGCAGCCAGCGCTTGCTGAGATGTGTGTAGAGCGCAAAGCAAAAGGCGTTACACAGCAGGCAGAGCGAGCCAAGCAGAAAGCCGGAGTGCAGCGAGATCGCGACCGGCTGCTGAAAAACGATGAGAATCACACCCACAAAGCCGAGCAGCAGAGCCGCGAGGAACGAGGGAACCAGCGTCACCTTTGTAAAAAGAGGTTCTAGCAGGGCGGTAAAAGTCGGGATGAGGCCAACCACCAGAATCGAGGCGATGCTGGCGCTTGTCTGCTGTACACCGATATACTGCATCCAGAAATAGGTTGAGAAGGCAAGCTGACCGAGCAGAGCCATCAAAAGCAGATCGCGTCCTGTAAGCTGCCTGCGAATAATTGCGCGAATAAGAGGTGGCAGGAAAAAGAGTGAGGCCAAACCGAAGCGCAGCGCAGCCAGCAGCGAGGGGCTGAGCGCAACCTGCGTCGAAGAAACCGGGTGCAGCAGATAACGAGCAGCCACAAATGACCCGCCCCAGTTAATGACCGCGAACCAGATGCCAGCATAAAGCAGAAAACGCGAACCGGTGGCACTGGTTGCCGCTGGTTGCTCAAGTGTCTTGCTCATAAAACAAGTATATTTGCCATAACTGGAATAAAGCAAGGGACAAATTGCTCAAATATGGGGCTGTCAATTTGGACATGTCGTTCGGGAAAGGGTTTGCAACCCACCAGCATCTTCCACGTATATATTCCGGGAGCAGAAAAAATACACTATATATTGGCTCCCCTCAACAGCAGAGAAAAAATAGAGTACATGTTAGTAGAAAAATGGAGATAAAGACATGTCAGGCAACCGAGGTTGTTTATTCAATACGTTGATGTTTCTGATAATCGTGTTTGTGCCGGTTTTGGGGCATATCATTGCTACCATCATGGTCTTCGAGGATGAACACTCGCCGGTCGGCACAGTGATGTGGCTGGCGCTCATCTGGCTGGTGCCGTTCCTGGGCAACTTCCTGTACTTGCTGTTTGGCCAGCGCCGCCGCCGCGTGATGTTTGGCCAGCCTTACTACCAGTACCAGCAGTATCGTTAAACCGCTACGAATGATGACCTTTGCTGAAATAGCGGGGGATTCTCACCATGTCATCCTGAGCGCAGCGAAGGATCTCTCGCACCGACGCGTAAATCGTCGGGGGACGGAGATCCTTCGCTGCGCTCAGGATGACATGCCTGGATAGACCCTCTATTTAGCTATGTTACAGGCCAGAAATATGGCAAATCCGGCGGGACGTTCCAATGAAACTGGCTGTAGTAGTGGTAATCTTTGCGCAGCAGGTTCGATTTGTGCGAATCGTGCAGGCGCGGGTCGCCCAGCCACCAGGGAAAGCGCAGTTCATCGCGAGAGATTTCGTAGAGACACATGTTGTTGCGAAAGCCGCGCCTTACCCATTCTGAAATCATGGTATTGACGTAGAGTTTCAAGGCCATTTCGTAGCCGCGCCACATCTTGACGGCTGGATGGTTAATCCAGGCTCCCTTGTAATCGGGAGGCTTCGCCAGGATGTTGAGAATCTGGTAGCCCTCTACACGCTGCTTGCCCAGGCGACGATAGTCCAGGATGGTAGCGACATCTTCAAAAGCCGGGTAGGGTAAAAACGTTTGCATAAGGGTTTTCCTACCCGCAAGCTAGGCGCTCAGCGCCCTGATGAGGTCGGGCAACAAGTTCTGCGCGTTGGGCGAACCGAGGCCGGTGACGGGGTCCCATCCCTGTACAGCAGGATAACCCGGCACAGTAGTTCCATTCACATCCTGGGTATTGTTGCCGACTGTGACGTCATGAAAGTCCTGGGCATACGTGCTTGACTTAAACAGTTTATACAGGCCCGGATTGATATAGCCGAGGGGATGCCCGGCCATCTGATTACCAATGGCGGCAATAGCTGCCCACAGCGGAGCCGCCGCGCTGGTTCCCCCGATGGACTGCCACTGGCCCTGGAAGTAGACGGCCATCGCGGTAGAGGGATCGGCATCGGCTGAGACATCGGGCACGCCACGCCGGTGATTCAACTGGCTCTGTACTGAGGCGGGGAGCGCCTGCTGGAACGCAGGCGTCGAGAAAAACGAACTGAAGCCGCCGCCACTGTGATCCCAGGCCGTTTCGGTGAATGTGCCGCTCAAATCGTTCCGCCTCAAACTGGTGCCGCCAACGCTCGTCACCCAGGGTTCATCTGTCGGAAAACTGGTGGTTGGCGTGGTCGAAAGTTTGGTCGCCTGCAAATCGGTGTAGTCGGTACTGCCGTTATCGCCGGAGGAGCCAAAGAAGGTGATGCCCTGCTGCGTGGTGGCCTGTTTAAAGAAGGCATCCCACTTCTGTATTTCCTGCTGCCCGGCGGCGTCTTTCAATGTCACCTCGGACGCACCCCAGCTCTGCGAAATGATGTTGCCGAGGTGATGACTGATGGCATATTGTTCCAGTTGGAGAAATTGGGGCAGGCCAATCGTGCCTTCGGTCTCAGAAACGGGGCTGGTCAGCACGACGATATTCGCGCCGGGAGCAAGGGCGTGGATGATCTGCACATCCAGTTCCGTTTCACCGGCCCAGCCAACCATATCGTTATTGGTCGGATCGAACTTCACTGTGCCAATAGGTGAAAGTTGCTGAATAGTAATGGGAGGCAGGCCAAACTGGCGATCAAAGACATCAATATCCGCCTGCAAGGTTGGACTGCCGAAAGAGACGATATCGACAACCGTCTGCCCTTTGCCGGTAAAGCCGCGCTGCATCAGCGACTCAACGCCATAGGCGACGCGCATCGAGCGAGGTGTTTGACAGTCCAGGGTATTGCCAACCACAGCAGGGCAGGTGAGTGGCGATGTATCTGTGATTGGCGAGGAAGCTGGCGTCGGTGTAAAAACCGGCGCAGTGGTTCTCGTTGCTCTGGCAGTGGGCGCGTCTGTAGGGGTAGCCGAACCTGGAAGGCCGAGGGTGCCGCAAGCGGCGACCAGGACAGCGAGCAGAGCTACCGCCAAAAATTGTCGAGCATAACGCATAGAATTGTATCGCTCCTTACTTTTCAGGACAGGGCCGCGATGAGATCGGGCAGCAGTTTTTCTGCGTTCGGCGAGCCGAGGCCGGTCACGGGGTCCCAGCCTGTAACTGCGGAATAGCCCTGCACAAGCACGCCATTCACGGTGTTACTATTATTACCAACGACGATATCATGAAAATCCTGGGCATAGTGAGCGGACTGCGCCACTTTATAGAGGCCAGGATTGATGTAGCCAAGCGCATGCCCGGCCATTTGATCGGCAATCGCCATGATCGCGGCCCACAGCGGTGTAGCGGCGCTGGTGCCGCCGATGGGCAGCCATTGTCCCGCGAAATAGTTCGCCATCGCGGTAGATGGGTTGGCGTCACCAGAAACGTCTGGCACGCCGCGCCGGTGGTTCAACTGGCTTTGTACAGCAGCAGGCAAGGACTGCTGGAAGGAAGGCGTCGGAAAAAACTGGCTGAAACCGCCGCCACTACCACTCCATGCCGTCTCCTGGAACATCGTTGCATTGCGGATCAGCGTTGTTCCCCCGACTCCCATGACATAGGGATCATCGGCGGGGAAATCGGTGGTGGGAGTAGTTGAAAGCTTCGTGGCCTGCAAATCGGCGTAGTCAGTCGCGCCATTGTCGCCAGAGCCGGAGAAAAAAGTGATACCCTGCTGCGTGGTCGCCTGTTTAAAGAAGGCGTCCCATTTCTGTATTTCCTGCTGCCCTGCGGCATCCTTGAGCGTAATTTCAGAGGCCGCCCAGCTTTGAGAGACGATGTTGCCAAGATGATGATCGACGGCATATTGCTCGAGTTGGAGAAATTGGGGCAGGCCAATCGTGCCTTCGGTCTCAGAGACAGGGCTGGTCAGCACGACGATATTCGCGCCGGGAGCGATGGCATGCACCATTTCAACATCAAGCGTCGTTTCCTCGGCCCAGCCCACCATATCTTTATTGTTTGAGTCAAATTTGACGGTGCCAAGCGGAGCCAACACCTGCACGCTGATCTGCGGCAGGTCGAATTGCGCATCAAAGGCGTTCAGGTCTTGCTGCAAAAGCGGGCTGCCGAACGAGTCGATAATCACCACCGTCTGCCCCTTGCCGGTAAACCCACGCTGCACCAGTGATTCGACCCCGTAAGCCAGGCGCATCGAATGAGGTGTCTGGCAATCGCGCACGCTGTTGAGCTCCGCCGGACAGGTGAGCGGCGAAGGGTCGCTTTGCATTGTTGAGGTAGGCGCAGGTTTGCGCGTCGGCGATGGGGTTGACGTAGTCCCGCCCGTACCGCTTCCGGTGGATGTGCTACAGGCCGCGAGAAAAAGGCAGAGCAAGAACGGCAAGAGCAGGCCGCGAACTCTCAACATGATGTTTTCTTTCTTCACAAGACATACATGAAACAACAGAAACGTTCCATTTTATTGTACCAGATACTCTTGTGATTTTCGCACTGTTGATGTAAGGTAGTCCAAACATACAGATGCTACGCAAAGAAAATTGAGGTCAAAGCGATGATACATCAACCAGCAGCCTATGAATATGATCCCGCCATACACATTTCTGATGCGGCACTTGTTCAAAAATTAGCAGAGGCGGCGCTGATCGGCAAGTGGTTTGTCTTCTTGCGCCAGGACTGGCTGGCGCGCTCAGGGATGGACACGCTGCTCTCGCTGGCTGGCATCGAGGGCGCGCAGCCTAAAGCCGCCATCCTGTTTCGCGGACAAAAAGAACTGACACTTCCTGGCGCGACCGTTGAGCCAACGCCATTGCCGCAGGCCGAACTGCTCTCGCTGACGAGCGATAAAATGCTCTATCGCGCCAATAAAGACACGGTGCGCCTGCTCATTGCCGCGCCGCAGAAGCCGGGGGCGACGTTGAAACTGCGCCTCGCACTCAACGGCAGCACATACGCGGACTATCCTCTTACGCTTGATCGCTTTGGCCTCTATCTGTGGGCCATGCAGGGACTGCCGGAAGGAGCATATGAAGCCTGGCTGCACGACACAGCCATGCCAGTCTGTCGTTTCGAGGTAGCGGAATATCGTCTCGCGCCTTTACAGGCCGAACTGCGCGACCAGCAATTGAGCGGGCAGGCGCTGCGCTACACCCTGCGCGTCACATCATTTGGACAGCCGTATAGCGGCCCTATCGAAGTCGAGTTGCAGGAGGGCAGACAGCGAATCGGGAAGCGAGAGAAGCTGACCTGCAACCGCGAAGGAGTATGCCGGGGAGTTGCGAAGCTCAGTGGAACAGGACCATTCACACTCAATCTCTTCGTGGGCGAGCGAACGGCAAGCGTGGCCTTGAAAGGCTCAGAGCAGGAGCGGCGCGAGGCGCTGGTCATCAGCGAACTGGGCGAGCTGCGAGTAGTGAGCCTGCTGCCAATGCCTCAATCCAATTATGTACGCGGCTTCTACATCACACGCGGCGGCAGCAATAACGAGCCGTTCCTGGTGCGGCGCGTGGTGGGCAGCGAAGTGGAGATCACGGCGCGGAGCGAGGTTGACCTGCTGCGCGTGGTGGTCGTCAATCCGGCAACAGGAGAATGCAGCGAACAGCTTTTCGAGGGACTGCAGGCCGGGCAGAATGTTCGCCTGCCCATTTCCTCGCCCTATGGCATTGTGCTGCTGGGCGCATTTCTGGATGACAAAGCCTGGGAAGGCTGGTGCGCGGTGCTGCGCCCATCCGACTTGCAGCTACAATGTGACACGCCCAAAGAGGCACGTCCTGGCTCGCGCATCAGCATCAAGATTAAAACAAATGCGGCAGAGCGCGTTGTGCCGATACATCTATTGATAAAAGACCAGCGCCTGATTGCCGCGAGCGACCCGCTAGTAGAACTGGCGGCCTGCATGAAGAAAAATCTGGAAGCCTGGAAGGCGCAATCACAAACAGGAGTAGTCGAGCGGCAACTCGCCCAGGTCGCGCCCTATATGATGCGCGCCCGGTTGATGGCCGCAACGCCCTTTATGGCAACTGCGGCACCAACTGCGGCTATAAGAAGTCCACAGGCATTACAATCAGCGCCGCTTCCACGCATGCTTAACGGCGGGCAGGGAGCGCCAGCTGAGCACACAAGTGAAGCAAGCAGCGAAAATTTGAGCCGGGTGCGCCTGCAATTCCTGGAAGTGATTTATAACGACATCGTAGAGGTGCAAGGAGAGCGCGAAATCGAGGTTCAATTAGGTGAAAGCATGACTCGCTACAGCATCGAGGCTTTTGCGCTCTCCCCTGAAACGCTGGACTGGCAGCGTGTGGAGACATACATCGAGGCAACGCAGCCGGTCTATGGCGAATTGACCGTCTCACCGTTTGTCTTCCCTGGCGACCCGGTAATGGGACGCCTCGACGTGGGCGCTGCTTCAGGGAGCGTGATCGCCGAGGTGCGGCACGATAATGAGATACTGCCCCTGTTCTCAGCAGATGGCAGCGAAGTTACACCTGGCTTGCCTTTGCCATCAGGCTCGACATTGCACTTTCCACTGCGTCCTGGAACGATTACAGCGATTGTGCGCGATGGACGCAAGGGCGGCGTGGATGTCAGCGAGCGCTATGTGACAGAACCCGGAAAATTACGCCATATCGCGCGCCATGTAAAGCTGCTCCTGCCAGGAGACGAGGTAACGCTGCAAGAACCGGGACGGCTCGCGCTGCGCTTGCTGCCAGGATTGGAGCGGCCCTTCACGTTCTTTGTCGAGGGCGCGGTACACTATCCTTTCGGCTGTGTCGAGCAGACCTCTATGAAGCTGCTGGCAATGCTCGCCGGGTACATTGTGTTTGTCGAAAAGCCCGAGGTGGCACGCGAGTACGAGGCAGCCCTACCCGTGTGGCATCAGAGGCTGAAGAAGATGTACCTGCCCGATGGCGGCTTCTGCCTCTACCCGCCAGATGAAGGCGGCGAGCGAAAGGCGGATACGCACTACGCGCCGCTTGCCGTAGAGCGTCTTTTGAGCCTACCCTCAGCAGAACAGGCAGGCATTACACAACCGGCCCTCAAAGACATGCTGGCAGATGTGAAAGCGATGGCCCAAAATGCGGCCCGCTACTATAAGATTGAGATACCGCCACGCAAGATTGTTGATTGCCAGGATGCCTATCAGACAATGACGCTCAGCAACGACGCGAGAGCGCGCAGGGAAGCGCTTATGTTTGCGCGGGAGCGGCTGCGAGAGCATGGCGAACAGACCTACGTGGATGTTACCGAAAAACAAACGGCCTACCAGTTGTTTGGGCAAATGGTCTCGCGCCGCACCGAAACCGCCTTTGCCGCCGCTACTTTGCTGGTTGCGGGTGATACAGCCGATTTGCCGCAAGCGCTGGCCGCCACCAATTACCTGACAGGCCAGTTGAACGAGCAGGGACGCCTCTACAGTACGGTGGATACGGCGGCCTGCCTCGCGCTGCTGATCGCCTTACGAAGCGCCGGAGTGGTCGCGGTAGGAGAAAAGGGTAGTGTCGAGTTAAACGGACAAGCGCGGACGCTCGCTGAGGCCTTGAACAGCAGCGAAAAGCTTGAAAAGGTGCGTTGTATTGAAGGAGTAGTCGCGGTCGAGATTACCTCAGAGGTGATCGAGTCGTGGAGCGCCTATAAAGGGCGAATTCCGCTCGAGGTGTACCTGGAACGCGAGGGGAAGGCGGGAGACCATTTCCGGGCCGGTGACGCGCTCGAACTGGTGCTGCGTGTGCCACGCTACGAACCAGGGCTGGTTGCGCATGTTTGCCTGCCTGACGTACTCTCGCGCATCGTTGGCGGCGGACAGGTCAAACAGTTCAGCCTGGATTTCTCCGGCAGGAATGAACTGCGCATTCCACTGGCGGCCACCGGCACAACCATCCTGCCAGAGCGGCTGCAAACAGGCAAAACGTCGCAGCACTGGGCGGTCATCGCGCGCAACATGTTCAAAGAGGAGCAGGTGGGAAATCCAGGGCTGCTGACCGTAATGGTAGAGTAGCAAGCAGAGTTGCCTGTGGTTAAGGTGGAGATTCGTTCAGTACCATCTTCCTACAGGCAAACACGCTCCATTGACTCAACGGGAAACAATCAGTAGATTGTTAATCAAAGCGTGAAAAACGCAAGGTATCGGAGCAAGATTGCCTGATGCCAGCAACCAGCGTAATTTTGGATCGGGGATTTGTATGTCGTCAATGAGTGATCGTCAACCTGGAAATCGAGAAGGCCTGCAGTTACCGGGAGTAATTCAGCAGCTATCGCCTGTGGAGCAGCTTCCCTTTCCTGACAGCCCGCTCGTACCAGGAAACGTAACACGTCGTCTCGGACCGGACAGTTCACCCGGTGTTTCTGATACACAAACTGGCCCTCAGCCTATTTCTACACCCGGAGAAACACGTCCACTGCAACTGATGCCGCTTTCTCCGCACACTACCCGCGTGCTGACCGACCTGCGACAAACAGGGGCATTGTCGAATCCACAGACGACCACAGCTCTGCGCCAGCCAGTTGTCATTCCAGGTACAGGAAAAAAGTCAGCGGGGCTGAAGCGTCCGCCAAAGGGACGACGCTGGGTGGTTCACCTCGCCGTGACCATGTTATTGGTCGTGATTACCCTGCTGACGGCGCTGACAGTAATTCCGCTGACAACAGGAAGCGGGCATGGCTTAGGCCCGCTCGGCATCTTCAGCAACCCGCTCTTCCATAGCGATGACAATGGCCTCAGCCTCTCAGCCCAGGCTACAGCAACGGCGGTTATTACTCACCAGGATGGTTACGATAATAGCGGCACGACCTACGGCGGCAATCCTGCTCCTGGCGGCGTCACGCCCGATCATTTCGCCTTCGGCCAATGTACCTACTGGGCGGACATGCGCTATCACCAGCTTACAGGCTACTGGGTTAACTGGTTCGGTAATGCATGGCAGTGGAAATATGGCGCGGCGGCGGCTGGCTGGATCGTTTCAACCACGCCGCATGTTCCCTCGATTATTGTGTTACAGCCCTTTGTGCAGGGCGCGGGCGCATATGGACATGTAGCAGTCGTCGAAAAGATCAATCCCGATGGCAGCGTCTACACAAGCAACTATAACTGGTACGCCAACGGCGGCTGGGACCGGCTCTCCTACTGGACATTTAATCCCGGGCCAGGCGTGACATTTATCTGGCATCCATAGTCTAATGAAAAGAAGGGAGTCAGGATGAGGCTATCCTGGCTCTCTGCTTTTTTATTATGACCCCCCTCAACGATCTCTTTAAGGGATATCTCGGCATCCATAATCTCACTCCTTTTGCTTTTCGGCAGAACTGAGAAAATCCTTATACCAACGGCATATGCTCAGTATGCTGCCTGTTGATCTCCTCGCGTGAGGAGCGGCGAGCCATCAGGTTGTTGATGGCTTCACCTATGCGGCGAATGCCTTCTTCAATATGTTCCTCTTTGGGATAGGCGTAGCTGAGGCGAAAATGCTGCTGCCCCCCGCCATCGACGTGAAATGGCTCGCCAATGACGAAGCCGACGCGGTACTGGGCGGCTTCGCGCAGCAGGGCGCGCGCGCGCAGGTCTTGCGGCAGGCGACACCAGAGATGGAAGCCGCCATTTGGAACGTTCACCCGCACCTCTCGCGGCCAGTAACGCCGAATGGCATCCAGGGTCAAATCGCGCTTGCGTTTGTAAGCCTGCCGGAGCATGACAAGATGATCGTCCAGCAGGTCGCGGCGCAGGATTTCAGAGACAGCCCACTGGCCCAGCGCCGTTGTATTCAGGTCAAACACCTGTTTGTGCAGGCTCAGCCGCTCGATCAATGGTTCCGGCGCGGCCAACCAGGCGACACGCAGGCCGGGAGCCAGCACTTTAGAATAGGTGCTGAGATAGAGAACCTGGTTATGATGGTCCAGAGCCTTGAGCGGCTGGAAAGGCTTCCCCTCGAAGTAGACTTCGCTGTACGGATCATCTTCCAGAATTGGCGTCTGGTAGCGGCGCGCAAGCAGGAGCAGGCGGCGACGGCGTTCGGGCGACATTACCGAACTGGTGGGGTTCTGGAACGTCGGCATGGTGTAGATCAGGCGCGGGCGATGACGCGCCAGGATGGATTCCAGCAGGTCAACTCGAATGCCTTCGCTATCGGTTGGTACGCCAATGACGCGCGCATTCAAGGCGCGGAACGTTTGAATGGCTCCCAGGTAGGTCGGCACCTCGACCACCACTTCGTCGCCTGGACTGAGCAGGAAACGCCCCACGAGGCCAATACCCTGCGTGGAACCCGAAAGAATAAGGATGTGTGAAGCATCTACCGAAGCTACACCTCGTCTCCGCATAGCGGCTGCGATGCCCTGCCGCAGGCTCTGTAATCCCTCGACAGGTGAATAGCCAAGCGCGTACTGGCGGGCAGCGAGCAACCCATCCGAGAAGATGGTATTAAGCATCTCGGCGGGCAGCAGGTCACTCGCAGGCGTGGCAGGAGCGAAGGAGATGATCTCGTTGCGCTCGCTCGCCGAGGTGAGTTCGTTCAACAGGCCAGCATCGGGTCCAAGTACCTCGCGCTCGCCCGGCGGCAGGCAGAGCAGCCAGGAAGCCTCTTCATTCTCATAATCGTCGATGCTGAAGCGGAACTGGTTGCGCCGGACAATCGTGCCCCGACCAACATGGCCCTCGATCAAACCCTCGCTCGCCAACTCATTATAAGCATTCATAATGGTGGTGCGATTGACGCCGAGAGTACTGGCAAGGGCGCGCTCAGTGGGAAGCCGCGTACCCTCGGCAAGCTCACCCGAAAGAATAGCCTCGCGCAATTTCTGGCATATCTGACGATATAAAGGCAGTCCACTGCTGCGATCAAGCGTTATCAATTGATCGATTTGCGCGGTAAATAATGGTCGTGGTTCGTATTGTGATACATATTGTCTCATGGCGTACTCCAGATTGGCCTGTACCAATGAACTCTATTCCACAAGTATAGCCAATCTCGCAGACTTGAGGCAAGGCGGATTGGCTGGTATGTGTATCAGCCAATCCGCCACATTATCACTCGTAATAGTCAGGGGCTTTCTTGAGCGTCTGCCACTGCTCGCCATCGTGACCAAAGACCACCAGGGCTACATGTTCGCGTTCGACCAATTCGAGCAGTTTGCGCGTGCTGGCGCGTAGCTGCTCCTCATTGTCATCCATCGGCCCCGCCTTGCGCTCAGGAGTAAAGAGGCGTTGTATAACTACCGCGTCGATGGCGAGGAGTACTGGCCCCGTCTGTGGCAGGTATACCAGCACCGATTGATGGCCGGGCGTATGTCCGCTGGTCTCTATCAGCTTCAGGCCGGCCAGTACTTCGGCGTCTCCATCTATCAGACGGTAGTGTAGGGCAGGATGATCCCAGTGGGCGCGAGCAGCCGCAAAACGGGGATGACCACCACGCGCCAGTTCATAGTGTGTACGTTGAACAATGCATTCGGCCTGCGGAAAGGCATCGTGATATCCAGCATGATCGACATCAAAATGGGTGCAGATCAGAATATCAATATCCTCGGGGCGCAAGTTCAAATCGGCAAGATGCTCGATCACATTTTTTTCATTTTCGGCTGGCGGCATGTTCCCTTGCGACCGGTAGTCAGGTGGAAGGCCGCTATCAATCAAAATGTTCTTCCCATCCGTGGTTTGCACCAGGTAGCACCCTGACGACATGGAAAGTTTCTGTCCGCTTGGCAACGGCAGAGTCGCTGTAGAAAGCTGCATGAGATAGAGTCGTCGCACGTTAATTTGAGACATGTTTGTTCATCCATCCTTTCCTGAAACAAATGGAGGACATCAGACGAGGGACTGTATACAAATGGAGTATAACAGCCTTTCTTATATGAAACTATGTACCGCGTTACAGACAAAAAACGATTTTTGTGCTATGGTTAGATCAGAGTAAGCAACATCTCCAGAGCCATTAACACGACAATCCTCACCTCTTTCCACACAAGGAGCTTAGTATGATAGACATTCAAAAACGTATCGATCAAATTCGCCACGATAGAGAACATGGCTCGCGCTGGCTGGTGCGCGAGACGATTTCGTTGCTGCATGATATCGCCAGCGATGGGCAACGTCCGGAGCAGGAACGTATGCGAATGCTGGAGAAGGCGGGGCGCGAACTGGCGCAGGCGCGTCCGGCGATGGCGGCCATTGCAGGAGCCGTCAGCCGGGTGGTATACGCGCAGGGCGGCATCGAGCAGAAGGCGCAGGCGGCGGCGCAGTTGCTGCGGGATTATGATACCAGCCTCGAGCGTATTACGAATTATGCCCGGCCATTATTAACTGGCACTTTGATGACGCACAGCCTTTCGGGAACAGTGCTTGAGGTGTTGAAGGCCTGCAAAGAGCAGATTGAGCGTATCATCGTTCTGGAGGGCAGGCCGCGCTACGAAGGGCGCGAAGTCGCGCAACAACTGAGCCAGAATGGGATTGCGGTCACGCTGATTACGGACGCCCAGGCCGACATTTTTCTGCCGCAATGCCAGGCAGTGCTTGTAGGGGCCGATAGCATTCTCGCCGATGGCAGCGTGCTGAACAAGGCAGGCACCGCGCTGGTTGCCTGGGCGGCGCGAGGACACGGCAAGGCTTTCTACGTGCTGAGTGAGACGCTGAAAATTTCACCACACCGGTGGACGGGCAACCTGGAACAACTTGAGGAGAAGGAGCCGGAAGAGGTCTTAGAGCAGGCTATACCAGGGGTGACGGCACGCAACTTTTACTTCGACCACACACTCGCTTCATTGATAACAACCATTCTCACAGAACAGGGACCATTAGATGTCGCACAGGTGCAGCATATCGCTTCCACGCTTAAAGCGGTAGTATAGTACCTTTTTCGGCTTTTTGGGAAAAGGGGCAAATTTCAGTATCATGACTATATCGATATGTTTTGGACATGTGGGAGATGAAGGGCTTTTGAATACATCATCGAATAATAGTCATGAAAGCACACCACCAGAGGGTGTGCAGCCAGAACAGGTAGAAAAAGAAGATTTGCTGGGGCCGGGGCTGCCAATTGTGCGAGCGAACACGCCGCGTCCGCTCTCCTTCACTACGGCGAAAAGGGCCTCAACAGATAGTAGCATCGTGCCGGATTTTCCGGTAGAAGCGCCTGTCGCGCCACCGCTACCGGAGGAGTTCGATGAGCCAACGCCAACGCCGGTGGCTGCAACCCCGCTGCCAGAAAAAGCCGAACCGGTTGCTCCACCAGAATTTATCTGGCTCTTTGAATACGGTCTCGAAATGGATGTCTCATATTTGAACAGCCCGGCGCGATTGCAAGGTTTGGCGCTGGAATATGGCTCCGCGATGCTCGATGGCTACACCCTGCGCAGTCTCGAATTGCAGCCGGGACACAGCGTTATCACTCTCGTGCCGGACCCGTTACAAGAGGTCTGGGGCACGCTCTACCGCATTCCGCGCCGCCTGACAGAGCAGGATAGCGGCGGGACAATCCTCCTGGAAAAGGTACACCCGCCTCATATCTACGAGGCCATTCCCGTGACTGTGCAGGAAGTACATCGTAAACGGCACATCGAATGCATCACCTATATTGCTTCAGAGGTGACACGTGCCGGGGCTGAGCAGGCGCTTTCTCTTTCTTTCCCGCTCGACGTTCGCTATGCGCGGCGACTGCTGAATTGCGCAAGACGCCAGAAGTTGCCTGAGAAATATATCGAGGAACTAGAAAAACTGGCGAAGGAACAGCAGCCTGCAATCAATACGGGACATGACGCTGCTTCTCAGAGGGTTGCTGAGCAGATGATTGCTGTGGCGCAGCCTACAATTCAAACGGAACAGAACACCGATCCACTACCCGTTTTGAAGGATAGCCAAATCGTGGCTAAACGGCAACCTGGACGCGAAATCCCGGTGCCCGAGCAGCAAACAAACAGAGGAATGCTGGTATTCGCGCTATACGTGCTGCTTGTGTTGTCAGCGATACCCGCGCTGGCTATGCTTTCAGTGTATGGGGTGTGGCAAGATGTGCTGGCAGCCCGTTTCCCACCGCCTGGGATACCGGTATATGTCCTGATGTATGGAGTTTTGGGAAGTTGTCTGAGTTGCCTGGCGCGGCTCAACAGACAGCGAACCCTACGTGTTCCCGGCTACGTTTTGGCAGCATGGTTCGCGCGTCCTTTCACCGGCGCGGTGCTGGCCGGACTGGCGTTTCTGGCCTTGAATAGTGGTTTGTTCGCCTTAAGTGTACTGCCCGAACAGCACTACGCACTTTACGCCCTTCTTGGTACGCTGGCAGGGTGCTGCGAGGGATGGCTGTTTATGCACAGGAAATAGCGAAAGCCAGGGTCGCCCTGGCTTCCAGGCGGCGTAGCAACCGCATATATGGTTGAGCTTGTTTATGCGAGGTGTAGTGTGTACAATGGATGGTGTATGACGCACTAAGTAAAGTGCGACTCCATTACCGGCTATTTCGAGGGTCATTCGCCACCCAGTTGGAGGAAAATCAATGCCAACCTACATTAGCCTGGTCAACCTCACCGAGCAAGGGATCAAGGAAGTCAAGAATGCTCCTGAACGCCTGCGCTACTTTGATGAAGCCGCGAAACAAGTTGGGGGACGGCTTGTTGGCTTCTATCTCGTTATGGGTCAGTACGATTACGTCGTGATTACCGAAGCTCCTGACGATCAGACGGCGGCTCGCCTTATTCTCGGAACCATCGCACAGGGTAGTGTGCGCACGCAAACCATGCGCGCCTTTCCACGCGAGGAATTTGAAACTATCGCCAGAACCTTCCAGTAGCTTTCACAAAAAGGGGCGACCAGATCACTGGTCGCCCATAGTCTTTTCCTAATACTCATCGGTGGGAAAGATGGCGCGTACCAGCCGCTCAGGGTCGTGGCGAGCCAGCCTGTCGCCTTCCAGATTCAGGTGATCGATATAGACATTCGGCACCATACGCATAAGCTGGGATCGATCTACCAGCACCGGTTCGCTGCGCTCCTCAGCGTACATCTCAAGCACATCAGGCGGAAATGGGCCGTCGTTGACAATCACGCGATCAACACGACAACCCAGGTAATGATGAATCTGCCTGACAAAATCCGAGGCCTTGTAGTCATCGGTCTCGCCATGCTTGGTCATCAGGTTACAAACATAGACCTTCTCCGCCTCAGATTCGCAGACGGCGCGTGACACATCCTTCACCAGTAAATTCGGCAGCAGGCTGGTGAAAAGATCACCAGGGCCGATGATGATGGTATCCGCCCGGCGAATGGCGCGAATAGCCTGCGCGCAGCCGGGAGCATCGGGCGGCTCCATCCGCAAGCGCTTAATGGGAGACAAGTCGCCCAGATTCTTCCGACCGCGAGTATCGATATCTGTCTCGCCGCAAATGCTGGTTCCATCTTCCAGATCAGCGCAAATCATCGTCTGAGTCAGCGTGACGGGCAGAACGCGGCCCGAGGTATTCAAAAGTTCCTGCGCGTCCTCGATAGCCAGCATAAGATCACCGTTGTTAATATCCTGCAATCCCTTGAGTATGAGATTGCCCAGACTGTGACCGCCTATACCCCTCATTCTTTCCGGGGTTTCACTCTCCTCCGTTTGCTCGAAACGATGCATAAAGACGTCACGCCACAATGCTCCATTCCTCGCTAAGGCCACCAATGACATACGTAGATCACCTAAGGGTAACTGTCGTTGAAATTCGTCCATCAGGCGGCGCGAGCTGCCGCCGCTATCCGACATGGTGACAATGGCACTGATGTTAAAGGGGTATTTCTTCAAATGCGAGAGGAGAGAAAAAGTTCCTGTGCCTCCTCCAATCGTTACTACACGGCGTCCTGCAAATCGGTCTCCAGTCCGGTAATGTTCTGGCACGCTGCTTCTCCTGTGGCTGATCTCAGGTTCGTCGCTCACACTACTTTTCCTTTACTACGTCGAACTTTTCTCTATACACGCGGGATGAGCCGCGCATTAATACAGGCAAAAGCCTCACTCTGTTGTCAGTCTATCACGGTTGGAGTATATCGACAAGCAAGCAGGGTGACTTGTGAGTGACTTCCGGGAACTCTCCCCTACCCCTTGACAAGAATACGATATATCGTTATACTTATCGATAGAATACGATATATCGTTAACGATAGAAAAAGGAGTTGAAAAAACCACATGTTTGGACCACGTTTTGCTTTTGGATTTGCGGGGCCAGAAGAAGAAGCCTGGACTTCTGCCCAGCACCATCATCGTCACTTTGGGCCTCATGGACACGAACACGCAGAAAGGGGCGAAGGCTGGACTCCTCCGTGGATGCGCCGGGAGCGGCCCGGCCCTGGCTCTTTCTGGTCGATGCGGCGAGGTCGCGGCCCCTTCGGTCCCCGCGGCCCTTTCGGCCAGGAGGGTCCATTTGGACCTGGTGGGCGCGAGCGTTTCTTTGGACGCGGCGATATGAAATATGCTCTGCTTGAGTTGGTGCAGGAGCGCCCCATGCATGGCTACGAGATGATTAAGGCCTTAGAGGCCAAATCCGGCGGGTTCTATTCGCCCAGCCCCGGCTCCATCTACCCCACACTCCAGATGTTAGAGGAGGGCGGTTACGTCATCTCTAACGAAGTCGAGGGAAAGAAGGTCTACACCATCACCGACGCCGGACGCGCCCTCCTAGCCGGGCGCAAGAGCAACGAAGAGCAGTTCGCAGGCCCACCATGGATGCGCGGACACGGCCATCACCGTCACCTGGAGATGGCCGCCCTGCGCACCGAGGCGGGGGAAGTCGCCCACCTGCTAGCCATCGCCGGACGCATGTCGATTTCCGACCCCGAGAAGCTGGCCCGCCTGCGCGCCATCATCCAGCAAGCACGCACCGACCTGAGCGCCATGATCTACGGCGAGGGTTCCGGCCAGAGTACCGGTGAACAGTCGGGTGAACCAACGGGTGACCAGGCGTAAAACAATACAGTAATTGCCTGGATAAACAGGAGGCAGAGGACATTTTCTCACAGATGTCCTCTGCCTCCTGTTTCATCAGGAACAAAGCGCGGTAACAATTTCTTGTTGTCACACCTTTTCCGTTCGCGCATCTTTGTGTAGAAACGCCAAGGAGGCAGTATGCAACAGCGGCCTTTCCTCAATCAACCTGAAACGGTGTGGTATGTAGTGGATCCCAAAAGTTGGACAGTACCACTTTCAAAACCGAGAGGGTATACTGTCAGACAAAGGAGATTCACATGAGCAAGCACAAGCATTACGATGCGGAGCTGAAGACGAAGGTGGTGTTGGAACTGCTC